>Ga0058701_10000071_pt1 | contig 79197 bp, 61 predicted proteins | sample AgamicOrMae_FD_97039 | JGI IMG/M metagenome (GOLD analysis project Ga0058701, IMG submission 97039) | Agave microbial communities from Guanajuato, Mexico - Or.Ma.e | ecosystem: Host-associated > Plants > Phyllosphere > Phylloplane/Leaf | place: Guanajuato, Mexico | collected 2012-06-04
CACACACACACACACACACACACACACACACACACACAGAGCGCCACAGAGATCGGAGGAGATAATAATTCAAACCTGAAAATGAGACACCAGGCTCAATTAAGCTCCGGCCAAGGCGCTTTTATGCTGCACTTTTTAATTAGTCCTAAGACTAACTAGTGCTCGCCCGAATCGACCAGCTCACATCGCATGAATTGGGCTCGCCCAAATGCGCCGCCAAATAGGCTACGTAAACACACACACACGCCGAGGCTAGTCTGTGGCGCTAGTCTGTGGCACACAAGCCCACTCGGCGCCCACTCAGCAGCCAGCTAAAGAGCCTCTTGGACGCTCTTTAGCGATAATTGTCCAGGATTGTCAATTTGTCGCCGATCGTCATGGAGCCACTTCGAGCAGAGCAGAGCAAAGCAGACTAGTGACCGTCTCAGTCGCACTTTTGCATTGAGAGATTCAACAAATAAGAGATTACACATCAACAAATTCGAGCTTGGGCTCGAGACTTGCTGAGAGGCCGGCTGGAAACTGAGAAGATCCACTGGGGTTGTTTGGCGGCCAGAGAGAAGGAGGGAGAGAAAGACTTGCCATCCATTGGGAGTGATCTGCGGCCAGCTCTTCACTGGCTCGCCTTATGCTAGTTTTATTACCGCTAATACTTGTGTTATATTATTGTCTCCACGTCTTGTTGTTCCCGAGTCGATCGAGTGGGCCTCCCTCTTTGCTCGCGGTTTATCATCCAGCGAGCGCGAACGAGTAGCGCCTTCGAGGCTCTCGCGGGAGGGCCACTCAAGTGGGCCGGTCCAGAAGAGTGTGTGTGGGTCTGATTTGGTGCTTTTGAAGCAGTGGACTCGACGGTTGCCGTCGTTTGGTGACCAAACTTTGGTCGATCATTCGACCTGGTTGCGAGCGCGGCAAAGTGCGCGCAGTGCAAACTGCACACACTCATGCACACGCAGTCCTGTGGGTGCGCTCATTTGGTTCTCTCTCTCTCTTTGGTTGGCCTAAGGCTCGTTAGTTCTACCAACTGGGCCCTCTGAAAGCTCTGCAAAAGCTCGCCGAGATGTTGGAGGAGCCGCCTTCCTGCTCCTTGCCCTCAGACGTCCAGCGAGTCGCGCTGGCTGGCGGCGGAAGGGGCGCTCGAGGGCGGGGGCGCCTGTTGCTGCTGGCCGGCGTTGGGGCTGTGGTGGCGCGAGACTGCTGCTGCGGCGGCGGCTGCAGCGGCGGCCGCCGCCACCGCCTGCTGCTGCTGGTGTTGCTGGTGGGCGGCCGCGGCTGCTGCGGCGGCGGCGGCCTGTTGCGCCTGGGCCAGCGAGAGGAAGCCGAAGAAGGGCGAGTAGGCGTGCAGGGGGTGCTGCGGCTGGGCCTGAGCTTGGGCTTGAGTTTGGGCTTGGGCTTGGAGCGCGCCGGTGGGGCTCTGCTGCTGCTGGTGCACTTGGTGCTGGTGGCTGACGGCGGCGGCGATGTGGGCGGCCGCGTTGCGCTGGAACGAGCTCAGCATGGCCCGCTTGGTGTCCTCGTCGAGGGCGGCCGCCGAGTCGGCGGGCGGCGAGCCAGCGCTGTTTCCGCTTCCGTTCAACGCCGGAAAGGCGAGCCCGTTGAGGAGCGCGTGCTGGGGCAGGCCCGCGGCCAAGTGCTGGTGCTGGTGAGATAACTGTTGCTGTTGCTGCTGTTCGTGGTGGTGCTTGTTTAGACTGTGGGCGAGGGAGGCCAGATTTTGCTGGTGCTGCTGCTGGTGGAAAGTGTGCTCGCTTAGTTGGCCGGGCTGGCCGGCGGCGGACTGTCCTTCGGAGCCGTGCGGACTGTAGAGGCGCTCGTGCTCGCCGCTCATGTCCAGCTCCTCGAGCATGTCCTCGTCCTCGTCGCCCACCGGCGACTCCGAGCCCCGGGGACTGTCCTCGCGGCCGTCGTTGCTGCCCTTCTGCGAGCTGTTGGGGTCGCCGTCCTCCTGGCGCTGGCGTTTGTGTTTCGTGCGCCTGTTCTGAAACCAAACCTTCACCTGGGTCTCTGTGAGACTGAGCCGCTGGGCCAACTGTTTGCGCTCCGTGCCCACCACGTAGTGGTTCTTCTCGAAGGCGTTCTCCAACTGGATCAGCTGGCCCGGCGAGAAAGCCGTCCTGATGCGCTTGGGCTTCCTGTAGGGGTGCAGGTGCAGCAACCGGTGCAGGCCGGCCGATAAATGGGCGAACTGGGGCCCCAGCTGGCCCGCGTACGGGCTCAGGTGTGGGTGAGCTTGCTGGTGGGCCTGGTGGTGATGGTGGTGCATCAGATGGTGGTGGTGGTGGTGGCCGGCGGCTGAGGCTGCGGCGGCCATGGCGGCGGCCTGTTGGGCGCAGTGCAGTTGGGCCAAATGCTGGCTCAGCTGCTGGGGAGTTGTCTGCTGGTGCGAGGCCAGGAAGGCTTGCTGTGCGTGCTGCTGGGCCTGTAGGTTCCCGTTGGCCGGCCCGCCGACTAGGCTGGGCGGGGTCTGCGGCGGCGAGCTCGATTTGGGCCTCTCGGATGTCTGTCTGTCCCTCTGGTGCTGTTGGTTTTGCTGCTGGTGCTGCTGCTGCTGTTGCTGGGCCACGGCGGCGGGCGACAAGATGGAGTCGATGGAAAACTTCATGTTCTGGCTCAACTTGCTTGTCTCTTCGAGCTTCAGGCTCAACTTGGAATCTTGCATCTCTGGAACGAAGGCTAGCTCGCAGGCTCTGCTGCTGTAAAGCTTCATCTATAATGGGCAATCTAAGGTGAAATATAAATTAACTCTCAACTCTAAAGGGCGGCTGTTCTCTTTTTCCGCTGTGGAAGCGCGTAATTGTGCAAAATTGTTTTCTATTATTTTCCTACTAATACTGATATATTATGATTCAATCAGGTTACTTCAATACTGTAATTGGATAAAAGAATTGGATTGGATATTCACAAATTTTCCAAACACACTTGGCACTGGTTCCCCACTGTCTGAACTATTTTCACACTTTTCACACTTTGGCCAATTTTCACTGATTCCCCTTGGTGGCTCTGTGATGGACTGAAGTGATGGAATAATAAAATCCACAATCTTCTCCCTCTTTTTGTTATTGGCCCATCAAAGTTTTGCGGCAGATCATGTTAGCTGGCGCTTTGCCATTATTGGTTAGCAAGCAAATCGCCTTTGCCTCTGTGTCTCTGGCGCTCGTTTAGCACTGCGCCAATGTGGCTCTGGGTCGTTTGGATTCGATGCGTTCGCTACTGCGCACGCGCACTCCAATCGATGCTCGACGCCCGAAAGCACCAGTGTAGTTTAGCTGCGGCCAAACACGCAAGCCCCAGCAGCACACAACCACGACGAGCCGCATTCGATCAATTCTCTCAGGCCCACCACAGCCAAGCCTTGAAGCCTCTTCTCCTTCTCCTTCTCTTTCTCGCCCTCAGTCTTCAGTGTTAGCCACTTCCACCAGAACAGAGATTGCGCACTCACTCAATGCAATAAAGCTACTCGCCCAAGCCATTGGCCAGATTACAAGAACACACATTGGCCAGCGGCAAACAAGTTCTACAAGCCACAAGGATGAACCAAGCAGAGATCCTCCAAACAAAGGCACTAATTTCTGCTACCAATTCAATTCAAATTTATCTCTCATCATGCAATTGCACTGCTCTGTGTGACCCTCATCTCCAATTTGAGTTATCAGCTATCTGGGTTGACCAGACAAATGGGCAGAGTGGCAAATGCATGGCAAAGTCATCGCTGGCACGCACATCCAATTCCATCCTTTTCTTCTTCTCTCCCTCTTCTCTGTGACACACTCACACTTATTGCTCAATCGCCGGCCTCTCTGTCTGCTCCGGGCGGCACACTTCACTCGCTACTTGGAAGCCTGATGGGAGACAAATAAGCTGGCCAGAAATAGCCGAGCTCTTGGTGGTGGTTGCATGTGGGGCCATCCAGGCCGCTTGCAGGACGTATGCAAAGTTGGCCAGAAGGCAAGAGTTAGCTCTATCGAATTGACTGGCAGCCGCGCAGGCACATGTTGCGCCTGCGCTAGTTGTCTGCACCAAAGCCACTTGAGAGCAAATCCGCTCGCCAACTGCCACGCGACTGGCGCCAGCTAGTGTGCGCCGCCGCTACGAGTCAGCCAGAAGGCTTCACAGTGGAGCTTTGTAGCAGTTCAACGCACTGTCTGCCAGCGCGCTCTGAAATGGCCGCTGCACGTGACTCCAGCGATTTGTTGTTTAATCTTCGGCGTTTTTAGGCCCATCAACAATATTGTTTACCTTCTTTTAGCCTGCTCTCGATTGTCTGTCTATTATTCTGAGCCAAGTCAATCCACTGGGATGGATTCTTTATTAGAGGAAAAACGCTTCCTGCATGAGCAAAGGGAGCGCTTGGAGATGGCCATCGTGGAGGAGATGTTGTCAAAAAAATCTGGCCACAAGGATCAGCTGGACAGTCAACATCGCCAAAAGAGACTGCTCGATGAATACATGACCTCCAGCAAGCTATTGAGCGAACTCTATAGTAGACAGGACCAAACTAAACGACCCAGTAGGGACTACAAAGAGGCTTGTAGTAATTTTTATATCCAATTGAACAAATTAACCGATCTGGAGCCAGATATCCTCAACACCAATGATCAAATTGATGTCACAGGACCAGCTGAAGCAGATTTGACCACTGACAATGATAAACCTTCCGAAAAGCTTGTAGAATTCACCGATGAAGAGGGATACGGGAGATATTTTGACCTCAACGAGTGTCACGAAGCCTTTCTACAAGTGGTAAAAGACCAGGAGTCGAAACCAAACTACTTGACGTATCTACAAACATTTTGTCAATTTGATCTCTTGCCACGTGATAAAAAGCTCACAGCCGCTTACAGGGACTATGTCCAGAAATTGCTGGAGTATTTTCGTGATTACAGTAGGAGAGCCAGGCCCCTGTTCGATCACGACGCCATGGAGAAGTCGGCCGCCGCTAGCTTCGAAGAGCAATGGCTGAACAAAAAATTTGGAAACTGGTTCAAGAATCTGGACACAGATGATAGCCGTTTAGCGAGTCAACCAATGGTTGACTTGGAGTCGTATCGATCTATTGACCAACTAAAAGAACTAGGACTCGATTGTTTGAAGCAGGAACTTCAGGCCAGAGGTCTCAAGTGTGGGGGGACGCTCGAGGAGCGTGCTCTGAGATTATGGTCTGTCAGAGGTAAGAGCCCGGATGAGATAGATGATTCCATCAAGGCATCTGTGGGCACCAAAGGGAAGAAGAAAAAGAACGTTATTGACCCGTACCATATCGCGTCAATTGAGGCCAAATTGATGAGCTATGCTGACTTTTATGCCGACCATAGACAGGCCACGATCGAGAATGTCCAAAGGAAACAGGCCAGAACAGCTGACGAGCGAAATGAGTCGGACGAAGAGTCGAGTGATGCTGATGATGAAGACAATGACGATCTAAACGATGTGATCTACAATCCCAAGAACCTACCTTTGGGCTGGGACGGGAAGCCGATACCATATTGGTTGTACAAGTTGCACGGGCTAAATCTCACCTACACTTGTGAAATTTGCGGCAATACCACCTACAAGGGTCCCAAGGCGTTCCAGAGACATTTTGCCGACCAGAGACATGCCCATGGGATGAAATGTTTGGGCATTCCAAATACAGCTCATTTTGCAAATATAACCAAGATAGAAGATGCAATAACCTTGTGGGAGAAGCTGAAGAAGGAGAAGCAGAGAGAACAATTTCAGCCACAAGTTGAGGAGGAGTACGAGGATTCGCAAGGCAATGTTGTCAACAAGAAAACTTACGAAGATCTCAAGCGGCAAGGACTATTGTAATTCCTATTGTAATCGAAGGGAAGAAATAAAGTTAACAACTGTGAAGTGAATGATGGGCTAGATTTGTTTCTTAATGATAGTAATTAGCTTTTAATAATCATTTTTTCCCCCTAATGTTAGACATGATTCCAACAATGGACGAAATGACAAGTTGGTTGTGCACATATTTTAGCCTGGGTGAAAATATGTGGCAGAAGTTGATACCGATTAGTCAGTGCCAAGGTGGGGCCGCTCACAGGAGAGCTCCAGCTCCGCCAGCTCCGACTCCTCCGACTCCTCCAGCTCCTCCGGTGGCCAATCCTCCGGCCAATGAGCCGTCAATTGATCCCTCGTTGAGGCTGGATCCCTCGATTCCCTCGTTGAATCCAGCGCCGCCAGCGAGCAAAGCCTCCCTGTTGGAGAAGCGGCCGCCCTCCACTCCCTTCTTGACCTGGCCTCCAATGGCGTTGGAGTTGTGGTGGTGGAATGAGTCAACGTCGTTGACACCTCCAACGTGGTCCTTGACGATGGTCTTGTCTCTGTTGAGCACCTGGTGCTTGTGGAATCCACCATCGTCCTCGTTGCTGAATGCTCCACCAGCAGCCTCAACTCCGGCAGCTCCAAATCCGGCATCGGTCTTGGATCCCTGAGCGAGAGCTCCGAGTTGGGCCGACTTTCCGGCAGCCAAACGTTGCTCGCTCAAACCTGAGGCTCCCAATCTGCCCTCAGCACCGGCAATGGTTCCAGCGCCACCAGCGGCACCAGCGGCACCAGCACCACCGACACCAACTCCCTCAATTGGGCGTCTCAGGTTGTGTCTCTTGCGGAGAGCGTGGCGCAACTTTTGGCCAGCCAGACGGTTGTGGAGACCTGAGTGTCCAAAGCCCTCGCCGTGGCTCAGGTGGCTGGGGAATCTGTGTCCATGGTGGAGGAACTCCTCGCCGTGCAGACCTCCCTCCAAGCCGTGGTGTCCGAAGTGGCCGTGGCCAAGGTGTGCCAGACCGGCGGCCTCTGCCTCCTCGAGACCATCATGGTGCAAGTGGTGGAGCTTGGTGGCGGCCACAACACCCACAAAGGCAACCAGAGCGACTAAGGTGGACAGCTTGTTCATTGTTGGTTATTGGTTATTGGTGCTAGATTGAGCTGGGTGAGGTGATTGAATTAGATTAGTTGAATTTCACTCGTTGTTTGAATGAATTAATCTTGATTGATCAAGGACTGAAGGCGGTATGATTTTCTCTCCCAATCGAGCTCGTATTTATACCAAATTTTGGCTCGCCTAGTCGGGCATTGTCGAGCCTTAGAGCAAAAGGAGGAAGGCTTGTTACATTGCCGTGGGGGCTCTCTAACATCATTTGCTACTGCCATTGTCTCTTCTGCTGCATTGGCGACTCAATATCCAAAGTTCACAGGCCAAAGTTCAGAGAGAATTTCTCCGAATGTGATCACATCCAAATGTCAACAAATCACATCACAGATACACTCTGCTCACTGAACATTGTACCTGTGTCCAGGGCAGTGAGCAGTCTTCCCTCATCACTTGATGAGAAAAAACAGCTCTCCGAAAATTCTTTCCACTCAATCAGAAGTCTCAATCGACTAATTGGTGGCCGTCCAAAAGGGCGCCCCACTTGAGGGCTAACCTTTTCCAAATGCGACCACATAGATGGCAGATGGGGCGCCGCTCACACAGACACTCGTCCCCATTGGCCCTTGCCAAATGTCGCCCTCTCGAGGGACCCGCGCGGGCTCAGCCCGTCTTTGTGCTAGGCTCAAACTGATTGGGCCCGGCTGGAAATCTATTGAGTCTATTAACTTTCCATCCCCAACCTTTGAGAGGCCACTTGCAGCCACGGTGGCTGGGCGGACGGAAGTTTTTTAAAACACCACCACCATTTTCAATTTGTCTCGATTGGCGAGGGGGGCCAAAATTTATAGTCATCCTTTCGGGCCACATTGTCTGCCAGGGGCTGCAGCCCAAAGGTTGATCAGACAAACTGCTGGCAATTTACTTTGTCCTCTCTCCCTCACCACCTTCGCCACCTTTACCTCTCTAATGGGCCGGGACGTGCTTGTGGGCCCATTATTGAGTGGGCCAGCCTCTCTGGGCTTCGTGGCGTTGTTAGTTCTTAGCCTGTAGACACATCGGAAATCGATTTACGCCAGCACCGCTGAGCATTATTTCGAGTGACCTGAAATTTGGCCAAAAAGGCCGGAAACTGCGCCCCGAAAGTGGAGGGCCAATAGAATTGGCCCAATCTCTCTCTTTCGGGCTCTGGTTCTCGTCGTGAACAAGTCTCTTTGCGGACCGAACTTTGGCCAACAAGTTTGTGGCACTTGTGAATCAGCGGCCAAATCAAACGAGCCCGGCCCCAAACCAAAGGGAACCCACTCTCATTCACTTGAGACAGATGAGGACAGACAGATAGGATTGGCACGGGCCCAATTGTTCTCTGGCGCTTTGTTCACTTCCGATTGAATCTGTGGTTCGCACCCAAAGTTGGCAGATTGTTTTCCCTTGGATTTGTCATCAAATGTTATCAGAAGGCCGAGATGATTGTTTGCGGTTGCCATTAAGTTACTGCCCTCGTCCATCGACATTTGCCCAGTAACAATGTGTCTGAGAGGAGTTAAAATGTTGGCACAATGTAGCCTGAAAAGCCGGCACACTTAAAAGTCATTAATTTTCATTTCGGCATATCGAAAAGGCGCGCAAGAAGGAAACAATTTCATCCCAAGCTCTTTTACCCTCTGGACGCTCGACTCAGCCAGAGCCCAGTTGTCACCTGAGCTTCGGCTTCGCTCATGTGGAGAGGCGAACAGATTTTGCCCTTTCAAGGATTATCCCTCAGCTCAGATAATGTCACACCATTTACTCGTAGTTCTGTCCCAAAAGGGCACGAGGGCCAACTCATCAGGGCCACATTTCCACAGCGAGAGCGCTCTGAAAACGGGGGGACCACGAGGCCATCCTGCGACCGTGATCGGCTGGCGCTCAAGATCTGGGCCAATCATCATCTGCTCGCCGAGGGGCTACATTAATCATTGGCCCCCCACGAGTTTACTGACGCTTGGTGGCGCCTCTGACGCTATTGGTGGGCCAATGAGTGTTCGACACATTGGCCCAACCATCGAATTCGGAGCATGTTTTTTTCCACCACCTACTGGCTCAAATCTAATTCTAGTTTGGATCCATCATACTAGGAAAGCGAAAAAGGCAACACCAGGCCAACACAATTAGGTTGGCCAAGCGGCGTCCTGTCCGTCTCGTTAAGTCTCGAGTGTCTGCATGCGTCCGCGTTGTTCGAGCTCCTCCAAGTTCCATTGACCGATGACATGCGCCTGGGCAGACACTTTACATCAAACCATGCCGTTCTATTGTTTAGCCCAAGCCGGGCCCATCACATTGAGTAACCCATAGATGCGCGAGTTACTAAAGTTGATTATGATAATAGAATTTTCTCTTCGTCCTTCCGCCGCTAACTCTAACCAAGTCTCTCCCTTCACTCGCTCTCTCTACCAATAGTTTCTCGCCCACTTTGCAGACAGCAGTTGTGGTAATCTCACTAAGTTTAGTCGTGCTTTGTTGTATCGCAAAGCGGAAGTCACATACACTCCTTACCACCATCGCCCACCAACACACTAACAGTGGCCGCTTGAACAGTGGCACAAGTTGGTGGCAAACGTTTCACTGCATTTGTCTTATATTGGATCCTAATGTGGCAAACTGCTCAGCTCAAAGCGGGGGCTGAATTCTCTCCGCATTATGGTCTCTCGGAGGCCAATTTGTTGGCTAAATTGGTGAAACATTTCCCAAATTAGATGCTGAATGCTAATGATGCACACTCATTGAATAGATTCGAATTGAGCCCAAATAGTTTAGCATCCCATTGAACTGGAACTGCTGATAGTTGTCGCCATCAAGTTCCTGCCCAGCGGACAAATCAAGCACTTTCCCCCTTTTCCTCACTGATGATTCAATATATTTTCGTCTTCAACTCTCGAGCTAGTTGTGAATTAACTACAAGCAAAGCGAATATACTTGCTCTAAAAAGCACATTTTAGCATGCCTTCCAGTGCTACTGGTGAACTGTGCTCTGTCATGGTGGCAAATTAGTTTCACCATTACGTGACTTGTGTGACTCAAGGTGTTCAACTACCGTGTATTTCCACTTATTCTACACACAACCAGCCCATTCCGATGATATAATAAGCTTGATCGAATCTGTCTGATGATTTAATCAATCAAAATCATGCCTTTGATGCATTGGCTAGCGGTTTTCATTGTGCATGAATTCCAATTCGCCCACATCAGCCTCCAAAAGGGACGTGCCACAACCATGGACAAGCACGCCTCCCGCCCCCCAATAGTAATTTAGTTGGTTCAACATTTTATCAGCATTACCGATTAACGTGCTCAACCCAATCTCGAGCCTCTTATTCCTTCAGTACGCCTTTCTAGGGTGGCCCCCTTGATGGAAACTTGCTTTGAAACGGCAAAACGAATTCCAACCAGCTAGCACCAAATTTGTTCCATTTTCTTTGAGAGTGGTCGTGCAATTGCGCAATGGCTGAAGCTAGAGCTATTGATAAAATCTGCGACAATTTACTGCCACAAACTCAAAGCACGGCAGGCCAACATTAGTCAATTGTGCACCCTCCTGTTACAACCTTTGGTTTGTAATTCCATTGTCTGTTCAATTTGTGTGCCCTCACTGGAAATCTAATAAACTTGTCGCCTCTTCCTCCCAACTTTGCTGCCCCCAATGTTCCACCATCATGTGCTTCCGTTCAGATGGTTCCAGTTGTCGCGTGCAGCTCAATTAGATTCTAAAACGCTAGATATATGCTGGTGAGTTTTATTTAATCATCTACCTCGAGCAAATGGGAGAACTTCTCCTATCTTCAATGGGCAAACACAATAAACAAGGCATCTTCATTCTTCTTTGCTGATCTCATAGGAAAAGATAAAAACCTAACCGAACCGAAGTGATGGAAGAGGTTGAACAAAAGAAAATTTTTCCATCAACCCATTCCACAATCCTGCTTCACATAGGTGCATACATGATAATTAGATCACGCAGGTCTCTAGCGTTGGGAAAACAAGGAGCCGTCATGAGGATGCAGAGCACGCCAACTGCACTGCAACATCTTTTTTGGTCAGAAAAGTTCGCTAGAATTCTCTCGAAGGATAAAGGCTCAAATCATACAGCCTTCAAGCGTGTCGAGATGTGCTTAACACGTGCGCGGACCCAATTGAGTGCGTGAGAAATAGCAAGTTGTGAAAGTTGGCACCGGCGGTTGGCTGTGAACATGACTGCGCATGCTCCCTAGCGAATTGTTTGATTCTCCCTCTCGACTGGTGCAGGAAAATGTTATTCCAAACCAACACTCATAAGGTTTTCAAATCTTTTCGAAATCTCGGAACAAAGTCAATAGTAAAAGAAGATAGGATATCACAATTCGCACCAGGTCGCGGTAAGTAACCTAACAAATAGATGCATGCTAATTAGGAGTGTCCTGCCACGAGTCTAAATGACGTGGAAAGCAAAATGTTATAGATAGGCCGCAGCGAGATTGAGCAAACACAACCAAGAGATTTTTTTTAATCAATCTCTTGAGCAAGCTAACCATCTGAGTGATGATCACGTGATGCTCTTCTGCTCTAAACGCATGACCTCACTTGGTAACAACCTTCGAAGCTCAGATGGCCATTTCCAATATGAGCTATTGTGTCAGTATGCAACGTATTGGTATGAAGGATGCGACGTGTGCTGCGGAGGTGGGCTTGGATCCTGTATAAGTTAAAAAAAAAACAAATACTAGCAAAGAGCAGAGGCACCCATCGAGTATTACATGATAGGTCAGGAACGGATGATGAGTGTTGAGCGTATGGATTGACATTGTAAATGTTCAACAGTATCCGCGATTCTTGTATCTACTCCAGGACTCTCAATTGCAAAAATAACTTCATCATTGGGGCGCTCATCATATCATGTGAGCCCCACAAACCTCCCTACCCGTGTTGATGAGTGCTCTCGATGAACCTCCTTGCAAAACGAACGCGAGTTGATGGGAGAATTCATGGAACTATGTTATTAATAGATTGAGTGGTTAACATTGAGCTGACAAGTGGTCTGACATTCGTTCGGAAATTCACATTAGAGCTGTATGAAGATATATAAAACGTTGCATTGTGTGATGGATTGATGTAGCGAGTTGAGATATTTGAAAAATTGTCGAGCGTATCTCCTTGTTGAAATAACTATCAAAAAATTATTGCCAGAGTGAACCAACTGAGACGCATGGTGCAAAATGAAGAGCGAACAATACAAAATTAAGGGCGGTTCTTACGATGACGGCGCATTAATCAGATCGGGCGCCGAATCAGGCGAGGTGGTGACATCTCATCCCGATTTTGTGGATCCTTTGAATGTAAAATTTATCGGGCGATTTTCGAGTCTCGGTGAAAAGCATGAAAGGAGCCTGGAGTGTAGCGCAGGGCGTGATCAATATCCGCAGAATTTAGGATCGAACATTTTTGAGGGACGAGAGATCCTGAAGGGCCGATTCGCTCTGAACGGTGCTGAAGGGAATCATTTAGGTTCTAGCATGAGGGTGAATACATCAGTTGACAATGTCGGGAGTATGGGTGCTCCGGAGCCAGAATTTGTGAACGATGGGCCCAAACTTAGAGATGATAATCGTCAGATAGAGTTGTTCTATGAGAAGAACAGTGATCTTCTCTTGAGTTCAGCGCAATCGAAGTTGAAACCATACGAGGGAATAGGTAGTCAGAAAGATGAGGAATGCCCCATTGATGATTCACTTCTCAAAAAGACTGAGCCTATTCAAAAGATTACCTCTGACAACCAAGGGATGCCCAGAGATGTTCTTGATTTCAGAACCAGCACCCAGAGACCCATCTCATGCAACAACATCGACTTAAGCTCGTCTAACGAGACTAAGCACGATTTTTCCATACAAACTCTATCGCTTGAAGGGATAGAGAAATCAAACAACACAGGCTTGAAGAGGCAAGGCTCGAAAAAAGTCGACGAGGTGCACACGCAGAACGCGATCGAACTGATCTCTCAGATTCCCCGCTCGCTATTGTTTCAGGCACTGACATCAGGTCTCCAGCAATTATCGACAAAGAGCTCGGTGGACACTTCAAGCCAATTGGGGAAACGCGATCCGGGATTCGAACAAGATGTATATGAGAGAGAGTTGAAGTCCTGCGGCAGTCAAAACCAACGATCGAATATGGAGAAGTCGGCCACAAATCTCATCAGCCAGATGCTTCACGAACATAATCGCTCTCAAGGGCACAATGCAATCGAATCAATCGCACCTGTTGGTCGCTCTTCCTTGCCAATCAGTGCAGCATTCCACAATGCCTCTCAACAAAACAGCCAACTGTTGGGGCAGGTAGAAAGTGTGGGCTACCCTCACACCCACCAGAACTCGGCTTTCAACCAAGCTATAGCGAATAGTTTCTACTCTGATCCAAGATCTATCTGGCAGCCACGGCGACAGATAGCACAGAAAGCGTTGCCATTTGTTCCAAACATCGCAAATGTGTCAAATAACTTTGGCGATGAGTTCGCAGTCAAGATGAGTGATGCAGATTATAACATGCGATCACAAGGCCAGACTCAGATGATAGATTCGTTTAATACGCGTCATCACGGGCAATCTAATGACATGGTCAACGAGGGCGATATGAATAGTGCAATCTTGATGCGCCGAAAGCAGCGCAGGAACAGGACAACTTTCAGTAGCTTCCAACTAGAACAGTTGGAGAAATCCTTCACCCAGTGTCACTATCCGGACGTATATACAAGAGAGGACCTAGCTCAGAGGATCGGGCTCACTGAGGCTAGAGTTCAAGTTTGGTTCCAGAATAGACGAGCCAAGTGGAGAAAGAACGAAAAATCAACGAATAATCAGCCTCCCATGGCGAGATCGGGTATCTCTCCTTCGAATCCATCTATGGACGATTATTCAAGCCCCTCGAATCTAGAAGAAAGGTTCGATGATGGAAGACTCGAGGTCTTACCCAACAGTCAGCCCAATTCGTTCGCAAATGGTGGCAAAAATTTATTGAGACTGCCCAACAACACTCTGGAGTTGATGTCCGCTGGAACCTCACGATGCTATCAACCGATTTCTGAATCTTTGCGCAAGATCTTCAGCCAGAGTAGCCTGAGGTCTTTGCTCTCATGCAAGAACATGGATTGCCAGGGGCTGATTCCGGATGCTAGCGTCGCAGGAGGCCTTGAGAGTGGAAAGTCAATCATTAGGAATCCAATCTATGATACTACCGTTTCAACCACTCTAGGCTCTGGTTCATCCAACGAGCTATCGACTGATCAGCGTCGGTGCAAGTCGGTAATGGCCGTCAGCGATTTACAAGAAAAAAGAGTGGATTATGGACTCCTTTCACGTCGCGCCATGTCACCACCTCCTCGTTTGAGTGCAAACGAATCTAGAATCATATTCGAACCATCTTCAATGATCTGCAGCAGAGAAAAACCCATAAATTCAACGTCATATGAAAATAGGGACATGGAAGTTCGAAAAATCGGCTTGGCAATAGGTGAACAGTTTGATCAGAACAGCCGAAACGGTAGTAGAAGAGGCGAAGTTAAGGGTGGACTAGCCGGTCTCTTAGACCCTTCCAGCCTGCGACCGGCCAGCGAAGGGGAGACAGTTCAGAATTTGTCCGCAGACAAATTCGCGAACTATGATCTGAAATCCACTCAGTCGTCTAAATCGGTTACCAAACGAATGAAAACCGGTCAAGATTACGACTCATCTTGCGAGGCCGTCGCTAAGGCGCCTAAATTTCTACACGCAGGCAGCGCGACAGGAACTTCCTTCTCGTCAATTGGAGCACTTGTCAACAGTCATCCAAACAGCTACCAATATCATACTGGTGAACCTCAACTTGCTTTTTTCGATCAACAGATGATGGAACACCAAAAAAAATTCTTAGATTTCTACAATTGGCAGCAAGGCAACGAAGTGGCGAAGCCAGAGAGAGTGGATACGGCCAGGGCTAGCCCGATGGCAGGGACCACAACCCAGGAGCAATCTAACTATCTCGTAAACCCAGTGGATCGAAACGAAACTGATTTCTCCGACTTGGCCGGTTCATATAGGAGAGCGAGTACAATTACAAATTCATCTTCTTTCAGTTATCCCTCTAGCCAACCGCATATTCCATCTCTGACCCAAGCCAATCTGTCCCTGATGAACCGTCAGCATTTGCATCTAGCTACGGAACATCAGAGATTTTGGAATCTCTTTAATCAATCAACTTTGCGCTATCCCAACATCTTGAGGGCTACGGATGGACAAAATTTTACCCAACGTTAAACATTTAAACTATCTGAACTGTATATAATAAAATTGAAACAAATGGATGAACGGTCGTTCGAACGGAGAATCGTACGCGGATCGTACAACTCTCGCGGGAGCTTATTGAGGTCCCCCGCCTCATTTTATTATTGTTCTCTCAGATAACATTATTGTCCAATCTCTTTCCTTCGATATATTTCCCCCCTCTCCTATCAAGTTCGATAGGTCGGGTGGACTATGAATGAGGGACACAAGGAGGGCGCATCCAGGATACTTTATCCCACGAAGTTCTTAACTTCAAAGAAATTCACTACCATGACAAAACCCAACGCATCAGCTCAGGGGCATCATCATACCATAAACAATCGAACAAACAAACCAGTTCGTCTCATCCAAAGAATCACCTGCCGTATTAGTCTCATCTTCCCGTGCATGTGCCGACCTACTGTGGTAAAAATGATTTCTCTCATTATCGTTTTAACTCTTCTTATGAAGGTAAACTCAGTATACTTACAACAGGATATGTGCCCGAAAGTATGCAAATGCGACGAGAATCTTGAGGTTCGCTGCAACTCACCATTCAATGCCAATGGGCTTCCTCATACATTGAGTCCTTTGACTAAACGCCTCATAGTTAATTATGCTCAAACAACACATATAACCAGTTCGGACATAACTAGTTACCCTGAACTAGAACACCTCGATCTAGCCTTCAACAAACTGACCACCGTGGATTTCGAGTGTGTAAGATCCAATCAAAACTTATTATCCCTCAACGTGAGTCACAACAACATCGTGGAGGTAAAAGACTCCGTAGTATCAAGTGCAATAAATAGGTCCCAGTCTATCGAGAACAATATCGACGAATCCGAAGTATTCAAAAGCTTGAAGAAGTCGAGGATCAACATCGTCGAGCTCTCCATGAGCAATAATCTTTTATCAATCATCAAGAGTTATACATTTATAGGCTGGCACAAGCTCGTCAGACTCGATATTTCACATAACATTATCAGCACATTAGAATCAAACGCCTTCGCGGGGCTCATACGCTTAGAATACATCAATCTATCACACAACAAATTAACTCGGATACCCTCATTACCATTTCTAGGAACCACGAAAACATTAGCATATTCTGCCTCAAACGATATGACAGAATCTTCCCTCAAATCTATCGATCTTAGTTACAATCCTCTTGTGAGCATCTATTCAAATTCCTTCAAGTCTCTCAAGAAAGCGCGAGAAATCTATTTAGATTATGCATCGCTACAATTCATTGATAGTGGAGCTTTTTCAGACCTCTCTACACTTAATACTCTTTCGCTAAGTAACAATAACCTGACCGTTATTCCGAGCGAATCTTTCAGAGCACTCGAATCTTTGAAGTCCCTGAATATAGACTCAAACAGAATAGAGACGATCAGGGCGAACGCTTTTAGTCACTTACAAACTCTACAAGAGCTACAGATCAATAACGGGACAGTATCTGTCATTGAGCCAGGTGCCTTTGATGGCCTGGTCAATCTGCGGCACCTAGAATTGGCGTTCAATCCTAATCTCACCAGAATACCACTCGATGTTTTGGACCAGTTACACGAGCTGAAATATATTAATCTGCGATCAAATTCATTGGCATCAGTGCCAATCATTCCGGCAACAATGAGGAATCCCTTTGCTGTTGTAGACTTGCGCAGTAATCGTTTGTTTTGCGATTGCGATCTCAAATGGTTAACTAGATGGTTGAACACGTTCAACGCAACAATACTGGATCTAACTAGACAGGATATCGGCCATGAAATTCGTCATCGCTCGCAAACAGAAACTATCATCTCAGATCCCCAGCTAGTCAACGAACTGCTCAATCTCACTTGTGCTGGGCCACCAGCCTTAGAGGGAAAGCTGGTTCTTGAGTTGCCCGATAACAAGCTTGAGTGCCTTGCACCAAAGTCGGAGCTACACTTAAACATAGGCTTTTTCAGTCTATCTCTGATGCTGATTATTCTCACTCTGATATGCTCAGTGAACTTATGCCGCAGCGATACACGATTGTTCTGGATAATCAAAGAAAACCTCGTCCAGAGCCGAAAGTCCATGATACTTCCGACTTATGCGGAGCAGAATCTAGCAAAGCTCGACAATAACAAGATAGAGACCCAAATGGGATCGGCAGACTATGAGCCAGTCGAGTACTCGCGAAGTTATTGGCCCATATATCTGACATCAAATCAACGACAGCCCAACTCTTCTGGACACTAGCGAAACGGGTGTCAACTATCTTAGTTGACAATCTAAATAAACTAGGATTTTTCCCTGATGGAAAATGAACTGATTAAAATTCTCTTGAGCGATTGCTGCCTTTTCGCTCTCGAACAATTGGCACCCGATCTCAAACCGTAAATTCAGATAGAGGAATTTACATTGAAGATGTGTGAGTGGACCGATTTGAAAAAGTGTAGGGTGGAAAGTAGAGTGGGCCGTCCATCTAGAACGGTCTTGGCGACACGTTCCATCGCAACCTCTGATACGTCAGGATTTTGCTTTTTATAGACCGAGTACGATATGTTGAGTGTGCTGGATCAACTACGAAAACAGTCGGTTGCCTCTTAATCGCTAGAAACGTCACGATTGAGACGGTATCATCGCCTTTCGATGAGACTAGGGGAAATGTCGGGGCTTTCGCTCGCGCTCACAGGATTGGAGCGGAAGTCGTTAGGCGAACACGTCTATCGCCCAATTTATAGAAGAATGATCTTCTACAGCCAATATTAGTAGGTTGGGCAAATGATAGAGTGCTGTGGATCTGTTTGTTTCCTGAGTCGTTGGGCAACCTAATGTCTGTGATCCTGAGAGTTCCGTCAACAACTGTTGAGTGACCGGTCTCGAGAGGACGGATCACCATATAGATATCAGAGGAATTTCTGAGACTCTGTATCAACCCTCTGAGATCGTCGGAGGACTGTATTATCATGTGATTCAACTGTTCGTTGGTGAGTTCACTCGAGTCCTCCCTTAATCTGTTGGAAATTTGTCTTATCAGTTGATGGATCACAGTGTTGTCATAGCCTATTGATGAGAATATACTGAGGTCGTCTATCATCACTATGACCGGTTTTCCGCGTTTCGTTTCTTTCATGAAGGCGCAGAATCTATCGTAGACAAGTTTACACAAATCTATCTCGGCTCCCTTGAGAGCAGCTGATAGGTATTCAGTCTGGAGATCAATGATGCTTATGTTACCCCCATTGTCCTTCTTCTTCAGATTGAAACCACATTTGGATGACGCTATGCTATAATTGGACCAATTATGACTCAGATTTATCATCAATATCGACGAGTCGGGCTCTCTGCGGCCGAAATGTTGTAATATACTGTTGAAAGCAAAATCGCCCGAGTTGAGATAGGTTTTGGATATAAGAATCTGTCGATATTGGACGCCAAATGGGGACTTACTGTGCCGGGGGTCGAGACACAATAAACTTATCAAATCAAGTGCCATTTTGAAGTGAAGCTCTTGTTGAAACGTGCCATAAGTCAGGATTGTGTTCCATGGAACACTTGGACGCCCTTGCGCTTGCCTACGTCAAGAGTTATCAACCTGATAATCTTGGTGCGTCGTGTGGCATTCGGCGAACGTAGGCTAGGCTTCTGCGGCGCCGACTTGTAACCGCGGCCACAACTGTTCTGCCTAAAGTGGTGCGACAATGCCGCGTAAAAATGGCTGACGAATAGGCGGAATGTGGGGAAAACAAAGTAATTAGAATTCTCAAACATTTACAAATAGATAACATGAGAATCAATTCGTTATCGATATTTCTTGCTCATCCAATTGTTCCCTCTATTGACTGTGAATGTCCCTACATTGAATGACTGCGGCAACAATCTACACCTCTATTTAATCGACCAAGATTGATTTACTTTTAGATGTTGTGTCTGTTCACCTTTATCCGAAATAAATCTTATTACTTAACGGGACGCAGCCGTCTGAATCGGACCACTGATAAATATCATCAACATTGACTAGTGAGCATTATCTGTCCTTTAGAAAACAATATGATTGCCATAAGGCCGCCGGGGGATTTAGATCCGGCCATGAAGTTGGCGTTGAAAAATCATATCATGCGTAAAAGGCAGCAACTTAAACAGGAGCTCGAGCAGGATGCGATTGAAAAGAGACTTAGACGGGAACAAGAAGCTAAAAGAAAACAGGATGCGATGACGTTAGACCAGCTGAAGGAGCAGCTGAGCAATCTTGAAAAGACGTTAGAAAATCTCAAAAACGAAAAACATAGCCTCTTCGCCCAACTGAAGAAGAGTATGAGGGTACTAAGCGAGGACGATGCTAGAAGAAAGCAAAAGGAGGAGGAAGTCAACGCTGCCGCGAGACAGCAACAACAACAGCAAAACCTGACTCAAAATGACCAACAAAGTAAACCATCGGACAGGCAGATCCAGCAGCCACCACCCCAGTTGAATCAGACCATCCAACTTCAGCACCCACACCACCAGCCTTCTCAGATACATCGGCCTGCCCCGCCAAGACCCCAATCACAACAACAACAACAGCCACCCACAATACAGCCGGAGAAACATCCCCAACCAATCCACGTTCACCCCATTCATCTCCAAACGCATTCTTTATCATCGGCACCAAGTGATCATAGCTCACCACACACTACATTGCCTCAAAAATTACCGCCTAACTTATCAATATTGAACCATCAAGATCCCGTGAGTTTCAGTCAAAGTTTGCCTACGCCCAATGCACATCAGTTTCAGCAGCAACAGCAACAGGCTCTCAACAACCAAGCTGCTGCTGCCCTTGCACTACAATGTGAGCAGAGGAAGAAAATGTTGCCTCCAACTCCATCACAAAGTCAGCAGAATCAATTACCTCCTGGTGCCTTGAACAGTCCATACCTCAGTTACGCTGGACTACCTCCTGGTTTGACAACTGCACCCGGGCCAGGAAGTGGCATCCCCGCAAACTTATTCAGCAGTCATAACTTGATGCGAACACCACCTCCCAATATCAATTCACTCTTCAATCCAGTCACCTTCTCTCATTTACTCAATGCTCATAACTTTTCACAGCTTAGCGGACACCCCCAAGCCTCGTTGATAGGAGGCCACGGGATACCAACTTCAATGGCCCATATGCCTCAAACAAGCTCCTCTATTAGGCCCCCACCATCTCCCATGTCGAACAACTCTCCACTCAACACAAGCGTTTCACATAAGATGCCACTGAATCTATCCCTATCGAGTTCACAAGGTCCAATGGATTTCAATCATAGCATGTCATCTTCGAATTCACAAATGCAGCAGCAGCAACAAGCAGCCACCGCTGCGGCTTTGGGCTTGCCCTACGAGCCTCCCCGAAAAAAACTGCACACTGGCAATCAGCAATCCCAGTTGCAGTCATCCTCTCAGAACCAGCAGCAACAGCAGCATCAAAAACTTCCACCTACATCCTTGCCATACTTGTCCTATGCTAATCTACCCCCTGGTCTCGCGGGAAGTTCTGGCGCACCGGGGGCATCATTGTCGGCTGGCCTGTTTTCAAGCCAAAATTTGATGCGAACCCCGACTCCCCCAAACATGAATTCAATTTTCAACTCCCCAGCTTTTTCGCACTTATTGAATGCCCACAACTTTCCTCAATTGGGCGGTCATCATCCATCTCCATCATTGATTTCAGGACACGGCATACCGACCTCATTGGCTCACATGTCACAATCTGGACCAATGGTTCGACCTTCGCCCCCACCAATGCAGAACAGCTCACCTTTAAGCAGCAGCGGTCCCCCCAAAATGTCTATCAATATGCCTTTGACGAGTAGTCAAGGCCCAATTGATTTTAATCATAGCATGTCAACCACGGCGCATCAACTCCAGCAAGCTCAAGCTCAGCATCAGCAAGCAGTACTCAATAGTCAAGCTGCCGCTGCTGCTGCTGCTCTCGGACTACCATTCGACCCACATAGGAAGAAGATGCAACCGCCCCCGAATCCCTCACACAGCCAATCGAATCAGATTTCAGCATCATCCCTATCTAATCCATACTTCGCCTATGCTGGACTACCGCCCGGCCTCGCTGGAGCCGGACTGAATCCCGGACTGTTCACAAGTCAAAATCTCATGAGGACCCCGCCACCACCTAATATGAACCCTCTAACAAATCCGGCCGCTTTCTCCCATCTATTGAACGCCCACAACTTTCCCCGACAATCACCCTGATGTGGGAATTAAAATCGTGCAGAAGGAGCTCAATCCGACACAAAGTAGTAGCTATTCTGAGTCTCTTGCTTCAGGGAGATAAAACTGATGGAAAATTTCCGCTTAACTTATCAGGAGAGTAATGTTATTTCTTTTAATTAGCTTTGTTCTTATTATCATATTCATCCTAAAAATTTTTGATCCGTCATATCGCACTGTCTGGCAAGATTTGTTGTTCGAACTGGCAATTAGTCCCAGTCTGACGGTCGTCGATTGCGTGGCCGATCCAAGAATGGTTCATTTGTGTAGCAATACATTGTGGACCTGCCGTGACCTCTAGAGATGGATTGAAATCTCCACAGTTGACGTTTGTCAATCCGTGGTCCATGTTCTCGCACACTCTGCTGTCCGCTACACACCCTTCTCTGCGATCAACGCTCATATTAATGTAATCCGGATTTAAAATTTGGCCAGGATTTTCAGATGGTGGCAAATTTGTTGGCTGATTGGCCTCCAAACGAGTGATGTTCCCATCGACCTGGCGCGCCATTGTGGCAAGTTTGTTCTTACGAGCAAGATACTCAATGTGACTATGACTTCTGCTCCTCATGATATAGTCATTAGTTAGACCAGATGCCGGATCGTAAGCGGAACCTTGGCCGTTGTCTAGAGGTAGACCGATTTCGCTGATTGAGATGTGGTCCAATCTTGGATTTGTCTGCTGATTTACCAGCGGCTGTTTGGTTGAGATAAATCGTCGTTCGACTGTTTCCCGTTGGAATGATGAAGCGAGAGAGTGATCTGAGTGAGCTTGGCAATCCATCCTTCCGGCCATTGAACAGCCCTGATAGCTGGTGGGCCAATTATCGGCCGACTTTGCGCAATCGCCCAACCGATTGCTCAAATGCTCCAAAGATTTCGACCCATCGTCCAGGGCGTGTCTCGATGTCTGATGGTAGGAAAGTGGTGCTTGGTGATCTTTCTCTGGCGTTTGAGCTATGGAGTTGGTGGCAAATTTGAGATTTGATATATCCGGAAGCGAGCTATCTCTTAGGGATTGATCGGGGGCGCATGAGCGAGCGTCTGTCTGATTGGGCTGGTTCGAAACTCTTGATATAAAAGCTAAATCTTCGTCGATTGGGTAGATATTGATGCCGGGCACATCACTCATCTGAGTGCTCTCGTTCTGAACCACATTGTGAGACATTTGTTGATTATCCTCACCCCCTATATTAGCACCCATAACTGGGGCAATAATGTTGCTTTCGGGGACTGTGGGTTGCTCTTGAACATGGGAACCATCTCTAGCGATAACGTATGGTGTCTCATCCTGGACAGTGGTACACACATTCTGCTGTTCGTTGATGGGACAACAAGTTAGATTGTAACCAACCGTCTGTGTTGCAAGCATGTGATTGTATTGACCAACTCCACTGGGATCATTGGGGGCCTGTTGGCCTGACACAACCTGGGGAAGTGGCTGGCCGATCACTGTTGTGGCTCCAATGCCGTTTTCAGATATGCATGAACTTATCAAAGCGCTCGGCACCTGGCCCATGGTGACATGCAGTGCAGAGTCCGACGAGGACTTCTGCCGAGACCATTCACAAGGAGGCTCCTTCAAGTAGTCGGCCTGATTGCAGGCAAGCATGGGGCTTGATGCGGGAGCCTGGCATGTGTTTGGTGGAGTTCTAAATGATTGACTTAACTGTGGTTGATGGTTGCTCGATGGGTGGATCGCACTCCTGCACGTGGAGGCAGATCCAAAACTCACAACCCTCGCTCTGTATCCAAGGTTTTCAGAGTTATCCAAACTCAGCTGGCCCTCTTCGGCTGGGCTGGTGTTGTAAAGTTGCTGCTCGTTCTGGAACAAATACGATGTAGAGGCATAGGTTCCTGGAAACGGGCTCTGTCCTGAAAGATAGTATTTATCTGTCTGCTGCGTTCCATTATACTGCTGGAAACTGGTTCCACTGTTGACTGTTGTCTGGACACCATTGTCTCGATTGATGTTGGAAAATTCTGGTTCACCCTGGATAGTATAGTGATGCAAGGGACCAGTTTCGTTGTTTAGAGTTCCTGAGATGTTCGTTGTCATTCCATTTTGCTCACTTCGATCAGCTTGTGTTCGATTCAAAATTCCCCTTTGGTCTGCCACAATCGATGGGCTGCTGCTTGTTGGCTGCCCATTGTTTATCAGTTGCTGTTGCGAGCTTAAATTACTTAGCTCGTACTGTCGAGACATCGGCTGGTTGCAATCCGCCCGCTTCTCTTGGATTTCGGCCTCATATTCCTGGTCGACGCTCCTTATCAGATTCTCATAAACTCTCTCAATTTCCTCCTGGCTATCCAAACTGCCAGCCTGAGCAACTTCGGCCGTTGCCGAGTCCTGGTAGTGAGTCTGCTGGGTGGGAGCCGATGAAGAGCTAGCTGAGCAAGCGAGCGATGATTGAACAGTGCCTGATGGCTGAGTGTGAGCAATCTTGGTGGCCCCCTGAACCTCCTTGATGATTTCCTCAAACTTTGCATTACCCTCCTGCTCTTTCTTGTTCAGCAAGGCAATCTTCTCGCTAAACTTGCGTGGGCCTATCTTATCAGATACGTTGGGCATGGTTGGAATATAAAACTCGACAGATCCTGCTTATTGGTCTGTCTCCATCACAAATCTCCTAATTCTAATATGTGATATCCTAATTCTAAGGACAATACACTATCCTGGTGCCTATCCGTCCCAGTTCGTTGGCTGAGAAACTTTAGTTTGTCGTTGGTCACGAGGTGTCGAGGTGAGATTGAGGAGTGAGATTGGTTTTCCAGCGTAAATGTTGGATCAAAAGTGAGAGAAAGAGAATTAGAACAATCGATTCTCATCCCATTGACTATCGTCACCGGAATAGGGTGACTTGGATAGGACTGATCTAGACGATGGCCAATCAATTTAATCACTTCACTTGGACAGCAGAGAAATGGTCAAAATAGACAATCTCCCTCTCCTGGGGCTACCCAAAAGTGTCTAAAATTTTTCCTGGAATAATAAGTGATGAAGAGATAATGAATAGATGCTGTTCATTTGGAATTGGATAACTAATTATCGTTGCTTATGGGTGGAAACATCTGTAAATCCACATTATAAATCCAAAGCCTAAATTGGTCTGAGTCTTATCTAATTTGCTTTTCCTCTTGCGGCTCTATGCAAGCTTGCTTGGTCGATTTTTGGTAAACATTGCAGGGCCCTCTGAGGCTGTTTGCGTCCAGGTTCCCTGGTGTTCGGTGGAAATAACTGACGACGACGAGGGCTAGTTGAACTGTGCACGAAAGAGTAATATTTTGATCAACCAGCTTGCAGCAGGAGAGAGAGAGAGTGTGTGTATGGAAAATAGTCCAATCTCACCAATGTGATAAGAGCAGCTGAGTGAGCTAGTGTATTCTATCAGCGTTACCTAATCCTTGGGGCCAACAAACTGTGCAGATCGTGGCCACTACTATGTTTTCCGGCAGCGACAAATGGGCGCCCAATGGTGCTGGAGGTAAGATGTGCCGAGTGAGTTAGTGGGTCAGGAGGAGAGTCAGCCTCAGCTGAACACATTGGGTGAAATGAGGAGGAGGAGAAAAAGAGATAGAGAGAAAATCTGCGGAAAAAGAGACAAACAGACATTGACAGAGAGCATTACTGGGCAACCTCTTAGGCCGACTAGAATTGCCGCCAGTTTTCGCCCAATGTGGCCCCAAATAATGTGCCCAGTCAATGGTGTATGGGACAAGCTCACGCTAAGGTGGCCTCGGCCATAGTGCACAGGTTCCACTCCTACATACTTGTACTGGCAACCATTGCCGGCTTAGCGCCACTTCCAGCCATCGATACAGTAATGGGCCAGCCTAAGTGGGTGGGCGAGGGAAAAACTGGCGAGAGGAAAACTGGCGAGAGGAAAACTGGCAAGGGAAAAAGTGGCGGCCCTTCCTGAGCTTCCATAAGGGAGCATCGGCTGCAACTGGGCGCCAAAGGGGGGCCCTCAGGAGGAGTCAGTGAGCGGGCAGCAAGCCAGTGGCGACCCCGGCGAGCCAGTGGAGCCCAGTCGAGAGCGATTGGAGGCAAATAAAATTTGGCGCCCTACCAGTGCTCGTGTGTGGGCCGGATGCAAAGGGGGCCCCAGTGAAAGGGGCCCATTTAAAGGGAGGAAGAGGCCCGAGAAATGGTGGTGCCTCTCGTGAGGCTCGCGTGTCACTGGGTGCAAGTGGACCTCTTCTTGGGCGGCCCACCAACTCGCTGCTTGTCCCTCTGGTGGCGCTTTCAATCACTTGATTGTCAGCCCGTCTGTCTAGCCAGCAGTCTTCCTGCTCCTTGCACCCCTCAGAGGCAAGTTGGGCGCCCGTTTCCGGCGTTTCCAACTTGGAGCAGCTTGGCCACGCTTGGCAAGCAGCTAGGCGCGAGCAGTCTGGCAAGCTCACTGGCAAGCAGCTTGGCGAGCAGCCTGGCGAGCAGCCTGGCGAGCAGTCTGGCGAGCTTGTCGCCTGCGGTGGACGGCTCAAAACTAGCGGCAGCTGTTTTGAGCCCAGTTGCGAGAGCTCGTCTCTGGTGGGCGCCAGTTGGAGGCGGCCCGCACTGAGCCCATTCGTGACGAGCCGCTCGTGGCAAGCCGGCCGGCCGTCAGACACTCGTACAGACTGCCAGTTTCATCAACTGGCAGCCTGTGTGTCTTCGTTGGGCCCGCCGCGCGCTGGGTGGCCCCATTGGAGCTTGTCGCGCGGCCCAGTCTCTCTTCCTGCGCCCGCGTCTGTCCATGAGGCGCGGGCGGCCCAGACGGACGAGCATCGTTTAAGCCGGAGTGGCAGAACATGATGAAAACAGCCTCATCAGCAATCGGCCAACCAGACGAGGGGAGACACTCTGCGGGCCGGGCTCGTGGGGGCCTCCTTTCTCTTTGGGAGCAACAAGAAGAGATTAAAGAAGTTGCAAGTCGCGCTCGCCAGAAGCCAAGCCAAGCCAAGCTAAGCTAAGCTAAGCTAAGCAGGCCTAGCTTGGCCACGGCCGCCAACTCGTGCGGGCCTCTCGAGCGCCCAACACAAACGCGCCCAACTAGCAGCCCCAAACTGGGCCCATTTTCGCCCCCCTCTTTTCCCCTCTGTTCCCCTCGGCCAGAAGAGTGGCAACTTGTCGCCGATTTGCCTACTGACAGTTTGCCTAGTCTCTGGTGGGCAGGCGTTCACTTTGGCTAGCTGGCTAAAGGGACGTCGCTTTAGCCAGCAAGCCAGCCAGACCAAGGCAGCACAAAATGGGCCCCCAAACCAATCCAAGGCCCAAACAAAGCCCCTTGTTTGTCGGCCTCTACTCACAAGCTCACCAGCTCACCAGCCAGCCAGCTCACCAGCCAGCCATCAGGGTAATGAAATTTCCGCACTCGCATAGACAAAGATTTAATTTGACCAATCCTGCCGGCTCGCCTCCATTCCGTTTGGCTGCTCTCTCTCTCTCGGCGGCCACTTTGCCCCAACTGGGCCCACACTCGATGCCTCTTTCATGGCCACTGTCTCTCTCTAGCTTGGCCCACTTGCCAACTGGCACTCCCACACTCAAGCAGCTCCACTTGGGCGCCAATTTCCTGCAATCAATCCCGATGAGTTTCTGCTCTTTTTGCTCTCGTGGGCGCCACTTGGGACGCTGCAAGATATCGGCTGGGGGCCACTTTGTGTGCGCGCCGCACCACTGCTGCACTGCTGCAGAGCTGCCGATGATATACAGTGTGTGTGTGTGCGTGAGAGTGTCTCTGCGCCTCAGACTTAGACTTGGACACACTCTCAAACTCAGTCCAAACTCCGGCCAGCTCTCAGACCTAAGCACTGCCGAGCTTAGGGCCAGAAAGTGTCCATCGCTCTGTCCAATGCTCTTCGCGAGACCCAAGCTGCGCCACTTGGTTTCCCAGCCTCCAGGGCCGCAAGAGACACTTGCGAGGACACTCAAGGCAAGCCGAGACTGCTCTTTTCGAAGAGCTCAGACTGTCCTTCGAAATGGAGGCGGACAAAATGGCGAAATGGGCGGGCGAGAGGAGAATCAAACGGCCGAGAGATGGACGAGGCTGGACTAACTAGACTGACTGGCGAGCTGCCAGGCATCTAGTGCGAATTTCAGCCGCCAGGTGGCGCCACACTGAGCGGCCGCAGACAGTCTGCAGTGGATGGGGGCCAGTTTGATCCGGAAATTATGGAACCTTTTCGGGGCCAATGGGCGGCCCCTTTTGAGCCGTTTGGGATGAGTTGGGCGGCGGTGTTGTTGCTTGCGGCGCTCGCTCGCAGCCACTGGCACCGAATTGATACAAAAGAAGGAAGTATTGCAATTTGTGTCACAATCTATCTGGCTGATTTGGGGCAGGCCAATCATCGGGCGGGCCGATCATTGGGGCTGCAGCACTGGTCTCGAGCAGCGCTGGCCATGTATGTGTGTGTGTGTGTGTCTGTCTGTGTGTTCAGGCCCGGCGGCAAATGGGCGCCACTTGGGCGCCACTTGGGCGCCAGTGGTGCAGCTCCAGGCGGGCGACCATTTCCGATCGACTCGGCGACCATTTGGGCGCCCGAAGAGAGCTGCTCACCTCGTGTGCACCGGAACAGAGCTATTTGTCGTCCCAGTGAGAGCCGCCAGCGAGTGAGAGCCGCCAGCGAGTCGCGAGCAAAAAGCGCTTAGGTTAAAGAAAGGGGCCCAAAATGGCCGCAAATGGTGGCTGGAAAGCTGGAGAAACTGGAGGAAGTGGCAAAAGTGGCAAAAGTTGGAAAACTCGGAAATCTTCCCACTGTTTAGGTGATAATCCGGCCGGCCCAGTTCATCTGGTGGGCGTCTCTCTGGCCTGAGAGAGTGTGCAGCCCATTTGCTCCTGTTTGTCGCTCGCGACACTTTTGGTTGCCCCTTTTCCTAAAGGCAACCTTCGCCTCGTGGGTGGGCCTCGTGGGTGGTCCTCGAGCCAGCAAGCAAGCGAGCGGCCACCAGTCAGCGCTGCTCACTCACTCGTAGGTATCCCGCCCAGTTGAGGCTCCTGGAAAGAATGTCACAAATGAATGCTCACAAATGAAAGGCCGTTGAGATATTGGTGCGCTCGCTTTGCCGTTCGAACTCGAGCTTGCCAGTTGGCTTGCCGCTCGAGCTTGCCAGCTTGCCAGTAGAGTTCCCACTCGGCCGGATTTGTTTCGGCCCAAAGGGCGTCCCAGACTCGAGCTCAGGCTGCTCGTCATTGTGGGCGAAATTGTGGCACGAGCGAGCGGAAGTTCTAGTTGAGAGAATTTGGGTGAAAAAATTGCTCCAGACGACATTTTAAACCCAAAGGCTGTCGCAATAAAAAGCGAGAGAGAGAGAGAAAGAGTCTTTCTGGCCGCTCATATTGGTCGCTGTATTTATATATATATAAATAGAGATTTATATATCGAGCGCAGTGGATTGTGGATGAGTGTTGTGTGTGGGCGAGTCTTCCTCTTCCTCTTTCTCTGTGTGTAAAGGAGTGAGCTTTGTGCCCGTTAGACTGTTGTCTGTGAACGCTCGATTGCATCCAGCCAGCCAGCCAGCAAGCAAGTCAGCAAGTCAGCAAGTCAGCAAGTGAGCGACCAGTTCGACTCTTTCCCATTGGACTCCATTTGACTCGAGCGAGCAGCAATTGGGCGCTTATTTACGAATTCCCCTCGGCCCAGCTTTCTCCTCTCCTAGTCTCTAGCCAAGCTCGCCAAACTCACTCCAAAAGTCTGGCCCCACTTTTCGACGGCCTCTCGTCGCTCGCTCTTGTTTGGCCGCTTTGCCAAACAATTTGGCCGCCGAGTCGAGCTGAGAGAAAACTTTCACAGACGCCCACAACCAACGCAACTTGTCATTGTGCTCCTCCTTTCATTTTGCCTCTTTTGCCTCTTTTGGCTTCTCTTTGGCGGCCCCAAATGCCTCAACTGGGCCGAATTGCCACCAAAATGGAGACCTCATCTTGCTGGCTGGAACATCCACTCGGCGCAGGTTCTTCTCGCCGGCAAGTTGCTGGCAAAATGCTGGCAAGTTGCTGGCGAGTTGCAGGCAAGTCCAACTCTTTGCTGCCAAGTCGCCCTCTGAGAGCCAGCCGAAAGCAGTTGGCCGCCAAACTGCATTGATGGGCAGCCAGCCGGTGACTGTGTGCAGTGGTTAAGCCAGTCAAACAGACGGGAGACTGTCTGCGGCCAGCAAGCCAGCCAGCCAGCCCGGCCGCTTAGCGCTCGGGACGGCCCGCACTCTAAGCTCTACAGTTTAAGGAGACCCCAAGGAGCAGCCTCCAAGCAAACTGACTGGGCACGCCAAGCCCAAAGAGGCGGCTCAAAACTCGAGGGGGCGTGGCCGGAAGGCTCAAATGGCGGCGGAAGATCAGGCTTGAGGCTACAGTCTTGAGACGGCGAGAGGAGCAGCTTGGGGGCCTCAAGTCGGCCAAGCTGAGCAAGTGGGCGGGAGGCGCAATTTGCCAGACTGACCTTGACTCTGTGGCCGAATTGGGCCTTTGGGTTGGCAGCGGGAAGCATGGAGAAGAAGGCGCGCACACTCATCACAGACTAGTTACAACCGTTTGGCCCGCGGGCCTGTTTTGGGGTTGGGCGAAAAGAGGGGCAGGAAAAAGGGGGAAGAAGTGGGGCTGAAAAGGGGGCAGAAAAAGAGTGAAAAGGGCAGCAGCGAGCAGGAGAGACTCTCGCTGGCTCCCACTGGCTCCCACTGGCTCCCACTGGCCAAATATGAGCCCCCGGCTGTTGGAACAAAATATAAATGGGCCGCCCCAATGGACGCGGACGAGGAGGAGCGGCGAGTGAGCTTGTGTGGAGCCGCCGGTGGGAGTTGGTAAAAAGGGGGAGACAGTTGGCGGCCAGTTGGCAGCAAGTTGGCAGCCAGTTGGCCAAGTTGCAGAGCTGCTCAACGCGGTCGCTCTGTAATGACAACTATTTCCGCCAACTCGGCCCGGCTGCAACTGCAACTGGGGTCTTTGTGCAGTCCCACCAGCACTTATCAGATGGAGCCTCTGAGGAGCCGCTCAGATCGGCGAGGGCGAGCTCGTGTGCTGAGCTCCTGCTTTGTGTGTGGCGCGTCGGCCTGTCGTTTCGGCCAACTAGGCGGCCCAGTTGGACGCGTGTCGATTCCAATCAGATTACAAAGGCCGCCGACAGGCCGCCAGAGGTGCACGAGTTCGCTGAAAGGTTGCGGCAGAGAGAGAGACTGGCTGCGGCGGCCTGAAACTATTAGTCGCCGAGCTAGCAACTGTGTGTCGAACTAGAGACTGTGTGTCGAACTAGAGACTGTGTGTCGAGCTAGCAACTGAGCTAACAAGTGGCTGCAATGAGCTGAAGCACAAGCTCGCCCACTTCCGGCCGAGGTTGTGCTCTTTTTCAGCAAAAGTTCCGCCACAAACTGGCGCCAATCAATTAATGGCTCCCCGTTGGCCGCGCTTTGGGTGGCGCTAAGTTGGCGAGTTGGCTGAGCTTTGAGCATAATCAGGGCCGCCCTTTGGCGCTGGCCCAGTGCTGAGCGTGATTGAGGGCCGCCCAGTGGAGCCGGAAGGTCGTCTGGGCGCAGCTTAGGCTCTTTTTGCGGCCCCTAAGCCCCGCTGGAGGGCCAAGGGGGGCCGCGCGCCGCTGCACAAGAGAGGCATCAGTGTCTGGCCAAAAGAGTGTCTGGCCAAAACAAAGGCGCCGCCGAATTGGGCTTCGAACTGGGCTCGATGTTGGCCCTGAAGCGAATGTGGCTCGAAGAAGCGCCTGATGAGTTTATTCTCAGTCAATTTTGGCCCCCAGACGGCTGCCAAGAGGCCCAGCAGCTGAGGAAAGAGAGAGGGAGACTGCGAGAGAGAGAGACAGACTGCGAGCGGCCAAACGAGCTTAGGATTGTGTGGCCGCATAGGCGACGCGTGAGCTGCATAAAGCCAGCCTGCTCCACCGAGACTCCTCCGATGCTGCGCCCAGAGATCCACCAGGGCCCGTCGCCGGCAGCCGAGGGCGCGCAATCAGTTTGCGCGCCCTTGGCCTCGCGCGGCCGCCCACTTGTATTGACGGCCGGCGAGCAGCCCGGCCTTCTTCTTTGGCCAGAGGGAGCTCAGAGACGTCTCAGTGTCTGGCGGCCGAGCGAGCGGCCGCCAGACACTCCCGGCCGGCCCACTCACGATTATTATGCGCCGCCTCTCGAGCCGAACACAAGCCTTGCCAGCCGAACACAAGCCTCGCCAGCCGGCCTCGAGCGCGCCCACTCGCCGCCCGGGCTGGCCTCTGGCTCCGGTTGCTTTGGGGCGCTGGCCGTGGCGGCGAGCCGCCCGAGCTTGGGGCGTCCCGCATCTGCGTGGATGCGGGATATCGAGGCGGGCGCTGAGCTGGGCATAAGAGTCGGCCGGCGAGCTCGAATCGTGGCAAGATCAATGGGCCCTCAGGGCACAGAGGCGGCCGCAGACTGTGTGGGGCGGCGCGCAGAGTGCGCGTGGTGCGCGCGGCCGCCACCAGAGGGCGCCGCGCGGCGGCCCCAAACGCGCGCCGTTGCTTGGGGGCGGCCTGCGAGCTCTAGTCTCGCGCGGCTCGGGCGCAAATGATGGAAAAACAATGGCCTCTCGAGTGGCGAGCTGATAACGGCCACTTGCCTCTGGCCAGCCAGCCAGCAGCAGAAGAGGAGAGACCAGCAGCAGTGGAAGGGAGTTTCCTCGCGGCCAGTCCAGCGCGGCCCACGCACTGCACTGGACGCAGCTTGGCCCCAGCTGAGAGCGCCACTCTGCACACTCAACTTCGCCCCAACGAGCGAGGAAGAAAAATTGCCCCACATCGCCCGAGCCGAGCCAAGCTGAGCCAAGCTGAGCCAAGCCGAGCCAGCGGCCGGACGGCCTTGGGCGGATTTCGCCGCTCAGCTTGGGGGCCGCCAAGCCAGAAGAGTGGGCGACGAAAAGTGGCCACGCCGCACACAAACTGCGCCCCCAAATCCGAGCGGCCAGATTGGCCAACTCCACTCGCGCACTTCTCGCCCGCCGAGGGGCCATTTCCGGCGCGGGCCATTTCCCCGCGCCGCTGGGAGTCTGCGCCGACTCTTAGGGCCACTCTTAGGGCGCCTTGTTCATTTGTTTCGCCCTGTTTGTATAAATATATCGCCGCTCGGCCGCACCTCGCCCACAACAGTCTCGAGTGGGCCCAAAGTCGGGCCCAAATTGGAAACCGCAGCCGGCCACTTTGGGCCCATTTCGGGCGCCCAAAGTGGCCCGCCGATGATAATGCAAACCTTATCATCGATCATTGCGGCCGAGGACGAGCTGCGGCCCGCAGACTGTGTGTGCGAGCTTCAGACTGCGCGCTTCAGACTGCGAGCTGCAAGCTTGGCCAGACTGCGAGCTGTGAGCCACAAGCTGCGGCCGGCCCTTAGGTCTGGCCCAGTGGAGCCGTCAAGCTGTTGCGGTGCAAGTGCGCGCGCCGCTCCACTTTCGCCCAACGGAGATTGTATTTATTTCTCCAGCTTTCATTCCACTGCCAAACTGCCGCCAAAGCCGCACCGAAATCCAAATCCCGAGCCTAAGGAACGCCCGCAGGCCAGCCCAGAGCGCGAAATCCGAAACCAAAGCCAAGCAAAGGCTGCCCAAAGGCTGCCCAAAAGCCGGCCGAAAGCTCGCCGAAAGCTCGCCCATTCAGGAGGATTGTTTGCGCCAGTTGGGCCAAGCCGCAAGCTCCCTTCCATTGCTCGTTGGGTGGCAATTTCTATTTCCGGTCCAAAGGTCTGGCCCAAAAGGGCGGCCTGTGGGCTGGCTTGTTGTTGGGCTCGCTTGTTGGTTTGCTAGTTTGGCGAAAGGGCAGCTTCCTTGGCCAAAGGCGAGCGGTGAATGGGCCAGATTGGAGCAGATCGGCAGAATGTGTGCGCGGGGCTTCCGGGCGGCCTTTGGACGATAATAATTTGCATGGAGATGAAATGTTTTGAGGTTGCGCGGGAGACTGTGTGTTGCTGGCGGCTGCTTTGGTGCTGAGTTGAGCTTGGGGCCCAGCTGATTGGAGGGCGCCAGAACGCCTAATTGGTGGGCCTAATCTGGGCGGCATTTGCATCGGACTGCTAATCGGAGCTCGACTGTGTGTGGGGCTGGCCAGATGGAGAGGCACCAGAAGGAGAGAGCCAAGCAGAAGCAGAGGCAGAGGCGGAAGCAGAGAAAGAGAAAGAGGAAGAGAAAAGGGAAGCCAGTGGGGCGGTAAAAATTGGCCCGCACGCTTGTTTACATGGGCGGGCGCAAACACGGCCGCAGACAGACTGCAGTTTGCATTGCGCACTGGGCCAGAGCACAGTGCACGGGGCCGCTTAGCTTGGGCTTAGGTTTGGCTGCGAGCGAACCATTTGAGTGTGCGCGTGTTCGGCGCGCACAAATTGCCTTTGCGGCTTCTGCACACTGCGAGTGGGCGCGCGCCACTGTGTGCGGAAAAGATTGCAGAGAAAATTGCACAAAATAGTGCGCAAAACAGTGCAGAAAGCAGTGAGGAAAAGGGTGCACAAAGCGGGCCGACCGCTGCCCATTGTTGCCCACCTCTGAAGCTGGTCTCCCCGAGACGACCGGAAGGCCGTCTGGCCGCACCTGGTCCACTTTTCGGGCAGTTCTCGCGGCGGAAAATGCGGGCGCTGACTGGCGGCGGCGAGGCAAATGGCGGCCGCCGCATCGCCCTCGAGCCGCGCGGCCAAATGGGAGCCAAATCCGCGCCAGTCTGGCCGTCTGGGCGGCCCAACGGCGCGACTGCGGCTTGATTGAGTGCTTGGCTTCTTGGCGGCGAACAGTGATTTGTTCGCGGAGCTTGGCGGCTTCCACTCGGCGGCTGCCAGTGGGCGACTGGACTTGCGCGCGACCAGACCTGAGGGCCGGCGGACTGGCCGCTGGCGAAGTGGCAAGTGGCCAGCTGCGATCCTTGAGGGCGGCCCAAATGGAAGTGGAAGTGGAAGTGGAGCTGGAGATGGAGGTGCCAAAGGGGCAGTCTAAGTCCAAGTGCAAGTCTGGGCCATCGATGGACGCCGCTGGCAAGCTCGTTCTCGCCGAGCCAGTTCCGCGCTGCTTTGGGCGCCGCTTGGGCGCCGCTTGGGCGCCGCTTGGGCCAAGCTCAAAGGGCTGAAAACCCGATTAATGGTTTCCGCAGCAGCGCTTCCGGATTGCGCGGGCCTCTGTGTGCGGCGAGCGCGCGCCTCGTGTCTGGCTGGCCTGTGGGCGCCAGACACCAGCCCCGCTTCCTGCCTCTCGCGCTGGCCACTGTGCGCCTGCTTTGGGCGCAAATCCGCGCACCTGCCCGCACGCGCACCAGTGACTAGTCTCACCGGCCAGAGGGTGGCGAGCTGGGGGCCACACGCGCACTGGCCGGCCGCCAATCTGTCTGTCTGGCGCGGATTTCATTGTTGTCCGCGAACTGACACCGCGAACAGCCCACTACTTGGGCTTTGCGCGTGCCACTCGCCATTTGCCAGACGCCGGCCAGCTTGCCAGCGCTCGCCGCTGGACCACTAGCCCCCGAAAATGGCCCAAAACGCCAGAGGTCGCGTCTGGCCGGCCGGTCGGCTGGCCGCAGGAGCGGAACGAGCTCGCCGGTCGTGTGGCAGCGAATGGCGCTGTGCTTTGCGGTGCGGGCAAACAGTTGCTTTTGGGGCATTGTGGCGAAATTGAATAACATTGGAACTGCGCGTTGGGGGCGCTTGTCTCTCGCTGGGATTGATTCGATTTTGCGGCTGATTCTCCGCCGCTGCAGCACGTCGCTGCTCTCCACTCTTGTCTGCTGGTAGCTAGTCACTGGCAGTGAGTCACTGGCAGTCAGTCGCTAGCAGTGAGTCGCTAGTAGTCAGTCGCTACTGCTCAGTGTTCGCTCCTCACCGCGCAGTGTCTGCCCTCCGCCAGCGACTGTCTGCCGGCGACTGGCAGCTGCCAGCGAACTGTGAGCACAGACAAACTGCGAGCGGAGACAAACTGTGAGCGGGAGCGAACTTTCAGGCCCACAGTGAAGCTCACTCTGTGCGACGACTAACAGTCTGCGAGGCTCACAGTGCCACTCACGGTCTGCGAGCACGTCGCCTAAGCTTTCGGAGCGCACAACCCAGAGATGCGGGCCCACTGCACTCGCGTGCAAATCTAATTCGCCCCCAGTGCTGCACTGGCCCATATTGCGTCCCAGCAGACACTGTGCTTCCCTCTGCTTGGCCAGTGCTCTCCAGTGGAAAACGTCCAATCGAAGGGCGACCACCAGGCGCGCACCGCCCAATCAAGCGCCTTCACGCCGCCAGCCAAATAAGCCCACTTGTGTCTGGCCCATTTTCGCCCAACGACGCGCCAATTTGCGCCCCAGGAGACTCCACTCGGCCAGATTGCCAACCCTCAGCCTCCCCCCTTCAGGCCCCCCGACCTTCACTCACTTCGGAGACGGCCCGGAAGTGGCCCTGCAGCCTGGGGACAAGCTCGGCACAGGCTGCCTGTGCTTAGGGCGGCTCCTCGGCTCTTCTGGAGAGCGAAAAGTGGCAAGACCAGGGTGGCAAGACCGGCGTAGAGGCGCCTCCAAGTGGGGCCCAATTGGCTCGCCGGTGACAAAGTGGCCGTGCAAATCAGGCCGCCGCACACAGTTGGCCGCCCGCACACACAGGCACACGCGCAGGCAAACAACTGGCGCCTCTTCTGCTTGGGGCGATCGAGTTGTTTCCATCCGGCGACTTGTTGGCCGGCCAGATTTGGGCGCCCACTCTGCTCGTCGGCTGCTTGGCGGGTGGCCAGCGGGCCAGTTTGCGCTCAAGGCGTCTCCAACTGTGCGCGCGAGTCTGTCTCCCGGCGGCCAATATGTGACACATGGAAGGGCGCGCCAGAAACAACGACGAGCGCCCAAGGACGACAAACAACCAGCCAAGTGGGCTGTTTGCCGCCCCAATTCGCTTCCGCCGGCCCAATTGCGCCCGGAATCTGGCGACTCGCGCCCCAGGGCACGCGCGGGGCTAGTCTGCGGGAGCTGCGCCCGGCCGGGCGGCCCGCACGCGCCGGGAGGTCTCGCGCCAGGTATCAGCACGATCTAGCCGCGCGCTCCGGGCGTCCGCGGCCCGCAAGGCCGTCTCCAGTCGAGATTTCGCCTTTCTTCGGGTTCGGGGGCGCGGCTGCGTCTCGTGCGCAAAGCGCGCAGCCCGAAGTTCGCTGCCAGCGCGCAAATGCACGCGCACGCTTCGGGTCGGCCCGCAACTCGCGAGTGGGCGGGACCAGGCATGTGCCCGAAGGGTGCGCGGTGCACGCCGCGTGCTCGCCTGCGGGCGCGCGGCCTCCGTTTCCGGCGTCTGCGAGCGGCCGAGGATCGCGCGGAGGTCTGGCCGGCGGCTCGGAGTCTGCGGGGGCAGCTCCCGGGCGCCTCGGTGTCGCATTCATCATTTTGCCAGCGGGCCGGCGCGTAGCCCGCGGCCCGCCGACCCCAGTCTCTAGCCAGTTTCAGCCCGAAGGGCTGGCCGCACGCCCACGGGCCAGCCAGCGCGCCCCCGCGACCAGTTTCATTTCCTCCCGCGCGCCACTCCGGATGGCTGCGAGCGAGCCGGGCCGCAGCAACTCGGCACCACTGCTCGCCGGCCCTTATCACCGAGCGGGCGCCAAGCTGCGCAAGCTTGCGCCTCCCCCCAGCTTGGCCCGTTGCTCTCTAATCATTGTCGCGGCGCCCAAGCGGTAACGGGCCGCTCGTTAAAACAAACGCCGCCAGTTTTACATGAAATTTATTTCCCCCCGCAGCTCGTTGCGCGCGTGCACCTTGGCGGCCAGCTGCTGGCGCCGCTCAGGCCAGCCTTAGCGCGGCGCCCACGGCGCTCACGTCGCACCAAACTGGCGCCCCCGGTGGCCCGGGTAACTGTACACGAGGGCGTCTGTGTGTGTGTGTGTGGCGCGTCAGGCCGACATTTGTCAGCCGGCCGAGCGCGGCTGGAGGCGAAATTGGAATGGCCAAACAATGTTGCAGGCGGCGGGCCTTCGGGTCTGCTGGCCACGCCCCCCTTGTGCCCCAAGGGTTGGGGCTCGCGCGGCGAAGAGCGCGCCGCAAACTGCGTGCGGCGAACTGTGCGCAGCGAACTTCTCGCTCCGGGACCCCAATTCCACCCACTCGCGCTCCAGGTGGGCGTGGCCGCTCGACGGGCCTCTGGAGATCCGTTGGGGCCGCCGACCGACCAGATTGGCCGCCCAGTTTGGCTGTCCACTTGTCATGGGTCAGTGTCGGCGGCGTGACACCAAGCGGAGCACTGGCCCCGGTCGTGCGCGGCCCCTAACGCGTGCGGTTTTTCCCGCCCCACTCAGAGGGGGAAAAAATTCTGCCCGAAGCTCGTCGCGCGCGCCCCACACGTCGGCACTGGTTCGCTCGCTCTGCTTTCCCCCTCTGCTTTGCCCGCGCGCCTCCCACAGACTCCCGCACACTCGCCGCCCGTTGGCCAGCTAATTCTGCATCATAATGAGCCCAAGACAGGCCGCCTGTCCCTCCGCGGCCCTCAGTGCGCGTTCGTGTGCCGCCCGGCCGCTGACCAGTGGTGGGAATTTCTAATTGAATGTGGAATTTGTTGGCCAGCCGGGAGAGTGGCTCGGGCCAGCGTGGGGGGTCAGTGTGGGCGCTGGAGCTTTGCTGGGGGGGCTCTGCTTTGCAAATTTGCAATCAATTTGGCGAGCTGGCGAACTGGCGCCGGCCCAGAGCTACGCTAAGCTCGAGCCACTCGAGCCAGCCGGTCCCAGTGGCTGGCCAGTGGCCGCTGGCTCCTGCTCGTCGCCGGCCGGCAAACAAGCAGGCTCAACAAAGTAGCCTGTCCCAGACTGGCGCAAACGCCGGCCAGCCGCCTTTAATTAGGCCCAATGCTCGGCCGGCCGATGAGGCCCGCGAGCTGATGGCGCCGCCCAGTCCGCCTCAGATGAGGGCGACCCTCATGATTGGGCCCTCGAGTTTGAGCCGGCGACTTGGGGGCGTCTCAAACTCGAGCTCGTCCTCGAGTTTGAGACGCCAAGGGCGATGGGCGATGGGCGAGGGCGCAGACAGACGGCCAGTGATAAGTTTGGGCCAATTTTTCGCCCACCGCTTCCAATCGAAGCTCGGGCGGCGCCCTTCCGGCCAGCCTGGCTCACCGGCGCCCTTGGACTGCTCTTGGGCGAGGTTGTTTGGGCCTTATTCGAGAGTGCGACTGGCGCCAATCAATCAGCCGGGCAGCCGAGGCTGAGCTCCAGCGGGCTGAGCTTCCCGCTCCTAAGAGTCGGGCGGCGCTCCAGTGGCCCAGTGGCCGAGTGGCGGCGGCCGATAAGCGATAAAGCTGCTCGATGGGGCGCGGCTCAGGGTCGGCCGGTGGAAAAGAGGCAAAGAGTTGGGGGAGCAGTGGGTTTTCAGTGAGATTTCAGTGGGGTTTCAGTGGGCTTCTGGTGGGTTTCCAGTGCCAGGCGGCGGCCCATTGGAACAGTGTGGGCCAGATTTATTGGCCCTGAGGAGCAGCGGCGAAGTTCGCTGGGCCGCAGACTGTGTGCGCCCGCATGAGTTCTCGTGCCGCACGCTGCACGCGCAGAAAGTTCGCAGTAAGTCCGCAGTGAAGCCAGAGGAACGCAGAGCGAAACTCGCTCCTGCCAGTCAGCCTTCTCACTGCTCAGCCTCCTCAGTGCTGCGCTCAACTTGGCTCCTCGCTCAGTGCTGCCACAGACTGTCTGCGGGCCCCAAGCGCACGCAATCGAACCACTGCGCCAATCCTCTGCCCTAGACTGCAAAAGGCTGCAGAAGGCCCATCTCAGCCGGCAAGTCGCCCGGCAAAAGATCGCCTTCCAGCCCCAAGACTCGGCCCCCTATTGTGCGCCGCCTTATTCCGCCTAATTGTTTACCGCCGCCGGAAGCAGCGGCGCCGCAAACACCTCCGCCCACGAAAACAACAACAAGTGCCCCAGTCTTTGGGCCACTGTTTGGGCCAGCATTTGGCGGTACTGCGCCCCCAGACTGCAGGAGGGAAGAAGAGCAACCAAGCGGTCCAAGTGTCTAAATGGCGGCCAGTGTTTAAATGTTCAAATCCAGTGCGCCTCAGTTGAAGCCGCAAAGCGTTGCCCAAAGTGGGCCCATTCGCGCGGCCCAGAAGCAGTCTTGCTTGTCGGGCGCCACTTCGAAGACCCGCAAGAGACTAGAGCCAGTCTTGCACGACTAGAGCTAGTCTCTCAAGCAGACCCACAAGGCGGACAATGCGCCGGGCCAACAAAGAGTCCCAACAATGCAAGAAGCCAATAAATCGGAGCCCAACGACGCGCGCCAGCCGCACAGCGCTTATTAGCCGCCGCGAGCAATCCACTTAGAGGGAAACTGCAAAAGGCGCTCTTTTTGGGCTTGGGCTTGGGCTTGGGCTTGGGCTTGGGCTTGGGCGCAAGCCAAGCTCAGCTCAGCTCGGCTCAGCTCAGGCCCCTCTCTGAGGCCCTTAGGTGCGCCCCCATTCGAGTGGGCGCGCCATTACTGCACTAGCTTGCCGCCCTGGGCTCCTTAGGACGGCCTGTTTGTTTCATTGTTTTGTTTCATTGCGCTGGCTGGCTGGCAGGATTTATTTCACTCGATTTGTGTGCGCCACTTGAGACGCAGGACGCGAGACTAGAGTCGCCAGTCGCCAGTCGCCAGTCCTGAGCTGCGGCCGCGCGTCCAAAGTGGCCGCCCAAGACTCAGGCCGGCTGCACTCGCGCACGATTGTGTTAACCAAATCATTTGGACGCCACCACATTGAACGCCATGCTCCCGCGCCCCAGCCCTGTCAGGACAGTCGTCTCGAGAGGCAAATAAAAATAATGGTCTTGCCAGAGGCGGCCTCTTCCAGCCTTTTCGAGCCTTTTCCTGCCTCTTTGTGCACCACTCAGCTGGCCTTCTTGCCAGCGCTTCTCTCTGGCTGAGAGAGAGCTCAGTCCCGCTTTCTGCCTGCCAGTCTCTCCAGGCTAGTCTGTGCAGAACAGCCCAAAGACTGCTTCAGCCCCACACCCGCTCTCTGCCCGCATACTTTCGGCCAAGAGTCAGAAGAAGCGCGGCCAAAAAGCCAGCCAATCGATTGGAGAGACTTCGCTTTCGCTTTCATCAAAGCCAAAGTGAAGTGTGCATTTGTTCGCCGCCTTCTAGTGTGCCGCCCCTCAACTGCACACTGGAAGAGGCGGCCGAGCGGGCGAACAATTTTATTCACTGCCAGGCGAGCGAACTTCAGCGAACTTGCACCACTTTCTCGCCCAACTTTCTCCAGCGAACATGACCCTGAACGCAGACACGCTCAGCTGGCCGGGTATTGAGGCCGCCCTTTGCCCGCATTTGGCCCAACTTTCACCAGTTTGTCGCGCTCTGAAACCGCCCTCACCCCTTTGAGCACTAGAAGGAGGCCCCTTCGCGCTTTCTCCCCGTTCATCGCCGCCTCTTGCCCAACTGGCGCCCCAAAAAGCAGGGATGACTCGCAAAGTCATCCCTGAGCGCGAAAATGTGCCAGCCGACGAGTGGGAATCAATCCAAACACTCAAAAGACGATGGATCTTTCGAGGGACTGATGAGACGAGCAGAGACTATCTGTCCGTCTGTCTGGCCGTGTGTCTTTTCGAATGAAAACGACTTAGCGCTTTAGTGTCCCCATGGTCTGGGCTGTGGAGATGGGCGCAGTTTGGCGCTTGGGAGGGGCCCCAGCCATTCTGCGGCCCTCCTCTTCTTGCCTGCCTGCCGGCCGGCCGTCTGTCTTCTGTCTGAGCAGCTCCAGTGCAAAGCTTTGGGGCGGCAGAAATGAGGAGCACGTTGAATGTGCTCCTGGCAGCTGACTGGAGACAACCACTACACGAGCATAATATAGACGTTTGATCAAAAGGTTGGCGAGCAACTGGCAAGAGTCCTAAGAGTCGCGGGCCCTGCTTGTCACACAGGCTCCCCCAGAAGGAGGGCCGCAAGTGAAAGTTGTTGCAAGCCATTAGAATGCCTTGCACCATTTTCTCGCATCGTCGGCCCCTATTAACTGGGGGCGGCAAATATAAATAAATGGCCCCTTGCTTGGGGCTCCTGCGAGCGAGCGAGCAAGCGAAAGCCCTAAGCTCCGTGATCTGCAATGGCCGCTGGGCCTCATTCCCACTCTTCCACTCGCACTCGCTGGCGAATACTAGGCCGCTCACTGCCTAGTATTCGCCGCTCACACTGCCTAACATTCGGCGCTCACAATTCGCCGCTCACTACTGCTTACTGCTCGCTGTTCGATGTTCGCTGCCTCTCGCTCACCACTGCTCACTGCTCGCTCCTTAAAGTTCGCCGCCAGCTCAGGACCAGCCCCCAGCTTCCAGCCCCCAGCTTCCAGCCCCCAGCTTCCAGCCCCAGAGACTAGCACTGGACCCCCTGCTTGCCCCCACGAATTTTCGCCCCCTCGTTTGTCGCGCCTCTTTGGGGCGAGCGCGCGCCTCTAGCTCGCCCGCAATGGCCCACCGTCCCAAGGCAGAGAGCCTCTCGGGCGGCCAGTCATTTATTTGTCGGCCGCTCATTAGGGCAATGGGCAGACTGTGTCGGCGGGCAGTGGGCGGCGCCACTGGATCCCCGCAAGTCGCCCGGATCACTCGGCGAGCAGCCCGAGCCGAGCGGCAGATGGGGGTGATCATTTCGTCATGATCATCCCGGCGGACTGCGAGCAGTGCGTGGAGCTCGCCCGCAACGCTCCAAGGGGAGCCATTTGTCGAGCTTGCAGGCCGAGCGGACAAATGTCGCCCAGACTCGCGGGCGACATTTGTCTGCGCGAGACAACACTCTCCCGCAAGCTCGACAAGGTGGCGCGACAATCAAGGTCGAGGAGCGGCGCGCATAATTGCAATTCCAAAACTAACACAAAACATCACCACTCGCCAGCTACTGGCCCGCCGGGCTCCCACTGGGCCCGTCTGTCTGTGTGCTTACCGTCTGACTGTCTGCGTGCGGCCTTTCCAGCACATCCAGCCTTTCCATGTGTGCGCTTGTCAAGGCGGCGGAAGCGGCGCACTGGGCCAGCAATTGGCCGCCCAAACAACAGTCCTCTGCTCGCTCGCCAGCCACAATTGCCATGGCATCACGCAACAACAAAGCCAAAGACGAGCCAAGACGCGCCCCAGAAACACCTTGACGGGCGGGCAACAAACAGAGCGCGGCTGATGATTAAACAGGCGGGCGTGTTTTGTGCAAATGGCATAAATGCGCTCTTTGTGTGTATGTGTTTTGCGCTTGTCAACGGCGGCCCACTCACAAAGGCGCCAGTGCACAGAGAGCGCCCACGGCTCAGGGCAGCCACGCTCGACCTTAGGCCCCGGCGGCTGCCCTCAGCTCGCAAACGAGCGACAGGCGACACACGAATGGGACCGGAATTCGCGTGGCCGCCAAAGAGAGAAAATGGGGCCGCAGAATGGGCGCAGATGGGCTGCAGGCTTGCGGGACGCGCGCCAGTGGAGCCCCAAAGACGCAAGGGTTGCCTCAAAGGCGCTGGAGAGAAGGCGCGGGAGGGGGCGTGGCTCGTCAGCGAGATCGGCGCGTTGCAGCAACTGGGAGCTGGCAGCTAGCAGTTGGCGGCTGGCGGCTGGTGAATGGCGGCTGGCGTGAGGCGTGAGGCGTGAGGCCTGCCGAGATTAGCGGCCGAAATCTGCAATCAAAGTTTGACTGGCGAGCGCTCAGCTCGGCCGAGAAAGACACTGGGTCCTAAGCTTGGGCAATGGGCGGCGAGCAGTAGGCAATAGACAGTAGACAGTAGGCAATAGACGGCAGGCAGAAGGCGGCCCCAATTGGACGAGTGGATGGGGCTGGCCGCTCTTGACATTGGCAGAGTGCGGGCGCGGCGCACTTCTTCTTCTTCTTCTGCTTCAGGCCGCTTTGATGGCCCAAGATGGGCTTTGGAGTGGGCCTTATGCAGCATGGAGCATGGAGCATGCGGGCGCTCACTGGGGCTGGAAATCATGCGGGCGCGCCTAACACTCGGCCAGCTCAGCAGAGAGCGCCCCTCAGGCTCATTTGTGAGCGCCGAACTTTGGCCGGCCAATGCACTCGGCAGCCTGCGGCATGCAACGAGCGAACGGAGCTCACATAGTGCACACTGTGGCGTGTTCGCCGCAGACAGTAGGCAATCCAGTGGAGAGGCAGACCAATGTTCGCTCTGGGGAGGCAGTTTGTGTTCGCTCGCCGAACTTGGCGCACTTTGCACGCGCCATCTCGACTGTTCGACTGCTCGGCTCGAATCCTCGTCTCGCCTAAGAGCTGCCAGCCAGCCAGCCGACTGCTCGGCGGCCACAAGTGAGCTCTTTAGTGGCCAACTCTCTCGCCAAGCCCACAAGCAAGAGGACGAGCGGGGGGAGCGAGCTCGGCCCCCCAACTGGCGCTTGGAGAAGAGTTGGGGCCAAGATTGGATAGACAATCAGTCATCTTCCATCGGGCGCAAATTTACTGGCCTGGCCTGGCCTAGCCCCAAAGAGGCGAGCCCAGAGGAACGTGAGCAATTACGAGGAAATTGGCTTGACGCGAGGCTGTGCGGCGGCCACAAGCGGGCGGCCTCCTTTTAGATCTGCTGGCCCACTCGTCACTCGTTGTTTGTGGCCCCTGGGCTGTGTTCTGTGTACTCTTCAGTGTGTTCTCTGCACTATGCACTGAGTTCCGTGCACTATGCACCGTAGACTGTGCTCTCTGTAGACTGTGAGTGCCGCAATTGGCGAGGGTGGCTGCAATTCTTTGCTGCGATTCTCTGCTGCAATTCTGGGCCGCAATTCAGCGCCCAATTGAGAGCCGCCCGCGCTTTCCGGATGTCTGGGGGGCACAGTAAGGCTTGGCGAGCTTGAGGAGGGCAAAGTGCTCTCAGGTGAGGAGATGCACTCTTCTGGACTGGAGAGGAGGCCACTCGGGGGAGAAGGGGCAGAGGTGAAAGGTGAGCAGGAAGGAGGAAAAAGAGGAGGAGGCCCGGGGAGGAAATATTATCGCTGAATAGCGAAATGTAAATTCTCGCTCGAACTCTCATACCGCTTCATTTGGGTAGAATAAAGGAGCGCGCCGCACCTAGACCTGCGCTGCTGAGTCGTCGTCGCACACGAGCTCTCTCTCTGTCTTTCTGCAGAGCGAACCTCTCGGAGCAGAAAAATACACGCGCACACAGACCAATGCATGAGAGAACATGCACACAGTCTTCTCGGAGAAGTAGGCCCCAAAGAAGGCCCTCTCCACGCGCCCATAAAGAGGCGGCGGGCGTGAGCTAATTTGCATCATCAAATTGATGATGATCATCATCATCATCATTGGCCGCAGGCTAGACCAGAGGAGCAGCCGCGAGAGCAAAGGAGCCGCCCGAAGGATGCAGAACCGCATTGGGAGGGGCCAGATCCTAATCTGGGTCGCCTGCGGGCTGGCCTTGTGGTCTGGCCGGCCGGCAGCTAGAAACTTCGGGCTTTTGGAGCTTGGGACTGGCGCAACTCACCACTGTGGCCTCTGGTGTGTCGCTGGTGGAGACGCGCGCGTGGGCGGGGCCGAAAGTGCGATAAAATGAAATAATATAAAAGGTGCCAAGATTGGCTGCTGCCCGTTCGGCCAAATGGCCAGTCCGAAGTGGTCCACGTCTGCTCCTGTGGGCCCGTGCCTGTGCGGCGTCTGCAGAAGCCCCTACGCGACGTGTCCACTTTGGGCCGTCCGCTCGGCAGCAAGGCGCAACTGTCTGCCGCCAGCGCCAGACACTGGGCCTGAAGAGGTGCAAAGGTAAACAAAACAGGCCCCCCACTCTGCTGGGCGCGCGATTGTGGCCTTGCCGGACCATGAGCGGCGCACGAGCGCACACATACACTGGAGGCTGGCCATTGCCCGTCGGACTGGCCAGAAGGCCACAAGCCTGCACTTGGACACTGGAACTTGGAGTTGGAGTTTGCGACAGGTCGCGGCACGCGAGATGTGCCGGCAAACACTGACTATCTTTGGCTCTCTGTTCGTCGCTCTTCGGGCCCAGTTCGCATCACTGGCTCGGCCGGCTGCAGCCCAGTGTGTGTGTGCGTCCTTGGCCGGCAGGAAGCGAGCCAAAAGGGGCAGCGCTGATTGCACAAACGGCCTCCGGGGCCACCTGATCGCTGCAATGCGCCGCCGGTGGGGCACAAACAAATGCACACACATACATGGCCGCACACCCCCCCCCCCCCCTCTGATTATGGCTCCATTTCTGGCCGCCCGGGCTCGCCAGTGGCGCCTCTGTCGCTGTCGCTGCCGCTGCCGCTGCCGCCCCAACGCACAGTGGAGAATGCGGCCCGCCGGATTCCTCGACCATCGCGCCCAAGTGGCTCGAGATGGCCCCACCACTCCTAGTCCCAGTTGCTCAGTCGCCCAGTTTCCCAGTTGGACACTACAATGCTTATGTTGATTTTCCCGCTTCCTCTATCTCCTTTCGCCCCACTTCCACTTCTGCCGCCCACCTTCTGCCTTCTCTCCTCCTCCTCTTCCGCCTAACTTCTGTCTCGGCTTCCGTCTTGGCTTCTTCCGAGCTAGCGCACGACGCCCCAGAGAGGCCCGCCAGTGAGCCCGAACAATCGGACGATTATAATTTCGCTTCGCTTGTTTGGAGCGGCCACTTGATCGTCCGGCGGCGGCGCGACGTAGCATTGTTATAATTGTAATGGCTCGGGCCGCAGTTGTCGCGCCCTCCAAAGCCAGTTGCACTCAGAACGCGCTTGGTGGACTAAGCTTGCCGCGCTGCACAACTGAGGCCAGCTCATGCACCCTTTGGATGGCCAAAGAGGCCCTAAAGGCTCCGAAGGGGAGGAGTCCTGGCGAGGAGCACTGGCGGCCTTTTCCCTAGTGATCGCCCAGATGAATCAACAAGGAGGCTCGTTGTGTTACTCTGGACCAGTTCGATGGACACTGGCGCGCATCATAAATGAGCAGAGACACTCTTCGGGCTGGGCGGCGCTCAGCCGGCCGGGCGAGGCCTCACCCACTCGGCGCCTCGCCCACTGGACGCCCCGCCCCCGATCTGGGCGATTAATTTGCCCACTTGTTTCCTGGGCCGGCCGCGGTCAATCCGCGCCCACCACGCCCGTTCGCGCCGATTGACCCGCATCTGCTTGGAGCCAGAAGGCAAATCTGAGGTGAGACTCGTCGGCTGGAGTTGAATGCGCTCGAGCGTGTTCGCCAAGAGTCCACTGACGTCACTCTGGCCCACACCAAAGGGCCCCTCGAAAGGCCCCCCCCCATCAGCTCATGCAAACTGCCGCCTCCACCAACGTCTCCTCCCAAGAGCCAATATCCTGATCCCAGTGGCTGCCAATGAGCATTCATCATGTCGGCCCAGCCTCATGCCGACCTCAGTATTATTACCGTTCGCTGATAATGCCACCAGGCCTCCCCCTTAAGGCATTCCCGGCTGCTTCCTTTCGTCTGACGGCCCTCGCTAGCTCCTCTCTCTTATGCAACAACTCCGTCGCCTCGCTCGGCCTATCATCAATGTCAACTCTCACCCAGAGACCTTCTTCCAGCGACCATTTGCGAGCTTCCAACTCGACAACATTGCGTCTGCCGCCTTCCACTAGGTACAGGCACCTCGGCGTGCGACGAGCTTCTTCTTACTATCCAGTGCGGCGCGTTCATGGAAATATTAGTCCTAAGGCAACCAAAGGTCCACGAGAGGCTCTCCAACGGTGACGTTATGTGAGAAATATTTGGGCAAACATTCGGCCACCATTGGCAATGTGAGAAGGGGACAAAATTGGGCCGCATTATGTGTCACTTGTGTGTCTGCCTGTTTGTTTGTATATATATGTTTGTGTGTATTCTCCGAACCATTGGCCACTGATCCTGATACTTGGCTAAGCAAAATCGGCCTCAATCCTCCCATGGTGTATCTCTGGCTGTTGTTGACACCACAATGCTGGATATAATGTCAAGCAAACAGATCCCCAAGTTGTGTAGATTATCTCGCCAGTGTTATATGAATTCCCTCATGGGGACTGGCTCAGCGTTTGCTGCCGGAGTCGATCCTCATTATTGTTTACTCAACATACATTCTTAGGCAAAACGGTCTTTGATATGGAGATGCGAGTGAGAATAGTTTCATAGTTCTTATTATTAAAAAAAGCTTGACATTATAATAATGAGAAAAGAGGAGCCCCAAATTGAGGCTGTGTATTTTTATCTTGGTATAAAATCTCACAAACTAACGCCAGTCTTCACTGGTTTCAGCGAACTCTTTCACAGTTGGAGATTCTCCATTGGCGAAGACCAGTAGCAGGTTTTAGTGCAGCAGCAGAGGCAGCGAATCGAACTCTCTCTTTTCCCCCTTTTACAGGCCGCGCCTTAGGTTCGACCATGAACAGTGGAGAAGAAGAAGAGCGGCAAAGTAATGCATCTACATTTGATAGGAATTGATCTGGTCGCATTGTGTGTAGAGGAAGAGCGAGAGACAGTTCGCTGAGGATCCTTGCATTGGATGAAGGACGGCGAGCGAATGTTAAGTTTGACAGAGGACAACTAGGTTGCGAAACTGGTGCAGCAGCGGCAGCCATTGCACACAAGCCATTTGGCCAGTGAAAGGCTATTGCAAGTGAGTGAGCGAGCGAGCGAACACGCGAAAGTTGCTGGGCCCAAATTCATGCCAGCGAATGTCGCCGCCGTGTTTGCAGTTTTCCAATGGGGGCGACGAGATATTATTACTAGAGCGCTTGCGCCGCAGCAAATTGAAATTGTTCTCCCTCAACTTGGTTCGTTCGCGCTTGCTCCTCCTCCTCCTCCTCATGCTCTCCTCTGCTGCTGCCTCTTCTCTTCTCTGCTCGCTCAGCTCCCCCAGCCACTGGACTTGCGCCTCAGGCAAGAGAGAAGCCCAGAGAGAGAGTAAAGCGCCAAGTCTGCCAGATGCTGCTTCTTCTTCTCGTTCCAATTCACGTGTGCCATGAGCGAACTTCCATCCGGCAAATTTGGCCCACCGAATTCGCCGCTTTCTCTCTCCTCTCTCCTGATTCGTCGCAATCGGTTCACAATGTTTGACGACGCTCAATACTTTCAGTCGGCCATCAAAAAAGCGCGGGCCTGTGTGCGCGAGCGAGCGAGCGAGCGACTGAGTGAGTGAGTGGGTAGGTGATGGGATGAAGTGCAAAATCGCTACACAGACACAAAGACAGACTGCCGCACACACGCACACTCTCGCACCAGCACACACAAAGAGCGGGACAGCCTTTCACATAGACACACGCGCATACGCACGCACAGGCACACACACACACAAACACACACAGACACAAAGGCGCTTTTTGGCAAAAAGTTCGATGGTAAACATCGAGTCCAAGCAGCGAGCTACCTCCACAGTCTACACTCTCTAGACTCTAGACACCCCAAGGGGGCAGAATAAAAACTCACATAATCACTTTCAATCAACTAGCGCGCCTCTTCCAACGTCTGCGCGCTCTCGCAAGACAAGCCTACAGTCGCCCTCTTGGACACCTCCAAGCTGAGGAGCCGGCGATCTAGACACAAAACAATCAGCCCGACAGTAGTGGAAGGAGAAGAAGCAGCTGTCGTGCTTTTTGTTGCAATCTCAGAAACCGGCAAATGGAAAAAATCAGATCAACTAGCTATTCTGAGAATAACACTTCCCAGACACTTAGCTCTTTTGCATCATGCGAGAAACGAAGTTAGCAAGCTTCCAACTGGCGACAAATGAAGTTTCTTCGTTCCAGTTTTCATCAATGACAAAATAATTCTTTGAAGGGGGAGCGAATGCAAAATCTTGCAAATTGACAGTCTCTCCAGGCGTAGCTCAAGTGATTATCAACAATAAAGTCAGAATTCTTGGCACTCAGGAACCACTTCGGAGAAGATATGTCATTTCTCTCATCCAAGTTCGTCTTCCATCATGTGGCAAGATTGCAAGATTGCTGAGGATTTGAAGTCTCGCAATCAACTAACTCTTAGTACATCAGCAAACTCAAGAAGCAGGTGATTTTAGCTGATTTGTCGGATGAGAGAATAATGACACTCGATTGACCAATAGTTCAGCTCGTCTGAGCAGTGACATTTCTTCTCAAATTTCCTTAGGCCCTCTCATTTGAGTCGGTCGAGAATTCACTGGTTTCATTTCACCAAAATAACAGTGAGCCAACATAGATACTTAATTGTGAGAGAACTTAGTGAGCGTTAAGCAAGCCGCGAAACGGAAATATTGAAACTAGGATAAATTCAAATCGTGAGCTGCACGCAAATGAGCTCTGCTTAGCATAAGAATAAGACTTCATTTGTACCGTTTCAAAAATCTTTTACTATTATATTTGTGATACTAGTTGACATAGTTTGACAGAGTTCGAACTTCTAGTCAGCCTCATCTTGAAGTAATATTGTTTGCTCATGCGAAATAAATCTTCAGCTTGATTGGTCGGATATCTTGGTGTGAATTTCAAATATCGTTGTATGGCATCCTCCGGATCAGATTCCTATGGAAAGCCATCAGCGCAAACTCATGAAAGAATAGTGAATGATCCAAACAATAGTGGCGCAACTTCGGATAATCTTCGATATAGTCGACTCAATCCTGATGACTCAAGCCAAGCATCTCAGAAAGATGCGCAACAAGGCAACAGTTCTGTGAGCTCTGTTCAAGATATTAATCCTTTCCCACAAGGATCAGGGATTTCTGCTCAATTAGTGGCAGAGTCCAATGATAGATCAGTGAGTTGTGCCAGTGACTACATCACACCTATGAGATCTGACGATTCTTTTGAGGGGCGAAATCAGCCTATTGCCCAAAGGAACGCCCTATTAACGTCTCAATATGACAGCTACTATGGAGGAATGTCCAGCGATAGCGAGCTAACAACCTCAGGCTCTCGACTCTATCATCAGAGACCCTATTCAAGCCAATCGCGGGTTTATTATGCCCACCCGGTGCCAAAGAATTTCCCAGCCTCCTCATCAAGATTGTCTAACTATTCTGACTCGATCACAATCAATATGCAATCAGCCTCATCAGCAGCTTCTCTTCATCCCCAATCAACCTCGTCGGGATCCTATGGGCCCATAGCACCAGTTAATGTTCAACACCAAGCTATACAACCACATCTCAGTGGTCTAGGTGGTGGGCAGCCCTACTCGCAATCAGCAACAAATCACCCATCATCTCTGGACCAACAGCAACCACCCAACTCATCGAGTGCTAATCCCTCATCACTCTACCTGTTGGGTATGATGTCCAACGAGGCCCCCTGCTCGTCTTTATCGCACCAAAATCAGCCTGGACCCAGAATGACCCGTCAACTTCCACAGAGACCCTTCAAGCAATCCATGTCTATTGATCAACATAGGACATATTATGCTTCACCTGGGTCGTCTTATTCAAGCCAATCCTCGCCCGCGCATCATCAAAATCGCCTGAGTAGTATCCCCTCGAGGAGGATTGATTTGCCTGACCAAAAACTGGTCCATCAACAGCAGCATCTGCAGCAGAATGCTCAAAAAGGCTTCATGCACGAGCTGGACACGATGGAAAAACAAGCAGCAGATTTGAGAATATTCGACGACGGCCAACAATTGCATAAGGCACACCAGCAACACGTATCTGGCCTGCCCCCTTCGGGCATGTCCAAGCAATCGCCCTCGTTAACTTCTGAGCCTGTGATGAGTCACCAACAAGGAATCATTGGTTCCATCTCGGATCATGATCATCATCCACATCACCATCAGATGAGCCACAACATTGGCCAGCCCTACGACCAAACTAATCCGCAACAATATCAACACCATCCACAGCTTCATCACCAACCAACTGACCCATATCCTATGCAACATCATCCATCTGCACAGAGGCCTCAGCAAAAGGTGTCATCTGCCTCGGCCGATTTGCTTCCTCCCATGGGCTTGCCAAATCCATATTCTCGATCAGCCAACCAATTCAAGCAAACCATGTCGATCGATCACCATCAGGTCGGTAGGTCGCAACTTGGAGATATTCACCAGTGGCAACATTATCTTCCCAGAGCCTCCAATTTAAACAATGAGCAACATCAGCAACAGCAACAGCAACATCCACACGCCTCCTACTCATCCATACATCACATTATTCAGAGTTATGATTCCCTCTTGCAAGGTAGTGATCAACAATCTTACGAGCCGAACAAAGACGCGATGTACAATTATAAGTCTTCCAATCGGCAACCAAACGAGAGCACGGCTCACCACCAAAATCAACCGGGCGACTATAATACGCACCCTAAATCTTATGAACGAGCTTGCAGTGGTCCAAGTGCCTCCGGTAACCCAGGTCCATCCAGCCAGCAAGCTCATGGATCCCAAAATCAGGGCCCTCGTTCGAAACAGCTCCATCATCAAACAAGTGATGGTAGCAGTAATAGTAATTTGAGCTCATCATACAAGTCCAATCAGTTGGAGGGAAAAGTGTTCGAGAAACGTTCGGGTAATAATGAGCATCAAAAAACAATCTCGAGTGCCTCAGCGCCATCATCTTCGCATTACCAATCATCGTCGCATAACAAAACGTCAACTAGTAACGCAGGAGGTAATCACCACCATTACGATAGACAAGATCTACTTCGCCGTGGCCACACGTCCGCTGTTATCACTGGTCCAGAACTGGCAGATCATGGTGGAAGTCAGAGCGCCCTCAGTGAGTCAGGTGATCTATCTCTGTCTCAAGCAAGCCTCAGCGGCAGTCTGGGTATAAAGAGGGTAAGTTTCAAGATAGAACAGTCTGAATATTGATTGCAGATTCAATCTCATTCAGGGGTGTCCAACTTCACACGAGCAATGTTCCCTAACTCTTCTTCTTTCCTGTAACCAATAATCACTCTAGATTGGCCTAAGAGCAGCCTCGCCCTCAGTGGTTCATGATAGTCCCGCAAACCAGCCGCACAAGCATAATTCTCACCGTTCGAGTGGCCAGCCTCCTCCAGGGCCACGAAGTGAAAGCACGACAGGGATCCCCAGCAGCTCAAGCAACAATTCGTCATTAACTAAGAAGAGCAATAGCGCCACTCAACTCAGCATGACAGGTAAATATCGACCCGGCCCTAATCATGGAGAATTCCTATCAAGGATTGCTCACAAATCTCTAACTCAATCCCTCACTCTCTTCTTTCGCTTAAACACAATCAGGCACGAAAAAACGGTTGGGATTCAGGAAAAAGCAAGTAACTTCTTTCAGCGTCCACCGAAGCGAAGAAGTGGCCCCCCTTGAGGCTAGACATCTGGTCAAACAAGGCAGCAGTGTCAGTGAGGGTGATAGCAGCATGAGTGGAGACAGTTCCTCCAGGTTAGTATCACGGTCGTCTCTCTATGATAGACAGTAAATCCGCTTACATCACCTTCTGTCAGAGACACCTGTTTTATCCCTTTCGCAAAATGGCAGTTGTTTACCGGTCGGATCCGGCTGACTGTGTGTCCAGCCTATCGGATCATTCTAAGGCCACGCCCATATTTTGCGTGTATATGAAGCTTTCGCCTGCCCTCCTCTGCAGTCATCCCATACTGATTAGTTCTCCTTGAAACTAACATTTTCTTCGGAATAACCCTGATATCATTGCAATTCTATAGGAGCTGGTCAAACTCGAACATGAAACAACAAACGCCGGAGGAAATAGCCTCGATGAGCTTCATTGATGGATTAGGCAAAGGCCAGATGATCTCGCGCCAAGGCTTAGCTTCGCCGTATTTGGGTGATATACAGTTGAGTTTATGCGATAGACGAGGAAATTTAGAGATTGAGGTTATCCGCGCTAGAAATTTACAGTCTAAGACAAGTAAAGTCTTACCGCGTAAGTAATCCCAATGATGGGGGAGGCATGAATTCTTGTTATTCGACTGCCTCGTACTAATCTCAATGTATATCCTGATATCAACCAATGCTAAAAGTCACCTATGTCAAGTTGTACTTGGTAAAAAATAGAAAGTGCCTGGCCAAGGCGAAAACAACTCTGTCTAATAAAAGGACCTTGAATCCCCTGTTCCAGCAACAGTTAACTTTTCATGAAGATTATCATGGATGCATATTACAGGTAAGTTGAGGAAAATTTGCATAAGCATTTTATCTCATCTATAAACTCACATTGCTTTCTGACACTAATACTTATCGTGCAATTTCCAATATTTTATTGCACTTGTGATATTCGATCATTAGAGTATCGTTTGGGGAAACTTTGGCAAGATGGACAAGAAGAATTTTATGGGTATAGCACAAATTAGTATTGATGATCTAGAACTAAGCGATACGGTGATAAGCTGGTACAAGTTGTTCTTGCCATCATCTCTGCAGACGCTACCATCAAAGTCACTGCGTCACACTCTACTATCTAACTCAACAGAGAGCTTCACCGCTACAAATAACTCGTAGAGACTCTATAAAGAAGAAGCCGTGCCGCTCTAGAACTATACGTCCGCACGCTGAACCGAGCGAACTCCAGAGATTCGCTAGGATTGCAACCAACGGTCGAACATGCAATGAGCCAGATTTGTTCGCTAGTCTTTCGCTTTACTCGCCCGTGGATATGGTCTGGTCGCGCCTCACTACAGGAGCAACAGTGTGCTAAAGTCACCACAGGATACATCTGGTCTTTTTTACTCAAAATCTACTCGAAAATAAGCCAGACTCTCAAATGGACGTGAACCTATCTCTGATCTAGGCTCTATTATCAATCGAGATCATCAACGTGGATAAACCGTGTCACACAAGATAGGCCGAAGCCAAGTTTTCACCCTCGGCTGAGACTATTTTGAGACCTAACATTGGATCTAAGTCACTGATTAAAGTTCGATCCCTCAGAGTTATGTGGAGTCCACGTCATGACCCAATAGGGACTCAGCCTAGCTCGAGGCGATTCCAGACGAACAATATGAACAACAAGTGTTTATGGGAGCCATCAGCCAATAAGAAATTCCTCATTGGCTACATCATTCTCCATAAGCAGGATTTGGATGTTCCAACATTGGGATTTATGATCGAGAGTACCAGACACAGTCCAGATACACATTACGGAGCTTTAGTGACATACGTTCGACCGGATAGCATCATGAAGGTCATATGCAAGCTCCAGGTCGGCGATGAGATCGTGGAATTCAATGGATTAGACCTGAGAGACAAGAGTGCGCAGGAGATAGACCTCGTAATTGAGGCGGCCAAATCGCGAAGCCCTATGCGTCTTGTTGTTGTGCGTCGGGTAGTTGCTGGCGAAGAGGATAATAGACAACAGAGAGATCGAGCTCCCAGAAGCGACCCTTTATTCCGGTCGCCGGCGGCAAATAACTGACAATTTCTTGCATACGCTCCAAAACGGGCCTTCATATTCGTAGAATTCGAGACCATGGAATCGATAGATGGTTTTTGCGAGTTTCAGGGTTGAAACCTCAATAAAAATTTCATAGAGAAAAATTCAGGAGATTTTTGATTCAATCGCTAGCAGTCCGCAGCCGCCGAGGAGCAGTCGTTTTAGATTGGAACCGAGAATAGAAATAGAAAATAGAGAATAGGCGATGAAAAATGAGATGACGGATTTTCAGAATCCATTTAAGATTGCATAACTACCATGAGTTTTAATGCGTTCTCATGAGGATGACAGAAAGGAGATGAGCGAGTCAAAGCTAAAGAGTGATGCCCACTTTATGGGCTGGGAATTCCTCAAAAGCAGCCGCAGCACAACTACATTTTATATAGTCTTTTGAACACACTCTGGAGAGATTCGTCAGGAGTGAAACGTAACACTCATTACGCAACACTAGAGAAGTTGGAAGTTCATGTGGCGCAAGGGGAGGCCTTTTTTGGAAAGCATTCAACTGGGCAGGCTGAGTGTCGGCAGTGTGAGAGGATTCCGATTGGGCGAGAGAGTGGGAGCGACAAAGATGGGGAAAAAATGGAGGGGCAAGAAAGAAATGGCTGAGAAATATCCGAGAAGAGGCACGAGTCGAGTGATGGACAGTTTTGTGTGCAGTTTGCCGGGATTGGGCTTAGATCAATCTGTGTCAAATATTTTCTCAGAACTCCCTGGCCAGAGCTTGGCCGCTTGGCTTCTCCTTAGAAGAGAAGGGCTCTTTTTTGGCAAATTGATCGATGAAAAACAATCACATCGAAACTAGTTGGACGACAATTATCGGGCGGAAACGGCCTCCAGTTCCTACTCCTCCTCCAGCGGCGCTGCTCATGGAGGGCCAGCGAGGCAAAAGGCGAAAAAGTTTGAGATTGAGCGGGAAATGAGGCCGAGCCGGATGGACTTGGGTAATCTTCTTTCAATGCGGCGCGTGTGTGTGATCCAATTTATGGCCCCGCAGTTTTGGGATAGCCCAGAGGGAAGAGATGGAGACTGGTGGGGCCGCAGATTTAAGGGGCTCCACAAGTCATTGGTGAGTTGGCGCGCGACGTGCGCGCGCCCCTTGGAGGAAACTGAAGTGATTGATTTAGTTTGGGGCTGGCGGCCATTTGTTTGTGTTGCTCTTTGGCGCGAGTTCATCCCAAAGGAACAACTAGCTCTCCGGATTCCTCGCAATCAAGTCAACGACTTTGCCGCCCCAACGGCCTCTCGGCCTCGAGGTCTCGTCCGGCGAGGCATCAGTTTGTCTGTGGGCCGAGACGCTTAGAGCGGCACGAGGCGCACCAACAAGTATCAAAATGGGCCCATTGCGCGCACCTCATCCTTGCCCAGATGGAGTGGTGGTGGTTTGTGAAAAGGAGGAAGAGGAGGAAGAAAAAACAACTCCACTGGCGCGCTTTATGGCTCACTCGTCCGGCATCGGTCACATGCGGACGGACACTCGTCGGAGTGTTGTTTCAAGTCGCGCGACTTGCACGCCAAAGACCAGCACCAAGTGGCCGAGGGGAGGGCATGGAAAGAGTGCAATTGGCCCCCACCACTGACAGCCAAAAGGGTCCTGCTCGCCAGCAGTGCCACTGTCGCCCCAACGGCCAACCATTGCTCCCCCCAGACAGTGCCACTTCCACTTCCACAACCATAACCAGACCCTATGGGTTATGGCGCGCCGAGTGGGCGATCGTGTGCTCGTGGTCGTCGGCTTCTGAGCAGCAAGTGTCAGATTTCACCCATTATTTTGCTGGCAAAAACAACAAACAGCATAGCGCGCGCGCGCCTCTGTGTGGGAGAGACACAGAGAGAGAGAGGGAGAGGGAGTGAGAGAGTCTGTGTTCAGTTGCATGGTCGCCTGATGGATCCGATGGAGCCGCTTGGGCCGCCCACTTTGGCCCGAAACGCACCGGCAGACTAGGGGCGGGGCCCAAGTGCGGCGCTTGTATCAGTTGTTGAGAAATTACTGCCACCAAAGCACGAGAGCAGACCAATCAGAGACACTGGAGCGAGTGTTGCTCTCTATAGATCGGCTTCACAGTGCCTATAGCCGCGTGTGTGTCTGTCAGCCTAGTCTCCATTTGGCCCACTCTGTGTCAACGCTTCCAGTAGCTTCTATTCAATCAAGCCAGACCATTTCAACTGCAGACAAACCAAGTTGAACTTAGCCGACACTGCCCAGTGAGTTGGACAGTGTGACAAGAGAAACTTTCAAAACCTCCGCTTGGAAAAAATATACGGAAAATTATCTCCCAGGTAGACCAGTAGTGGATCATTTGAGAGGAAGGGAAAATATTTTCTTCCATATCAAGCTATCAAGATAATTCTTACCTGGCCTTTGAGGTGCAAGCTCCGATAGACGAAAAAGGAATCACGCCGTATCGGCCTCTTGGGCCAGACCCAGTCCAGAACTCAGCCAGTTGTGAGCCTCATGCGCGGCCCCTGGCCGCCCGCACCAGCGCGCACTCCACTCAGAGCATAGGTTGCCTGCAAGATTGGGAACATTCGGCGCAAGATTCGCTGCCGCCCGCACGAAACCATGCACTATAGTATTGAGCAGATCCAGTGCATCTGCAAGGCGATTTTGTCCACCGCCGAGTTTAGCACCAATTCCAATCAGACAAACTCATCATTCTGCTCGCCAGACAACCAGGCCAAACACACCGTCAGGTGTCTGGCCTCGAGATTGGACCACAGCAACCCGGCAAGCAATAGTGAAAGTAGCACAGAATCACCCTCGCCACCCTCAAGCTCCAGCAACCGCGGCTACCATGACCAGCAACGCCAAGAAACTGCCAAGCCCACACTAGGCCCAACAAGTATCGCCCTAGCCAGACTGCCCACTGATGGCCAGAATCCAAGATCCTTTTGCTCTGAGACAGATGCTCGAATAGATTTAACCTCTCAGCACCACTTCCACCTATCACCAGCCAGTCTTCATCACACTAGTCCTCTGGGAACCATCTACACGGCGTCAGATAATAACATCAATGTCAATGAAAACTTCCATTTCAATGGGGGCTCCTTTCAGCCTCAGTCGAGCAACAATCGGCAACAAAATCAAATGTGCGCGAACAATCAACAGACAAGCGATCAATTCCATTATGCTAGAGCAAAAACCCTTGGTTCAAAAGCACTTTACATAGAAAAACTGAGTCGTTTTCTGAACTCTCTGAGCGAAATCGAACGCCAAGCCGCCGGACCAATAGTCAGAAGAGCCCAGGCTCATGTTGCCTTTGCCAAATCTGATTTCAAAACACTCTACGATATCTTGGAGAATCACAAATTCGATCCGGAGTATCACCAAGAGCTACAAAAATTCTGGTACGAGGCCCATTATATTGAATCGGAGCGCCTTCGTGGCCGACCATTGGGCGCTGTTGATAAATATCGTATCAGAAAAAAGAATCCGTTGCCGAGGAGCATTTGGGATGGGGAAATCACGGTCTATTGTTTCAAGGAGAGGTCTCGGAACACTTTGAAACATTGTTATCAACGAAACAAGTATCCTACACCAGATGAGAAGAGAGCTCTAGCGAAAAAGACCGGCCTGACACTGACTCAGGTGGGCAATTGGTTCAAGAACAGACGCCAACGTGACCAGAAGCCAACCTCGAACATCTTCAATCCCTCCAATATACACGGAGAATCCTCCTCTGTGCATCAACAGACAATCAACCAACAGCAATCACAAACACACCTCCAACAACAACAAACTCACCCACACTGCGACCGTAACGTTTTGTTGAACCAACATTTTCAACATCACAATCACTACCGAACGGCCGATTTGCAACACTCCTCTCAAATGGGCACAAATCCGTATCGTCATCATCAGCATCAGTCTCCAATACAGCTGATAACACAAACTAGGACACCTGCAGTCAGGTTGCCGCTTCATTTCAATCAAGGATAATGAGTATCAGTCACCAGTCGGTTTCTCAGTCAACTGACGCAATATACAAAGTATACACCCTTCAATCGAAACACCCATCGGAATCCAGAGAGATAGTGATCAATAAGATCAACTTGTCCAATCACTACCATTCAGTTCTGCTTTGCTGTAATTTAGCTTTCTGAGGCCACATGGCATTGTTTGAAACGGCCATCTCTTGGTCGACGGCTGACGAGTTCTCTGGAAGCAGACGAAACAAGAGGATGGGGCTGGATTGAGACAGAATGGGCCCTCAACTTAGTGGAATACTACTTGGATGTCCAAAAATGCGTTTTGATTGTCGCAGCTGATGGAACTATCAGCTATATAACACGCCGCTGGCGTGTCTGATTCGGGAATTCCGACATTGCTAACGTGATCGCCAACTTTCTTATAAGAGATAATACGGTCATAGAGAACATTCAAAATAGGTGCGAGAGGAGGCACGAAGTCTGGTCGAGCATGGAGACCATTCGCATTGCGCAACTCTGATGCAAAAGTCGCCTCGCTTGATAGCTCGAAAGCTCTCTCGATCGTTCTATGGCGAACTTTTGAAATTCGCTGGCAGCTGAACGAGCGCTCAATCATCCAGCAGACCGAATTCGCTCACTATTCGCTGTCTTCATCAGCCGGCGAACCAGATTCGCTGCACCACGTTGCTCGGGCACAGGCAATGTGGAGAACTTCCAGGTTCGACAAGACCTTTCAGTCGACAGTTGACGCCAGTCTATTCAACATACGATCACTAGTGCCGCAAGAAATTAGAACGCTTATCAAATCATCGCTTCTCTACTATAAACCGAAGCCTTGATATCGACACCATACAAGACAACGCTAACTTTCTTGTCGACTCGGCTAAGAGCACATTAGTACGAGATTGTCACTGGTTTACAGACCATCACAGCGGCGCAGTACAAGTCAAACGCAACATGTGGCCACACGGTACCGACCCGATATGGAGCTCGCCTAACTTGAGACGCTTCAGTCTTCGAACGAATAATAACAACCACAAATGCTCATGGGAACCATCGGCGGATAAGAAATTTCTGATAGGATACATTGATCTGTGTAAACAAGATCTGGATGTTCACAGTCTAGGCTTCACGATATGTGCCAACAAATCCAGTCAGGGTAATTACGGAGCTCTAGTGACTCACGTTGTGCCGGGAAGCATCATGAACATCATATGCAAGCTAAAGGTAGGCGATCAGATTGCGGAATTCAACGGATTAGATCTAAGGAACAAAAGCGACGAGGAGGTGAACAGAATCATTGAGTCGGCAAAATCGTGTAACTCGCTTCGCCTTGTCGCTGTGCGTCCAGCGGGCAATTATAATGAAAACAACAATTAACCTGGAAATTCAACCACCGGTTGATTATCACCATGGCTGGAACGAGCGATTCCCTAGTGGTATGCTCCCTAAATCTTCTCCAACACCTTTTCTACCTTTACCTGGCCAATTTGATCCTCCAGTTGCCTGATCTCGCGATTCAGTTCGCCTGTCTCCTGTATGGCACCTATGAGCCGATCACAGTTCTGATGCATTGTATTTAGCAGATGGTGGCATTCCCTACTCCAACAATCATTATCTGCATTCTTTCATGTGTCAACGTTACATCATCCTGGCTAAGGTTAGAAGAAGAAAAACATTCAATTCATCTTGAAAAACATTGTTATTGTATATCAATACTTACTTGAAGAATATGTTCCTCAACAAGTGTAAAGCTTCTCTCTAGTCTACCGTACAGATTGCTGATATCTCTTTGTAAATGTCTCACATCTATTATTGCCTTACTTAATTCTTCATTTTGTCTTTCAAGCCTCTTCGTAGCATCGACGATCATCTTAACGTATGATGCACGAGACATACCGGCTCTGCCTTGGTTCTTGCTCTCTATCAATTTGCCTTTCAATACTTCGATTGTTTCATAGTTAGATTTGATTTTCTGGCGTTTTTCGTCTACGCTGAGCATACTGGGATTCACCTCAGCTTCAGTCATCTTGAAACAACCTTCTTTCTCAGTTCTGAGATGAATATATGTCACCTAGACGGAGAATCGGTTGAACCGAGCTTGACGGTTTAGAATGGAATGGGTCATCCAACGACTCTCGCGCGTACTTCTCATGTCTCTAGAAGCGCATGTTATTGTTTATGCGCTATATGCCACAATCTAAGCTCAATTCTTCAAGAGGTTTTAATCTCCAACCGTACGTATTGAGATGACTAATACAACCAAGCTTCGATCAAGATATCCAGCGGCATTTAAATCATGCTTACCAGAGGCACTCAGATATGGAAAATGTGTAGTCCAGTCGGTGGATTTGAAGGTCAACGAATGCGAAAAAGAGTTTAAGGAACTCAATAAGTGTTTTCGGAAGGCTATCACAACAACAAAGGCGCTTTGATGTAATCACAATTGTTGACGCATCCGAACTTGTGAGGTACTAGTTCTCATAAATAACTGTTCGTATTTATTTTCATCTTCAAACTTAAAGAGGAACTCAAACTAGGCTGAGATACCAATAGGTGAGACGGACTCATATCAATCAAATACCCTGCATCATGAATGAATCTTCAACCAACTTCATGCTCTCTCTCTCTGTCTCTCTTTTTACAACAAAAGACAAGTCTTCAAGACGAGTCCATAGTCATTAGCATTAAGGACATGATCTATCTCTTGAGGCAATTTGAGTTTCCTTATGGCCGTACGAGTAACCTTATCTCGGCGTTAGGCAAGCCTTTTCCTGATATTTTGATTTGGATAAGAGGTATTGTTGTTATCTGTGCACTCGATGAGGTCGCGTTCATCGTTGTCATGATGTTTAACATTGAGTTTCATCGTGAATCCCTTCTTATTGTACACATCCTTGAGCGCCTGCTGCTTCTTTACTTTCGATTCTGGAATCTGTCCTTCGTTCTGTTTTTGGATGTAGGTCTCCTTGTAGAAAGTGATAAAGAGGGCAAAGAACATAAGAGCAATGGCCAAGCCGGTCACGGACAAAATCCTCGGATATTCACAACCTGGTGTCAATGCAGCCGCAAGGAAGTGAATACCCAGAATGACGAACTGCATCAGTTGGATCCTTGTCACGTACTTTTTCCACCACAGGTATGGTTTGATAGATTCGAATGTACTGAGAATGTAATAAGTATACATGATCGAATGGACCATTCCATTGACGATTGGGAACATGGTTGATGAGCCACCAGGAGCCATCCTGAAGTAGAACCATGTCATCAGGAGGACAAAAGAGTGGTGGAATACGTGGAGAAAAGTTATCTGACGATTCTTCTTCCTCAGTGTTATCCATAGTGTGTCGATAAGCTCGATAATTCGGGAATATAAAAATATATGACAAATGGATATGTGTTCCAAGGCTTTTTCACTATTATCATTTTCGTTAACGGGCTGAGTTGAGTTTTATTTCATTTTCGGAAAGATGAGGATTAGGAACTGTTCGCAGATGAAGATGGAATATGCTAAGTGCCTGAATTATACTTACAGAACAACCTAAACAGTCGTAGCCCCAGTTCATAAGGCGAAAAAATTTCGACAGTAGCCAGACATTAAGTGCCAGTATAAAAGCATTAAATAACCTAACAGTCCATAATAGATTGAAGGCCTGTCTATTTTTCATGAGCCTATGTGGTCCTAAGTCGTAACAAAAGTATATGTAAAAAACAGAAATCGTGACAACTTGCCATGGTGAACTCATGAATCTGAGTTCTGAAACCCTCTTGTCGCCATTGACTATGAAGAATTCTTCAACGGCGGCAAAGGGCGCGAATGAAGACACGATAGATGACATCGTCTTGGTGGTAGTGGTCGGGTAGATTTAGTCTTTACCTGTAATGCGGAGATCTATGTGCATTGATTCATACATTTGCCGACTCGATGGTTCAATTCCGGAAGTTGAATTCTCTGTGCAATTGTCTTTGAGTTCATGAAACTATCATCTATGAAATCGCGGCAATTTGGGCGATGGGATCAGATCCAGAAGGCTAATTATAGCTTATTATCGGTTAGAGAGATTCGATCGAATTTCCACCATGAATTGCCCGATAGGATGTATACTTTATGATTTCGGTTTCGGCGATTCAGGCTGCAATGACTGGCGACTTCTTAGCTGATCCCTCAACTTGGGTGGATTAATTTTCTACAATAATGTTTCTCCAACAAGAGCACCTAATTAGTGCATGCGCGACATAACTAAATTGGCAAGAAGAACGAGCTCATCTTTCATGATGGACCTGAGGAGCGTTGATCGGTCTTGATTAAGTGAGTTTGGAAGCACGTTTTCTTGGAATTTTTGTGTTTATGTGGAGCTTGCGAGCTGAGGTGTTGATTGTTGTTGAGCTCACAAGCATTCAGTGTTGGCTAAATAGACTTTGGATCGCTTACAGGAGGGCAACTAGACACATATTGCTAGTATTGCGGGCTAAATGGAGGCCCAAATGTTGGACGATGAACGAGAAATGTGTGTGGATTGTTCGTAATAGTTGTTGATGTTTGTGTGTTAAACTTACGGAGCTGTGAGGATGAACATGACGATCAAGTTGCACATCCAATCATTCGCGAGTGCAGCCGTACGTTGTGGCAGATGGATGGAGGAGTAAGAATATCGGATATTCAGCGGCTAAAAGGGTGATGTCCCACTGTGAAAGAGCAGTGCAAGAATCAAGTCAATGATCCCGCTCTCTAGGGTTGTTCGATTGCCCCAGAGCGCGAGGCTTTACTCGTCAGTTAGAGGCTCTAACTTGTGTCGTGCAGTTTCGAGCCGTTTGTCTCCTCATACGGTACTTTGTGTCAGAAGAGAAGAAACACCTTACAATTGTGCCCTCTAAAACAGATTGTCTGTTGCCTTTGCTCCTTTTGGCAGCAACACTTCGGGGCGGGCAATCTTTCTCCTCTTCTGATTGCGAAATAAGTCACGCGTCCAGCCGCGAAACGCTTCACCGGACTGGCGCCCAAAGCTGCCCTGCCCAGCGGCTAGAGAGTTGGGCATCGATTGGTTAGGGCTGGCCTAAGGTGGGGCTGAAGTTGGAGCGAGTAAGCGAGAGTTTTGGGAGCGTTGGTGCCAATGGTGGAAAATGATAAAGGGGACTGACTGGGAGAGAGCTGCGCCCAACTAGCTGGGATGGGCCGGTCTCCATGCTCGCCTGGTTATTCAACGTGCAATGGCTGCTCCTCCTCTCAAGCTAACCCAACCCCAGCGCCACACGACTGTGTTGGCCCTCGTCTGTTAGCTGCGAGCCGGCCGGCCACCACTTACACACTAGCCTGCATGCTTCAGCACTGTAGCATAACAAATTTCACTTTTGCGCCTCGTTTGTTCCCCAAAGTCCCCAACTCTCTTGCTGCTCACTCTAGCGCACTCGCCTCTCCTCTAACCATACATGTAGCAATTATCTCTTCAATCTGCCTGCCCAATATTGGTTACTCAGACAGCATCGGCCTACATGGCCAACACAATACTGGATCTGCTCAAATTATCTAGCTCACGCTCCATTTGGCGCACTTTTTCGAACACACACACACACACACATCTACAGCCAAACCAACGAAGCCCTCTCTCTCTCTACAGCGTTACCCAATCATTGGAAGAAGATTTATGACTGACGGCTAGCTATCCTTTATTTTGACCGCTTCATTCTAAACGGACGGATCATCGTTTCGAACACTTTGCGAATAGTTCGACACGAACCCTTCCAGGGCAAACAGAATACGACGCGTCCGTTTGAAGTCTATTGCTTCATAATTGTCAGCCAATGTATGCCAAACTCTCGGGAATGGATGGGCCAACAACAGTAATATGGGCACTCCTCTTTGTTTGAATGGAACATGATCATCTTCAACAAAATCAAATCCAAGCATTCGATTCTTGAAAGCCGATTCCCTTCTTATCTGGAACTGAGTCAGGTTAGGCTTCGACTTTACAATGTGATCCTTCTCGAATCTTTGTAACGTTTCGTAGTGGCGCCTTACTGCCGGACTGTACTGCACAAAGGTTGTATCTGATGTTCCAATGAGATCTAAGAGCACAAACAGCTCTATGCGATCCAATTCTGTTCGTCTTCGCGATGTAGAAGTTTTTTGACATTGTTGAGGCGCGGGCTGCTTAGACCACTTGGCCGCCAGGTGTCTAGAGCCATAGAGGGAGTCTGTACTAGACCAATCGATGAAGGCCTCCTCGCCGTCGAAGAATATCAATTGAAGGCCTAGACTTTTTTCAGATGTTTCGTCTCGGTCTCGGAAGGATTCCTTGAATTTTTCGGCTATCTCTAGCAGCATTGCACACGGCACCGCAGAATCAGTGGCACCTAAGAAACCGTTCATCATTTTGGAATCATAGTGACATGCTAAAACAAGCATCCGGCATGCATTCGGATTACTTCTGGCGATAATATTGGCAAACTTAACATTTCCGATGGGCGTCGATGCTTCGAATTCATCCAATTCGGTTTCGTAATTGTTCCTATTGAGAAAATTAACAATATACTGTTGAAGGTGCTCGAATGTCGTATGATTAGTTGGGTGTCATTGGAATAGGCATCAATGGTGAGCGAAGAACGGATACACGATACTTACATTTCTTACTTCGATGTTACCATTGGTACCTGAAACTCGTGGAACCAGGATTTTTCTTACATGTCTATCTAGAGGGTCGTCCTGCGACTCACCCGATTGCATACTAGGGTTGTTATTGTTGTTTGTGCGATTATTATTATTGTTGTTCACATTGTTGTTACTGAAGGGATTTAGGAACGAGGTCCAGGTTTGTGCTGTCGGCAAAAGGAATGGGTCTTGCTGACTGTCAGATTGGTCGAGGTTGAGGCTGCCGGGCATGATCGGCATCATAGGATTGAAATTCAATTGACGGGGAGCGTTGTGAATTTGATGATGATGATTGAGATAGGTGGCGTGAAGTCGATTCGGCGTCACCGGTGGAGGAAAACGATAGTCGAAGGGCTAGGCTAAAATTAATATGGAGAAATGCCATTCAGCTGTTCGAGTGTCGAGAATTTTACATATGTACATCTTGAAAACTCAAGTCTACACGCTTGGTCTTATGAGGTGATACTTACATAATTATTGTAAGGGTTATAGTTATTGAACTCAAAGTCGCCAAGACCAAAACAAGACGGCGCATGATTGAGACGGAACGATGTGACTATCAGGACAAGGCAGAGGAATATCTTCTTGTTAGAGTCACTCGAGTTCAGCTTCACGATCGTGGATTTTTTGCCAGCTCCCGGATAATTATCTGTTCTAGTATCATGATTCCTCTTGAGATTTATCGTTGGATTGTTGCTTCGTTGTTCAAGATCACATATTTTTCCTGTTGCTGATTGGAACTTGTCATCAGCTAGATTCACATGTCTCCCAGCAAAATGCTTGATACCCTTTCGTCTGCCTACGGATGCCTTATTGGTATCATGGTGATAATGGGGAGAACCAGCTAGAAGGATGGATGCCAATGTCAAATATTGTATTAATTCGTCTAACTGAACCTTGGCCCCACCAGGGACAACATGGGCCAAATATTTGGAGCAAACATTGATCGGCCACGTTGTTGTTTGTTTCGTGCTGCATTTCTGATCGGCACTTGCCGCCCTCATCTCGCAGCTTATTGCGCACTTGCGCTCATCAACAAGGCACATGTTGTTGTCGAGTTAGTCTTCAGGACTAGACACCCAATGATCTAATTTGGGCACCAACTAAATTAGCCTAAATTAGCGAGAATTGTTATCGAATCCAATTTTGATATCTTCAGGCCCGAAAACATCAGGTAACCTTTGATACAGGCTGATGATAGAAGAGCAACCAGCCAAGTGTCTCACCTCGGTCCTAGTTTCGACTCGCAAGGTGGCGGGCTCAAACCTGATCTAATCTGTGGATGAGCAACTAAGCTCATCCGTGAGTCAAGCTCTATGAATCTGATACTCGTCTTGTGTCTCCCACTCGAGCCTGTGTAGCCGTCTGGGCAGCGTCGTTTATTGCTCCAAATAGGGATCACACCAAGTTGGAGCCAGACCTGCCTTTTGATTTCCCATTTCCCGACGGTCTGTCGCCTGAACAAGAAGACACAAGTTTCAATCTCGTCGTGGACGACTGTTTCGGAGTCTCTTCTCTCGACGCCTGATATTCTGGCTAGCGTGATAGCAGCAAATAATTCTGTCACTTTCGCGACGGCTCTCTGTATCCCTTGCAAGTTGTTCCAGCCTCAAATCCTATCAGATGCAAGGTGCAACTCTGCACGTATGGTGAAAAGTTGTTGCTGCCAGAAAACAATGATGGCTCGACGAGGATGTGTCTAACTAGGCCCAAACTGTGCAGTTCCAGTGTGCAATTCCAGAGCAACGAGACGAGCAGATGGCTGAACGAGTTTGGCTGCATGAATTGGCCGACAATGCGACAAAGAGTGAGGAGAGCAGTTAGGAGCTGGTCTGTGGTGAGACTGTGTGTGCCTGTGGGAATAATTAGATCGTTGTTGCCGGCTAAATTGCGCAAGGAAACACGGCCGTGATCCAGTGTTACAAAAGGCCAAAGTAGCACCTTCAATCTGGGTAGCGGTGGGTGGCACACGACAAAGGTCTAAGAGTAGAGGAGCAGCCCATTGTCCGCCAGCGGTTTTGTTGACATCAACTCACCAGCAGCAGCGAGGCGCTCTGGCCGACCAACGAAAGCGGCGGCCCACTTGGATCGGCCACAGTCTCTGATGGGAGCTGGCCATCATGATTTATTGCAAGCAAGTATCGTTTTCATCATTCGATTGCCGATGCTCACCTCTACACCGGGCACAATTGCCAGTGTAGAGACCACAGTGTTCAAAGGGGGGCAGTAAGTGGTTGCCAATAGATGACCAATAGATGAGCAATGAGCGACCAATGAGTGACCACTGGGTGGCCACTCATAGTAGGTGGGTGCCACGTGGCGAGCCGCTGGAACTCACGTGATTGGAATGGAGAAGCAACTCGAGAAGCTTGAGGTCCGAATTCAGATTGGAGGCCACAGTTTTCTACTAGGGACAGTTATCTACTCTTTAGGATCGCTCTCTCTCTCTCTCTCCATCAGGACTCTCTGGACGAGGAGCCACTCTTGGAGGTGGAGGGTGGACAGAATGACGAGGACGAGGATGGACTGATTCTGGCGGCCGCCTGTCTGGCTGGGGCGCCTTTTCGTCCCCTTCGTGTTCCCTTGGCCCAGCTCGGCCCCTGGCCAGGCCCGTCTGGCGAGTAATTGTTGTCCATCTTCCTGCGCTGGGCCCGAACATTGCCCAGGAAGTCACTGCTCCAGGAGCCCCTCTTCTTCCAGGCCCGTCTCGATGGACTTGTCTCGGGGGCGCCCACATTACTACTTGAATGCGGCCAGTAGTCCGCCGTGTTCTCTTTGGCCACCCTCGAGTCTCGCTGCTGGTGCTCTTTGTCTGTCCAAGTTTTCTCCCTCAACTTGCTGTCGGCTCTGCCCTGTCTCTTGGTTAGGCGCGGGCCCCGCTGACTGGCCGTCTCATCAGCGGGCGGCAAATTGGAGGCGGCCGGCGAGAAGGGCGCCTCGAACTGGTCAGCGTTCGGGGGAAAAAGTAGGAATTTTTGTGGCACTTTTGAGCGCGATCGGCGCCCCTCAGGAGCAGCCAGCTCGCAGCTGGCACTCTCCATTGTTGTCCGCGGACAGCCCTTGGGACAAAACTCTCCCTCGGCAACAATATTGGCCCCCCTCTGCTGGTGCTCGTCCAGGCCCAACAAACTGGTGGTCTGCACCAGCTCGCCAAAGGGAGCCCGCGCCGGCCGGGCCAGCTTGGCGCCCGCCCGAGCTCCTCCGCGTCCCCTCTGGCCCTTGGAGTTGGGCGGGCGACTGGGGGGCGCCTGCGAGAGACTTCCGGCGCTCGAGGAGCCGCTCGATTGGCTCGAGAGGGTGCCCAGGGGCGAGACTGGACTCGACGAGCTGGCCGAGGAGGCGGCCTCCTGGTGGCGGTTGAAGTTTGGCCGCCGCTGATGCAGCTGCGGCTGGTCCTGCTCCTGCCAGGAGCTTATCTGAATTGGAGCGTCGGACAGTTCGCTGCCAAGACCCAGGTCTAGGCGTTCGCGGCTGCTGATGAGCGAGCGCTCCACTCGGGGAACAAGCACGAACACAATGACCGCTATCAGGCTGATTATGAGCAGAAAGACGGCCAAAACGTAGGCAATCAATCGCTCGGCTTGCACTCTGTTCTGAGCGGCCGGCTGTCCTGAGCAGCCCAACGATGATGAGGCCGCTCCTAAGGTGTGGTTCTGCTTTTGCTTCTGCTTCTGGTCATCTGAGTTCTGGTCATCTGAGCTCTGGTCAGCGGAAACTTCTGACCGATGGATGAAGAACAACGAGTCCTTTCTCGTGCCATTGTTGTTGATCTCAACCCGGATGTCTTCCTCTAACAGGGACCAGTCTTTGGAGCGCCGCTGGTTGGTGGTGGGAAATAATTGGCGAAAAATATCATAGCCAAGGGGCGGCGAGCCGATGAATAACTTCGACAGCTCCTTATGGTCGGCCACTTGGCAGCCAAAGTGGGTGACCAAATCGTCGATATTCATCGTAGTCAGATACGCGGGACGGTCTCCAATGGGCGCCCCTTTTTGCCCCTTTTTGGTTGCTGAATATTTAGCATAAATAAGCAATCGGATGAAAAACAAGTCGCCTGATTGGAGGCCGCCTATTTTGTAGTTAGCCTCGCGCCAAAAGTCCACACCTGAATATTCAATAAGCTGGACCACTCCATTTGGGCCAGTCTGGCGCCCATTAGACAACCTCTGGTCCAGCTGGGCCGAGTTGGCCGACAAGCTCGCCCCAGTTAGCAGCTCGCGCCACCATTGGCGCCCCTGGAGCTCGAGCGAGCCGTTTGTGTTTGTGTTGGTGTTATTGTTGTTGCTGTTGTCGTCTCGGGCGCGATAAACTGGCGCCACAATGAGCGCGTCCACCGCCCGCTCCACCGCCACTGCAATGGCCGCCGCATCTCTCGCCCCACTCGCACCATTTCCACCAGAGTCTTCCTTTGGGGACTGTGTTCCCCTGCTGGAACTGGCCGCAGCTGCACTCAAATGCAGAGTGGCCGACTGCTCGTCCTGTCCACTGGCCGCGACGCCTCCACTTCCGCCCGAGAGCTTCCTCAGGGTGAAGTGCTCGATCTTGATGTGCACCCCGAAGGGCAGTTTGCTCGCCTCGGACACATCATCAAATGGGGCAGTGGTCACTAGGTTGTAGAAGAACTTGAGTCTGCAGTCGGAGGCCAAACTGGTGGACTTCTCACTGCTGCTGCTGCTGCTGCTGCTGTTGCTGCCTCCAATGCTCGCCTGGTGCACCTTGACGAGCCAGGGCGAGTTCAGCGACAGCCAAAGGAGCTCCTCTTGTGTTGCTAGTCCCTCTTCTGTGTCAGATGTGTTGCCCCGCTCCCTTTGGGGCTGGCTTTCGTTTTCCATTTCCATCAGATCTATGCTCAGATAGCTCCCCCTTGGCGAGCCAATCGTATGATCAACTCGCGGCAAGTGATTCCGCCGGCCAACATTGCTCACTACGGCCACTCTTGCACCCACTTTGGGCCCCTTTTCCACTCCCTCCACTGCCCCTAACCCATCGAGTATATTACCATCCAGAGTCCAGAAAACATCATCGTTGCTTTTCTCGCTCGCCAACCCTCCTCGCTGGGCCCCATTTCTGCCTCTGCCTCCCCTCTTCTCGCCAGCACCACTTTTGATGGCCCCCAACATCGAGCCCCACTTTGCCCCATCTACATTCTCAAAGTCCTCGCGACCTTTAACTGGCGCGCACAAGTCCGCCCGCTCATCCTCCGCGCCAAGCTTACCATCCCCGAGCTTTCCAGCCTCAAGCTTGCCAGCTCCAAGCTCGCCGCTCCCAATCAGTGTCATCTTTTGTTGGCCCTTTGGCGTCCACTGCCCATCGGCCGGCCTCTTCCTGCGGCCCATTGGAGCCTCTCCATTGGACTCTCCATTGGACTCTGCCTCCATGCAATCGTCCACGAAATTGCACACTCTCTCCCAGGCCACGCAGAGCCCGCTCGAGCACCGGAACTCCTGGCCACCCGCACACTCGCCCTCCTCCTTCCCTGCTCGCTCTTTTCCTCGCTCTTGCTCTCGACCACCCTCAACCGTCTTCCCGGCCGACCCACTGACCCCCCAGCCTCCAGAAGGGGGACTATCTCCCTCTGGCCCACTTCCGCCCATTTGCGCCCCTCTGGCCTGCATCAGATGCCCCTCGAGCTTTTGTGGCCCCTCGAACTTTTGCTGCCCCTTCGCCGCCGTCACCTGGCTGACTGCATCACTGGCACCGCTGGCGTCACTAGACCTCAGCCTTGGCTCCTTTTTGGCCTTCTCTCCTTGGGCCCTGCTCACCTGCTGCCCACTAGGCCCCTCCCTTCCAGTCTCCTCTGCATAATCATTTAGGTCGATGGCGAGCGGGCGCCAATCATCGAGCTGGCGCCAAGTGGGAGCAGCCGCGGGCCAATTGCACTGGTGGAATCTGAGCCATTTCAGGCCCACCACTGCGCGCACAACTGGCTCCCCTCCTTCCGGCCTCTCCTCTCCTCTTGAGCCACTCTGTTTCCGACTGGCCAAAGTGGACCAAATGGGCCCCGTCGGGCCAAAGGTGCCACTTGCTGCTCCCCGCGGCTGCTCCTTAATGGGCCCCCCGCTTGTCTCTATCCTCGAGGCGCCTCCAGGGCGCCAAACTGATTTATCAACACCCTCCAACACAGTCTCGCCAACAACAGTCTCGCCAACAACAGACTCTCCAAGAATAGTCTCGCCACCAACAGTCTTTCCCTTAGGCTGACCCACAGACTCTCCTCGCGCCTTTTCCTGCGACTTTTTCGCCCCCCTTCTCGCTAATTCTCCCTCCTCGTCACTGGCTCCTTCTCGCTCTCGCTCTCGCCTCAACTCGGCCACCAAACTCAATTGGGCGCCCCGTAAGTGACCCAACTCGGCCACGCCAATCATCCAATTGGGCTCGCGTTCGATCTCTGCCCGCCGGGCTTCCCCGTAGATTGGGGCCTGACCTGCGCCGCTTTGCTCACCTGCGTTGCTCTGCTGCCCCTTAGGCGCGGCCCTTTGCGCGTTTGTGTGGGAAAAAGTGTCATAATGTGGCGGCCCGCTGGCGTGATTGAGCTCGCCAGTCTGTCCAGTGCTTCCGCCGCCGCCGCCGCTTAGCTTCGATTGCGGGCGGCCATTTTGGCTCGGCCCTTCCGCCTTCGAGTGGCCCCCCACTCGAACGCTGAACGACCTGGACCAAATGGGCCGCTCGTGCGCCCACAAAGAGGACGAGTTTAGGCCCCACGAGGCCCGCGAGCTGTTCAACTGGACCACGAGGCTTAGTGTGCAGGTGAACAGTTGGCCGCCAGTGGTCAACTGCTCGAGCTTCTGTTGGCCAAATGCTTGTCCATTGGCAAGGAGCTCGTGTGCAGCGGCGAGCCAGATTGCATACTTGAATCTCAGCTGACACATGCTATTTGTGCGGCCCAATTTGGCGCCCGTTAATCTGGCCCAAAGTTTAGCTGACTTGGCTCCTTCCGGCGGCGGACCAGCAACACTGGATCCAGGTCCCAGTTGGGCGCCACTTGCGTCTGCTGCTCGCCTCTGGCTCGCCTCTGGGGCCCCAAGATCCAGACTGGCTTGAGTGAATTTGAATGGAACGTAGAGGAAGGTGTCCCTATTAACGAGATCAGACAGTCTCAGGAGCACTGTGGCCATTTGTGACACTTGTGCCAGCCGCCCACCAGCGGCACCACCTGCACGACCACTGAGCGGCCCTGCCTCTTGGCCTCCTTCAGCCTCGTCTCTGCTAAGCTCCCTCGATATTCCCCTAGCTTGCCGCCCAGTGAAGGGGCGCCAAATTTCCATGCCCAGATCGAGTGGCCGCCCGAGCGCCTGGCCACTGCTCGTCTCCCTCGGCTCGTCTCCCGAGACCGCCGGCCACTTGGACTGAGGGTGAACTGCGTCTAGCCAAACTGCGTCTTGCCAAACTGTGTCCAGCCAAACTGCGTCTTGCCAAACTGTGTCCAGCCAAACTGCGTCCAGCCAACCGCAGCGCCCGAAGCTTAGGTCGCACCGCTCGGCCAGGCAGCCTCGCTCGTCGTCGCCGCCCAAACACTGTTCAGCAAAGTCGCACCGCCACCCAATGGGCACACAACGATCCTCCAGGGCGCAGTGGAACTCGGCTCCCTGGTGACATTTGTCGCCACCTTTGGAGCCACCTTTAGAGTGGCCTTTGGAGCCAAGTGCGCCCCCAGCGCTGGACAACCAGCCAGTTTGCTTGCCCGCCGGCAACTCCGCCTCCTCGGCCGAACAAATCGACTCGTCCCAGTTCACCTCCTCGGGGCTTGGCCGCGGCTGCTCGTTGTTCATTTCGGGCGACAGCTCATCAAGCTTGGCGGAAATGGCCGGCCTCTGGGCGGCCGGCGAGCTCGGCCCAGGCAAGTCCACCGGCTGGGCCACAGTCTTGGTCCGCTCGGTGCTGCTGTTCGAGGCTGTCTTGGCGCAGCAGAGCAGCAGCACGAGGAGCAAACACGCCGCACCTAAGGGCAGCTTTCCCATCGGCCGCCCCGAGCGGCTGCTCATGGTGAAAATGTTCAACAAGTTTCCGCTTTCCCAAACAACTGGGGCCCTAATCTTCTAGATGGATGGTCCAATTATCTTCCACAGAGTGAAGCTTCCTCTTTGCAAGATCGCTTGTTTTGCATTGTTATTGAATCTAGTTTGTGAGAAAATTGGCTCGAAAATTGGCTCGAAAATCGGCTCGAAAATCAGCTAGGAAATTGGCTCGAAAAGTGCGCCGTAGCTAAGCCTAAAAATTGTTTGCCGATAAACAATCGAACGAGAGATTATTGCTGGTGGGCGAGTCTGAAGTGGGAAACAACTCCTAAACACTGGGAAACACCAGTGCAAAGGTTAGGGCTTATCTCGGTGCAAGATCGGCGGCTGCTTTGCCATTGGTTGTCATAGAGCATTGGCACAACAAAGGTGTGTGATGAGCCAATGGAAATCTGGCTGGCCGAAAGGGAAAACGGCTGCCCTATCTTGTTTCCTCATCGTTTTCCATAATCTTTTCCATCCTTCTCTCAGGGCCACAAGCTCCAACGAACGACAGTGTCAATTTTGAGCGAGCAGTTGGCGCCATTCCGGACCATTAGGGAGCGCACTGATTTGGCTTTTGCCAAGGAAATCTGGCTGGAAATCTGAGTGGAGTTTCGAAGCCAACGATTCGAATGGAGCGAAAAGGTGAGAATTGGAAAATTGATCAGATAAGTGGCTGCGAATGAATGCTGAGCTGGACTGTAGACAAACAGAAACAGAACATCAGCAAAGGTTAGCGTTTGGCTAGCTTGTGGTCCGTTTAGCTTAGCGATATGAGCATTGCTCAGTTGCAACTGCGGCTCGCAGCTTCATGAGAGCTTATTCGCTTTCGATTGCTCATCAGAGACACTTGGAAGTGATGCAATTCCTTGCAAGGAATTGCAACACTTCCTTTCGGCGTCAAGAAAGAGTAAAAAGATGGAAGAAGAAAGGAAAAAAGAGGCTCCAATGAGTGCATTGCTCTCATGGCAGTTGGCCAATTTTGCACCCTTTGCCTGTTTGTCAGTTCGCTTGCCCGTGTGTCTGTTTGTTTGTGTGCCACTCTCGTGCAACAGAGAGTTGTTATCCGCCCAGTTTGGCCAATTTGGGCGCTCATCTCTGGCCCTCAAAAGTGACCGATCGGCGTGGGCGACCCACCCTCACCAAGCTCATTATCAAGCAGTGGGCGCCCCATCGGCCTCGCTCGACCGACGTCTCCTCTGATTAGGGCGCCTGCTCGGCGCTCGCTCGGAGCTCACTCTGGGCGCCTCTGTCTCTGCGGACACATCGGCGAGGCGAGACAAGAAGGGGGAGTGGCCCGGGCGGCTGCCAGAAGCACGCAAGTGGGCGCCTTTCGGGCCAAATGGGCGCCCAATGGAAAGCCGGCCCAGAGGCCAATCCGGCGGCTCGAGCCAGTGCCAACCTTTCGAGCTTGGTGGGCGGCTAATGGGCGCTAAGCTGGCGAGTGTGATGAGGATGGAATCAATATTTCGGCCGCCAGTTGTGGGCCGAAATATTGACCATGAGCATGGTTAGACCTAAGCAGTGGACATGCACTCAGATACACAGACACAGACTGTGTCTGGCCGCCCACCAAGCAGCTGACCAGCGCCCACCAAGCAACTGAGCGCCGGATCTGGACTGCAATCAAACTAACAAGCTAGTGCCCAACTAGTCCAATTTGTCATCATTCATCGCCCAGCTCGTTCGTTGACGCCTCCTTTCCTGTGGCGCTTTTCTCCCCCACTTTTCCGCCCATTTTGCCCATTCTTCCAACTTGCAACCTCCACTTCCGACTCTCTTTTCTCCATTCTCTTCTCTCCATTCTCCATCCTCCACTGCACACTTTGCACGCTCGATTTCCATGCTCCACTCGCAACTCGCCACTCGCCGCCCGCCAACCCGCAGCCAGTCCGCCGCATTGGGCCACTTTTCGCCCCCGCGACACTCATCTCCATGGGAGCCGAAAAGGAGCTTGCCAAAAAGAGCTCGCCAAGAGAGAGAGCTTGCCGAAAGGAGCTTGCCAAAGGGAGCTCGCCGACCGCCAACAACTGGTCGCCGCTCGCAGCCCAAACGGCGAGACACACTCTCTCCAGTGGGCGACCTTCTCGCCGGCTACTTGGCCCACTCGGCGCCCCACTCGGCCGCCCAGTTAATCAGATTAGTTTTACATCAAATTCTTGTTCCTCTTTTCTTTCCTCTTTTCCCTCTTTTCCCTTTTTTTCCTCTTTCCTCTCCCCTCTCTCACCTTTCCAGCTCGGCTAGCTTGCCAAGTCTAGCTTGCCGAGTCGCCAGCCAGCCAAGTCGCCAGCCAGCCAAGTCGCCAGCCAGCCAAGTCGCCAAGCTAGCCGAGTCGCCAAGCCCAAGTCCAGCCTTGGGAGATCGATCGGGCTTGTTGTTGCTCGACGACAAACGATAATCGTTGCCGAGTCGCGTGGCTGCATGAGTCGCAGGCTTGCATGAGTGAGGCCCCCAAGTTGTGTTGCTCGTGTGGGTGTGGCTGAGGACTGCACAGTGGCTCTGGTGGGCCAGCAGTGCAGAGTACAGAGAGCAGAGCGAGTCTGGAGGGTGAAACTGGGGTGGAAAATTGCTCACAAGAGCGCCATGATGGAGGCATGTGTGCGGCTCATGAGGCGAGGCCACAGAGAGACGCACACAGACTTGCACACAGACGCGCTTAGTGGGTGCTCGAAATGGCACACCGAGACGCGTGGGCCCCACACGGCTGACATGCAGATGATGGCGGCCTGCCTGGCGCCCTATTGCCAAGTGATGGATCGCTGGAGATTTGATTTTCCATACAATTTGCGCTCCATGCGCGACCAATTTGTGGGCCACTGCGCCACACTGCGCGCCCTTAGCCTCCACTGGGGGCCCCCCGGCGCAAAGGAGGAGGAGCAGCTCCGGCGGTGGAAAAAAGAGTGCAGGCTCGCCGAGCCAGCCAGCTTGGCGCCTAAGCAAATCAAGAACAAAGAGCACACACAAACATACACAGACAGACATAGACAAACTCCAAGCAAACACAGTGAACACACTAACGCAAACACCTAAGCACCAGCCAGCGACCAGGCCAGACGGTTGGCGCGTCCACATTGGTCTGAGGGGGGGAAATGCTCGCCCGGGCACGCCTGTGAATCATTGGATTGGATTGGGTCGGATTGGATTGTATACTGGTGGGCGAGCTTGGCGGCTGGAGAGTTGGAGAGTTGGAGAGTAGGAAAGGAGGAGGAGCAAAAGGAGAATAGGAGAAGTGGAAAAGTGGCGCCTTTTTGCTGCATTGGGACGTGATTTTTCGACAAACAAAGCCGCCCCCAATCTTGAGCATGGGTTTGAGCCCATTGCTCTGCGCCCATTGCTCTGCTTTGCCTGGCGGCTCTGTGCTGCAGCTTGTTTTCTGCTCGCGGCATGCTTTTTTCCACCCAAACTCGGCCCGTTCATCTTTCATCCAGCCCAAACAAGCAGCACTCGCCCAGCTTTGGTGTTCAAAAAATCAGCAATCCAAGAGGAGCCATCCTGAGAGTGCATCTGGGCCCCATTTCGGCTCCATTTTGGCCCCTTTTGACGCACAAATACACACACACAAACACACACACTACGCGCCACTCCATATCGCGCCCCTTCTCCTGGCCTGCCTGTGTCTTTTCAGTTTGTTTCCCCCCCGTTTCCGGTGGCGCCCAGTTTGTCCCGGTGGGCGCCAGTTGGGCTGCACACTGGAGACAGACTCTGCAGACTGTGTGCCGGCCGCACACAAAGTTGCAGCTAGGCTGCAGCGGCGGCCGCACTCCCACTCCATTGGACCCACTGGGCAAGCTAGTGTGCCGAGAGTGTGCAGAAAGGCCCACCGGCTTTCGCGGCCAGAGGTCAAGAAAGAAGTTGGTCTCGCCAGCGAGAGCGGAAATAGAATTAGAAAAGGTAAATAGGACGCACTTTCCGGTCGTAAAGTTATCCAAGGCCTCGGCTGGGGGCCAAAAACAACAGCGGCCCGCAGAGAGTGTGGCGCGCGCCAGCCGCAGGCCAGCGGACGGCGCCAAATGGGCGCCTCCCAGGCTGTTGGTGTGCAGCTGATTTGTTTGCCTTGGCCAATCGATGGAGCGTCGCTTTTTTCTTTTTGCTTCACTCTTTTCCCTCATTCTTTGCGGGGCTTGTTGCAGTTGCAGTTGCATTGTCGGTGGCACAGGCAGTCCAAGTCCCAGTCCCAGTTGCATTTGCACTCGCGCTTGGCCTCCCGAAAGTGGCGCCTCGTGTCTCGGTGTAGAGGCGAGCTCGCATGCGGCCCTCTGGCAAGACAGAGGCGCTTGGAGGGCCAAGCGTGAAGGAGTTGCCGATGGGCGCCCGTCGGCAGTCTGCCTTGAGGACTGTGTGCGGAGTGCAGACTGTGCAGTGCAGATTGTGAAGTTTGTTGCCGCGTGCAGTGCACAGGGCGCATTGTGTGCCATCCCAATGCAGTCCTCTCCGCATTGTGCGGCGCCCAAATGCCGGTCGCCAGTCGCCAGCCGCCAGCCGCCAGCCGCCAGGAGGGGCACAATTTGTCGGCAAACAAGAGAGAGCGCCGGCAGCAAGCCACTCTGGCTCGCATCTTGTTTGCCGCCCACCCTTTGCACCAATGGGCCAACTCGCTTCGGGGGAGGAGGAGTTAATTTAGCGCGTCGACATTGTACTCCTCTGCCTTATTGGCCCGCCGGCAGCCAGCGGCCAAGGAGCAGCTAGAAAGCTACCACCCAAGCTGGCCATGAGCCGCTCGAGAGCCGGCGCATTAGTGGCCGTCTCTCTTTGGCGAGCGAGTGGGCCGCCAGAGAGAGAGAGAGAGAGAGAGAGGCCCACTCTTTGGGCGCCAGAGATCGTCCGCCTGGCGTCCAATTGAGTCGTCCTGCTCATTGATTTGGCCCTCGTCACTCAGTGTTCTTTTCCTCCAGTTTTCCTCCTCTTCTTTGGCCCTCTTCTTCGCACCCAAACAAGCCGAACAACATTCGACAACTGGCGAGCTCTCAGAACTGCTCGGCGACACACAAGCACCCAAAGAGCTTGGAACTGCTCATATTGGTTCCACTATAGTGCTCGAGTGTCCCTTCGATGCATGGCCTGAGAGAGGCCCTCGAAGTGAGCTCCTCGGCTTGTCAGTTGGCGCGAGCCGCAGCCCAACAGACCCACGAGCCCTCGTCAGTCTGTGTGTGTGTGCGAGACGAGACGAGTTAGTGCACTGGAAGGGCGCCCTTAGCTCGGGCAATATGGGCGGAACAATGGAAAAAATGGCCCCAGTTGCGAGTGGCGACCTTCCCGGCGCCAATTGGGGACGCCTCGCAGCGTCTTGGGACGTCTTGGTGCACGGGCGAGCGCCCCGAGGCCGCCGAGCGGCCGCGAGAGAAAAGGTCTGCCGGAGGTTGATTAAGAGCCAGTTGTTGTCGCTGGCGTGTGGGCGGCGGCTCTGCGCTTTTGAGGCGTCGCCATCGGTGGCCGGCGAGCTAGACTTCGAGGGGCAGACTTGGGGGGAGCTTTCGGCGGGCTGGCGGCAATATTTATTAGTATTCCGTCGGAGTGGGGCCCGGGCCAGAGAGAGAGGCGGAGTGGCGAGAGGAGGAATGGCGGAAGTGGGAGAATGGGAACGGTTTTACGACGAGCTGGGGAAATATGGAAAAAAAGTTTAAGATTTGCACGGCAGAGTGCAGCTGGCGCCAAATCGCGTGTGAGCCAGCGAGCGAGCGAGCCTAGTCTGCACGAGCGGCCATTGTGCGTTGTTTGGGCGGCCGCGCGCTCCATTGGACATTGCGCGCGGGCGACCATTGCACGCGAGCGCCAGATTTCTCCTGGCCACTCGGACGCGCTTGGGCCGCGTTGGCCAGACGCCAAGGCGCCTCGCTGGCCGCCAAGCTACACACAGAGAGAGTGTGGCAAAATTACACATTCGTTCTCGCCGGGCGACTGGCTGCGCCCCCACGAGTCAGGCCGGCTGGAGGCCCGCGCCACAGTGGGGCAATTTAATGCAAATCAATTTGGCCCAGTTGCAACGCTCACTCAAACGGCCACACACACACACACACACGGACACAATTACGACGCCTTGTGTGTCTGTGTGGTAACGATTATTTCCCCCCCCCCCCCCCCCCCCCCCCCC
>Ga0058701_10000072_pt1 | contig 78493 bp, 72 predicted proteins | sample AgamicOrMae_FD_97039 | JGI IMG/M metagenome (GOLD analysis project Ga0058701, IMG submission 97039) | Agave microbial communities from Guanajuato, Mexico - Or.Ma.e | ecosystem: Host-associated > Plants > Phyllosphere > Phylloplane/Leaf | place: Guanajuato, Mexico | collected 2012-06-04
GATATTTTGACCAGATATGGATATGTCACGGACGGCTCTAAATTCACCACAATTGTTGAGATGCTCATTCTCGAGACGATAAAAGTTCCATATGAATCTACGGATTATTTCACAAGGAGCCAAGACCAGCGTTATCAAATCGGGAGGAATTGCCCCCACCTCAGTCAGGGACAAGTTAAGAGTCCAGCCGAAGCGCAAAACGAAATCCTCTATTATGGCCACGTAATAGTATTTGACCGGATAAACGAGCTCCTCTCGAAGAAACTTGTATTCCGACGGAGCTCTAGAATCCACAAGACCCCAGTCCATTCTGATGTCCCAAATATAGGTGTAACAGGAACTAAATATCAACGAGCACACCCAACAGATGAAGAGAGGGTTCTCGGTGGAGCTGTTGTAATAGTCTGTAGGAGGCACGGGAAGTGTGTTAGCCAGTATGTTTTTAGCCAAATCTTAGGCCATTTATCAGTTTTTGTATGTTATTGCTCAAGAACTAACCTTGGTAGAATTCCGTCAGAGTTGAAAATATCACGACCAGCCAGACTGTGGCATACTTGCCCGCATTTAACAGATGTGGATTTGCCCGACGACCCTCATCGAAGTAACGCCTCACACATTGGGCAAATCTCCACCAAGCTGGTAGACAGGCAACAAATGATCTGATCAGGAGATCCTTTGGTTCCCTAACCACGCAACGGTCTAGGGCTATTGAGTGAATTCAAGGAGATTAAGTATTAAAGGTCAGTGATATTCCAGATAAATGTCAGAGTTATCTCTTTGGTTTTTCAGCTGAAAGCTTCAATGAAATGAAAGGGTGATTAATGTGAAAATGTGAGGCGTAACAGGAAACTCAGGTACTTACTATGACAACATAAAGGGTACGTGTGCAGGGTGCATAGCGACATTTGGGCGCATAACAAAAGCGTAGAAGCACAATTGAGATTCAAGGCATGGATGGAGTTGTAACTTAAGATTCGGGACGTCAAAAACAAAATCAAATGGGGTGGTTGTCTCTCTAAACTTACCCACGTTCCCATAGAGATCCGATGAGGTTAGATAAAAACATGAGGTGTACTCAATGTCGAGGAGGACTGGCACCAAACTGTTCAATTGATCGGCGAGCCAGAAATCACAGAACCTCACCCTATGGAATGGGGCGCTCACCATCCTCCCCTAAGGTCGACGAGATGACACATTGGTTTGATGCAAAGTGTAGATGGTAGTGTGTCAGAGAGTGTGAATAGAAATTGATGAACCTTTCGTTTAGAACCATGATGAGGAGTACTTACGATGCAGGAAATCAACCAGGTTCTCGCTGAATGGTGCAGTGTTTTAGTTGGATTAAACAGGTACACGAGCATTATTCCATTCAATATCATTGGATTCAACAGTGGTGGAATACCCATTGGACCAGACCAAAGGAACAGCAAAACTGAGATGCACCACAGGAGGCCAAAGGTGAAGGAAATTTCAAGCAAATCTTGGCTACCCAAATGGTCACGGGGATCCAATTCAAATATAAGCACATGATTGACTCCATGAGCTCGCCAACCGTAAATGTTAACTCCAACTAAGAATATGAACATTATTATAAACAATGAGCTTCGATACAAACGGAATACTATGCGCCAATCATCTCCAGTTTGCTGGAAGATGCCTGTCAATGTGACTGCAATAACTAAAACTAAAAAGGCACCTAGTGAGAATCCAACTCGGAAGGCTGTCCATGGTTGTGGTGTATCATTTAAGGGCGGAACTCTCAATCGTTTCATAGCCTTTTGTCTATCTCCCGACTCCAATTGGAATGTGACAATATTTTCCGTATCCTCAATCAATTTATCAACATCTTTGTTCGTATGAAAGAAAGCAGTTTCAACATGAGCTTGATGCCATCTCTTACCCTCATCATTGCCTAATAACTTATCATGTTTCTTGAATATCTTCCTAAAACCAGTGAAATTTAAACGTTGATAATTTTGTAATAAGACTAAACTGAGATAAAATTCACTAAATGCCAGCTTGAGGTCGTTCAATTTTCTCCTATCAATTCCACTTGTTGTGCTTAATGTTCCATAATTTTGATATACTGGCTGATAGCTACTCTTGCGCCCCAATTGATCAGCCGGCTCAAATTGGGCTGAGACATTTTTGATAGTTACATTTTTGCCACCTGTTGTGGAAACCAAAGCTGTGGTTACACTTGGATGGGATGATTTTTTTGAAGCAGATATGAACTCTTGTTGCTTTTGGCGCTGTTTGATTGGAATTATTTGAGATTGAGTTTTGTTACTAGTTAATGCTGACCCAAGTGATTGGCGCCTTGGGTGGGTGTGCTGATTGTGGCCAGTGGTTGTGGAGTTTGTAACAAGGCTGTTTTTGTTCAGTAAGCTTGTTCCGGCTGTTGAGCGTATATTATGGAATTGTGCGCGAAATTGTTGAGTGGCTTGTTCAGGTAATAGACGAGCGGCACTTCCTCCCACTAGACGACTGAATGCACTTGACTTGTTTGTCTGATTATAATGCTCCAGAGCAATAGTATCCATTTCCTTTCTGAGAGTGTCGAACTTCCTCTTCGCCTCGGCCAGTTTCTCCTCATAGAAGACATTTATTTTGAACAATTCTTTCTCGCAAAATGCAAAGAAATTCTCATCAAATGACTGTATCAAGCGCTCAATTTCCAATGGGTCAGTGGTTTCATTGGTTGGAAGATTTTCCACTGCTTCATAGAGCATGGTTTTCATATCTTCGTACACAATGTATTGCCTCCTCCATTCTGGAGTTATGTGTGCTAACAGATGTTCGGCAAACTTCATGGCTACTTTTTTGTTCTATAGTTCCAAGTTGTCCTGATTGCAATTGTGTCCTGAAACCGACCACCAACTTCCACTAATTGATGCTCAAGAATTACTTTTTCCCGAGCTTTTATCTCGTTGATTGTTCTTTTTAGTTTCTTATCACAAACATATACCCTAGATGACGATAGATGTCGAACCTACGACTTCCGTCCTCCCCAAAGCAGAGGCTCTCTTGCCCCTATGATATTGGACGAATTTTCGGGGCAGATGCAGTGTCTATTCGTTGGCTGGACAAACGAATGTTAGAGCCTCTTAAATGTCACAAATTTCAGGCAATTCAAAGGTGAAAACTTTGGCCAGCTCGCTAGGTGAACTAGGCCAATAGAAATGGTCTAATATAACAATTTTACTACAACAATAGCAACTAGGGATGATAGATAACAATTATTTGGGGATCATGTAAGAAGTGGAGACAATTATCTGGCACTTCAGGTCCCGTTCTCCACGTCAAAATATATTGGAGACTTTTTCTTCTTGTTATTGTTTTGCTTGGGACTCCTTGTGTTGTCTGTGGCCCAAGACTAGTGCTCTCTATGTGTCTCGCTTTATCGGAATCTCTCTCTCTCACTGTGCGCGTGCGATTTCTGCATGTGCCGCCGTATCTAAGCAAACGCCTTGGCAAGGGCGATCAAGCTGACATAGTCTGGGAGCCGGCAGACTGCTAGTTCCATGGAGCAAACAGACGAGCGACCCTGTGTGCCGTTGGCAGTCTCGCCATGAACTTGATTCTCTGTGACCAGGGCTGACGACTAGCTCGGATGGACTGATGCGACGAGTCTACAGTAAGTCTCAGTGAGGCCTCCGATTTGCTCCAATGATGAGCTAACCTGCGTCTCTTTTGCTCTGTCGGGAAAATTTTCAATCCCTATCAACCTATAGCTCTAGGCGCCTCAATTTCAGGCAAGACACGAGCACCTCAAAATTCCTCTCAGAATCTTGACTCAATGAAAGCCTTCGACTGACTCAATTTTTGGCTCGAATTGCGACTTGATAATCTTTGCTTGACTTGAACGAATGACACTGGATACTTCCAAGTCTTGTGAATCAGATATAATCACAACCAAGTTCCGTTGCTCATCGACTCTCGAAACCTCCCAATCGAAGATAACCAAGCACAAGTCCCTCTCACATCGATCTGGATGGATCCAATGTTTACATTGCAGTTCTAATTGACATTCCGATTGAATTATTGCCTCTGACCTAAACCGACCAGAGTCTCATGGGACGAGCTATATGATGACGCTCTATCGATCGTTTATCTGCCTTAGCAAAGAAAATGGTGCAAACGTTTCATGTATGTTTTGCATTCGATGATTAGGAGGCGGCAGCTCGTTAGTGTGCGAGCGTAATTTGCTACCGCTAGAACAATTAGCTGCATTAATACGCCAAAATGGATGGATGCACGCGGATTTCGGAGGCTTTATGCCCCCAGCGCCACTCATTGGCTTGGATCAATCCATTTGCTGGTACACTTAATAATCATGCACCAAAGCTACAACTTTGGGGTGAGCGCGATCGATGGAGTTCGTTGATTGGTGCCATCTAAGAGCACCTGTGGATTAGAGAGCGACAGACTGGAAACGAGGGGTTTGAACTTGTGGTGCAAGCTCGGCGAGTTCTTTCAAAAGGCTTAGTGATCTCATCCAGACTGTTGCTGCCCTTGTTTCGTCTGTCACACAACTTCATGTGAGTTGGCGAGTTCTCAGGTCTCGACTCTTTGTGTTCGAGGGATAAAGATGAAAAGCACCGGCTTTTCATTCGAAAATAATCCGACTGGAAGAGGAGGAGTCGGTTTCGAGCTCGACAGTCAGCATCAAATACGCTATCAGACAAGCGATTGGGCCAAGTCATGTTTTTCTAGTGTCACACACTTAATTTGGCGTAGATATACAAATGAATCTACAGTCTGAAACTAATGAGAATGTTAATGAAGTCAAATCGCTCAGGACAACTCAATCATGTTCAGCTACCGGTTGAAAAAATCTCATATCGGGCTGAATTTTTCCACCAAATCGGTGTCTGCATTAGCCAAGGAACCAACTCAGATCTTCTCGCTCTCTGGAGCATCTATCTCGACAGTCTGTTCATCGAAGAGGTTCTTTTGATACATGAGAGAGTGGTCATTAGTGTCGATTGTCTAGGAGCTAGGTGACTGCTTGAGCGCTGCTGTGGAAGTGGCGCCCCGCCATGGAGCTTGCAATGCGTCTAGTCATCTGCCAGCTACTGTACTTGGGGGCGGGAATGAGCACATGTGCTGCCATGATTCCCCCACGCACGCATTCTCCCGTTCAAATTGGCTGCTCGTCGGGAATCAACATGCCTCTTCTCCTGAAATTATCGCCTATCAACATGAGTTTCCTGACCAGGAGGATCCATCCCATTCACTTATAGTATTCGAGTATCTTCTTTATAATTCTTATATCAGAGACACGATGTCACAAAATGCTTCAAGCGGATATATTTTTCATAGAACTAGGGAGCACCCTGCGCCAGCCGTCAACTCGCCACCAATCGAACAAATCAGATTCTATCTTGATCGCTACAAGATCAAGGAGGCATTGCTAGTCTTTTTCCATGAGACCACCCTGAGATTGCTGAAAGATGAACCAGACTTTATGTGGGAAATCATACCATTGATTTGTAGAAGACTAAGAGGGCTCTGTCAGTATAGATTTCGCGTCTTTGAAGGCTGTGAACGAATGCTTTGCCGCATAGCTGTTGACGAAAATTGTAATCCCAAGGAAGTGCTTATAAGTTTATTAGCTGAAGTTAGTCAGTCAACATCATCACCACAAAGTCATCAGCTTAACGAAGAGGATGACAATGTATTCCGGGCCTTAATACGACCCCTGGAGGGAACATTGATGCGTATGAATGATCCTACGCCACGTGGCGAGAATTATCGTTGGGTGCTCAAGGTATTAATGCGCCACATCGACAACATAAGTTTGCCACAAGATTACAACCTCGATGGAAAGAAACGCCTCTCTTTACCTAATGATCCCAGTGCCAAAAGATTCATCGAAGTTTTACCCCTCGTCCTGAGCTTCATCGAAGACTTCAACGAGTTTAAGTTGTGTGGTAGTGAATATGACATGAAATCGCCCATGCCCATCTTAACGAAGAGTCAAATAGATGAAGTTCTGAATGGCGGTCTCGCTTCGGGGTCCGCCAGTGACGAATCTGATGAGGAGAAATCAAACTCTAGTGTAAGAAATCTCGAGGAAGTGGACTTCACTTTCACAGACAAGCTCAAGCCTACAAAGAATAACTCGTTTGAGGCACAGAAGTCCTCTGCAGATAAGTTCACCGATGATGATGACGATGACGATTTGACTAATTTCTATGATGATCACACACCTATCCGAGGAGATATTACAGACGCATCTGTCACTGCCTTAATCAGTTTAATGCAACGCCCTTTGACCTTCCTAGATTTAACAAACTGTTGTTGTGATCTTAGATTGTGCGCTAATAGATGCTTAAATCTTCTTCTTGAGCAAGTCCCTAGTCTATTTGCCCCGATATACAAGCGAGTCCTGAACTGTAATCTATTTAAGCTACAGCATTTATCGCATGATATCTCAAAGTTTATAGAATCAGAAGATGAATCCCCGATTTTCAACGAGCAATCTTGCAACACTTTCGATAATAGTCATGATCATGATGCATCTGCAATGTTACATCAAACATCAGCCTCAACCTTGTCATTAGCCACCTGCTCATACGTATTTCGTTGCGAAAGAGTTCAAAACTCACCATTCAATATTGACCAATATTTTCCCCAGGTTCTCACTCATGAAGCTCAACTCTTTTGTTACATACCATATATCATAACATTACTAGAAAGATCTGAAATTCTAGCCCATGAGAAAGGCTTGCTGCTGTTGGAAAGTCTAGTAAGCCCTATCGAACGTGATTCTCTGGATCATAAGTATCTTGAGCTATTCGAACGCAGCTCTCTGTTTAAGAATCTATTCCAAATTATGGTATATTCGCAAATGTGCACCAATCGACGAAGAGCTTATGATTTATTCACCAATATTTGTGATTCAATGACACACAAGTGCAAAGTGCGCGTTTTCAGACGGGTTTTAAGCCAAACTGACTTGAGGCCATGCGTGAGAGCAGCATGTATCGATCAATACCGGAAAAACCTGACTTTAATCCACAAGGAATTAGTAAATCTACACCAACAACTCTCTTTTGTTGCCAGTTTATCTACCGTACCCCCAATTGCACCTATCGATCGACCGACAGAGCACAAAAGCATCAACAAGCAATCAAAGAAAGATGCTGGCAATGGTTCGTCATCAAACAATCCAGGCTCTAGCCTTCCAGAAGTGGTGGGAACGTCTCCGACCGATTTACTTCACAATCTGACCGGAAGCAATATTAGAAACCCCGACGAAGGCAGTATTGATCCCATTGACTTTACTAATATCGATTTGCTCACAACAAGTTTCGAGAGGTTGGCCTCACAGCATCGCATGTTCAACCCCAGTCATGAGGCCCATATTCTCGAAATTAGCACTGATATCATGAGAAGAATAAATGTATGGCAAGCCAGGTACAATCTGTTTGGAGGGAAAAATCTGGTAGATTTCCTGGACCAGTGCATTCACGCTTGCCTGCCTGAGACTCAACACACTGATCTGATTGAAAACTATGAACTATTACTTGCAACGTTGACAATCTTTAGGTATCTCAAGCTGAGAAAGATTACAATCAAAGATGAAGATGAGGAGAAGTATTTGGTAGCAAAAAAGTTGAAGAAGATTTTCTTCGATCCGATCAGAAATGGTATAGCTCTGATAATGGCCGAATTAAAGATGCATCGAAGAGAGATAGTTGGTAGCAACAAGAAGTCCCCACCTGCAAGCCCCTCAGCTTCCTCTAAAACAACAGTCTCCACCACAAAATCAATGTGTCAAACAAAAAATAAAAACACGAAGAGAAAAACGAAAGCGAACAACCAACAGAAGCACAATCCTGTAAATGACTCGACATCGACATCTGGACCTATCACAGCGCAAGATCTATCCATTAAAGCCGCCCAGCCGGTGGCAACGCACAACTTGAGTTTAGAGTCCTGCTCAGAAGTGGTTGATCCAAACCTTATGGGTCCTGATGAGCAGTTCGAGACCAGCCTCCGTAGCCTGAAGTCAAAACAAGATGAGGTTGACTGTATCAATTGGGTGATGTGTCGCATAGACCTAGTAGAAAGCGTCCTTGTTAGAACTTGTGATTTATATAATTGTTAAGCCTCGATTAAATCAATTTTTCAGACTTTGAATTTACACATTCTCGAACAGTTGTCTATAGATGGAATTTCTTTCCCGACGATCAAGCCCAGTGAATAACGGAGTTTGAGTTTGTTTGTCCCTGAAAAAGGCTAAACCGGAAACAATATAAGCCTGGAAGGGAGTATATGCTCAGAGCCATGACGCAACGCGTGAATCTCTTGTGAGACAGTCGAGCTAAGTGAACCGGAAGTCTATATTGTCGGAAGAGGCCAAAGTAGCCAAAAAATTCGCATGGGAATCCCCTTTTTTTTATTTATAAGGTTTTTTTTGTGTGTGAAATCGATTTTACAATCTCTTGCTTGTATCATAAATGGAACCATGATTCAAGGTGTGTGCTTTATGTTTTGATAGAGTTTTCTTTCATGATAAAGTTCCTGACAAAGGCAATGATGATCCTGCTTGTTCCTATATGATATCCATAAACTCTTTTCATCATTTAGACTCAATCTGTGTAAATAGAATTGATTCTGGTTTATATTAAATATATAGTTCTATGTATAATTCTGATTAGAATTTCGTTGACTAGATCATTGATGGAAATTTGTACTGTATCTGATATCTCTTGATGGATGATAATTTGGGTTATCTTTCGTTTATCTTACATTTATGTTTTTCACCAAATCATGATCAAAAAACTATGAACACAATTCACACCAATGACCATTGAATTTCAAGTGTTTGTTTGTCTTTACAATTGTTCACAACAGGTGAATATTTCCTTATTAAATATATATCTCCACTTTATCAATTATCTGAGGGGTAAATTCAATTAGTTTGCTCTTACTATCTTTTCTATAGTCTTAGTAAAATGTTGTTGTTTCAATCCAAATTGTGTGTATCTGAGTAATACGGTAAAATAGTTTCTTCAATTCTATAAACTTTTTCCTCACTCTTTCACTCGTCCGAGCTCTACATTATTAGTGTAAATATAATATATATCTCTTTTGCTCTCTGTATGAATGATTTGATGTAGCTTAAAATCATGTAAATATATATCTTTGTGTTTGTGTGCATATATATATATATATATATTTATATATAAAAGTTCTATGTGTATAAATATGCCTCCTATCAACAGTATCTATTAATTTGTATTCCAAATTTCTTCTAACCACGAAACTGATCGAACGACAACGATTAGTAACTAGTTATTTCCTTCTATGTATGCATTGAAACAACAGCCGGATAAATATAATTCAATTGACAAAACAGTTTCCCTAATAATAGCAATAATAACAAGCTATGTTTGCTGGCAACTAACACTCGTGTCCATAATCCAATAGACTCAATGTGAACCATCAATTGGATTATGCACAATCTATTGATGACAGTTGGCCGTGCAAATAGATTTCAAAAGTCCTGATAAATAACTAGATATATGTATTCATGTAGTTTGCTCCCATTGGTCTATAGGCTGGCCAATAGAATATTTGGTTGAATTGGTAATATTAGATGAAGGCAGCGTTAATACTGAACGACTCTCAGAGTCTCCAGTCAGAAGTGTTAGTCCAATCAAGCATTCAGTTGAATTGGCTTGTCGTCTGAATGTATAAAAATGGATGCAGCAATATGTCCAGCACTCATTTAGAACTCGTCCAACCTTTGGATGCTTTTGATAAATAATGCGATCAAATTTTGCAAATATCTCCAATGTGATGCAATGTAAATAATTCTCCGGGTGCATTTGGGTGCATTTACGTGCAGGCCAATTGATGTGTACAAGAATATATTTAGCCAAAGTTGTTTGTGAAGCTCCAGCATTGGCCAACACTGACCCTCGTCCGTCACTTCTAGTGGGTGTTTTTCTTTAAAATAATTATCTATGATAAAATCACATTCCAGTTTCTAGCTAAAGGACCATGCCAATTGTCAATCTGGCTTGACAACTGATCCTGTTTCCCAAACACAGTTCCAGCCGCTCACTCACTCCAACATGAACTCGGCAACAGATCCTAAGCACCAACAAACAGTCTTTGCACAAGAGGCCGCAAATGCTTTCAGTCTCCTCAATTAGGCAAGAGAATTGGTATCATTTTTCGACCGTCGATCAGGCGGACCGAATGTTGTTCGTCAATCATTTTGGTGTTCCGGAAGAGAAGGAGCGAAACATGGTTCGGGTCTGGCCAAAGTCTAGCCAAAGTCTAGCCACAGATCTGCAGCTCTCATTCTGTCGTATCGGCAGAGAAGAGTTCCCTATGGAGGGCCGGAAATTCAATCTCCGGCGAGAGGCGCCTGAAACGCGACAAGGCACTCATGTGGAGCGAGCTCAGCTCTCTAAGCTGATGGATCTTGGACATGAGAATGTCGTAAACGGCCAGACTGGTGTTTGTGGTGCTCGTGGTGGTGGTTGTGTTGTTGTTGTTGTTGTTGTTTGCCGAGTCGAGCAGTTGGAGATTGTTGTGGCTCTTGTTGAGCTCGGCCCTAAGGGCGCGGGCGATGAACAGGTTCAGTCTCCTCACATGGCTCACTTGTCGCAAGTCGGCCCGATCTGATTTAATTTGCAGAGAGAGAGAGTGTGGAATTTGTTCGAATTCCGATCAGTTAGTGTCAGTGGATTGTTTTTAAGTTTAGAATTTGACTCTCTTGCAAAATGAGTCCTAAAATGAGTTCAAAAATGAGCCAAATGGAAGGCACGTCAACAGGAAGCCTCTTCTAGCTCTGTACTTACCTGGTTGCAAGAGCACCAAGGCAGAGAAGAGGGCCAGTTCGCTTTCGGTGAGTTGGAGCTCGGCGATGCTTTTGGCAAAGTCGTAAACCTCAGTGATGAGCCGTTTTTCCGTCACGTCCACTGTGTGTTCATACGTGATCAGTTCCCGTTTGGAAATCCGTCCAAAGTTGGATTTTTCCACAAGGTTTCCGTGTTTTTGTTGTGTATTTTTGTGTATTTTCGTGTTCCAGAGACAGTGGTTGGTGGCCAGCAAGGAGAGAGAAAGAGGGTGAGTTAGTTGAGGTCGATTGGGGGCGAGGAAAAGGGCTGTTCGAACGCGACTGAAGGAACAACAAAGTGACCCCAAAGGGCAGAGCAAACATGGAAGGTTGTGGCTCGTCCTGTGTGGGTGAAGATGCCAAGATCATGGCGCTTGGCCGCCTGGACGAGCTTGCCAAGCGGCCTTTTGGGCGCATTGTGGAAGGAGCCTTTTCGAGTGGCCTGTTGTTGCACGTCCGATAGGATTGAGATGGCGGCGAAATGGCGCTTTGTCGAGGGGGACAAATGTGGACAAACACTGGCCAGTGGTGGTTGGCTCTTTTTTTGTCCATATTTGTCCAAATATCAAATCCCAATCGCCAAATGGCAAACAAAAAGGGAGACAAGAAGAACAATCTGGGCGCTGTTTGTTTGTTTGACTTGGCTCGTTGTTCGAGTGGCTTGCCAGCGAAGTCATGGCGCCACAGACTAGAGACTAGAGACTGTGTGAGCTGGTGGTGTTGAGCCAATGTTGGCCAGATCGCAAGAAGAAGAAGAAGAAGGGCTTCTCGTGGCTCTGGATGGTTGCATAATGGGCCAGAAGGAGCGGCACAAAGAGCGCCGTCCAATGATACTGGAGGCTTTTGTGGAGTTTTTCTCTGTTGGTGGAGAAATAGAAAGAGAAAGAGACTGTGTGTAGCTGTTGTCTATTTGGGGAGGCTCTTTCGTCGGATTGGCTCATTGTGTTTCGATTGGCTATGGAGATAAGCTGGCCGAGTGGTTGGCCAGAGACTGTGACTTGGACTGACGGCACGCACTGCATGGAACTGCCTGCGGTTCATGGTTACTGTGCTAGTCGGGCGCAGTTCGTGTGTGCGAGCGGCCGTGTGTGCGAGCGGCCACTTGTTGCCACTCGCACACACTGCCAGCCCTAAGGGTCGGCGCGCAGCCAGTCTCACGTGCTCGCAGCCAGACGACTGCTGCCAGTGCCGAGCGAGCGGCAAGCCAGCGGCAAACAAGACGCGTTGGCTGACGAGAAGCCCACGAAGCTTATCAAGCGCCAAGGCTCACGGAGCTCACGCAGCTCTGCGGCCAGAGACAGTCTGTGGGGTGAACCGTTAGGAGCGAGCAGGGCGGCCGAAAGCGCGTCAACTGGGCGCAGTTCGAGGGGAAACTCTGGCCAGACTTCGGCCAACTCGAACGCGCCACTTCTGCTCGCAAACAAAAGCCTCACGGTGTCCTTTGGCGGCCCGAGTTGCGCGCCGAGAGGCCCCGTTTGCCTCGGCAGAGCGGCTGACGTGCAGCCGCCGCTCTGGGCCACACGCGGCGACTGGAAAGGGCGGCCAGATGGCGCCCCCGAGTGGGTGGCCCAGAGCGGCGAGCTTGCCAGCCGTGCACCTGGCCGGCGAGCTTGCCAGAGTCTGTCTGTGTGAGTTGGATGATGGTATTGAATAGTGCAACCTAGCAGGCAGAATCTCCGCCGACGCCCAAGCGGCGAGTGGTCAATGGGCTGCTTTTTGTACACAGGCTCAGCTGCGGGCGACAACGAGCCACTTCCGGCCCGTTGTTTAGGCAACAGGGTGGCGGCGGGAGCTCATCGGTGGGCCATGAGAGGAGAGGAGCGCGCGGCGGGAGGGGCGCAGAAGAGGAGCTTGGGGGCGGCGAAAGGGGAACGAACTGCGGCCCGTTATGTTTGCGCTGTGGGCGAACATAAGGGCAGTGTGCGGCTTGAGAGTGCATTGCTCATTGTGCGCTCTGTGCTGTTTACTATTCGCTGTTCACTGTGCGCTGTTCACTGCTTGCTGCGCGCGCGACACTCTCTAGTCAGTGCAGTCTTTGGCATTCACTACAGTCTGTGGTGAGTGCACTCTGTGGAATACAGACTGTAGTCCACAATGCAGTCTACACTAAGCGAGGCGCTGCTCGCCCATGTGCAGCCGCCCGGCCGCCAGCCACAGATGCCCGCCAGCTGGCCGGCTAGCTTGCGGCGCCTCCTCGCGCAGCACCACGACGACAACAACAACAACAACAAGTAAGCCAAGGACGAAGAAGCGGCCACGCACTGCTAGGGCAGCTCGCGCGGGGCCTCGAGCGAGCTAGACTGGAGCGAGCCGCAGCAGAAAGGCAGCAGAGCCGCGCGGGAGCGTCTCTAACGGTCCGCCGCTGGCCGGGTTGCCATTGGCGACAGAGTGCGGCAAAGAGGTGGCCATTTCCGGCGGAGGAGGAGCAGTTATTTTCAGTTATTTTCAGTCATTTTACTTGTTTCACTCATTGGGCTTAGTGAACCCAACTGGCTGAGCGTGCAGACTGTGAGCGGCGAGCAAGCAAAGAGTCAAAGTTCATCGGCGGCGCTTTTGCAACGCGAGAGCATTGCTCTGGCGCGGAAAAGAGCGCAGAAGTGCAGAAGTGCAGAAGTGCGGCCGAACTGGCGGCGAATTCGCCCATTCGCCGCTCGTGTGCACTTGTGTGCAACTGTTATTGAAGCTGCAACTGTTACTGCGAAAGGCAGCCCCAAAGGCAGTCCCCCAGAGACAGTCCCAAAGGGCGAAACACTTGTGCCGCCAGTCTCAAAGGAGAGCTGGCCGGGCGCCAAAGAGTTGCCGCCGCTTAGGGCCGCTGAGGCCGCGCTGGAGGCGGCAACTCTTCACGCGGACACGCCCGCAACAGATGCAAACACTGGCCGGCCAGACTTGGCGCGTTTGCCGTTCGCGAGCTGGCCAAAGGAAGGCCAGACGGCCCACGCTCGGCGCAGATGTATCGATCTGCAGGCCTAGGCGAGCTGGGCGGCGAGCTGGCCGCTCTTTTACGGCCGCCGAGCTGTCTGGCCGCCAAGGACAAAGAGGCGCCGCCAAGACGGGCCGCCCGGAGCACAATTAGCGGCTTGGAGCGAGTTTGCGGCCGGCGAGCGACTTGGGCATCTGCTCGGCCAGGAAGATGGTAGAGCACAGGGCGGGCGGCGGAACTGGCGGCCCCGTCTGGCTGCTCGAGGTTGGAGTCTTGGCGGCGAGTTGGCGGCGAGAGGCGCGTGCAGAGGAGCGCAAGTGGGGCGTCTTTTGGAGGAAAACTGGACGGAAAGTGCAGTGTGCAAGTGTGCTGCTTGCGAGTGAGTGAGTGGGGCAGACTGGCAGGCTGAGGCGCCGCAGACAGTCTGCCGCAGTGGCAGAGTCAGTCTGTTGCACAGAATTGCTCGCAGAGAATTGCCCGCAGAGAGTCACTCGCACACAGTGATTCGCTCACTCTTTTGCACACAGCCTCTGGCAGACATTCTCTCTCGCAGACATTCTCTCGCAGACAGTCTCTCGCAGGCAGTCTGTGGCAGAAGGCGCAAGGCAGAGCGCAGAGCACAGTCAAGTTAAGAGCGAAGAGCGAAAAGCAGAGAGCGAACAAAGTGGGAAAACGCGCGCCAATCCTTTGCCAGCGCCCCACTGCAGACGGCAACAGGCCCACAGACAGACTGCGGCGCCCAGTCTCACGCAACTCGCCGCTTTATAGGCGCACAATGGCCGCCGACTGGCAGTGTTTAGAGCTTTGGACTTGTTCGAGAGCGGCCGACCTGGAGCTTGGCGGCCGAGCTCGGCGTCCAACTCGCCGCCGAGCTGGACGCGCAGACACGGCTGCAGAGGCGGCGCTTGGGCGGCTGTTGAGGCGAGCCAGTAATTGGCTGCAAGGTTGGATTGCAAGCCAGTTGTTTGCCGGGGCGAGTTGGATTGCGCCGAGCGGGAGGGCAACCTCTCCGCGCGGCGAGACGGAGGAGGAAATTCAAGTTTAAGAGCGGCCAGCGAGCGTTCGCCGGAGCTTGGCGCTGGCGAGGCTGCGGGGCGGCGGCGCGAAGCTCGCACTTGGCGGAACCTGTTCCGCGGGGCTGGCCGTGCAGAGTGCAGTTTGCAGCACTTGCCGCTGGCCTGACAATGGAGCGAGCGGAGGAAGCGAGGCGGCGACGATGATGAGGGCGAGCGGAGTGTTTCGAACTCTTCTGCCGGCTCTTAGGGCGAGTGCCAGAGAGTTCTGGCTGCGTTTTGGCGGAGTTCTCGCTCCAGAGCTCCGCCAGTTTGGGCGGCCAGGCAACAGGTTTCGCACTCGAGTGACAGGCGAGCGCGTTGGACAGTCTGCGGGGGACTGACTGCGAGCTGCCAGTTGCCAGTTGCGAGCGTTGCGAACGAAGCGGTCGCGCTGCTGCCACTCCGCCGCAGACAGTCTGCGCTGGGCCGTTTTGTTCGCCGACGCAGAAGGCGCAAGTGTGCGCGCTTTGTGCCTGGCGCGCACACTAGTCTGCGGCCCAAGAGCAGCACACCGAACAGAAGGTTGCGCGCGCCAAAGCTTAGGACTGCCGGCCGGTGGGCAACCTTTGTGCTGCGTGTCGGCCTTGCGAGGGAAGGAGGAAAATCATCAAAAGAGCGAGTGCCTAACGGACTCGAAGGAGTGCGTCTAAGGAGCCGCTGGAAAGGGCGCCTGCAGGCAGCAGAGGCCACTTCCAGCGCCGCTCTGCTCTCCTCCGTTTGGCCGCCGTTTGGCTGCCATCCAAACGGACGGCATCCAGACTGGCCGGGTCTGCGCGGACTTTGCGGCGCGCTCGAGGGGAACAAAAACAGGATGTTACCCAAGCGACAGGGCTCGAGATGCGAGCGGCGAGCGCAAGAGCGAGCGCAAGGGCGCAACAGTTGCCGCCAGTTTGGAGAAAAGGCGAGTGGGAAATTTGCATGGCATCTGTGCGTCCGAGTTGGCGTTGCGCGCGGGGGAGGCTCCTCGGCGGTTTGTGATTCACGAGCAGTGATTCGCGAGCGGCGATTCACGGCGGGCCAACTGTCGCCCGTGCAACAGAGGCAAGGCGCCTGCAGCAGAGGATAGGCCGGCCAACTGTTGTTCTCACGCGTCGGCGGCGCCGGCTGGCCCGATGGATGAATGGGCGAGCGCTTGACAGTTGCGCTTACCTGCGCAGGGGAGGGGGCGGCGGACGCGCTTCCTGCCACTTCGCCGGCGGGCTCACTTCCACAGAGCGAAGAGGGCGCCATATGGGCCCCAGTGCGTCGGTTGTGGCCGCCTGAGACTGTGTGCGGACTGCAGCGGAGGACTGTGTGCGGAATGGCACTTGGAAGTGTGTGCGCGCGGTTCTGCTGGTGCGCCGCAGACTGTTGCGCGTGCAGCGCAACTCGCACGCACTCGGCCGGCGAACTTTGTGCGCGCAACAGGCCAGAGCTAAGGAGCGGCGGCCGCTCCTTAGCTGCGCTCATGCAACTCTGCTCTGAGCAATGCAACTGCCGCATTGGACAATGCAACTCCATTGGACGAGAATGCAACACGCGCGCGCAACCAACTTGCGCCCAAATCTGTTTAGCCACACCGGCCGGCCGGCTGCAGTTGCGCGACCGTGAGAACGCCGCTCGCTCAACGCCCGCCCGACGGGCCCCATTTGCTCCCCTCCCCACGCTTAGCCGCCGCCTCCTGCTCCTCGCCCGAGGGGGCCGCTGCATCTCGCCGGAGATTGGGGCCGCTGGCTGTCCTCTGGTTCTCCGCTGGCTGTCTGCTAGCTCTCGGTGACTGTTGGTGGCGCAACAGAGTCTTGCTTGTGGAGCGGCCTCCAAGCGGGCTCCAAGTGGGGCGACTTGGAGGAGGGAGCAAGAGGCAACCGGTGGAAGAGGATAAATTGGGCACGAGGGAGGAAGAGGCGAGACTAGGAGGGAGGCCGTTCGATTTGTCCGATCGGTCCGTTGCAATTCGGGCGCGCCGACGCACAGGAAGTGGCGGCGTTGCATCAGCGGTTGGTGAGGGCGAGCGTGTGAAAGGAGCAAAAAGTGGGCGCAAAAGTGGGAGCGCGATCAGCATGCCACATCACGAGCGGCGCAATTCGGGCGCAGACTGTGGCAGGACAGTCTCTGCCTGCAAGAGCGTAGAGCGTAGAGCGCAGAAAAGCAGAGGCAGAAGGCAGAGAAAACGCAGGCAGAAAGCGCAAGCAGAAAGCGCCAGCGAACGGTCCACGTGTGCAGGTAAGCGGGCGGCGCATTACTGAGCGTTGCGCGCATTGTGCCAGTGGAGCGGCGAGCACAGTTCGCCGCCGCACACAACAAGCTGCGGGCAGACCTAAGGGCCTTCCTCTTCCAGTGCAGCTCGCTGCTGATCGCCGCTCGCTGATCGCCGCTCGCCCGACCAGCCGCCAGCCCAAAGCGGAGCCACCAGTTGCGCAACTCGACTGCCTTTGGCGCCACAAGGCCGCCAACTGGGCGGCATCTACGTGGTGCCGCATCGGCGCGCGACACACCGAGTCTGGCGGGCGGGCGACCAGCTCGGCCGGCTGGAAAGCACTGAGAGAGCACGGAGAGCACTGAGAGCACTGAAAGCAGCGGAGAAACGGGAAACGGCGCGCAGAATGGCGACGTTTTTATGGAAAACAACAAGAACATAAATAAACGATGAGGAAACTGTTGCGCAAGAGAGTGTGGCGCTTCTTCGGCCACAGACTGGCCGCCGGAGGAGCCAAATGGAGGCAAATGGAGGCGAATAGAGTGGAATAGAGTGGAGTTGGATGCTCGCCCACGAGTGTCTCTCTGTGGCAGTGACTAAGCGAAAAGCGGCCACCACTTGGCCCGGGAGACAGTCTCCGGCGAGTGGAAGTGGCGCGCGTTAATTTCCTCGCCGAGCGGGCCGCCTTCGTGCCCGGGCGGCGTGGCGCGACCTTGACATAATCTGGCGCTCGTTCGCTTCGATTTCCTGCTCGGCGCTTCCTGCTCGGCGCGTGGAAGGCGCCAAGACCGGCCGAGATCTGGGCCCGAGATAGACGGCGCGTCTTTAGTTAGCGGGACGAGTTTGCGGCCACTGTGAGCTTTGCCGCACACAGTCTATGGAAGAAAGCAGGTGAGCGCCGCACACAGTCTGCGGCGCGCGCTATTCGCCAAAAGTAAGGTGATAGATTTCCGTCCGACGCTGCGCAAAAATGTAACCGTATTTTCGACGCGCACACTGCTCTCAACGCACACAACACAACGCACACTGCAATGGCTGCGGAGCGCCAAAGGGTACTTACCTGCGGCGCGCACGAACAAGTCGGCCGGAATGAGTCCGTTGCCGAAGAGGAGCTGGTTGGTCTCGAGATCATAGTAGCGCGCGATGCGCAGACAGCACAGCTCGAAGCTGCCCGCCTTCAGCAGGACAATCTGGTCGTCCTGTTCCATGAGCATGAAGCTGGGCACCATTTTGGCAAACTCGATGATCTGTTGGATGATGTTCGTCAGCCTGTTGGCACACTCCAACCACAGTTCCTCGTAGGCGAGCGAGCTGAGATAATTGTAGCGCTTGTTCTCCGCCTGTTTCCCTGCAGCCAGGGCGAGTTCCGTTTGGCCGCCAGCCAGCGTCTGTTGGCCAGCCAGAGCCAAGAGTTCGCGCTTCTTCTCCTGGATGAGCTCGCCGATGCGCTCGCTCGACACCAGACAGGTGCCCATGTGCGCCTCGGCCAGCGTTAGAGCTAGTATTTGGCAAGCGTCGCCCCTGTTCAGGAGGCCGAACCTGGAACGGTGGTCGTCGTGGATGTGGTTGATGAACTGGAGCTCGGCGTCGTCGTCGGCGCTTGTGGTGGACGAGGTGGTGGTGGTGGTTGTGTGGCTTGTGGAGCTTGAGGTCTGGTTTGAGCTTGGGCCGAGCGAGGGCGAGTCCTCGTTGCTCTGGAGCTGCTGATTTTGGTGCTGGTTCTGGTGCTGGTGCATGTGGTGCATGTGGTGCAGGTGGTGCGCGTCGAGCGGCTGCAGCAGGTCGGCCTGCGGCTGGTGCTCGTGCAGCAACAAGTGCTGCTGCTGCTGCTGCTCGTGGTAGTGGTGCTGCTGCGTGTGGTTCTGCGCGAGGTTCTGCGAGTGGTTCTGCGTGTGGTTCTGCGTGTGGTGCGCACCGTGCGCGCCGTGTGCACCGTGCACCGCTTCGGGGCCGCCGGCCAGCAACTGTTGCTGCTCCGCCTGGTAGGCCTGCTCCTGGAAGTGCATCTGGTGCTGCTGCTGCTGCTGCTGGTACAACTGCTGCTGCTGCTGGCTGGAGGTTGAAAAGAGGCCCCCGTGCTGCAGGGGCGAGCGGGCGGGCGTGCTCGTGGTGGTGGGCGTGGGCGTGGGCGTGGAGCTGGCCCGGCTGGCCGCGGTGGTGGAGGCGAGGCCCGCCGAGAGGGACTGGTGCGAGCTGCTGGTGGTCGACGACGAGTTGGACATCAGCGAGCACTGGTTCGTGTCCGGCAGACTGTCCAGGCTGGCGCGTTGCTGGTGGCCGCACACTTGGCCCGGCTGGTGCGCACTCGCAAGCTGCTGCTGCTGCTGCTGGTGCGGGTGCGCGCGGCCCGCGTGCACCAGCAGCTGGTGCTGCTGCGCGAGCGGCTGGTGCGCGTGCTGCTGCACCAGCAGCGCGGGATGGTGCGCACCGGCGAACTGTTGCTGCTGCTGCTGCTGCAGTTGCACCACTTGGCCCAGCTCACTCTTGACGCTTATTATTGCGCCCCCATTTCCGTTCGAGCTCGCACCGTTTCCGCTCGTCGCCGTGTTCGTGGTGGGCGAACAGGTGGACGAGGCGGCCAGACTGGTGATGGTGGTGCTGGCCGCCGAGCCGGGCCCGTTGGAGGCCGCGGAGGCGACCGCGGCCGCCGCCGCCGCCAGCAGACAACTGGTGTCCGAGCTGATGGGCGTGATCATCAGCTGCTGGTGCTGGCCCAGCTCGGCCGCCTCGGCGAAGAGCAACTGGCTCGCCTGCTGCTGATTTTGCTGCTGGCCGTGCTGCTGGTGCATTTGGGCGTGCAGCTGTTGCGCGTACAGACTGTGTCCGGCGTTGTTGTTGTTGTTATGGTTTCCCGCCGCACTCTGGCCGTTTCCGGTGCTGCTCGAGCTGCTCGAGCTCGAACTGGCGGTGGCCGAGCTGCTGCTGGAGCCGAGGTCGAAGGTGGTGGAGTCGACGGCGAACTCGGTGGGCGAGCCGGCCAGCTCGAAGGAGGTCGAGTTGACCGAGTTGCTCGAGGTGGGCCCTTGCTGCTGCTGCTGGTTGCCGGCATGCATCAGGTGGCCAGTCTGCTGCTTTTGGCTCTGGTTTTGAGGCTGGTTCTGGTTCTGATTTGGGTTCTGGTTCTGGTTCTGGTTCTGGCTCTGGTTCACCACCACGATCAACTGTTGCGGGTGGGCCTGCGCGAGGTGCTCCTGGGCGGCCGCCAAGAGGCCGCCGCTCTGCTGCTGCTGGAGGTGCTGCTGCGGGTGGCTCTGCTGCAGTTGGTGGTGCTGCTGCTGGGGGCGCAGGCCGCTGGTGCTTATGGTGGGCGAGCTCTGCTGCATTTGGGCGAGCCGCTGGCTGCTGGCCTGCTCTTGCTGCTGCTGCTGCTGGGGGTTCAGCTGGTGGCTTAGGTTGAGGTTGAGGTTCAGCTGGTGGCTGTGGCTGTGGCTGTGGATGATCTGCGGCTGCGACTGTTGCTGTTGCTGCTGCTGCTGCTGGCCCACCATTGTCTGCATCTGCTGCTGCTGCTGGGGGCCCAGACGCAGCTGCAGGGGCACTTGGGTGCTGCTGATGCCGCCCTGCTGGCCCAGACTGGGGCTCTGGTTTTGATTCTGGTTCTGGTTCAAACTGAGGCTTAGGTTTCCGTTTGCGGCGCCGAAGAGTTGCTGGTGCTGCTGGTGCTGCTGTTGCTGTTGTTGCTGGCCCACAATTGTCTGCATCTGGTGCTGCATTTGCTGCTGGTGCTGCTGCATGAGCGCGTGCTGCGTCTGCTGCTGCGTATGCGTCTGCTGCTGCTGCTGCGGGTTCCCGCCCATCTGCGCGAGCGAACCCGCGCCCATCGGACTCCTGCGTCCGCCGGCCACGCCCAGCGGCGTCGGCGCGCCCGTCCCGAGGGGCGTGGTCGCCATGTTGCTATTCATCCTGTGGAAGCGCACCTCGTCCTCCACCTTTTCGCGTTGCTTCTTCGACATGCGCCCAAATTTAACGGCATCTCTAGACATGCCCAAAGCCATGCACTTCTGCAACCTGCAGTACTGGCACCGGTTTCTCGTCACCCGCTCGACCACGCAGTTCTTCTGCCTGGCGCACTGGTAGTTCACTATGGCCGACTGGCTGCGCCGGAAGAAACCCTTGCACCCCTCGCAGGTGATCACTCCATAGTGCACGCCCGACGACTTGTCGCCGCACACCTTGCACGGGATTATCTCGATTTGGGCTGAGACCATTGCGATTGGGAAAGGTTTGTGTGTTTCGTTGGTTCGTTGTTTGCCGTTGGTCGTCGCGTGGCGTATGATTAGGATGGATGTAAATTTGGAGCCGGATTTGAGCGGTTTTGTTGTTGTTTTGTTGTTTTTGTTGTTGTTTTGTTGTTGTTTTTCGTTTTTCGTTTCGCGTTTTCGTTTCACGTTATTGTTCGCCAGCCAACAAGGAGCGTTGGCCAATTGGTCGCCAGCATCCAGGTGACGTTTGATTGGAATTCGGTTGGATTTGTTGTTAGTCTTTTGCTTTGTTTTGCTCTCTCTCTCCAACTTTTTCCCTCATTTTCCCACCTCTCTGGCCGCCCTTCGCGGGCCTCTCGGCGCTCGGCTCTTGCCAGAGGCTAGCTCGAGAGCGGCCTGCCCAGCTCGGGCTGAAAATGGGCCCAAAGTTGCACCTAGCGCCGCCTGTTTCCCTGCCCTTTGTGTGGCAGGCTAAACAAAGCGTAAATATTCAGCACGTGGCCAATTGGTCAATTTTAATCGCCACTCTAATCTCTCGCTCTCGTCTCATCGGAATAAAATCCAGCTCCTCCGGCAGGAAAAACACTGTCTCGTCCAGCTGCCACGCAATTGCACTGGAGCCTTAGGAGCGCGAGACTGTGTTGGCCACCATTGGTCGGGGAATTCTCCCGCTCTTGTCAGGGTTTTTTGCGGCAAAATGGGGCAAAAGGGGGCTTTTCAGGGATGGCCAGTCGGCGTTCACGGAAAGGCTTTTGGAGTGCAGAAACGAGCCGCTTGGCCAAGACTGTTGTGTCTCCGCGCACCTCGGCCCTCTCGCAGACACTCGGCTGCTCATTTGGGGCCCGCCGGGGCGAATTCCCGGCGACTTGCGAGCGCGGCTAGCTTGCCAGCGAGCGCGACGAGCGCCACTAGCTTGCCAGCGAGCCACAATGGCCGCTGCGCTGGAGACGGGCGGCCAGCGGCAGAGGCGGACAAGGTAAACAAACGGGCGATATAAACAATGTGCAAATGCTGTGCCGCGCCAGAAGGGCGCATTGTTGGCCGCTCGCCGCTGGAGTGGCGTCTGCCTTTTGCGGCGCTCGCTAATGGCAGTGCCCCGCTCGCTTGCTGGCAGGCTGGCTGGCTTGCTGCTCGATCCGCAGCGCCGCAGACTGTCTGCGCCGAGGCGAGCTTGGCGCGCCCAGCGAGCAGCCAGTCGGCTAACGGTTTTTGCACGCGCGCACTCAGGCAGCCCGAAGCCAAGCTGGCGCCGCCCTGCGCTCGCCTAGCAACAGCGGCGCGCTTGGCGCCTCGGTCTAGGCGGCGGCGGCGGCGGCGGCAAAGAGTGAACTGTCTGCGGCGCTGAGCTCGCGGCCGAGCTTAGGGCAGGCGCTGAGACTGAGGCTGAAGCTGGAGCTCGAGGCGGAGTGGCGGCGACTGTGCGCCGAGTGCACAGATGTGCGTGCCTCTGGCCGACGTTACGGCGGAGCCAGCCCGCTCGGATGCAGCAACGATGGCAACGGTCGCGGCCAGAAGACACGCACGCACACACAGTCGCGCGCCGCCGCCAAGCTCGGCCACTTTGACGCTCGCACAGCCGCACGGGCGGCCAGACGGGCGGGGGGCGAGCGCGTCTCGTCGGGGGGCGGCGCGCGCCCCGCCCCTCTGTGTGCGGCGGGCCGCTTTTAGTCTGCGCGCACTGTTCATGCAGTGGCGCGCACTGCTCGTTCGCTCGCTGGAGGGGCGCGCCGCCCGCGGCCCGCAGCAGCGGGTGGGCGTGCCGCCAGTGTGCCGGCGGGCCGCGCCGTGCGCGCAACACTCCAGCGCCGAACAATTCAGTTCTTTCTTCCGGGTTCTCGACGCGCCGAGCGAGCGGCTGGCTGGCGGCGGGCGGGCCGCGCGCTCTCACACGCAGCCCCGACGAGGAGCCGCATTGTCAACACGGCCACGGCGGACACTGGTCGGCGTCGCGGGCGGCCGCCGATGAGCCGTTCGCCGAGCCGCCGAGCTGGCAAGCTGGCGAGCGAACGGTTCCCGAAAGACTCGAGAGACGCCAACTGCCACCGGCTTCTGCACTGTCGATTTGAAATTTTCGCCGCTTTCGGCTCGCCGATCGGCCGGAAGCGGCTCGGCGAAGAGAAGGCCGGCCGGAGCGCGAGAGACGCGGCCACGCATCACTGTCTGCGGACGTTCCGCCGCCAATCTCTGCCACCAATTCATGCCACCAATCGCGGCTTGTGGGCGGCCATGTGCGCGTCTCAGTGGCCCCGGAAGATCGCCCTTCGGTGACAGAGAGTTTCTGAGAAAATCCGATGGACTGTCTCCACTGGCAGTTCATTATTTCACATTCACGGTGGCTAAAATTCAGGCTGAGGCTGCATAAACTCGGCCTTAGCTTCAGTGTCTAGGCGCCGCCGCCGAGCAACACGGCGCCCTCGACAGTCTGCGAGAAGTAATCTGGAAATTCTTTGGAAAGAAGAAAAGCTTTCCAAAGATTTCGCAAACATTTTCACGAAATCTAATCACGATTTATGCTGAGCTCAAAATTGAGCTTAGCTCAATTCGTTAGCTGAATTCGATTGCAAATTCAGCCCAAAATGCATACAAAATTCAGCTCAAAATGCATACAAAATTGCGGCCAAATCAACTGAAAAGTTGCCAGAAACAGTCAGTAACACTTAGTAACAGTGAATTGTAATAATGGATGAATAATAAAGACAATGCTCACCTTTTATCGAGCCAGAGGACACCTCCACCTTCGTGTATTGCATATCCGGCCAGGCCGAGGGCGACGAGGCGGACATGGCTGCTTGTGGTGCGCTTTGTGCGCGCTCCTCAGTCTTCGGGATCTTCTTCACACTTGAGCCTGTTGGACACTTGGAAGACTGTCTTCTGGCTTCTGGCTTGCCAACTTGATGCTGTCACTTGATTCTTGGCCGAGTCTCTCTTGTTGCAATTCGATTGTAGTTCTCTTGCTCCAAGTCTTGTATTGAGTGAATCAGGTCTTGTGTTAAGCGACTTCTTGCGACAGTCTTGTTTTAAAGAAGTTTAGTCTTGAATTGAGTGAATAAAGTCTTGAATTGAGTGATTATATGAGGAATTATATAATTCCGTTTGTATTATATAACTCGTCAAGGTTTCTCAAAAGTAGCTTTCCGCCTGCCTTGTGTCTTGCCTTCTTGCTCTCTAGCTCTCTTGCCGTCTAGCCCGCTTGCTGTCTTGCCTTGTGGCCGTCTTGGTGAGCACTGTTGTCGTTGTTGTTGTTGTTGTGGTGGTCGTAGCGGTGTTGTTGTTGTTTGTTGCTGTTGCCGGCCAAGTGTCGGCGCTTCAATTGACCGATGCTGCGTCTGGGGCGGCCGCCGGGAGCTGGTCGGCGGCGCCAGAGGAGACAGTCCACAGTGGAGGGTCGACACAGTGGAGACAGTGGCCCGGAGCGTTGCGGCGCGCGCATTGCCGCCGGCCCGCGCGCAGCTCCGGCGCGCATCCTTGGCTAAGGTTCGCGTTCTTTGTAGCGGCGATCCGCTACATCGAACGCCATCACTGCAACACGATGGCGCCATCGCCTAGCTCACCAGCAGCAGTTGTGGGGGACAAAATAATGGTGCACGGCTGTTGCGCGCGCATTGCCGAAACAACGCCGCTCATTGTGGCACACCCGAGCCAGTGCGACGCCCAATCTCATGGTCAAGTTGGGCTCCTGTCCAATCTGAGGCTTCTCTGCGGCGTTCTGCGCGCATCCAAGTTTGTTCACCTTAATTCTGAACGCTCCTCAGCAGCACAGGCACCACCACACCAACACACAGCATACAGTGTGCACTTCATAGCTCGACCCCGCCAATGCTTATCTGTGCGCCGACCTGACGGCGCAACAGAGCCGCCCACTGCAAGCGCCGCTACACCAACGGCCAAAGGGCTGCAAGATTCCAATGCAAGCCCACGAATTCAGCCTCAGTGCTGAAATGGCTGCCAGCTTTCATATCAGCTGATTCTCAGCCTAGCCAATGTTCAGCTCAACAGGAGGAACTTCCTCCTGTTGAGATGAAGCCACAAGTTTCCGATTCGGACAGCTACACAGTGCTTCTCGAGTCTGCAGTAACGTAATATGGACGCTGGGCAAATGAGCCTAACGCTTGCGAGTCCACATTTTGTGGATTCGGCCGAAAGATATAAAGGAAAAAGGGAGATCTCTTCCAGTGTCTCGATTGGCCCTTTCAACGATCCCCCAGCTTGCAGTGGCCTCTAGTAGCACAATTTTCACTTCTCCTCAGGAGTGAAAATTGTCTCAGAAGTCTAGCGCTCGAATATCGCTTGAGAACCACTCGATTAGAGGCCAGTGATTAGTCCACAAATCTCCTACTTGACCCACCAAAGAAATACACCAGTACAATGGGCGACGAGTAGCCAGAGTTCATAGTCAAATAGTCGAGAGACTATCCACAACTTTGATGGACACCAGGGGAGATCTTTAGGTCGCTCATTTGTCTCTATACTAATTGCCTCTTCGGTCGCCAAATAAAGATCAATATGGCCAGATAGAGCGAGATCGTCCAGCGACAACAGTGGATGATGAGCACGAGGAGGAAGAGGTTGAGTTCTGCTCGACTTGTCCATTGGAATTTCGAGTAGCCGCTGCAGTTTGTTCAAATTAGTCGATGACTTTCCCGTGTCAGTCATTGTTGACTTTGGAAACAGTTTTTTTCGGGGTCCAAAGGGTGAACGCGAGGTGAAAATGTTAATTATGAACGAGTCTTGAGAATGAGGTTCAACAAGTGCACTGAAGTATGTAATACATCGATAATTGAACTGTGAGACTCGATTTCGCGACCTTAGACTGGGACTTATCAGCAGCGACTGAGGATAAGTCCACAGTCTCTTTCTGGGAAATTATTGGAGTGCTTTTATTGAAATTGTACTTATGATTCTTATTGCAGTTTTATTTTGGCCACTGCGGACCAAAATAATTCTTTGGTAAAAGATTAAAATTTCTATCGTTCGTTGCATAGGACTTCGATATTGCTTTGGTTACTACGAGCTTAACTTTAGGCTACTACTTATCGAGTTGGTGCATGACCACGTTGTCATAGGAGGATGGTGATAAATTGGTCGCCTCAGAATTTGTATTGCTACCTCCTCCCACTACCCCATCAACATTTGCTGCTGCTTGGTGGCAGCCTGAGTGGTTATTGCCCCCCAACCCTTGCACCCCACCGGTAGATATGGAGGTTGATGATGATTTGCTTGTTGCATTACTGTTGCTTGTATCCTCCAGATTGCCACTTAATGGTAATGAATTTGACGGCATTTGATTCGATATCATTCTGATCACCTCAACCATTTGCTCCAGCTTCTTCAAATTCTTCAATGTTTGGGCCAGTTCAAAGTACACCGACTGATCTATCTCTTCGATGCTTGTAGGCGATTTCGGTCTGGCCGAGTCGGCTGACAGTTGAGGTAGAATCTCCTCCACTATCAATCTAGTTTCATTGTCGCTAGGCAAACGTTTTGCATGCTCGACCATAAGATTGCAAACAGAACCTCTTATTTTCATGGACAAACCACTGATTGCAGAGATGACTAGACAGTCTAGAGCACCCAGTGGTGATTGCTGCTGGCCTCCTCCTCCAATGGCGGAATTGCTTCCCCGTCTAGTTGTAGCACTATGAGAGGGTCTAGAGTATTGCTCAGCGTATGTGGACGTAGGACCCATGTCCGATTGATCTAGACATAGACCGTAATTCAGACGATTATCCGAGTCAATCATCTCCCACTCTGGCGCTATATCTCTGCCTTGGAGTATGTTTTGCATCTTTGTACTAGTAGCACTTGAGCTATTACCTGTATAGCGGCCGAGCCCTTGGCGCACTCTGGATGGACTCAGTAAGGCTGCATCGAGTTCGTCCCCAGAAGGATAAGGCACGATTGAGGATGGAGCCTTGGAGGCGGTGATTGCTGATGATGTTGTCGCCGTAGTTAAAAGTTTGCTCGAATTTGAGTTTTTTGTCGAATGATTGTCGGTGAACGTTGCCCCATGGATATGATTTGACTTGAAGCCACTTGTAAGACGGCTCCCTACGTGATTACGCATCCTGAGGCTGAATCTTCCCCCATCGGTTCGACTTAGATTCTGCGAGCTTGGCGGCTGATTATATCTGGGGTACATACCGCTGACAGCGTTTCCTCCACCTGATCTTTTTGGGCTAACTAGCAGACTAACCGGGCCATCTTGCTCTGTCGACGAGCCATTATTTTGAGGAGCTCCAGGCCTCGTTGGCTCCCCTAATCCCAGACGGGCACGGCGTAGCGCGAACGCCCTATTGAATTTCATGCCTGGATTTGATAAGTTTTGATTCTGGTTCTCCTGCTGAGCTAGAAGAATATCTGAAACATCTTGAGTGTGTAGGGATGATCTAGAACTCCTAGTATCATTTGGCTCGGATGGATCACAGTTGCTCGACTGCCGACTTGATTGGGATGTGGCACGTCTGTGATTGCGCTGTGCAGTTGGTAATTTGGAGTATCCTCGATCGCATGATGAATTGCGCAGCGGTTTTCTACCTGATGATTGAGGACGACGGTCTCCAACCGATGAGACTTCATGACGGGAGGATGAGGAACTCCTAGACGTGTTTCGCCCCATTGCTAGGCGATCGATGTGCTCTTTTCTTTCGCGACTCATCTGCTGGATGGCTTTCTTTTCTGGTGCTCTACTCGGTCTCGTGGCTAGTGGAGGCTTTGATTTCTGTTTCGTGGCTTTCGCTGCAGCACTGGCTACTAAAGAGGCTTCGGCTGCTTTGACAACACCAAATAACTCTTCTATTCTCTTACGTGCTGCGTCGGATTCCGGGTCTGCACCCACTATGTACGTTCCATTGTCACTTCTATCCTCAGAGAAATCTACCCCATCCTCTGTTGGCTCTTCGGCAGACTGGTGAGAGTTGCTGTTATTTCTCATCTGCATGGCGCTACTCTTAGTGATGGTCTGACTACGTTGTACCTTTTGCGGATTACTGTCCGAGTTTAGATAGATCGAAGAGAGAGATTCACTTTGCTTATTGGTATTCAGCATCCTATCAATCAAGAACGCCGCCGATTCGCTAATGTTTGAGCGCCGAGATGAGTCGGACCTACGATCGCTCGACCTGCATGATGCATTGTTCTGCCCTCGCCGGAATGTCGGGGATTTCTTTGAATAGCTAGGAGCTGATTCTAAGCTCATGTAAGAATTTTCTTGAGAGGCTTCTGCCTTACTTGGACGTGGTTTCTCAATGGTGTTTGGCTTTGGTGGTGCAAACTTACGAATTGAATCTCGAATCCCGAATAACTTTTTACCACTACTGTTAGTGGTGCCATTGGGATCATCGAAAGAGATTGTAAATGCAGTGGATAAATTAGAGGAGTCGTTCTTAGATTCTTCTAGCTGATTGCTATCCGGACTCTTCGTTCCATCGGCCCGTTCGGTTTCACCCTCGTGCCGCGGTTTCGCAGTAACGTTGCTTGATTGCCTCTGATTATCACCTGAGTTTCTGTCTGATGCATCTCCACTTGCCGAATCAATGGACTGGCCCTGACATGAGTCAGCCTCTTGGTGACACACATCAGTTTTGGATGATATTTCAGTTGTCATGATAGAAATTCCTATTGTAGTGGTACGCCGACGACTCACGTGCTTATTATGCTGAATATCCTTCAATATCTATGTGAGTTTTATCATGGATTCCATGCATTGCAGACTGACGGATGGTGATCGATTTATTGGGATGCATGTAGCATTTAAGTCTCTGAAGGGAATGTATAACAGGTGGATTGCGCTAACAGAGACCTCAATAGCCTCGTTTGCAATTTCATTAGAATTCTGTCCTCACATCTACATAATAGGTGTTATCAAAACCTATTGAGTTGATTAAAATCCAAAGTGTGTGAAAATCCGCGTCAATCGTGGGATCATTGGTGAAATTATTATGATGCTTCAATGGTTATCGACGTATTGCAATATTATGTCACTAGAAAAATAAAATTTGGTTGCCAAGGTAGTGGTGCTCGCGTGTTAGGTGCAAGTGCTGTTTCAAAGAGGTAGAGATGATACACCTGACAATGTGAGTAAGCGAGGGGGCAGAGATATTGAGGCGCTATTATGGTGGACGATTTTATTTTTCTTTGTTCCCCGACTGGTCCGACTACTATCATTGGATAAGATGAAATGAGATTGTCATAATATTTGTGGGGCGCAAATAGATTCCCCAATACATTTCAGAAGGATAGCGAGGGAGAGTGCAATAACGTAGAAGGATTGAATATATTGAGATTATACAGCCATGATGTAACGTCACCAGAATGACAACAGAATTTTGCCACCGCCATTCAGTAAGCTGCGAATCGAGATTCTCTGCACCTCTTTTCGTTGTTCGCACAAAGCGCCGAGCTGTCTGCCAATTCGCTGTGGTACAAGGATTTATCTGTTGTCAAGTCTAACCGGATGCATTTGTTAATCCAGTTGATCGAAGATCCATCATGACGGAGCGCAAAGAATTAATGACTATTGCCAAGCTTTTGGGCCACTCTGATGAAGAAAAATTGGAGACTAGAACTGAGCTGGAGCTTGTTAGACTAGTTCTTGCCGATGTCAGACAAAAGGTTCCCAGATCCTCCGAGGGTCTCAACGACTCACTGGCCTTCCCGCTCGAGGCCCGAAAGAGGGTTAACATGATCGAGGCTAACAGTTTATGGCACAAGCTCGACAAATTCAATGATCAACTGAGGCAGGACTTCACATGCCGAAGGCAAATGTTGCTCAAGAGACTGGACTGCACTGTAGAATCATTCAAATGGAAGGGGAGCGCCAGTAAGGCGAATCATGGATGCAGTGGCGATCAGAAAGGGACAACTAAGTCACTCAATGATAGGATACACGAGGCCTACGAGACGATCAGGGTCAAACTGAAGGATGAACCACAAGTTGGTCTGCCTCATCTTTTAGCTGCCAGGGAATCAGAATGTGATAGGTTACTTAATGAAAAGATAAGTTCTAGAGGGATCGACTGCATGATTGCCTATGGGAAGTCTGTCAAGAACAAAGAAGTACCATCGGAATCTGTAAACTTAAAGAAGGTAATCATACCTCACGTTCCGGACCGTGGGGGTCGTGCTGACGAGCACCGGCCACCACCTAAAGAAACCCTCGGCCAACGCCGTGGTGGAGACCATAGGGGCCGTGGGAGATACGAAAATGACCGACGCCGAGGCCGAGGGTCTCATGCCCATTAGTTGCCAATGGGGAACAAAATAATAGACGTCCTGTCGATAAGATTGTGATAAATATAGTCTTAAGTTATTCGAACTTGGCGCCACACTCCACGCGGAGTAGTGCACGAATTTGCGCGTGCTGAGAATCAAAACAAGTTTTGATTAGACTGCTTTACTTTGTCTTGTCTCTCTTCCACCCTGTCGAAACACTATCTATTTATCGAAAAGTCAACCCCCCGCCTTCAAGATGATCATTCCAATCAGATGCTTCACCTGTGGAAAGGTCATTGGGAATAAGTGGGATCCATATCTGGGTCTACTCCAAGCTGAGTACACTGAGGGAGACGCGCTCGACGCGTTAGGATTGAAAAGATATTGTTGTCGTAGAATGCTCCTTGGGCACGTGGATCTGATCGAAAAGTTATTAAATTATCCATCGCTCGAAGGGTGAACGAAGCTCTTCATCGGGATCATAGGCACGAAGGACATGATGGGATAGAAAGTTACCATGTAAATCAACTAGAGTGAATATCTGTGCTATACGAATAAAGTGACATCTTTTATTGCTCTTGACTTTCGGGCGGTAAATTCTCATTCGAGCCCTCTGATATGTAGTTCAAAACAATGGTCTTGCAAATCTGGTGTATCTCGTCACAGCCGAGGACTGCACTATCAATTATTCTTTCAATGAGATCTAATGGAATGCGTCCGGATGATTCCATTGACACAATTTGTTTTGATTTAGGCAAGATTGACAGCGTCAGCACGGGCAGGTTAGACGTTGATTCCTCAAAATGACTCACATCAACAAGGGTCTTTTCGTCGATTATTGTCGCCGAGCAGGAGGTTACAAAGTCTTTGATTGGTATCCCGGCGTGAATTAGGGCCAGGGTGGCTGCGTTGATGCATGCACTCATATTGCTACCATCTGATTGCAAGACCTCAAGGAATATATCGATCTGAGAATTTGGAAACAAACTTGTCAGAATGACGTTGTCAAATATTTCCCTAATATTGTTCGTTAGCTCTAAACTTCTGATATCCGCCCTAGGTTTTCTCTTTCTCTCAATGGTGCTAAAAGTAGCTTGACTGTATTGACAATTCACATAGGCCCTATCGTGTAACGAGGTCTGTCTATGCTTACCACCTGGTCCTCTAGAAACCTCGTGGGGCCCGAAGACAGCGGCAAGTACGTTGGTGTGACCCATCTCCAGGTACGCTGAGCCGTCAGCCTGCTCGAACACACCAAGCTTGCAGTTGATTTTTCTCAATTCGTTTATCTGACGTCCATCTATCCGCAAGCCTGCTTCCGATAAGAGATCTGTGTGAGCCATATTGGTCGGTCATTGAGGTTTGAATATGGTTTTTGAATGTGGTAGCTAAACATTTACCTGCATCAGCAAATTAACGCGCCTAATTGACGATATGATTCCTCGCTAGAAACACGCTGTTGCGCTTAGGGATGAAGCGGGCCGGAGAAGAATGGTGCGCATTATGAGGGCCCCAGTGGTTTGACAGTGCAAATTTATGACTCCGACATGGTGCTGCAGCGTTGCACGTAAAGAACTTTGGATCGGGCACAGCAGCCGCATTACTGTGCCTTCTCTGTGCGAGCCACGAAAGGCCTTGTGGTGCACAGGCAGTGCGCAACTACGGGCTGCACAGCCTCCACAAGCTCCCAATAACTGCACAGCGTACACCGAATTGTGCTGCCGAACAGCGCTCTGCCCGCCGCCGATGGTGAGAAGAGGAATGACGGTAAGAAGCGGCGACCAGGAACTCGTAAACTATCTGCTTCAAAATAATCATAACAAATCATGATTCTTCATAGACAGACAAATATTATTTCATCATCATCATCGAAACTCATTCAATTTAGTTCTACTAGTTGATTTCAATGATCTCTAGACGAAGTCTTAACACACGGTCCATATTGAATTTAGAACTCTTATAACATTAATCGAGCTAATATAATCATACCCTAGATATATGTATCAAATAGTTACGAAAGCACAAACATAGCAATCTAGAAATTAATTGACATACTGAAAGTACTCTCCAAATATTATTTCAGGAGAATAACGAAGAAAAGTTTAACGATTTGCAATTCTAGCAAGTTTCAGATATCTCAGCAGCATCTTACCATCTTGTTATTATGTTGAATGGCGTTCAATGCAAGCCGGGAAGTTAAGTTATAACCGAATTAATCAAGTAAACTATATCATGTTAGAGAGAAACAGAGGCAGGCTAAAGTTTACAAGTATTCCCTATAAATGAAGATATCCAATGTTTTATATCAAGAACCCAATCCATTTATGAGGCAAGTTTTCTCGTAAGTAGAATATTTTACGGTCGAATTGTCACAGGTTAGCGAAGAGAAACCATACCGTGACAAACTTATAGATATAAGCCTGTTGAGAGAGTTAGTCTTTGCCTCCGGCTAGGTCATCAGTGAAATGGCCGCCGCCGCAGCACAACGACTGAAGCAGATACAGTCGTCATCGATAATTAGCTCCTCAGATCACAAACCAACTATTGTATTGTGTTCTAGCAATGACGAACACTTACTCTCACAAGATATCTGCACCTTGTGCGGTAGTCTCGGCAAGGGAGACGAAGGCAATCTTATCGCATGCTCACAATGTGGTCAATGCTACCATCCCTACTGTGTTAATATAAAAGGACTCAAAGTTGTAGTTTCTAAGGGTTGGAGATGTTTGGAGTGTACCGTTTGTGAAATTTGCGGTCAACCCGGCGATGAGGCCAAGTTACTTCTATGCGACGAGTGCGAACTGAGTTGTCACACATACTGTCTAGAACCCCCTTTGGACGAAGTCCCTCAAGGTGCTTGGCGGTGTCATTGGTGTGTCCAATGCCAAAGATGTGGTGCTCATACTCCGGGAGTGAATTCTGACTGGCAAAAGAATTATACAAAGTGCGGACCATGTGCTAGTTTGGAGTCTTGTGCCAAATGCCGTATCGATTATACCGAGGGAGAACTGATATTGCAGTGCACAACGTGTTCGAGGTGGCTACACGCCGGTTGTGATTCAATCGACGACGAAGATGGATGTGAGATAGCGGTCGATTCAGGTTACACTTGCCTTCTATGCCGTCCCAAAGATGACATACCGCCTTATATGGCTCGCAAAAAGACATCCAATGCAAGTCACAGCAGCGTCAACAATAACAAGATTCCTGAGAATTGCACATTCAACCATGACCTAGGTAACAAGTTCAATCAACCCAAGCAGGAATCCCCAAGACCTCAATCAGCTCCCCTTTCTATTTCTAATGAACACAATAGTCAATTTTCGATCAAGAGACCCGCATCCTCTCTCAACTTCATTCATACCGAAGAAAAAGTCGGTGAGAATGATGCGACTTACCAGCACACCCACGAAGAAAGTGCACTTAAGCAGCAATCAAACGATCCATTTGATAATTTACTTCAGGAACTTCACATGGTTGACGGTGTATACCTATCAGAATCTGGTTTGAGTTTCATAAAATCTCAGAAGCTAGAGCCAGCGAAGCGGCAAAGAGCAAAGCGTGGTAGCAAGCTTCAAAAACCAGAAGATTTCAATCAGCCTGATGATGCAACTCGAGATGACGATGAGGAGAACAAACTCATAACAGAGGAAAAGATTGACGAGGATGGCAAAAAGAAGAGAGTTCGAAAGCTAAGCAAAGTTGGTGTTGGTGGCTTCGCTGTACGTCAAAGAGGTGTTAGGCTCATCAAAGATGATGATTTTATCTATAGCAACGACGTCTCAAAGTCCTCGACACCTTCAACGGGAACTCAAACACAAACTGCCATAAATCAAAGCGGGTCTGTCAGCCTCTCGACCGATCAGACCAATGAATCAACTTCGACTGCACTGTCAAATTCTAATATCAAGCCCAAGCGTATCCGCAAGAGGCCAAAGAAGAAGACTAATTTGATTGATCAATATCCCTCCTATTTACAAGAGGCGTTCTTCGGTAAGTCTCTATTGACCGATGAACCTAGGCCCCGGGTTGAAAACTCTTCTGAAACTTTAAATGATTGTTCCAATATGGATCTCCGAAAAGGGTGCAACGAGTCGTCGAAAGATAACGATGGCTCGGGTAGATCAATGATTGCAAGATCTAGTGATATAAAGAATGAAAATTTTGAAGACTCTAAGCTCATTAGTTCACAAGATAATAGTAGGGATGAAAATCTGCTTACTGCTCTGGTGGGAGACTCTCAAGATGGTTCATCTGAAACGAAGCAAGATTCATTCGAGGCTGATTTGCTTAGTTCGGACTTCAATCTGGATATGGTCGACCCACTTGACAGTAAAGATGTGGAGGATCTCCTCAATGGCCTGGGTTCATCTCAACCTACGCCGAACATTCTCGAGACCAATCCTGTCAGCAATACCACAAATGTGCCAAGTCCTATAATTAGACCCCCGGTGGTCGATACAACTGTTCAGTATGCACAATCTCCCCAACAAATGATGCCGCCTCAAACTCCCAGCCCAAGGATGCAATTTGTTAGACCCGTGTCCCAGCCCCACGGAATGATTCAATTATCCAAGATAAGACCGCAGAACTTGGATTCTAATCGTATGCAGTCATCTGATCCTTATTCAATGCCACCTAGCACCCCTAGACCGATGTCTATGCCTCAAAGGTCACCTTTTTCGCCACAATCTCCCTATCCATCTCATCCCTCAAATAATACTGCTAGCACACCTCCAATGACACCAAGGACACCGAATGACATCAACATTTATCAAAATCAAGGCCAAAACGTCCTATCATCTCATCATACCCACCCGCTTCCCCCACCGACTGTTCAGCAGAACGCATTTCCAGAGCCTCTACCCGCGAGACCGATGCAACAATCTCCTAATCACTACCAGCAGATTGTCAGAGCACCATCTGTGTCCAACGATCATCAGCAACAGCAGTCATCAGTTGCCTCAGATGTAGCCAAGCAAAACGAGGCAATGGAATGGGAGGCCGAAGAGAGTCTCGGTGATCGCTCAACCAAATCTCACACTTTATTTTTGAACATGGAACATCCTGATCTTAAGATGACTTATAAAACGGCTGAAGAGAGAAGGAAGCACGTGAACAAACTGTGGAGACAGCTGCCTAACGAGAAGCGTAAGCAATATGTTGAGGCGGCGAGAAGGAATAGGGCCAATCTCAAAGTACCCAACAAAGCACCGAGTGATCCACCTCTCAAGAAAATGGATGCACCAATCCAACAGCAGATGCGACCCCCCATCCAACAAGATAATATGCACATGCAAGCTCAGCCCCAACAGCATATGCCGATGTCACAACCGTCTGCTCCCAACATGCAGGAAACAAGATGGCGGCAACCTGTGCCTGTGGATAGTCAAACTGGTCGATTTATACAGTCACCTCATCATCCAGCTCCTCATATGATGCAAGATGCTGGACCTCATGCACCTCCTCCTCCCCAATCGATGAGCCCATCTGTTAGACCCATGGTGGATACCCACTACGAGAATTCACCCCAGATGATGCCCCCACAGACACCGAGTCCGCAGATGCAATTTCAAAGACCACCTCTACCACACCAGCAACACAATCTTGTCCAAGTCACTCGAGTTCGCCAACCTTCGATGCAAGTCAATGATCCATACTCGATACCTCCCAGCACTCCAAGGCCTGTTCCAGTCCAACAGCGTTCTCCGTTCTCACCGCAATCACCATTTCCACCACACGCTAATTCGGTGGCCTCATCAACGCCCCCTATCACACCGAGAACGCCGAACGACCATCAAAATGTTTACCAGCAACCTCAACCACCACATGTTGGGCCGCCCGGTCAGCATCAACAAGTGAATCACTCATTCAATGAGACGCCACTAAGACCTCCGCCGCCGCCACAAAATCAGATCTCACAGCATAGTCAATATTCTGCCCCTCCAGTGCGTCAGCCCAACTATGTCACCCAGAGAGTTGGTGGTCCAGTGCAACAATTTGGTAATCAAGTTCCAGGTCATACATCTATGAGGCTTCCTATGGGCTCTCCACAGGTGAGGCCCACTATGCAGCCCCAGCCTGTTTATCAGCAACAGCCTCAGTTCCGTCCATCGCAATCACCGGTTCGCTACATGAATCAGCAAGAGCCTCCCCAGCATAGCAGCTCACCGATGCAGCAAGGTGTTGCGCCCAATATGCTACCGCAAAGAATACAGAATCCCACTATAGTTCGTCAAATTCAACCGCAACCTCCACGTATGATCTCTCAAACACGGCCACATCAACACAATGTACCTATGATGTCTCAGCAATCAAACTTACAGCAGCAACACACAATGACCCACCCCGCAGCTATCCACCAGCCCCAATCAATGCCGGTCGGTGGTCATCAGCAAAATTTTACTCCTCAACCCACTATGCAGCCTCAGCAAATGCAGCCTCAGCAGCAGCAGCAACATCTGTCATCTTCGCAATCGCCAGCTATCCAACAGCAACCATCTCAGCCTCATTACGGTGGACCAGTGCAACAGCCTGTTCGTTCTACTTTGGACATAGATGACCCAGCTCAGCTGCTAGAAGACGAGGACGCTCTCAAAGACTTGGGTGCCGATTTCAATATCTTGGAATTTGCCGACCCCGAGCCGGAGAAAGGTTCATCAACTAGTGCCGGAAAGGACAAGATTGATTTTGATCCAGAGTTTGAGGAATTTTTTAATGATCGAGACCTCGACGAGAGACGACCAAACGAACAATCAGCCAGTTCACAGAACCCGCACCCGCAACAATCTCAGCCACCCCAAATCCAGGCCCAGCCGCCTAGCCAACAGATGATGCACAGTCAGCCGCCTCCATCACAGCAACAACAAATGCCAATGCAGCAGCATCAAGTTGTGTATCAACAACAACACCAACCTGTGATGCACCAACCAGCCCAGATTCAGCACCAGCACCATCAGCAACCTCAGCAACACTCACAAAACTTCGATGCTCAACATGTGTCTGCTCCTCACCAGCAGTCTGTGGTAAGCCAACAGCCTAACCAGTACATTACACAGAGGCAACCCCAGTACATGAACCAGCATCAGGGAGGCCAAAGAATGGTAACATCTATGAATCAACAGTATGCATCGAACCAGACCCAAATGATGCGGAGTCAGCAGATTCCTATGAGCCAGAGTCAGAATCAGATTCAGCAACAACAGGTCACCTATGTACCGAGACAGCAGATTCACACGCGATACTCCAACCCAGGTCACGATATGCACCAGCAACCGCAATCGCATCAGGTTCAATCTGTTCAGCATCAATCGCAGCAAGTGGTGAGCTCACCTGCTCAAATGGTTCGAGGAGGGATGCCTCAGGTGCAAACTCAATACACAAACCAATCTAACTTCATGGAAAACCAGCAACATGTGCAGCATCAGCACCACAGTCCCCATCATCAGCATCCTCCGATACAGCAACAACCACCGCCCCAGCAGCAGCAAGGCCACTCTCAATTTGCACAAGCCCATCATAATGTAATGTATTCTAATCATCCGCAGCATTCTCAGCAGACGCAAATGAATCAGCCTAGGCGTCAATACAATCCCCATCAGCAGCAACAGCAGCAGCAGCAAATACAACCACAACCTCAGCAGCACCCAAATTATGTGTACCAACAGCAGCAGCAGCAGCCAATGCAGCAGCAGCACCAGCAAATGCAGTACCAGCCGCAGCAACAGCAGCAGATGCCCCCAATGAATTCGCAAATGATGAAAAATGATCTAATGATGCATGACAAGAACCCAATAGTTGGTGATGCGATCACTTCGATTGAGTTCAACATGTACGAGCCCGGTTCTGGTAGTGCAAACGAGGCGGCTAACTTTCCCAGCCAGAGTGACTTTGAATCTGCGCCCAATGGCGCAGAGAACCAGGAAAGCTCCACCATTGAGCAGACATTGGAGCAAACTAATCTAGTCGGCATCGTCAATACTACAGCCCCTCAAGAATTATCAGCCTCCCTTCAGCCTGTGGCCGCCCCCTCAACTCCCCAGGCAGACCACATTCCAGTCTCCTCCAATCAAGATCTCACAATCAGCCTAGCACCACCCATCTCAGCTGCTGGCCCGGCGGATGTAGAGATGATGGATAGATCTTTGTTGGCCGCAAGCGACACTGCACAAGCAACAAACTCACAGCCAGTGGGGCCACCAATATCTGGCAGGACGTCGACAAATAGTTTCGACGAAATCCCTAACTCAAATTCGAATGCTCCGAACACAGTGGAGAGATCAGGAAGTCGTAACAGTACAACGGGGACTCAGAGTGAAAATCAGCTCCTGAAGCAGTTGCTGGCAACTTGTCCAGCCGCCGATGGGCCAAATCAGGCAGCAGCAGCACAGAATGTGCCAACAACTTCCATACACGAAACCACGGCCCACAAGGCTACCAGTTGCCCCAATATAACCCCTAAGGCTAGTGCAAATCCAGGCGTCCCAACGATATCATTCCAGCTCGGCTCCACCGGAAAGGCTGCACCTTTTCCCCAAGTCGCCCCCCAGCCAGCGCAACAGCCGCCCGCCCAACAGCGTCCGCCCCAACAACAACAACAACAACAACCGCAAGCACAACCACAACAAGTGCCCGTTTCGCAGCAGCAACCACCGGCGCCTCAGCAAGCTCAAGCTCAAGCGCAGCCGCAATCTCAGCCCCAGCCTCAAGCAGCTCAGCCTCAGCAGCAACAGCAGCAGCAGCCTTCCACTCTGCAGATGAGCACCACGGCCAGTCGGGGTCCCAATGTCATCGGGCCCGGTTTGCAGGCTCGCCCATCCATCACTTCAACAGGTCCCACGCCTAGTTCCAACTACGAGATCAAAACCTACAATTTGGGCCAACAAGTCCAACTATCCTCTAATCCTCTCATAAGAGTCCAGCAGGTGACAATGGCAACGCCCAACTCAACGCCCATGAGCATGCAGGTTCGACCCTCCGAACCAATCAGTGAGCCCAAGGAGGAGCCAGCAAGTGTTGAGCAGGAGCCGACCAAGAAGAGCGTTGAGATTAGTGTGGCAGCCTCGCAGACAAATGAGTCTAGCTCAAGCAAGACCACCGCCAAGATGTCTGCAAAGCAAAAGAGGAACGACTATATGGCAAAGCGGCGTGCCGAATTGGAACGAGAACCGACGCCGCCTCCTCGTGAGGTGAAGCCCAAGAAGCGTCAACGAGGTCCAAACAAACGAACTCGTGCCCAAGTGGACAGTGATGAGGTTAAGACCAACGATAGTACCTCAAACACTTCGGAGCCAAGCCAAGCAGTGAATGGCACTTCATTTGCTCAGAGAGTTGTTCAGACAGTGGTTGGTAACAATGCTCAGCCACCAAAGAAGCGCCAGCGAAGGTCTCAAAAGATGAGAATGGACGGAAGCGACTCGCTGGGCAACTTAATTGCGGCTGGTCTCAATAGAGAATTGCCTGGTTTCCATGTGAAAGAGCCCGAAATCAGAGTGAACAACAATCTGGTCACTTTGTTCGCTTGTGGAAATCTAAACTCTAAATGTTCAAGATTGCGTGGCCCCTATGGGAAAGGTGAGTTAATCACTGATCAGCAGCAGCAATCGATGCTTAGATCTAACCTAGTTAAAGGTAGACGCAAGATAGTTGGCTACTATCATGAGGAGTTCCCAAAAGATCTCAACGAGCCATCCATAGAGATAATCAATGAGCGTCTCGTTCCCTGTCTTGTTGAGCGCGATTGTGACAGTCCTGGCTCGATCATATCCGGCTCCTCTTCAGAGTTTGAAAACGACGACAATGCCGAAACTATGACGAACGAAGTATTTATTCGAGAAAACTCTCATCAGCAGGAATCAGCTGGCCACAAAAATCAGGCAACCAAATTGTACACACCTGAGCTGTATGGACGTCGGCGGCCATCATCTAAGACCAGTAGTAGTGCACCCGCAACCGATCCCAACGAATCGTGTTCGAGCCATGATATCAACAACAACGCTCGTCCAATGACGCCATCGATTCCCATCAGTATCAAGCTGCCCACAATGGTGGCAGACTCCTCTGAGTTGACCTTGAAAGAGTACGAGAACAAGGAGAATGTCCAGCAACACTCCGAGACCGCTGCCTCCAACATTGGTCCGCCTGGGCCAGACCACCAAACTCGCCCAGAATCATCAGTTGTATTCAATTCACAGATGGTGGTGGCGGCCTCTTCATCTAGTAGTTCAGAGTTGCCGAAAACTGTCTCAGACTCCTCGGCAAAATCGTTGAATATGCGCCTGAAAGATCATGGAAACATTTCTCTCACATTAACTCTAACAGATGAGGAGGCCGATGGGGTGAAAAGAGTCCTGAGTAAACTGCCAGATCTGGTTGACCAATCGGTGGGGCTCATGTCCGAGACTGATGCTCAGCAGCAACCAATGGAGACTGATGACAACAAGCTAGTTGACGACAAGAGTGGTCTGGCTAGCTCTCTAAGACTGGTGAGTGGAAACGTCATCGCTTCTGGTCGTCAGTCAAATGACTTATTATTCGACGAGCTCAACTATGTGCCAATGGATTCCATCGATATGCAGCCAACAGCGGCAGAGTCGACTAACTGCCAGCAGGAAAATGAGCAGAAAACTGGTAGCAGCACAAGTTCAGAATTGGTGGATGTTAAACCGGAGATTTGTTGCTCTTGTTCGGCTATAATTTTGGACCAGGGAATCAAAAAGTCTGTCATGTTTGATCTGATTCCAGAACGGATTAGATCTAACATGAAGCCGGTTGATGGTCTGAATCGTGCTCACGAATTGGCATTCTGTAGCGTGAATTGCTACTCATCCATAATCACTGCTGCTGTATCAAGCTCAAAACTGGAGGCATCAACTTGCGATGACAAGAAAGTGCAACCTCATCTGTTGTTGGATCAGGCCGATCCAAAAGGGTTTGATCAGACTGGTGGGGCCAAGATTGGTTCTTCTTCCTGCAGGGCGATGAATTCCGGATTGGCGAGGAGAAAATGGGGAGATATTCGTTACACTCGTTGGACACCATCTCATTTCGAGCTCAACAAATCAATTCAAAGTCCGATGAACGTTGACGAGCCGCGCGAATCCATCATCGACGCCTCAAGCTCGAGCAACGTTGGATCTAATATCAATCTCATGCCATCATCAACATCACAGTCTCAGATCGCAAACCTGGGAGGAGACTCGTCAGTGGACAGCAACGAAAGTGACAACAGCACCTCATACAGTCAATCAACAAGCGGAGGTTGTGGTGGCAGCATTACCAAACTTGGCGCTCAAGCCTTGGATGATGCATTCGCAACAACCAGCACGGCAGACATGCAGCATCGTTTCACAATGACATCCGGCAACGAGGTTATATCGCCCTGGCCTGAGGGTATGGATTTTGTGCAGGTAAGACCAATCAAGCTATGCTCTAGCGGCTCAAGCAAGCCTCAAATCAAGGAATCGGAATCTCCAGTTTCTGTCCAGGAAGAGCAACCTAAAGAAGCCAGTAACAACAACAACACCAAGAACAATAGCAGCCAGTGCGAATGGTATGAGGATAGACGCAAATGTGTACTGTGCCATGAGTGCGGAGACGGCGACTCTGATGGGCCGGCGAGATTGTTGAACTTTTTCATCGACGGTTGGGTGCATCTGAATTGTGCCCTCTGGTCATTGGATGTGTACGAGCTAGCCAATGGTGCATTGATGAATGTGGAGCTTGCCTGTAAGAAGGCGATGACTTGTTCATTGTGCCGTCGGCCTGGGGCCACCCTGAAATGTTTCAAGCAACGTTGTCCAAACTATTACCATTTCTTGTGTGCCCTAAAGGAGAAGTGCTCCTTTTACGAGGACAAGTCTGTCCAATGTCGTCAGCATTCCAAGTCAACGGTCAAAGAGATGACCTCATTTGTGGTGAAGCGGCGTGTTTATGTGAATCGCGACGAGCAAAGGCAGGTTGCCGAAATGATCCAAGGCGAACAACAGAATGTCATGAGAATAGGTAGCCTAGTCTTTTTGAATATTGGCCAATTGTTGCCCCATCAATTGGCAGCATTCCACGATCAGCACAATATATTCCCCGTTGGTTACAAGGTGATTCGTTATTACTGGTCATACAGGCAGTACAACAAGCGATGCAGATACGCGTGCACCATAGAGGATTCAGGCGATGGGAGGCCAACATTTAGGGTGCTGGCGCAGCAGTTTGGCCACGAGGATGAACAATTCGAGGCGGATTCGGCCGACAAGGTTTGGAGACCGATTATTGAGAAGATCGTTGAGCTGCGCAGGCAAGTTCCCGATACGATAACCACATTTCCTGCCTACATTAAGGGGACAGATCTGTTTGGTTTGAATGAGCCGTCCATTGTGAGAATTCTTGAATCATTGCCAGGCGTGGACACGCTAACGGATTACGAGTTCAAGTTTGGCCGTTCACCATTGCTCGAGTTGCCGTTGGCGATAAATCCCACTGGTTGCGCCCGAACTGAGCCCAAACTGAGGACACACTTTAAGCGACCATATACCATTCATACGGCCAACAATGTGACCAAATCTCGCCTCCAATCCTCAGCCTTGCAGAACAGCGACACCAGTTCACCATACATCAAACAGTTTGTCCATTCTAAATCCTCCCAATATAGAAAGATGAAAAGCGAATGGCGCAACAATGTGGTCTTGGCCAGATCTCGCGTTCAAGGTTTAGGTCTGTATGCTGCGCGTGATATTGAAAAGCACACCATGGTTATAGAATACATTGGAATGCTAATCCGAAACGAGATAGCCGAACGATACGAGCGAATCCACGAGGCAAACGTAAGTATCTAGAGGGGAGAGAACCCCAATTTGGTCGCATCTTGATTGGTTAACGTCTCTGAGTGGCATCAGATGCGCAGATTTGATCCAGTTGGCGCAACGTTAATCATGGTTCATTCATACAACATTGTGTGAAATAGTTTTTTTATTTTTACGAACCTTATTTACTGACCTATTTACTAACCGACTTTTGTTTTCTCTCCCAAATGTTGTCCCTAATCACAAAACGCTTTGACGCTCCCATTTGCCTGCGCACCTGTAGAATCGGGGTATCTACATGTTCCGTCTGGACGACGACCGAGTGATTGATGCAACGCTCGCGGGCGGCCTCGCGAGGTACATAAACCACTCTTGCAACCCAAACTGCGTGGCCGAGGCGGTTGAGATTGACCGGGAGCGCAAGATTCTAATCATAGCGAATAGGAAGATCCTGAAGGGCGAGGAGCTGGCCTACGACTACAAGCTGGCCATCGAGGACGACCAGCACAAGATTTCGTGTTTGTGCGGCGCACCAACATGCAAGAAATGGATGAATTAGGACTAGGTGAATTAGGACTCTTTAGTTGGCGCCCTAGAGGCTTTTATGGTGTGTCCTGGCAGACTAAATTTGGGCTAAAGTCGATGTGTCTGGAAGTCGGACGAAGGCTGAGCTGAGTGGCGCCGCGGGACGAGGAGGGCGGATTCAGCCAGAGGGGGATTTCCCGTGCATTTTTTCACCAAAATGAGGAGCCAAAAGGAGGAGCCAAAATGAGGAGCGTTGTGTGGGCTTGGATTTGTTGTATCGATGAGCGTTTTCGGGGCGCCCTGTGGAAGTGATGGACGATTTTGCTCGGCTGCGGCGAGTGGAAATGCAGAGGCAGAAGCAGAGCAAGAAGCAGAGAGGCAGAGGCGCAGAGACCAGGACAGTTAAGGGGGCCCCGCCGAAAGGGGGCGACAACAATCTCAATCAGAATGGGCCCGGAATAAATTGTTGGAAAAAGTCAACGGCGGCGGCGCCAACGCTCGACGACCACCGAAGAGCCAAAAGAGACTGCAATAAAAACAAACCTCAATAAGTCGCCCACGGACATCATTGCTTAGTTCCATTTCTTTTCCTCTCTCTCTCTCTCTCTGTGACTGTTCTTCTCTTTACCGTCCACTACAGTCTACAGTCTACAGTAGACATCTAAACTGGGGGCGCGCGCCGCCACAATGCGTCCACGTCTCAGGCGAGCGAGCGAGCGAGCAAAAGTGTGAGCAAGGGCGCATAGTGGCGGCCAGTTTGTGGGCCCAGTTTGCCGGCTTGGCTGCACGAAGCAGTGGGCCCGTTTGGCTGCACTTGGGGCGAAACTGTTGTGTCGTGTTGCCTTCGTTTATCTTTGCCGCTCGCTCTTTGTCCAGCGGGCCACCATTGCTTTGGCCGAGCGTGTTCCCTCGCGACTTTTGTCCACCGCAAAAGTGTGCGCCCGGCCGCAAGCGAGCAACAATGGTCGGCCGCTCTAGTTTGCAGCCCGGAACCAGTGGGCCCGAAACTGGCCGCCAGCAACCAGGGCGCAATCAAGCGCGCCGCCCCCATCCGGTGTGGTCGTGTGTGTGTGTATTGTGTGTGTGTGTGTGGCTGCGGCAACTGGATGGCTCGCTGGCGGGGCTCATAAAGTTGATCTCATCTATTTATTTATATCCATTGCGTAAGCGGCGGGCCCGCTGGAGTGGCGACTGGCGGCGGCCAGAGGGCGCACGGGCGCACAGTCGGCCGGCCACTGCGGCCTAATGGGCGGGCCTTTGTTGTCGGGCGCGCCTTGTGCATTGTGTGCGCTGGGCCTAGTGGCAGACACGCGCACGCCAGCAAACTTGTGCCGCACAACTCGCGCTGCACAACGGCCACTGCGGCGCGCACCACAGTCTGCGGGCCACAGACTAGGGCCCATAGACTGCAGCAGGCAGACTGCAGCGCGCCAATGGGAACACACTGCGCCTTAGGGCCGCCCGCAGCTCGCCCCTTCCGGCCGCCGCCTCAGACTCGCCGGCCTTCCGCCACCAAGTGTCTGCCCGCCGCCACCACTGCCTCCAACGACTCGAAGGGGCCCAAGATTGTTTTCCGCCCAACTGTGCTCCCCCAAACGCGATCATCTTAATCATGATCATCTCGCCGCCCGATCGGCCCCCCGATCGCTCCTGCGCCAGCGCACACAAACTGCACACTTGGGCCCGGCAGTCTGGCCAAAATTGGGCAAACTTTTATCTAAAAATGGGCCCCAAATGGCTCAGAGGGGCCCCTCTCTTGCCTCTCTTTGCTCTCTCGCGCCTTGAGCTGCGCACTCCACCAGTAACTGTTGGCCGGCGGCTGCACGCGAACTGCTCGCGAACTGCACACTGCACACTGCAGACTGCACGCTGCACACTGCACACTGCAGACAAACTGCGCGGCCGGAAGTTGGCGCGCGTGCCGCCGACTGTGCGCCCTTCTCGCGCTGCTCTGGTGGCGCTCTGGTGGCGCCGCTCTCTTCGTGCTCTCTTCGTGCTCTCGTGGGGCCTCGCGCGAGTCAAGAGAGACTAGGTCCCATTGGGCGGCTGTGCGCGACGCGCCGCCAGAAGAGCCGCCGCAGTGGCACAGTTGATGGGCATGCACGAGTTGCGCCGCCGCCGCTCCTCCTCTTGCGTCATCGTCGGGCCGCCGAACTGGCCCCCCGCGCTCCCAGACGGGCGCACTGGGCCGCCTCTCGACTGGCCGCGGGCCGCCCTTCCCGCCGCGCCCGATTACGCAACGCGCACGATCCATCTCCGGGCGCTCGTCGGGCCGCTTTGGGGCCCCTTTCGGGCCCTTAGCTCGAGCGGGCCCACTGCAGTCGCTCGGGTTGCAGCTGCCGCTGCGCAGACGGCGCTCAGGGCCCACTGGCCGCAGACTGGGACAGACTGGCGCACATAAGCACAAGACTAGCGCAGACTAGCACAAACTGGCCCAATTGTTTGGCCGCGCACGTTTTGCGCTGCCTTGCTGCAGTGGGCGCACAGTGAGTCTCTATGCGTTTCACTGTGGCGCTTGGACTCGCACGCGCACAGAGCACGCACAGCACAGAGCGCGCCACTGTGTTCGGCGAGTGCCTGCAACTTGCAGCCAGTAAGCAGCAGGCAGCGCGCGCGCCCCAGTCTCAGTCGGCCAGTCGCGAGCCGCCATAATGGATGATGCTCGGCCGGCGCTCCAATTTGGCGCCCACAAAGCGCCGCCCTCAAACACACACCAGCAGCACTTGGCCCCCTCGAGCCCACTCGGCGCGCCGGCCGCCAGGGAACAGCTGCCCGCGCTCACACACGCCGCCAATGCCCCCTGACCGATTGCTGCTTGGCCGCCACTCACTCTCCGGCAACAGCAGCCGCCCCCCAATGGCGCCCCCAACGCAGGTGGACTCCCCCAGGCCGCACTTGACTCGCTTGGGGCCCGCCTCGCGTCCATGAGCACGCGCTGCCTCCTCCACACACTGTGAGCGGCCGCCGGGCCGGAAGTGGCTCCGCTGGCCGCTCGGCGGTGGGCGGGCGAGCAGAGTGGGGGCTGAGGGCGCGCAGAGAGAAAGGCAGAGTGGGGCGCCCGCGAGAGGCAGCGACGAGCCACTGGGCCGGGCGGGACAACAATGTCATCTCGAACGAGCCGGAAAAGGGGCGCTTTTTGGCCCCAAAACTGCAGATCGGCCATCAATATATCATTGGCAGTGTCTGGGCGGCGTGGGGCAGGCTGCCGGCGACTGTTGGCGGCGGCGTTCGCGTGGGGCGCCCTCCGTTTCGGATTTCGCCGGGCTGGGAACTGCGATCGCCGGCTCGCAGTTGGCACTTCCCAGCGCCAAACTGGGGCCCTAGTTGTGGGCCCCAAGTGGGGGCCAATAACTCAGCTCGCCGCAGAGACAGTTGCCGGCGAGCAGTGCACTGGTTGAGCGGCTGGTTTGTGTGTGTGTGTGTGTGTGGAGCTCTAGCTGGTCTGAGCTGGGCGCAAATGGGCGCAAAGATGTCGCCGCAAGTGGGCGCTGCGGGAGCGCAGCGCCGCAGACAGTCTGCGGGGGACTGTGTGCGGCAGACTGTCTGCGAGGCTTTTCTGCAGTGCTTTGCTGTCTTTTGCACTCTTTTGCACTGCAGTAATTCTGCAGCGTTTTGCACACTGTGTTCCGCACACTGCGTGCAGCGACGGCCCGCGCGCACTGCAGTCTGCAGAGTGTGTGCGGTGAATGCTGGCCACTGCGCCGCCTGCCAGCCAGCACACAATGCACAGAGCAATCCCTCGTCGCTGGTCGCCCGGCGCCAGTCCGCCATTGGTCGTGGCTCGCCAGTCGCCAGTCTGGCGCCCACTTGGGAGCGCCGAGCGGGGCGGGGGGCGCGCAAACGAGCGTGCGGCCCGGCGCCAGCAAGGAAGCAGGCGAGTCGGCGGCGCCCACTGCGCCCAGTAACACTCCTCCACTGCGCCCCTATGCGCCGGTGCTTAGGAGGCGGCCGGGTTGCGCAACTCTGGGCGGCCGAGCGGGAAGAGCGCAGGCGCCGCCCAGTGGAGAGCAGCCAGCCAGTCCAGCGCGGACCCTTAGCTCTGGAGACGCGGCCACTTTCGCTCCGGCTGGCTGCTAACTCGAACTTGCACTCTAACTCGAGCTCAAACCCAAACTCGCCGCCAATCTGGCTCCAGCTGAGCCTGAGTCACACGAGCGCGCACTCACAACAAGCACACACACTCTCACTCTCACTCGCACAATAACACCCAAGCGGCACCCAAGTCAACGGAAACATCAACACGGCCGCCCAATTGGCGACCATCGTGGCCCAGAAAGAAGGCAGTCTGAAGAGTTCAGTTCAGTTGCAGTGTTTCGGGCCAGCTTTTTCGCTCACTTCAGGCACAAATAGGCCACGAGAAGAGCACGAGAAGAGCGGAAGGAAGAGAGCAAGAAGAAGAGAAGAGGAGGGGCGCGAAGAAAAAAGGGGAAAATACTCGATACTTGAGCGCCCTTCTCCTCAGGCCCCAGAGACTGTGTGTCGGAGGGCCAGTGTCTAATGGGTGGAAGTTGGAGTGAGAGCTTGGAGTTGAAGCTTTGGGTTGGAGCTTAGAGTTGGAGCTTTGAGTTTGAGCTTGGAGCTGGAGCGCCGTGGACAGTTGGTGGCCGAGCTAGAGGCCAGAGCAGAGGAGCAGAGGAGAAGAGAACCTTTTCTCTGGAAAGGAGAGAGCTGAGCAGATTGTGAGCAGAAAAAGAGAGTAACATGAGCGCGAGAACGGCCAACAACCAGCCAGAGTCAAGCTCAAGCAGGCAAGCCAGCAACAGCAACAGCAGCAGCGGCGGCGACAGCAGAAACGGGGCCCCAAACTGCGGCGGCAAAGTGGCGGCGGCGGAAGTGGCGGCCAAGACAGAGAGTGATCAGGCTTGCAAGATGGAGCGAGCGGACGAGAGCCGAGCGGAGACAGTTGAGGAGCGGCCGAGTGGGCTTAGCGAGGGCGAGAACCGTGATAAGCTGGAGCAGCAGCGACGGACTGGCGGCGGCGGCGTGAAGACGAAGCGGCCGGCGCCAAGCGAGTGCGAGTCGCCCCCACAGACTGTGTGCGTTGGCGGCGGGAGCGAGTCGGGCCCCGCCCCCGCGGCCAGCAGGCAGGAGGGTTCGGCGGCGGCGGGCGCGCGCGCCAGCGAATGCAAGCGCGGCCCCTCAGCTGCGGTTGCGGGCGCGGGTTCGGCGAGCGCGGCAGCGGCCACGCCCACCCAGAACCCGAACCCGAACCAGAGCCAGAGCCAAAATGAGGCCACAGAGGACGACTCGCAGTTGACCAATTTGATAGTCAACTATTTGCCCCAATCGATGTCGCAGGAGGAGATACGAACTCTGTTCTCCTCCATTGGCGAGGTGGAGTCGTGCAAGCTGATCAAGGACAAGTCGACGATCAACCAGTCGCTCGGCTACGGTTTTGTCAATTACGTTAGACCCGAGGACGCCCAGCGGGCCATCAAGTCCTTCAACGGTCTCCGTCTGCAGAACAAAACCATCAAGGTGAGCTACGCGCGCCCCTCCAGCGAGTCCATCAAGGGGGCCAACCTGTACGTGTCCGGCTTGCCAAAGTCGATGACCCAGTTGGAGTTGGAACAGTTGTTCAAGCCCTATGGGAAGATAATCACAAGTCGCATCTTGTGCGACAACTTGACCGGCATCTCGAAGGGGGTGGGCTTTGTGCGTTTCGACCAGCGTTTCGAGGCCGAGCGAGCGATCGAGAATCTGAACAACACTTACATAAGAATCGAGAACAGCTCGGTGCATGTGTCTCGGCAGCCGCCAGCCGCTCAAGAGTCGCAAGCCAACAAGTCAGCCGCTCAAGAGTCGCAGCACAACAACGAGCTAGCCCAGCACAAGATTGCAAGCCACGAGGGCCAAGATGCAAGCGCTGGTGGCCAGTCCACCTCGAGCCCAAGTTTATCCTCGTCAGGGGCCAGCTCGGCGAGCCCGATCATCGTCAAGTTCGCCAACTCGCCCTCGAGCAACCCCCAGAAGCAGATTGCGGCGGTGGCGGCGGCCGCCGCAGCTGCCGCCTCCATCGGCGTGGGCCCAGCTGGGCCGGGAGGGCACCAGCACCAGCACGGCGCCGGCGGCCACGGTCACGGTCACGCGCACCACTTGTTGAGCGGCGTGCCCTTCGGGTCGGCCGCGGGCCACCACGCGCTGGGCGCGCCCACCTGCGCGGGATTCGCCTTCGGCGGCGGCAGCGCGCGCGGCCCCGCAGGCGCGGGCGCGCAGGGCGGGGGCGGGGCCGGCCCGCACGCGCACCACCGCGCGTTCGCCGCCCACCAGCCCGCGGGCCTGCACTCGCAGGCAGCCTCGGGAACGGGGGCCGGGCCCAGCGCCACGCCCACCAGCTACTTCTCTCCGGCCAGCTCGTCAAGTCGCTTCAGGTACTTATCGTCGTCGTCGAGCGGCGCGTCGGCCGCCCCGGCCGGCGCCCCAAGCACCTACTCGAACTCGCCCCTGCAGCACGCAAACCACCACAACCACAACCATTCCAACAACCACCCGACCTCAAACCACGCGCACCAGAACCACCAGCACCACCAGAGCCACCAGCAGCACAGCCAGCACGGCAGCCAGAACCACAGTAGCCAGCACCACTCGAGCGCCAACCACCAGCATCAGAATCAGCACCAGCATCAGCAGTACGCCAAGTTTTCGGCCCACAACCAAAACCAGCACTATTCAAACGGCCACGCCTACTACCACAACAACAACAGCGGCCACCACTCGTTCCAGCACCAAAACGGGGCCCACAACAACGGCGCCCCAGAGGTCAGAGGGCAGCCGCACGGGAGCCACAGCTCCAGCCAGCAGCCGCCATATCATGGCAACCGGCACGGCAACGGCGGGCCCCACTCGCTCGCTGGCCAGGCCTCTTCCAACGGTCATCACCAGCTGAGCGCCGGCGGAAACGGGCACCACCAGCAGCAGGCGAGCGGTGGCCAGACGGCCAGCAGGGCGCCCGGCTCGCACTCGTCCGAGAACAAGTCGAGCACCAACGACTCGGCCTCCTCGTGCGCCGGCTCCTCCGAGTCGCCCCTTTCCTCCTCCTCTGCCTCCTGCTCCAGCGGCTCGCTCTCCTCGGCCTCGGCCTCGCCGGCCGCCAAGACGCTCGAGAGCTCCATGAGCGCCCTCTCGCTGGCCACCGCCAAGGGTCACGAGAAGGCAGGGCCCCACGAGGCGCCGGCCGAGCCCGCCAAGGGCAAGCGCTCGCCCTCGGCCGCCGAGGAGCGTCTCTCGGGCGGAGGGGCAGCCGAGGGAGGCAGTTCCGCAACGCAGGCGGCTCGCCTCAGCCAGAACGAGGCCCATACGCAGCCTCTGGCGGGCCAGCAGCATGCTAGTGTGCGCCACCACAATGGTTACGCGGCCGCCAACCCGCAACAGCAACAGCAGCAACAGTATGCGGCGGGCCACTTGCACGCCCACGCGGCCGCGCTCGCAGCCGCGGGCTATGCAGTGGCCGCGAACGGGCCCGCCCACGCGCACGTCTACCACGCCATGTCGGCCCACCCCATCCCGCTGGTGGGCGCCGCCGTCCCGCAAGTGGCCGCCGTCGCCCCGCCGGCAGTCCAGGGGGCCACCGGGGGCGCCAACGCCGCCGCCTCCAAGGGCCAGCCGCCGGCCGCCACCGTCGCCAAGCAGTCCAGCGAACTGATCATGATGCAACAGATGATCCACCATCAGCAGATGATTGCCGCCGCTGCCGCCGGGCCCAACGGCCCCGCCCTCATGGCCGCTGCGGGCGCGCCGCCCGGGCCCGCACCAGTTTCGGTCCCAGTCACTGGCGCTGCGCCTACCGCGGACCCGCACCACCAGCATCCCGCCGCCCATCACCACCACGCCCATCCACACTCACACCCCCATGGCCATCCGCACGCGCCCGCACACCCGCACGCCCACCATGCGCACCACAACCAACATCATCATCACCACCAGTATCTGGCCTCGGCTGCGGCCGCCTCCACGGGGCCTGCCTATTATTACGTCTACGACATGCCTTATTATTATGGAATTTTGACCTGAACTTTATACATCTGCCCATAGAAAGCGAGAAGGGTAATTGAAAACAAAACGACCGCCTTCACATCATCATTGGATGTCATTGTTGTGTGCCAGTGTACGGTTTTCACATTATAAACAGAATTATATGAATTCTATGAATTCTATGAACCTCCATCAGAGCTGAACAGCCACATTACACAGTACTCCATTATCAGTCTAAATAATAGTCCCAGACGGTCCAGATAGTTGGCAGCCACTCTAATCTCCTGCCAACTAGAGCGAACGGACATCTTCGGCCTTAGACAACAACAAGATTCCAACCAGTTGGTCCACCATTGGCACCGGTTCAAGTGTGAAAGGCGCCTCTAAGAGTGTTGACCGTAGACTATCGAACGTGTTTATATAGAAACGAGATGGGCCATCATCAGTGGAGCAACATCAGTGGGCGCAATTAATGCTCAATTGAGGATGAACGACTGAGCCTGGAAACTGCCAAAAGGCCTTCGGGATGAGCTGAAACAAGTGCAAGAGACAGTGGGCCGATATCTGGAGAAGAAATGACACACTTCCACTCAAAATTGGGCTTAAATTTCGCCAAAAGCACCATCAAGCCAAGTAGACCTAGAGTCTGGCACTGTCTCTTGTCCGCTCTGATGGCAGTCCAGACGCAGAGCTCTCATGGCCAAGGCCCAATGGCCGAGGCCCAAAATGTCCAATAGTTTCACGTCGGCGTCAGCCCAATGCACAGGCGGCGAGCCAATGGAGCGGAACAAGTGGTTTGCTCGTAGCCAACAGAAGAGCCTCCTGCTCGCAGCTGCGAGTGGGTCCACTCTAGGTCCTAGGTCTGGGCCAGACAGAGAGAGAGAGAAGAAGACGCGCAACGATCGAGGTGGAGGCGCATTGCATCAAGCCAATTGGCGGGCCTCTACCAATGTGCAAGCGGCAAGAGGCGGGAGGCAGACAGCCAGCTTGGCAGAAGAAGAGAGCCACTTGATGGTGGAGAAGAAGGAAGGAAGCAAGAGTGCTGGCTCATGTCGCTAGGTGCTGGTTGCCATGGGTGAGCGTGCATTGGTGCTGTGCTGCTGCAGTTGCGGCTGCTGCTGCTACTGCTGCTGATGGTGGTGGTGGGCTGGTGGTTTTTGGGGCCGAGGAAAATATAGCAAACAGAGAGGAAGTTGTCGCTTTATTTGACTAACTTCGTTTGCATCCAAGTGGTCTGGTTGCCATTTTGGGCATGCATTTGCCACCGCCGCCGCCTCCACTTTGGGCGCCCCAAGAGGCTGCCTCGCTGGAGGCTGGCCGCTTTTTGGCCCTCATGCTCTTTGGTTCGGTTGTTGAGGTGCTTAGGCTTAGGCTTAGGCTTAGGCTCGACGCTTGGCCCATGGCCCGTTGCCTTGCCGCGAGTCGTTAAGTAGCAGCCAATTGTTCTGTTCTGGCTCGTGTGCAAGTGCGCGTGTCCGAGTGTCTGTCTGTCTGTCTCTCTCTCTCTGTCTGTTTGTTTCCCTCTATTTGTGCCCCTCTCAGACTGTCTGTCCCGCGGCTGTGCCCGTCCAGCTGGATTGGTGCCCCTCCAGTTGTGTGGGGCACCAATCTGATGTTAGAGGGGGAAAAAAGCGTCTCCTGCACCAAATGGGGGATGCTTTTGCATGAGTAGGGCGGCCCAAGCTAGTCTGTAAAAGAGAGAAGACAAACAGAGCGAGTCATGCTGATCAATGCAAATTTGCGGCCAGCCTCTCGTCCACTTGCACCCTAACCTAAGGGACAGCAGGCCAAAGAGTGGGCACTTTTTGCCGGTTCAGACCCTCGAGTGGTTTGTTGGAATGGGCAGTCGTCAGTCTGGAACGAGCAGCACCACCAACCAGCTCAAATGAAGAGAAGGGGGTGGAAATTTTCCACCATCCCCGCAGCATGTTGTGCTTAGGGCTAGCCAATTGGCGTCCAGTTGTGCTGGTGGTGGTCAGTGTTTGTGTGGTTGTGCAAATTGTTGTGTTGTTGTTGTTGCTTGTGTTGTTTTTGTCCCTCGGGAGTCGAATGTTGTCGAACTAAAATGCCAAACTCAATGTTGATTGCCAATGGTCTAGAATGCTCGAGAATACACAAAAGACGGCCGCTAACTAGCATTTCGCTCGGTGATAACAAGTTCAATGATTGATTGGGGCCTCAAAGTTGGAGGAAAATCTCTCAGAGAGGAGCCAAAGGAGAAACATTTTGCAAACTCTTGAAGACTTGCAGCGCCAGCTCCACCATTGAGACAGTCTACGGCTGTTCCACTAGTGGCTGGTGCTCATGATCTCGAGTTGGTGTTCCCTTTGGCTATTTGAACTTGTCGAATTGCAAACAAGCTCGTCTCTAAACTTATCTGATTATAATTTAGCTAACTAAATTGAGAGAAAGAAGAGAACATTTGGAACTACTTCTTAGCTAACGTTGCAAACTATAACGTTGCCTAAGTTTCCACCTCTTGCCACTTAGCTATATAGATATATTTCTACTCAAACTATCTATTTTTCTATCATTTTCATCTTATAACTCTATCACTGCACGATTAGACCTTTAATTATGAGTATTTATATTGAGAATTAGAACAAACTTAACTAAATTCAATTTGCTCTCTCCCCTAACTTCTCTCCCGAAATGATTTCAACGATTGTGATTACCAATCACAATCTGATTATATTACAAACAATTGATTGCGACCAATCATGCGAAACTGCAACTATGCACCATCCCTGCACCTAAACAACCTAAACTTTGTTAAACAATTCGACCAATTTATGTTATTGCCCGATTGAAATGATTTCTTTTCTCAAAAAACTGCTCCAATCAAATGATGAGGAGCAACGAAAACGATGACTGAAAAAAACAAAACAACTTAAATAACCTAATATCATGTCGATCTTGTGTCCGATGGTGATGGATTCGACTGGATTGAATGGAAAAAACGGCCACCCTTGCGTGCAATAATATCATGAATTGGTTGGATTATCTTTCACACCGTTTGAACACGTTGCAAAAATAACCATCACAAAACTATCATTATCATTATCACTATCACTATCGCTATGATCACCATGATCTTACTATAATCATTATAATCATTATAATCCTGCCCTACTTTTCCCCCTGATTATGTATATAAATTTATTTCCCCCATTTACCCACCGCACTGTGCAACCCATCTATCATGATGGCATCCATTATGGAAAACGTATTATTTAAATCAATGTTTGCGCATAATCAACATCGGCAACAACAACAACAACAACAACAACATCGACAACAACGACAACAACACAAACATCGACCACAACCACCACCACGCCCGTCAACTGGGCCTCTTACCGACTGAACGACCTTTGCCCACCGGCGCTATGCGTTTCTGCCCTGTGCGATTGGCGCTCTTTCGGGCCGGCGTCAAACACACTCGTTCGCACACCGCACACACTTCGCACACTGGCGCGTGCACTCGCAATCTCGAACGACCCAAACCACAACCATGGACCACGCGGTTCCACTCGCCCCAAATGGCCGCCCAATCTCCGTTCCGAATGCAAACACTTGGCCCTCTGGCTTGGCAAATGTATCAACAATCGCCGCTGAAAACTGCCCGCCGGCTTGCTCGCCGACACGCCACCTCCCATCGGCACTCGGCCTTCGATCGGCGGCCTTGGCGGCCCATGGTGGACCCCCAATGCAACCATGAAAACCCCATCGACCAACCTCGCCCCATCGACGCTTGGCCCGCCAACTCGTCGGCGCCCTTCCGGCAACCAACCGACGGAATCTCCGCGCCAACGCCCTCGGCCGCCAAACCTCGTAATGTATGCACAACAACAATCCGCAATCCTCTTACACGCCCGCGCCCTTATCCCCGCCGGCGCTTAACCCGGCCACGCACCTGCCCGCCGCCCACCTCTGGCGCCGCTCCTTTGGCTCCGTCGTGGCCGCACCTTTGGCTCCGTCGCCGCGCCGCAACCGCGATGGAAAAAACAACTCCGACCACTCAAAACAATGCAACCCATTACATGTGAATCGGGCACGTGCCGCGCGCCCTGTGCGCATGTACCGTGGCCAATGATTGATGCTCGCGGCGCCACCTCCCCCGCCGACCCACTGGCCCACTGGCTTGCCACTGGCCCGCTCGCATCAAACATCCACAACCGTCTACAACCATCCACAACCATCCACAACCGTCTGCAACCATCCAAACCGCCCGAACCGGCCGAACAACGCAGACCTCTGGCCACCACGAGGTTCGGCAACACTCTCGCGGCCGACCTGAGCTCCCTCGTCGACGCCCAATCCGGCATGGGCCCCTTGGCTGCGGCCGCCGCGGCAGCCGGCAACGCATTTGCAATGCAAAGTTGTCCGCCTGGCGGCCACGCCTCCCTGGCCGGCGTGGCGGCGGCTGCTGCGGACGCGCGCGCCGCTGCGCTCGCACACGTGCTGGCGGGCCACGCGGGCGCGCACACGCCCTCGCACAGCCACGGCCACGCCCCGCTGCACCCGGCCGCGCTGGCCGCGCGCGCCGCCTCCCTGCTGCAGGGCCCGCTCGCCGGAAGCGGCTTGCTGGCCGCAGCCCAGACGCAGACTGCGGCGTCTGGCGCGTCGGGCGGGGCCGCCTGTCTGGCCGCGGGCTCGGCCTTCGACCAGCACTCGCACAGATTGGCCTACCTGAGCGGACTGGGCGCCGCCATGGCCGCCGGTGGCTCGGGGGGCGGAAGTGGCGCCTTGTCTCTGGGGCAGCAGTGCTCGTCGAGGGGCGCGGCCGGCCAGTTGCAGTCTCAGCAGCAGCAGCAGCCGGCCAGCGCGCACTGTCTCTTCGTGTACAATTTGGCCCCCGAGATGGAGGAGAGCATGTTGTGGAAGTTGTTTGGGCCCTTTGGGGCCGTGCAGCAGGTGAACCTAGTTAGAGACTCGGCGACGAACAAGTGCAAGGGGTTCGCCTTTGTCACCATGACCGATTACAGCCAAGCTCTGACGGCCGTCCAGAGTCTCAACGGTTGCTCGCTGGCCAATCGGGTGCTGCAAGTCTCCTTCAAGACCACCAGCAGCAAGGTTCGCCGCACCCAAGCTCCCCCCTCGAGTTCCTTCGCCGCCTCGACAACCGCCAAGCCCAATCAGGCCGCCACCAAGACAGCCCCACCGGAGGGGCCCCAGTCCTCGGCTTCCGGCCCCTCGCCGGGCGGCTGAGCTTGAGCTTGAGCTTGAGTCTGAGTAGAAAGCCAGCGAGCTGGCCGGAATGCAATTAGGGCTGAGTAGTGCTGGTGGGCCCAAGTGTATCGGCCGCATGGATTGTCGCGCCCACACTGGAGGGCCAGAGGCGTGGCCGGTTGGTGAAACTGGAGCCGAACTGGAACTGTGCTTGGGCCCAACGGTCTTTTTGAGACAACAAGAAGCCCAAATGGCGTTGTAATGCCTGGGGCGAACAAAGGAAAACAAAACAAAACACGCCCACGCTCAAGCAGGCCCCCAACTCGCACACAGTCCCGCGCGCTGCAAGCACACAGAAGCCCCATTTGCTGCCCATTGCCGCGCTCGATTCAGCCGCTATCTAGGATCCCTCGGCTGCAGATCCCCGAGCTAAGGATCCCTCTTGCTAAGGATCCCTCTTGCTGAAGGGCGTCTCCTTTGCGGGGGAGCCAAGGAAGTGGCGCCGAAAGAGGCCGAAGAGGCGCCACTGGAGCAGCCTGTGGCTTAGGGCTGCAACTGGGCCACTGACTGCAACTGGGCCACCGGCTCCTGGCTGAGTTGATATTAAGATAATGGAATTAAATAATCAGAAAGAAGAGGGCCAAAGGGAGAGAATGGGCTCAGAGTTAGGGAGCTAAAGGGGGAGAAAACAAAGGAAAAGGAGAGCTCTACAAAAGGAGAGCTAGTAAACGAGCCAAGAGGAAAAAATAACCAAGCAAGCTAGCAAAATAGCCACAAAGCTAATGCGCCCAACCTAAGGCCACACGGGTCTCCAAATAGGAAGTTATTCTATTCAAATCTAGTCTAATAGGCTTGGAATTAAAATGATCTCATGCTGATCGCTGGTGAGCGAGCGAGAGAGAAAGAGAGAGAGGAGGACAATAATAAAAGGGCCGCCGCTTCGCACGGCTGGACAAAAGAGAAAAGCCAGCCAAAGGCAAACAAGCCAACTCTTTGCTCGTCCACTTAGTCCAAGACTGAGTGTCTGCCATTATTGCAAGTCTGCCCAATCGGAGGGCAAGAAAAGGGTAAAAAGGGAGACACACTCGAGCTGACACACACTCCATTCTTCTCCCTCTCCTACTCCTACTCTTCCCTTCACTGCGGCCAATTTCACCCACAAACGACAGTCTGGCAAGCTCCTCCTTGCCCGATTTGGCCCCCTTTTGACTCGTCAAAAGCTTGATCGATTGGCCCGCCCACATGGAAGATTAGCCGCTCGTTGGAGGCTCAGTTGCGGGCCCAAATGAGGAGGCGGCCAAGTTGGCGCCGAAGAGGCGCCACTGGAGAGCTTAGGGTCGCAGGCTGAGTCACAGCCTGCAGACATATATACAGTCTCGCACTGCATTGCACTGCACTGCACTGCAGTGCACCTGAGACTGTGCAGCGAGACGCGCAATTGTTGTGGCGCCAAGTGCAGACTCTCGCCCACCTGCAGCTTCCGGCTCGAGCTGGCTGGCCAGCCAGCTCGAGCGCGGCCAGATCATTGGCGAGCCCGGCCGCTTGTCCACGGGGCGCGCACCACAGACTCTGGGCGAGCGGCGGCCCTCCGTGTGGGTCTAATTTAGTTTTGTAGCAGTTGTTTTGGACGTTGTTGTTGCTGTTGTTGCTGCCACTGCTGCTCTTAGGGCCAGTCTATGATGGCCGAGAGCAAAGATCCACTCGGCGCCCTCCAGGAACCGTCCAGAGGGGGACAAAGCGGCCGCGTCCAAAGCGCCGGGGTGCCAAACTGGAGCTGTGGAGCGGCCAGCTTGAATGCTCTTCACGTTCCTCCTTCGACGATTAGTTTGGCACGTCGTCATCGCTTTCCAACTATCTTCGTTTTCCAAATTAGTCCAGGCACGTGCCCGTTCGGCGCTGGCCATTCCCTGCAGCTGTTTGGAGTCCGCGCGGGATCAGCTCAGCCTCGCCGGAAGACTGTCTTTGGGGGCCGCCTAAGACCCACAGAAGCACTGCCTAACTCCCGCTGGCTCAGCGGCGCCGCTCCAGCTCCACTTGAAAATTCCATTTTCAATCCTCGCAGCTTAGGGCCGCCGGCTGGCTAGTGGGCCGGAGCTCATCTTCTGGCTCAGCTGCCCAGTGTCTGAAAGTTGCAAATCTCGAGCCGCGAGCGAGCGAGCGAGTGAGAAGGCTCCAGCAGTGAGCCCTGCCGGCGGCCAAGACGAGCCGCCGACTGAAGCGCCAGGGACTGGCTGCCCTTCGCTGCGGGCAGATTTGAGAGAAAACTAATCACCGGCCGCAGCTAAGCACTGGGCCGCCGCTAAGCTTCCGTCCGGCCCAATCAGTTTGGGCCCGGCCCAGCGTCGAGCTGCTCGCTCGCCAGTCTCAGTCTCACTCTCCACTTCCTCTCACCAGCAACGAGGAGAAGCTGCATCAGTGGAGCGCCCGAGTGGCCCGCTCGGCCGCCAGCACCTCGTTTCCGGCCGCCGAGTCTTGCCGGCGAGTCCGGCTGGCTGGCTGGCCCGCGCGACGAGCAGCCCCGCGGCGCCCCACCGGCGCTTAGCTGCGGCCCGGAATCGTGCAAACGACCATTAGGGCGCCGCCTTTGTTCCGGCGCTCCACTGGGCTCCACTGCTGCAGGGGGCCCACCACGGAGCGCAACTCTGGCCGGCCCAGTTCCGGCGCCCTAAGCCTAAGCGGCGGCCCACCAGCTGCAGTGGTCGGGCGCTAGTAGTCTTCGCAGTCCGTCGGGGGCTAGTCTGCAGTGGAGGGCGCCCCAGAGGCGCCGCACGCACTCCCAAGCGGGCCACTCGATTTGTCTCAATCATGGGCCAGTCTTGGCCCGCAGCTCGTCTAGTTTGCATGTGCTGCCACAATTGGGCTGCACAACTGCTGCACGGCGGCCAACTGGGCGCACTTCATCAGCGCTGATGAGTGGCGCCCAAACGCAGCGGCCAGAGTGGTTCCACTTCAGCGCCGCCCGCTCGCCAAGACTCGAGCTTGTCTCTTGTCTTGTCGCTGTCGGCCTGTCGTCTGGCTGCTGCACTGGGCGAGCGCGGCGGCCACTTTGTTATCCCCAAGGATTCGGCCGTCCATCTGCGCGCGCGCCGCCACAGCGCCCCCGGAACAAAGGGCGCCCCCAAGCTGGCTCGCCTCCAGTTGGGGCCTCCAGCACGCTGGCTTGGCGCCCCCAAGCCTCGCTTGCTGGCGGCCAGTTAATTAACCTGGCCCGCCGGTGTCCAGCCAGCCAGCCGGGCTCCTTTGTGGCATCCAGAGGCGTCCGCCGAAAGTGCCCCTTTGTTCCGCCGGCGCCCACCGCTCAGGGCCGGCTTTTGGCCGCCCAGGAGGCTGCTTGGGGGAGCTGCTTGGAGCGGCGAGCGAGCAGGCGGGGGCACTCGATTGCCAGCTCGAGATAACAACAAAGTCCGGCTGGTGGGCCTGCTCCTCGCCCGCTGGCCAGCCGGCAAGAGGCGGCATTATCGTCGCTCGTGATCATCATTTGTGCCCCGTTGTTAGTGTGTCTGTGTGTGCGTGCGGCCCACACGCAAAGAGGAAGGGGCGCCTCTGCGTGCTCTGTGTGCCTCTGTGTTCTGTGTGCCTCTGTGTGTGGGCCCCTTGTGTGTGCGCCCGTAAATAATAAGCGTGGGCGACGCGTTTGTTTGCTCAACTTTTCGCCCTGGCCCAAACTGCGCCAAAGATAAACGCCAAATGGGCCCCTCCGCAGCTCCATTGCGGCGCCCACACTTCGCCAACCGACTACATTCGGCCGCCAAGACCGCGCCAGAAACGAGCACCGGCGCCTAACCTTGGCCGCTCGTGCTCCCCCATTTCTGGGCCAGTCTTTAATACACACAGTCGCCCCTGCAGACAGTCTTCTCTGTGGCCACTGTGGGGCCTAGTAGGCCCCACAGACAGTCTCCACAACAGACTAGCAACTAACTAGCCGCCCCCAAGCCGTGCAGGAAGCCGCAGGCCGGCCTCTATATGGGCCGCCGCCCCGCTTCCGGTTGTGCACAATCCCAACTGGTGGGGCTTAATCCGCATGGTGGGCGGCAGATTCCGAGTTTGCGAGCGAGCGAGCGGCCGAGCGGCCGAGTTTGCGAATTTCCGCCCCGGCCACTTTCTTCTCGCTTCCAGTTCCTCTCTTGGTTTCTCTTTGCAAGACTTGGGCGGCCAAGAGAGAAACTGGCCGAACAACTGGCCGCAAACAAGTGCAAGTGGAGCTGCAGGAGTGTTACTGCGCTTAGAGCCAACCTCTGAAGGGCAAAATGGGGCCCAAACTGGAGCCCAAACTCGGCCCTCCAAGCGGCAAGTTTGTCTCAAAGGGGCGCCACATTTGCGCCAAAAGTGCGCCCCCGCAAGATGCGATCTCCCGCTGCACAAATCGCGCGGCTGAACACCAGCCAGCCAGCTCGCCAGAGAACGTCGGCCAACGGGCGGCTGCACGAGGAGTCTGCTCGCCGCCCACCCTAAGCGCTGGGCGCATCTTGCGCTCAGCTTGGGGGCGCCCAAGTCGCATTTCTCTGGCCAAAGGCCGCCCAGCGGGACCCAGTCTGTGGCAGCAGAGCGGAGGGCGCTCTCTGGCGCCCAGCAGCGCGACCGGCGGGGCGCCAAGAGGGCCCAAATTGGCCGAGATGCGGCGAGATATGAGCTGTCGCGCCAGTTTGGGCCAAATGGCGCCCGCATTCAGCCAGCTAGTTCCGGCGCCTCGCCAAGACGCTCGTCCAGATTGGGCGCTGCAGAAGCAGGCTGCTCGCACGCGCCACTGTCTCCCCCGCACTCTGGCCAACAGATAACCGTGCAAGAGTGGGCCCCAGAGACGAGCTCAAGTTGGTTGTAGTTTGTGAAAGTTGGTGGCTCCAAACTTGAGCCAAACTTTAGCTAAACTTGAGCAAAACTTGAGCCACATTTCAGCCTCCAAAGTTCACCCAAAGACACACGTCGAGACTGCCCAAATACGGCCAAAGACACGGACGATTGGGACTTCTTTTTGCCTTTTTGGCCAGAATTTGGCCCATTTCTCGCAGTTGCGCCCCGCAGACTAGGGCCAGTCTGAAGTCGGCCAGATCTTACTTGGCCAATGGAGCGCACGGGCCACTTTTTCTTCGAGTTCCACAAGACAGTCTCCAACACAGTCTCTAACACAGTCTCCACTGTTTGAGAGTGAACGAAACGCAAGTAGCCAAGACCAAACGCCAAGACCAAAAAAGGCGCCCAAGTCCAACAGGAGCAGTTTGGTGTCCAACTTTTGCTCTTCTCGCGCGGCGCCACTCACTTCCGGCTCGCCGTTTGGCTGCCCGTTGGCGAGCCAGTTGGCGAGCTCGTTTTCGGGCAGAAAAAATGGAGAGACGGCCAGCAGCAAGGCCAAGTGGGGCCCATTGTTTTCGGCTTTCGGTGCACAGGAAGCGGGCGCCTGCAAGTTGGAGAAAGGGCGCAGAAATGGGGGCGCACACTGGGGCGCTTTCTTCGACTGGCCGGAAATGGGCGGGGGGCGCGCTCATTGGCGCGACAAAGAACGGCCAGACAGTTGCAGGGGCCGGGTCATTAGGACGAGATGGGGCCACTAATCGTTTTCGCGCCCATTCAAACTTGGGCGCCCACTTGGCCCTGTTGCAATTTGATTCTAAGCTGCGAGTGGCCAATATTGGCCACTCGGCGTTCCTGAGCGCAAGCCGGACGGCAAGTGAGAGCGAGAGACCAGTTTGCACTTGGCCGCCGGACTGTCTGCGGAGACTGCAGGCGGAGGACTGTTTCTGGCGAGCAAGTGGCCAAAAGGCCGAGCAGAGAGAGGCAAGTGTGCAAGTGGGCGCACATGCACACTTGCCCTCTGCTCGCTCGCCTGTGTTTGGCGAGATAAGGCCGGAAAGGCGCCGGCGAGCTGGCCAAGTGGCCGAGCTGGCCAAGTGGCCAAGTGGGCGAGTGGGCGGCCGCTGCAGATAAGCACGAGCTAAGGAGCGGCCCGCATCTGCGCCATGCATTGGCCCGCGCTGACCGGCGGCCATCTTTTTCCGCTCGTCTCCCGCGCCTAAGGGTCGGCGTGGCGGCCGGCCAAGTGGGTCGCGTCCGGCCGCCAGACGCAACTGGGCGCACCTCTACCTGCGTCAGGGCGCCACTCTCGCGTGCGACAGTCCGCCGGGCCGATGATGAAATTAGGCGGCTCGCCGGCCGCTCGCAAGGCCGCCGCTTAGCACCAAAGGGCCGCCTCCTCGCCGGTGGCACCCAAATGCCTCGTCAGTCAGCCTCCAACTTCCGGCGCCCCTTCGCTGGCCAATTCCGGCTGCCAATTCCGGCGGCTCGAGATCACAAGCAGGAGGAGGAGAAGGAATTGGAGAGGCCAACTGGGCGGCCACTTGCGGCCGGTTGGAGTTGATCGGCGGCGCGCTGGTCCAAGTCCTTGGGGTGGGCGGCAAGGAGCAGACTCCAGTTTGCTGCACGCCTGCAGCTGTGGCGAGTGAATTGGGCCTCGTGGGGCGGCCCTGTTTGTGCGTGCTGGAGGTGGAGGTGGAGGGATTGCTGGAATGTGCATAAAGCGGGCGCATTGTGCCCACTTTCTGGGCGTGCTTGGGCCAAGTGCCCGTTGGACGAGCTGCAGTTTGCGGGCCACACTCTGCAGACTGGCCGCTTGGCCGGCAGAGTAAATGGCGCGTGCTCCTAATCTGCAATCGCGCCCATCGGACTGGTTTCAAAATGACTCCTCAGCGCAGCTCAGGCCGCCACCAACTGCGCCTCGAGCTTGCCAAGAGTGTCTCTGCGTTGCGAGCCGCCGATCATCGTCCTCCCGCTTGGCCCCGGCGAGCTTGGGGGCGCCCGAGCGGCGCCCAAAGTGGCCCGATTCAATTGGGGACCATTACCGGTGATGCTCAGTTTCGGGGGCGCCGCCGGGGGATTGGGCCTTTCCGTCGCCTCTTCCAGGCGCCGAGTGACGGGCGCGTGGAAGCAGTGTGCCCTTAGGTGGCGGGCAAGCCGCTCAGCCTGCAGCTCGCCCGAAGGTGAGCGGCGGGCGCCACTGGGCTGCAAAGTGGCCCAGAGGCGCCCCTGCAAAGTGGCCGCCGCCGCCGCCTCGTTCGAGCGAGCCGCCAGAGAGTGGGGGCGATGAAATTGGGCCTCCACTTGCAGGGCGCCTTGTTGATACTCGCCAGGCCCACGGGCAAGTATCGGGCCCATCACGGCGGGGCAATTGGCCCACTGGAGCCGCTCCACTCGGGCCTTCATCCACCCTTAGCGCCCGAGTGCAACAACTCCTCCTCCTTCCCGTCGTGGAAGCTTCTCTCGTCGGCAAGCTTCTCATCGGCAAGCTTCTCATCGGCAAGCTTTTCATCGGCAAGCTTCTCGCCCAGCGGCAGCTTGCAAGTGGGCGCCCCTCAAGCCAACAAAGGGCGGCCCCCCAGTGACAGGCGAGCCGGTTGAGTGAGATGAAATTTCGCGCCCGCCCAACTGGGCCCAAGTTACTCATCCGAAAAGTGGACGCCAAGAGGCCCCCTCCAAGCGCCCAGGGGCCGCCCAGCCAGACACGGACACCGGCAAGACACTGGCGTGTGGGGGCGCCTTGGGGGCGACCAAAGTGCGGAGGAGGAGCCGCGCGGGCTGCACGCTGCGCCATGGGGGCCGACACAGTGTGTGGCCCTGCACGAGCCAGAGACGAGTCCAATTTCAGCCTCAACCCTTCGACGGGCTGGCCGTCGCGTGCGCCGCTTGTCGAGACGCGCTCCCCAGGGACTGGCGGCCAGATTGCGCCAAAGGAAGCCTCAAGCGAGCTTCAGGCAGCCCTCGAGCGAGTTTGAAGCGGGCCTCAAATCGGGCCCGATCTGGCCGAGTTTCCGCTCGTCGGCCGCGTCTCCCAGCGGGCGCCGAGGGGGAGCTGTTGTTGCAGAGTCGGCGAGCTTGGCACTCTGCTCGGACAAGTCTCAGGCGCCCACCAGGGCCAGACAGACACTCTTGGGGCACTTTGGTCTGGCCCCAAGAGCGCGGCCTTGCCACAGTGGCACGACCTCGAGCGTGTCTGAGTGCAATTTTCATATTTCATCATTATGCACCTCGGCGAGCATTTTCGGCCGCCCGCGACCATTTTCGGCTCTTTTCCATCCTCCCGCTGCCCTTCCGGCGCGCCCCAGTGATGCCCGAGCGGCGAGGGTGCCCAGCGGCGCCGAGCGGCCGCCTGCAAGTGGCGCCCTTAGTGCGGGCAGCGCGCTAATTGTTTGTCCGATGCGGCCGACGAGCTCCCACTGTGCAATTGTCTGGCCCGCGGACTGTCCGCCGACTGTCCCGCGCAGACCGAAACAATAAACAAGAACGACCACCGAAGTGGCTACGTGTTCCGCTTCCGGCCGCTCACTGGCAATTGTTGTCAAGCAGCGGCGGCACAACACACACTCCTCGATGGGCCGGCCGCCAAAGAAAAAAACCTGATGCGCCCCCCAGAGTGCAACTTAGCGCCGGAAGTGGGCGGCCTCGTTTCCACTTTCCCGCCGGGCGTGGCAAGGGAGAAAAGGGGGGCGGCCCCCTTTTGTGGCTCGTTTATGGCTCGGCTGGCGCTGGTTGCTGACTGATGGTTTGGAATGGGGGCGCTTGGAATGCGAATTATATCATCTCGCCGCAGTTCATCCACTGCATGAGCTTGGCTTTCAGTTCTTCTGCTTCAGCTTGGGGCCAAGCAAAACGGCCATCAAGCTAGTCTGTGCTGAGCCAAGCGCACTGAGAGCTATACACACTGAAAGCTACACACTGAGACCTCTACACACTGGGAGCCGCAAAGAGGAAAATGAGGCGGCACTGATCTTTGACGATGATATAACTCTTATAGTGGGCCCCCCGAATTATAACAAACAGGAATGCATTTCACGCTTGATTTGAGCTAAGCTCCGGGGCGCATTTCCCCCCACCAAGCGAGCGAGCGAGCGGCCACCAAATGGGCCCGAGCAGCCTGAGCGGAAGTGGTCGTAAAAAGAGTGATACTAAATATAAAGGCAGTTCCACTTGGAGTGGAACTCGCCAGAGCTGCTGGCCCGCTGCAGACTGTCTGCGGGCCACAGCAACTGGGCGACAGATTTCGCCCTCTCGACTGGCGGCTCTTTTGGCGCTAGGCAGCGGAAAGCAAGTGGCCGAGGGGCAACAAACAACAAATCGGGCGTCTAATTCTCGCTAGCTTGCTGGCTGGCTGGCTGGTGCAAAAGAAGAAGTGGGCAGTGTCACTGCAGAGGTGGCCTCTGGGTCTGAGTGGCTCTCACTGGAGACTGCAGTGAGGACTCTCCAGTGGAGACTGTCTACTGGAGAGTCTTCGCTGGAAAGCAACGAGGACAAGGAGCAGCGAAAAGAGCAGCACAAAAATCTCCACTTGCAGCTATTATTTACATTGCACTCTGCTGGCCCGTGTTTTCTCACACTGTCAGCTGGAAAAACACTCTTTGCTAGCGCTAGTTGTCCGCTGCTCAGCCTCAGTCTTGCAACATACAGACACAACTGTCTGAAGGGCGAACGAGCAGAATAAAGTAAAAACAAGAGCTAAAAAGGCGACTAATTAAACCTCGAGATTTATCTCAATTAACTCAGCGAGCTTGCACTCCACGTCCTTGCACTCCACTCCCTTTGGAGCCGATCATTTTTGCTCGCTATTTGCTCGCTTTTTTGCTCGCTTTTTTGCCTGGCTAGATCGTCCTTTTGAGCTAGAATGACTAGCTCAAAAGGACGAGCTTGCAGCTGGTCTCTCTTGTGAAAAACTTAGTCTCGGCGGCGCCCACACAGCGCCCACAGGAAGCGGAAACGGGCCGCCAGAGAGGCTCTGTGTTTGCAGACAGTCTGCGGGGCGGCGGTCGCGTGGCAGCCAAATTCACTGGCCGCCTCCCGCGCGTGCCAAGTGGGGCGGCCTTTTTTGCGCCTCTTTCTGTTTGCTGGGGAAAAAAGCGCCCAGTCCACATCCATTTGGTCCCATGGAGCGGCCATCGAGCGGCCATGGAGCCCGATCGGCTCGGAAAGATAGCGGCGCCCAATCGTTTGCGTGGATGAAATCTCGCCACGGCCGCCCCACAGTCGAGCGAGGGCGGCGCTTAGAGACTGTGGCGAAGAGTGTGCGCCACTTATCTGCCAAAGCGACTTCTTCCAATCGATCAGCTACTCGTTGGCTCGTCTCGGCGGCCGAGGGGCGACTCTGGCCGGCTGGGCTCTGCTCGCGTGCAGCCCACCGGCATGCTGCACTGCACTGGATGCATTGGGCGCGCCCACAGACTGGGTCTGGCGGCGGCGGCGCTGCATTGCGGCCGTGGAGCCGTGCAAGACTGGCGCTCCAGAGGGATGCTGTCGCGACTAAATCGGCGCCCTTCTGATGGAGTGGCCACACACAGAGAGAGAGAGGGGGCGACAATTAATGAGCAGCGGCGGGGGGACAAATTCAATTGCACGCCGAGGGGCGACTTTGGGCAAACTGAGGAGAGACTGCGGCGCACTGGCCGCGCCACTGGGCCCGCTGCAGCGCCCAGACGACAACAAACAACGAAAAACACACTACAACTGCGAGAACTGCAACAACTGCAATGACTGCATTCGATGCAATCTGTGCGGCCGATTTACAGCAAAAAGACGAGAAATTGATCGCACCCAGTGGGCAGCGAGCTTGCTAGGCTAGGCGCCACAAGCTTGCCTATGGCCAGACCGAAGCCTTGCCAGCGCCTAGCCATTCGAATAGGATGGCGAAACAAATTCAAATGCTTTTTCCGGCCGGCCAGAATTGTGTCCAAGACTGTGTGCGGCGTGGCTCGTGTTCAGACTCGCACTGTGACCCTTGGCAGTGCATCTTATCGCCTCGTGTTTGCCTGTGTTTTGGGCCCATGTTGCGGGCGCCGCCTCGAGCTCGCCTCTGGGCGCCACACACTGCGAGTGGCGGCCCCGCATGAGCTTGGCCTCCTTCTGGCCCTTGGGCCGCTTGTTTGTTGGCCCGGCCGGCTCGTGAATGGCGCCCGCTCGCCGTTTGGGCGAGCTTGGGGGGCGCCCCGGGCGACAATTTGCACGATTTGCTCGCCGCAGTTGCACGCCGACTCGCTTTTGATGAGCCGCGCCGAGCCAGTGGGGGGGACAAGCTGCGCTGGCGAGGCCAAAGAGTTGGGCCAGACGGACTCAATTGGGCGACTTTTGCAGAAAGTCACTCGCTTTGCGCGACGATAATGGACCTAAGGGCGGCCGAAAGCAGCCGAAAGCCGCCCAGAGCAGCCAAAAGCTGCCAAAAGCCCGCAGCATCTCCGCCTCGCCAGCCAGTCTGTCTAGACTGCAGCTCGGCGGGCGCCCCCAGCTGCGCTCGCTCGGCGAGCGAGCGACAATGGGCCTTCGCAAAGCGGGCTGGCCAGACGTGGTGGGGCCAAAGTGGCGCAGCCTATGGGGTGGCATCCTGTGAGGCATCCTGTGGGGCGTCCTGCGAGTCGCCCGTTGCCTGTGGGCCAGCAAATGGCTGGACGCAAATTTGTGCCCCGCCAAGCTAGCCAGAGACGTGCACCTGGCGGCCCATTACTTCGCTGGCGCCGCTCTTCTCCATCCGCAAGATTTACAAAACAAACGAGCGCCCGCCCAGCAGCGCGTCCATTATGTCCCCCCGGCGCCACTTTGGCCGCCGACTGGCCGCCCGCGCTCGCCGGCCAGCCTCTGGACGTAGCGCCCCCACGTCTGCCCTTGTCCCCGCCGCCTGCTCAGCCACGGCGGCCAATCCAAAGCCGCCCAGTGTGCTCTGGAACCTGCCCACTTGGCTGGAACTTCCGCGGCCACGCCCACCCCGAAGAGAGAGCCATTCGAGAGTGGCGCCGCTCGGGGTGCTCTTGGGCGCTTGTGGGCGCTCTTGGGCGCTTCTGGGGGCTGTTGGGGGCTCTTTGGACTAGCTTTGGGGCGCCGCCTTTGGACTGGCGGCGCTGGACTGGGGCGAATAATAGAGAGGCGCAGGAGTAGCACTTTGTCACGCGCCTGGAGAGCCTTGGAAGGGGGCAGGAAGTGGGGCGAGCGGGAAGCTGGCGGCAGTTCAAAAGGGGCGGCTGCTTGTCAGTTTCAACTTCACTTTGCATCATTGCCGAGGAGTAGGAGTGGGGCCGCGCCAGTGAGTTGGCGCAAGAGTGACCGAGTGTAGTGCAAAGAGTGGAGAGAGTGCAAAGAGTAGAGTGACTCACTCACTTAGTAGGCTTGCGCGCAGCACTAATCGCCCATCGCTGGCTTTCCATCTTTATGGCCGGCCTGAATTTGGCGCAACATCCGCCAACTTCTCCACTTCTGCAGCCAGAAGTGCAGCCTCACGAGAGTACACATATTACAATAACAACAAGCGGCCCACACATACAAGCCAGGCAACAACAAGCATCCAGCAACTCAGTCTTTGGACAAAGCTACTAAGCGCCCTTTGCTCCCCTTTGGCCCCCGAAGACTGTCCATTATTGGCCAGTCGCTCGGCCAATCGAGAACGGCCAGAAGGGCGCCCCCTAGTGCCCTTTGCACACTAGCTCACAGCCTGGCCACCCAACACACTCGAGGCGCAGTCCAGCCGCCAAAGCTAACAAGCGGCGGCAATAAGAATAACTCCCCCTCACTTCCCGTCAACTGGCCGCCCATGTTTCTCGCCCATCTTGCCCAGCTCGCCTAGCTTGCCCACCTCGAGCTCGACCACCTTGGGCAAGCCTCCATCTTGCATTCGGCGTCTCGCCATTGGCGCCCAAATTGAGGCCTTGGCCCGAGAGTTGCGGAAACCAAACCAGCAGGCTGGCGGCTGCTGGAACGGTTCACGCGGCACAGATTCGCGCTCCTAATGTTGCCGGTGATTATGGTCGGCGGCGGCACCGGTCAGCATGCCTAGTTACCGGCCGGGCGCTCGTTAGCCGGCGAGCTGCCGGCGGAGGGGGAGCCATATTCGGGCCAGTGGCAGCAAGCGCCCACCACTGTCTAGCGCTGCTTTGACGCGTGGGGGCGTGGCGGGCCCGCCGCGCGCGAACAAATCAAGTAAACAAGCCCGAGCCACGCCCACGCGCACAAAGTTCGCCGGACCGCCGGGGGCCGCGCTGTGCGCATTGCTGCGGGACGCAGCCCGCAGAAAGAGTTCGGGTTCGCCCGCAGCAGGTCCGCGCCCTGCGATAAACACCCTCGGCTCTCCTGGGGCCCCCCGCAAAGCCACCTCCTCCATCCCTCGGTCCAGTGCGCCCAAATTGGCCGGCCGCGGCGGCCAGATTGAGGCCTTGAGGGGGGAGTCGTGCGTTCATGGTGCACGGGGGGCCGGTGGGTGGCCCCATTGGCTGGCGGGCGCAGCGGCGGGGCGCTAATTGCGTGCCCGTGCGATTTGTCGGCGTAGGAGCCCTGGTGTGCTGCGTGGAGCTGCATTTGGGCATGTTTTGTGCGGCTGGCTCGCCGGTGGCGCCGCCTCGACGGCCTTGTTTGCCCACGGCGGCCGAGGGGCGCCGCTTGTTGACGCAACGGGCGCCGAGGGGGCGCCGCCCGGCGAGCTCTGGGCGGCCCATGAGGGACAGGCGAAAATTGACGCACGCATCGCGGCCGAGCGTCGCCCGCCGGCAGCGCCGCCATCAGCCTGGCCGTCGACATAATAAATCATCGGCTTTGCGTCCCACTTGGCGGCCGAGCCTCGAGCTTGGGCCGTGGCAATTGGCGCGCTCGCTGGGGGCCACAGTTGGCCGCCCGGCTCGGCCCACACGCCTCAGCCGCCAGACGGCAAGCTCGGGGCGCTAAGCACCTAGCGCCCAGTCGCCACTTGCGGCGCCTCAACGCGCGCCGATGCACAATTAGCGCCCCGCCTGGCCCGGCGCACTGTTCAATTATCGCTAATTAGCCCCCAGAGTCTTGCCGCGCCGCGCCGTGCCGGCGGCACAACAATGCGCCCCAAACGCCGGCAACCGCAAGGCAGGGCGCCCAAAAGGGGCGAGCCCCACACGGCCGGCCGGAAGTGGCGCTCTCTCGAGCCAGTGGAGAGCTGCAGACTGGCCTTGGCCGAGCGCCCCATTTGGAGGCCTCTCTCCGCCACGCCGGCGGCCATGCGCACCTGGTGGGCCGCTTTCGAGATTGTTTGGCGCTCGCTCTCAGCAAGCCGCACGCGCGCCCCATTCAAACTTGCCAATCAATCATGAGCCACTTCCTGCCGGCTTGCCAGCGCCCACTTGCGGAGCCAGTCTGGGGCTGGCGCTCGCACGCCAAGGCAGGCCAAATGGCCGGCCAACGTTGGGGCCTAATTCCAAGGCTGGCCAAGGAATCATGTGCATTAGAGATTGCGGCCTGGCCGAGCTGGGCTGGGCTGGGCTGAGCTTGGGTTGCGTTCGCGTGTCAGCGATCCGCAGGGGCCGCTCGCTGGCGGCCAGACGATGAGCCAAAATCAATTACTATCTTGGCCCAGCTTAGGGTGGAAGCGGCGGCGTTGGCAAAAGGAAGCGGTGGCGGCAAAATCGGCCGGCCGGCCGAGGCGAGAAAGTGTCTAAGTGGCGCGCGCTCCAAGCGGCAACTCGAAAGGGCGTCCAACGTGGCGCTGCACTTAAGGGGCTCCCACTTTGGCTTGTGCGGGCCAGCCTGCGTGCTGCCCGTGGACTGTGTGCGGCCCGGCCGAGCTGCCACTCGCTGCACTGCACTGGCCGTGTCTTGCTCGCTCGGCCCAGAGACAATGGCAAACGCGGCCGTCAATTTGGACCAGCCAACGGCGGCAGCCCAGAGGGCCGCAAATCGGATTGATTCGAGCCGAGATTGCCCGTGGCGCAAGAGTGAGAGAGTGAGAGAGAGAGAGTTGCCGGCTGGGCGCCAAACAGACAGGCGCCAAATTGGGCCCGCGGCTCGTGTGTGGGTTCCATTTTTCATGCAACTGCCGCCAGCAAACTCTGCTCACTTTGGGCTCTCCCTCACAGCTCGCCTCGGTCGCCCGCACACAGTGGCTCATGATGGGCAGTCGACCTGGCTCGCGATGGAAACTAACAGATTATAACCAGATTCTTGGCCAGCGGCGTCCAGAATTGGCCCAGCGCTCGTCGCTTTAGCTCCCAGCTCTTAGCCCTCAGCCTCCAGGCTGCAGAATGCAGTCTCCAGGCCACTTTGCAGCCTTCTCGCCACGCCATGTCATTAGCTGAAATATTAACGTGCGACAGGCGGCGTCCAAACGAGCCCAAAGGACAACCAGTGGCCAAGTGTTTCCCCGTTGGGGCAATACTTGTTGTTGTCTGCTTGGTGCAATTTTCCTGCCCGATGAAAAGTGAGCGCCTGCAAAGGGCCACAGCACGCACACAAGTGTTTGTTTTGGCCCCTTTTTGGGGTGGCAATTTTTGCAGCCTAGCCAGATTAAATCAATTTAGATGATTGGATAAGAGCCCAAGAGCCGCAGAGCAGCAGAGAAAGAGAGAGACACGAAAAGGGCCAACAGCTTAGCCATGTTTCCACTATATACGGCCGGCAATTAGGCTGCGGGCCAAGCCGCTCCTTTGGCTAGCTAGCTTGCCGGCTAGCTCGCTGGCTGGCTGGGCTTGCTGCCTGGCTAGCTTGCTGCTCGTTGGCGTGCAGTTGGGCGCCATTGTTTGTCTGCGGGCGCTCCGCCAGCCTCGACTCGGCCGGCGGACTCGCGTGGCCACTAAAAGGGCACGCGAAGGGGAATCAATGCCGGCAACTGGAAACTTGGACAGTGATGAAATCTGCTAATGGTTGCCGGCGCTTGCCTCTAGCTCGCTGGTCTTGGCGCTTTTCCTAGTCTAGGCGCTCTTGCCAGTCTTGCTGGTCTTGGCCTGGCCACTTTTGCCGGCCGGCCAGTGTTTCCAGCGCAAGAGGAGGCCACCCAGAGAGAGAGACTGTCTAGACAGACACACGAGGCCGGCCTTGTGCCCAAGCTGGGCCCGTTTTTTTGCCCATTTCTTGGCGGAAATCGGAGCCTCCGAGGGGCCCGTTCGGGGCCCAAATGGGGGCCACAGGAAGCGAGGAGGAGCGGCAGAAGTGGGGGGAAGATAATGATCGACTCAGCTGGCGCCCTGGACTATTTGTTCGCTCTCTTTGGCCGGCTCCGGTGGGGCCCAAAAAAGAGCGAGAGACTGGCTCTGGAGTGGCGCTCGCTCGCCCGCTGCTTGCCGCTCCATGTTGGGCCCAGTCTAGAGCAGCTTTGGCTGTGCGCTGGATAGTTGATCATTTGAATGGATGGACGAGGCGCCGCTTGCTGCTCGGCGGACAATCTGCGGGTGGAAATGATTTGCGGCCAATGATTTGCATCTCGCAGCCGTGCCTTAGCTTGCGGGCTGCAAGCTTGCCGAGTTGGCGAGTTGGCGAGCGCCCACCGAGCACCATGCAGTATGCAGTATGCAGTATGCACCATGCAGTATGCACTATGCTTTATGCACTGTGCAGTCAGTCTGCCGCCTGGCCGCCCGCAGATGCTTTTGGCTGGGCAATTTTCGCCCGACCGCCAAGGCCTAATGTTGCGCCGCCTCTCTGGGAGCCCTTAGAGTGGGGCCTCCTTGGAGTCTCCTTAGATTCTCCTTGGGGCCCCTCTGCTGCTCGCGGGCGCCTCTCAATGGCTTCTGCCGAGCGGAAGGGGCGCGGGCCGCACGCGAATAATTGTCGCCCGTCCGCATCCGGCCGCCGAGGAGTCCAAGGGGGGCCCATTGGAGGCGCCCATTGGAGGCGCCCATTGGGCCCGGCCTTGCGCGCGGAGCAGACGATGCGAGAGAGGAGGGGCGGAAGTGAGGTAGCAGTCGAGGGGGAGAAGTGCGAGTTGAGGGCGGCTTGTGTGCGGCCACGTTGCTGGAGTGGCGCCACGAGCGAGTGATTTCGTTGCGCTGGAATCATGGAAATAATAGACAACAATTGCCGCTGGAACGAGCGCCAGACAGGCAGCGGCTAATTTTATTAAAAAGCTCCATCTTGAGCTTGGCTTTGGGGGCGCATTGGGCGCATTGGGCGTTGGGCGAGTGAGCGCGCATAGGGGCGCAGACTAGGCTCGGCGGTGGTGCCGAGTTGGGAGCACTTGGCGCTGGGCGGCCGCCATTTCGGCGCAGGCCAAGTGGGCACTCGAGTTGGCTGGGCGACACGCGAGCAGGACGGTATTTGCATGGACATTAAGAGCGCGCTTGGCTGGCTGGCTAGCTAGAGACTGTGTGTGTTGGCTAGAGACTGTGTGTGTTGGCTGCAGAGTGCAGGCAGCGAGCTGGCGAGGGGGCGCCCAAATCGATTGTGTGTGATCTGAATCCGAATCCCGCTCATTGACTGTGTGTGGGGCGCCTTTGTGTCGGTGTCTCGCGACGGCCAGCTTGAGCTTGGGGGCGGCCGGCCGGCTCCTTATGGCAGGCGAGCTGGACGGGGGCGCCGAAAGGGCGCCGAACAAATTCGATTTCGCCCACCGGCCACAGTCCCGCCCGGCCCCTAATCGAATAGGCCCCAATTGGCCGGCCGATTGGGCGGCCTCGCCTCTTCGTGGGCGGCCCAATCAGATGACACGCGAGCTCGGCGGGGGCGTCAAGGCAATCTGTTGTAGTGGGCCCGAGCTGGAGCCTCCCTGGCCGGCCTGCAACTGTCTGCAACTGGCTGCAACTGGCTGCAACTGGCTGCAAGTGAGCCGCCCGCAAGTGGAACGCCAAGGCAGCAACTAGCTCGCCAAGCTGCGAGCGGAATCCAAGGCTGCAACTAGCTCGCCAAACTGGGCCCCTCAAATTGATTGGCTGCACGTATTTTTCAATCCATCCGCCTGGGCCACTTTTCAAACTTGACCAATGGTCGCCCGTCGGAATGCGCCCCTTTGAGTTGACGTGGCCAGCCTGTGACGTGCGTGCCGGCCAACTCGAAGGCCCACACGAAAGCGATATAGAGCGCCGCCCTGGCCAGTCTGCGGCCAGCTCGCTGGCAAGCTCCCTGGCAAGCTCGCCCAACGAATCACCTTTCAACCGGCTGGACAACCCGGCTGACACGTGCCCCCAGCTCGTGATGGGCGCCATAAATGAGCGGCCGCTGGAGAAGCTCCGTCTTCTTCGCCGCCGCTTCCGTGCCAGCCGGTCATCGTTCTAAATCATGCGCCCTCTCAGGCAGCCCTTCTCCAGCGGCCCTTCTCGCCCTCCAGGGGGCTGCCTCGGTTCGCTTCTGGCAAGCTCGCGGCCTCGAGCCAGTGGGCTGCCGGCGAGCTCGGCGGAATTCTATTAGCAGTCGTCTGGGGGCCGGCGAGCTAGCGAGAGGATGGCGAGCTTGGGCGGGCGGCTGCCAAGTGGCGGGGCCAACTATCGCGGCTCCAGATCAGGGCGTTCAATTTCATTGAGGCGGGCGGAGAAAATGGATGAATTTCGGCCCACTCGGCCGCAGAGCTAAGCTCGAACCAGCCAGCCAGCCTTCAGTCGAGTTGGGCGAGCCGATCGGACGGAATAGGCCCAGTGGCGGCCATTCTGATTTGGGCGCCTCCAGATGTGCGGGCGCCGCCAGTTGGGCGGCCTTAGCACTCTCGCGCGCGCAAGTGCTAACAAAACAATTAATCAAACGGCAATAAAATCGCGCCCGTCGCCATCTGCTGCTGGCCAACAAAGGAGACTCGAGCAACTTCCGCGAGCTGCCCAAAGCGGCGCCCAAAAAGTGGCTCCTCATTGGGCGCCTGCACTTGCCCGCAGGCACACTGTGCACTGTGCACAGTGTGCCATAACAAGTGTGCGCTGTGCACAGTCTCTGTGCGCTGCTTACTGCATACAGTATACAGTATACTCCATAGACTGCACTGCACTGCATACAGTTAGTGCACTGTGCACTGTGCAGTCTACGGACTGTGTGCACTGCGCACAGTCTCTACTGTGCACATGTGCATGCCTGCCTGCCCGCCGGCGCCCAATCCCAAGCCAGCGAGTATCATTTTGCCGCTCGAGTGGGGCCCAGTCGGCGCCCCACACTGCCACTCGGCCGGCTCCTCGTCGCCCGAAGATACATTGGTCCGAGCGGGCCAGACACTGGGCCAGATTAAGCGCGAGCGCCAGTGTATGCCAAGTGCATTTGGGCCGCCTTGGCGGGGGCCCAAATGAATCATCGACCAGCACTTGGCCGCCGCTCGCAAGGCCGATTCCGAGCCCCCAGATTCCGCGGACTGACTTTGGCCAGCCTCACGCGCAAGTGCGGTCCGTCCACGCCTCGCGGGCGGCCCCAAAAGCCAAACACGAGCCAATGGGAAGGCAAACACAAACACAAACACCGGCCCAGCTGGATGCAAAAGTCGAGTGTCTGGGCGGCAAGTGGCCGGCGAGCTGGGCCAAGTCTCAGCTTTAGAGCCGAGCCCAAGTACGTGCCGCCATTGAGGAGGTCTTTGTGTCGCTTAGGGCGGCCAGCTGAGCGCATTCCAGCGCGATTGGGTTGCACCAGAATGGCTTGCTCGAGCGGCCAGCCATTCGCGCAGGTAACTCGATAGGGGCCCACTCGGAGCGGGGCTGCAAGTGCGCGTGATCGTGTTTGGGCTGTCTGGTGTTGTGTTTAAATTTGGGCCCGCGTCCAAGGTGTTCAATGGGCGGGGGCGCATTCCGGCCCGCTGGACTGGGGCCGCTTGGCAGGCTCAACAATGGGGCCTGGTCGTTTCCGGATGCGAGTGGGCTCCACTTTGGGCCATCGAGCGGCGGATTTGGACTGGGATTTAATTTTAGATTTGCCCTCGCCGGCTCGCTGCCAGCCGTGCAGACACACAGCCAGTGGTGTGCCAGTCTGCACGCAGTCTCACCAATGGGCTCAAGTTGTGTGGGCCCAACACAAATTGGACAGGCGAGCGCAAATGGCATTCATCCCACGCGCGCGTGCCCGGCCAAACATCATGAATATTTTCCAGCCTCGCCCGCCCGCTTTCTTGGCCGCCGATCATTACGGCGTCTGCTTGTTTTGGGCCTCGCCTTTGCCTCGTTTGGGCGGCCCCCACTCATTTGGGCCGATGCAAAATGGGGCCCAAGCAATGCGGACCACAGTCTCTAGTATCTGGAAGCGGCGTGCACTGCCGCTGGATACTGCGTTGAGCTGCGTCAAGTGCGCGGAGGGGAGTCTGCGGCTGCAGTGCTGCAGTGCTGCAATGCGGGCGGCCTGCAGGCCGCAAAGCAAAATGTCCCCCAGAAAGCATAGGCAAGGGCAAAGCATTGGAGCCGGTGGCTGAGAGTGTGTCTGGTGGCGCCGCCGGAAAGGCCGCCAGCTCGAAAGTGGGCGCTTGCTGCTCGCTCGCTCGCTCGCTGGGCGCGCTCCTCTGTTTGTATTTCATAACAATAATAGTTGTAATAAGAAAAACGGCAACAACAATTGCTCCCCCGGCCGCCAGTGTCACGCACACCGGCCAGCGAGGGCGCCAAAATGGGCCCCAGCCTCTTGGTACTGCTCCTAGTCTGCCGCTGATAGTCTGCCGCTGCTAGTCTCAAGCCCACTTGGCTCACTGAAGGCCCCACTCAAATGGGCGCCAGTATCACGTTGCGGCCGGCCCAGAATTGGCCCCTCTCTTTGTTTGGCCAACTCTTATTGCCGCCCTTTTTCCCCTCCGTTCACCTGGCGCCGGTTGGGTTTTTGCTTGCGCGTGTCAAATTGCCCGCAGAGAGTGGGCCGAGTGGCGAGCGGCGAGGAATGCGAGCGCCAAGGAGCTCAGAAGCTCAGAAGAAGGGGCCCAGATTGGCGCCCCAAACCAAAGCGGCAAAGCTTATGGCACGCTTGTGGCGCCCGCCGGCACACGAGACTGGTCCGAGCGGCCAGCCAGCAGACCACTGGACCAGTGGACCAGTGGACCGCCGGCCGGCCGGCTGAGCAGTGGGCGCGCTGACCAGTGGAGCGGCGCCCAACGAGAGAACATCCATCATCTTGCCGCGCTCACTCAATACAGCCAAGCTCAGGCTGGTCCAGCCCAGTCCAGCACGGACAGTCCTCCGCCTGCTCGGCCACCAAAGGGCCAGCGCTGACCAGTGGACGCCCAACGCTCACCACTGACCGCTGGCAACTGGCCGCCGGCGCCCAATTAGAATCGATTCCACGTCATTGGCACACGCGGGCGACTCTTCGTGCGCGCGCCCCAAACGGAACTGGCTCGCCCCATTTGCCTGCGCGCGCGCCCAACTGAGCCCAATGCGAATCTGATGGGCCCTTTGCTCTTCTTCTTCTTCCAAAAACGGGCACCAACGAGCGCAAATGGACACAACAGGCCGCCCGTCGCCAGATTGTTGCAGCCTCAAACTGCCTCGCTGCTCGCCCCCTGGACGCCCATTGGAGCACGAGAGATTCGTGAGTCCCGCCGGAAGTGGGCCAGATGTCAAGCGCACGCCATCGCTCGGCGTCTTGGGGCGTCCTTTTCGCTCTCTCTCTCTCTTGGCAAGCTCGGAGCTCGCCGTCCGAGCTTGCCAAGAAGCTCCGTGCAGCTCCGAGCGGCATTCCATTGGGCTGAGTCTTTGTGCGTCCACCCAAAGTGGCCGCGCCCAGTCTCTGGCCACAGTCTCTGGCCGCGCGGGCAGCCGAACCCAAAACGTCGCCAACAAAGCGGCCCCAAAGACGACCGCCCGCAGACTCAACAGGACGCCGGGCTTTCATTGGCCGCTCGCGCTGGGCAATTGTTGTGGTCTGCGGGCAGCAAGTGGCAAGTGGCAAGTGGCGAGCGGCGAGTAGTAGTGAGCGGTGAGCAGTGGGCCCCACGCGGCGCGACGTGTGCGGAATGTGGCCGGCCGGCCGGCCA
>Ga0058701_10000073_pt1 | contig 77804 bp, 59 predicted proteins | sample AgamicOrMae_FD_97039 | JGI IMG/M metagenome (GOLD analysis project Ga0058701, IMG submission 97039) | Agave microbial communities from Guanajuato, Mexico - Or.Ma.e | ecosystem: Host-associated > Plants > Phyllosphere > Phylloplane/Leaf | place: Guanajuato, Mexico | collected 2012-06-04
AGGATAATCGCATGAAGACGGCCGCATAGTTTCCACCGGATAATTTCTCTTCCGCACAGTCAAATTACAACTTTTCAGACACTAGCTGCAGGCTTAATGATTTCCTCTCGACCAGGATTCCTAACCACACAGATTACACCCCGAGAGTGTAACTTTGCGAGGACCATGGAACTATCTCGCGGGAAAAAGTTTTGGCCCAATAGTGTCTACTCATGTGAGTTGGTGTTGACATAGTTGGATGCAAACTCACTGTCAAAGAGGGTCATCGCGGATCTATGTTTTCTGGAACGACAAAATGATGTATCAGCACCTAGTAAGGAATTATCATATGTCAAGCGAGAGATTGTTTTGAATTCTGGAATGGACTTTACAGGTTTATCAATTTATCGGGGATATTCAATCACTGCTTTACTGCTCCATCTCTGGATTCCTTCTTGTTTCCATCCTTACGGCCCTGTTTGCGGGACTTCGACTTTTTGCTCCCGCCTGAATCGCGTTTTGTGTCTCTCTTCGACCTTTTAGAATCTTTAGATGGTCGCTTAGATTTCTTCTCGTCACTTTTCGACGGAACCTCCTCGCTCTTTTTCTTGGACAGCTTTTCTTTTGAAGGGGAGGACGATGCTTTCTCCACCGCAACATCATCGATACCTGACTCAGAGCTACCATCGGCCTCAGTCTCGGGCTTGCCTGCATCCTGGGTGACAGACTTCTCTTGAAGGGTGGTCTTGGCCTCTAGATCATCAGGGAATGTGATGGTTATAACTTTGTACCTGTTGGATTCTATCGATATCGTTTTCTGGTTGACTTCGGGCGCGGACTTTGATGCTACCTCAGGTGCAGCCGTTCCCTTGTCGCAGGAACATTGGCTAGTATCAAGCTTCTCATCATCCTCACGTCCAATTTGGGGCTGATTGATGGCATCGACATATTCTACCGAGCTGGCGGTTGCCTTAGCGGTGCTGGCCGCTGGATCAACAGCGACGTCGCTGATGTTGACCAATCCTGATTGCTCGCTGGTCAAGACCGGCCCTGCTCGTGAGCAATTTGCCGCCTGAATAGCGAGTAGAACGACTTGCACCGCTAATACAATCCTCTTCTAAGGTTTGAAAGTTGACGAGTTAGATTTACAGGAATTCCGAGATTCATGCATTGAAATTTAAGAGGTTAAATACTTACTTTGCTAACAAAATGCTTCATCTTTAATTATTTTCGTGATTTGGAACTTCTCTCCTGCAATTATGAATGATGGCATGGGATCAAGCCTTGATTTTATATGCTGAATCTCATAACTGTTGACAATGAAAAACAATGCGTCCCTCGATAATGTCCGCAACATCGTCTTCAGATAAGAAATCTTATGTGAGCAATCAATACTTAGCCTAAAACGATCACTGCCACTGGTCTTTGTTCATCCCTTCAGTAGATTCATATCAGTATGGAGAGACGCTGGATCGTGATCAAACCGGAGCGCGCTTAAGTATGATTTGCGTCAATCAGAACTCTTCATTGAGCTAAGATTTCCACCAATTTGCATTGACTTGAGCAAGAAAATGCTGGATGAAATGATTAATCATTCCATGCTAAGCTTAGATCTATTAACGCCATCAAACCTATTGACGTCTGGTCAGACCTCGGAAAGCTGATGACGTTCATTTGATCGGATGGGAGTTGATTCGTTCTTTCCAGTCTTGTTGATTGGCTAGCTATAGACACACGACGGTGGAGATCTTTGAGAGTATTGTCTCTATGTTCGAGCTAAGATTGCCGGAGAATGTTCATCTAACCAAAATCCATGTCATCCCTGCGTGTATACATGATTCCATACACCATGAGTAACTGTCTCTGATACTTTTAGTGATTCGTTCGCTCTTTCGATATGAAAACATCAACTGTAGCTCTTTCTCTCTGCCTTTCCGGAAAAGCCTCAACCTTCATCCCACTAATTCCCGTGCAATCGCTAGATCCCAGTGAGGGATTATCGATATATCTCGACTTCTAATCATTTCGCATCCCGCGTACAATTCCCGCATCGACACTATCGTTCTCCGGACCTTCTGTCGCTTTTTCCTTCGTTCTGCATCACGAATTTGATCCGATTCATCGACTTCGAGGCAAAAGTATATCACGTAACCTTTAAATTGGTGAGATCTCCCCAATCTAAGTTGATTTCTACCATCCAACGAAGGAACCCCCCGAATTCTCGTCGGGGCGAGGACAACAGGTCATAATAGGCCTAGATCCAAGTCAGGCTCTTTGGCCTGGTCAGCATCAATCGAGTTCCGATTGATACCGAATAGCGATGATTCCCCATGGTTCGGTAAGAACCATACTGATACCCGTATCAACTTTCTTTAGTTGCACAGAATATAATGCATCAGCAAAATTTTGCAAGTTCTATTTCTCAGTTTGCAGAGGGAATTGGGAAAGATTGTGGGAATTTTGTCCAATGAGAAAGTTCCCAACCGGAGCGCCAAAAGCTCTCGAGCTTCCTGTCGTATTTCGGAGGGTCTGCTCTAATAAAAGCATCAAGACCTAGACACCCAAGTTTCTGGTAGCCTCAGATCAATGGCTTATCAGCATTTGGCCGACAAAATTGGCTTCACCCTTTTCCCGAGTGCTCAACACCTAGGTCAACAGAACTCTGTCATTTGTCACCTGACACTGACATCCTCAGACTCTACGTGTCTCGCACAATAGGCAGATGACAGATCCAGAGACATTGAAGGCGTGTGATATAGCCATGATTTTGGTTTCGAAAGCTATTTCAATTATCATACATGAGATAGGATGAAGTAATTACTAGCTCAGCCGAGGGAACCTACTTTAAACTTTAAAGCGATGTTCGCGGACCACTCAAGGATGCACACAGGGACTTTTTTGCGCCATACACTTAAAGCATGACTGAACGACTGATGAGCGACAGACACACAACTGTAGTTGTTGTTACGACGGTATGAGAGATAGAAAAGTGCTTCAGGTGATGGATGTTCCCAGTTTCAACGTAAGCACTATTCTAATTTTCAGTCATTGGCAAGGCTAGGGAACCCCTCCTCACGCTAGCTAATACTAGCTCTTTCATCTCATTGGAAACTAGGGCTAACAGTGGGCGACATCTTACAGCAGAGAGGCCAATCGATAAACACATTTGCAAAACATACTCCGGGCTACGTTTCCCCTTTCGTCGGTGATAGGAATCAGTTATTAGATGGCTTGATTGTACATTACGTCGAAAACTTTCAACTGAATGCACTGTAACTCCATCACCTTGCAAAGGGGACCAATATCATTTAGGATAGCCCACATAATATCTTCGGCGCATCACCATGTGGGGCAGGATGCATGATTGTACAATGTTTATATTCAGCCCCATTTATCCGAATAGACTATAACAACCCCCGGAACTAACCTCAGAGTTTCAGAATTCAATATCAGAGTTAAAAAAAGCTTGAGTACTTCCAGATAATTTATTGCCGGCCTAGTTTGTAAGAGACTGATTCAAATATTCCCTCATCTTATGCATCTTTCAGTAACCTACATCCGATATTCGAGTGAACATAAGCTAACTGTGGCATCTGTATTGCAGAGTTCTTGCCGTCAACTTGAATAAACCATGAGCAATCCCGTATCTGCTGCTGCTTTTTCAACGAATCACAATAATATTAGTCATGCTAAACTCATGGATCATATTGAGGATAGGCTCTATAAGTACCGAGCAAAACGCATACGATTCCTTATCAATGGTGATAAGTTGTTCTCTGGTATCAACTACGCCCTCAACACTGAAAGGATAAGATCCTTCGATGCGCTCCTCAATGATTTGACACGCTCATTATCTCTGGATCATTTAAAGTTGTGCAAGGGAGTTCGTTACATCTTCTCGACAGACGGGGCTCTAGTTCAAAGGCTGACTGATTTTCAAGATGGGCATTCTTATATTTGCTCCTCAACTGATAGTTTCGTCTCAATAGAATATAGGGTTCAGAATGGCATGCCGAACTGGCTCGTGCGAAATTCAGCATGTATTAGTTCGGACGAAAGAGCCATCCGGGCGAAGCTTCATCGTAGTGCCTGCACCCCATCTCCTAAATCACGAACGAAACTAGAGAACAAGCGACAGCCATCTCCAGCACCTAGGAACAGAACGACTAATGCCGGTGCTAGTCATTATAAAGACACCAATCGCGTTAGTCACGTTAACGGCCTAAACCATAATCATGGTGAAGCTCATCGGAATTCCATTGCCGGCACTCCGAGTGATGACCAGTCGAATCAGTTAGATAAGGTTACTAATGGCCGCACTCAGAGAACCCCCGTCGCTAGATTATCGGCCGAATTGAGGAGGAAACCCAACAATCATATCAAGGAAACTAGTCATGACAATCATGTCAGCAGCGCGACCAGAAGTCCTAATCTCAGGACCAACCGGAGACTAACAAATCATAACAGTAGTAATAGTCAAAGTGGTCAAACCACTCCAATCAAAGCTCAGGCGTTAGCGAATTCCGGCAATCATGGGACGCCAGTTCAAGCATCAAACAGACAACAGACACCAAAGAAATCTCTTTCAGCTGCCCAAGTGCCACAGCAATCTAATGACTCGGAGGCCTCCCTCTTCGGATCGGAAGTTCTCAAAAAATACGATGTTGGAAGGCCTATAGGCGACGGCCATTTTTCAGTCGTATATTGCTGTATGAACAAGAGCACCCAAGAATTCTGTGCGCTAAAATTGATTGATAAGCTCAAGTGCAAGGGTAAGGATGATATGATATACAACGAAGTGAAAATTCTCAAGAGGCTCAGTCACCCCAACATTGTGAAACTGATAGAAGAGTTTGATTATCCTAAGCAACTATATTTGATACTCGAACTAGTCCAAGATGGCGACTTATTTGATGCTATTTCGAATGTGACTAAATTCAGCGAGGTTCATGTGGCAACGATGATTCACAACTTATCTTCAGCGTTGACATATCTACATAAGCAAGGCATCGTGCATCGAGATATAAAGCCTGAAAACTTATTGATCTCTGTTCAAGAAGATGGCAGTCAGTCTGTCAAGCTCGCTGATTTTGGTCTTGCAGTAGAGCTAGGTGATGACCCGTTGTACAGCGTATGCGGAACAGCGTTCTATGTATCACCGGAAATGCTCAACGAGACTGGCTACGATTTCAAAGTTGATGTTTGGGCGACGGGAGTGATATGTTTCATACTGCTTTGCGGCTATCCCCCATTCACGAGTGAAAACGAGAGTAGCCAAGACGAGCTTTTCGACGCCATTCTCGCAGGCGACTTCCACTTCGCACCCCCCTACTGGAACACTATATCTCAACATGCAAAGAACCTCATAAAGTGCATGCTCACAGTAGACCCCGAACGACGGTATACAGCCGAGCAGGTATTCAACAACCCATGGACAATGGGAACTTCCAGCAACTTCGAAGGTATCAATCCCATGAACATCTCGCGAAAGGTCGCCTTATTCAGACATGGGGAGGTCTGAGCGGGATCATACGTATTGATTCCATCGACTGTAATCAGAGAAATAAATTGATCCCTCTCTAGTTTTAGCTATCAGGAATAACTTCTTGCACCAAAGTTAAGATTAATCAGCTTAGTTTACTAGATATTATCAAGCTTTGACGGCGAATTTGCGTCTCGGGTAGAAAGTGTTCTTCCTCCTCTGTTTCCTGGTCTTCAAAGACTTCTCGTGAGGTGTGAGTTGCTTCCTTTTGGCTCTGGTGAGTTTGGGACGCAGATCGGTCGGCTTAAATTTTTTACCTTTGTAGTATTTCCTGAGGTTCTCGCGTTGATTCTGTGACATAACAGTCAGAATCCTCGCAATATCCCTGCGAAAAATCCTTATTTTGGCCAACTTCGAGGCAACAGCGCCGGTCACCTTGGCGACTCGGAGGTTAGCGAGCTCTTGCTTAAGATCGTCCAACTGCTTCTCAAGCTCATCCTTTCGCTTGCTCCTAAGGTCTTTGATCTTCAACCTGGTCATTTTGGAAATATATTATGAGTGATAGACCACTTGAGGCTAGCACGAGATTGAATTCAATCCTGTTGCCACGAACTATAATCAAACCAACTTAGTTGGGATATTTTGGAGACAATAATCAAATTTGGTAGCTTGATACCGGGTTAGCTGCTCAGGCGATAATAATGCACCACGGCACTGGCGGAAAATGAACGAGAGCGGCGGCTCCATCCTAAGCTGTAAAACAGTGCGGCGTGGCCAGAGATGCGCATGTCGAGCGCGTGAATTTGAAACTTTCGAAAAGCAAATTCATGGGATGTCTGTGGACAGCACCGATCCTCTGTGCCACGGATTCAGTGTGGCAGCAGAACTAGGATTACCGTCGGTTGCAGCGCGCGTGTTGCCAGCCACCAGGGGCCTCCGACGATTATTCCCACGATTTTTTCCCCCACGCATCAAACATTTTTCACTTTTCAGACCAGCCCGTTGCAGAAACATGCAAAGGTCCATGAGGTGTTCAATTTTAAACGAGAAATAGTCAGCGCGCCACGATAGTTTCCCCCTCTTTTACCGAATCCAGGCTTGGACCAGGACCGCGCTCAAACTCATCTGGTTCCCTACTGCTTACATTCCCACAGCCGAATTCACAACAATGAATTCTGCGTTCCTCTGTTTGTCTTGCTTCACCCACTTTCATCACTTTCTTATCACTTCCTTTCGAGCGCCATGTATGATGGGCCTCGGCAACAGATAGATAACTTTATAAGTAACGCCTGCTTTAATCGACAGCTTTCTGCAACCCAAAGAAACCATCAAAGACTCCTGGAGCCTCTTGTTGCGTAGGGTCGCTCGATCACCTATACTGCAGCAGGATCTCAATCTCGGGGCTTCATTTTTTACTATGGATTTAAGCTTAACTTCGCATGCCACTAGTTTAATAGGCAGCAATACATCGCTTTTAACCAATAGGACAAATGACAACGATGGACACTCAGACGTCAATACCACGGATAGTAGTATCGACTTCGGACACAGTTTAGGCAGCAACAATACTTCCCTGGACAACGACTCATCTTATTCAGCAGAGGAGCAGGTCATACGACAACGTGGTCGACGCATGCCAAAGAAAAAAATTCTGCAAGAACTACATCAGATAGGGCAATCTCAGCAAGAGAATCTTGGTAAATTGATCTCGTCACGAGATTTGTTCCTAAAGGTCAAACAGAACTCTATGTGCTCACCCGAATCTAAGTCTAAGAATTCACAATCATCACCAGATCACAAGCTTATTCAAAATCACGCCCTCGTAGCAAGACTGAGAAACGAAAGTTGCAAGAGGAAAAGCTTATTGAGAACGCCTGTAAAAAGGAGACTTCGTAGGAATGTTGATATTTTGTCCCAAGTGCGGAAATCGGACAAACGTCGAAGAGGATCATGATGCCGGCGGTTACAGTTATGCCTTTTTTTGTCCAACATGCCCTTACAAGAGGATAATAGATCAACCTATAGAATCAACGAAATACTCAAAGCTTAAGGAAGTTGACGACGTCTTGAATGATGCCAACACATGGAAGAATGTTGATACTACAAGTGTCAAATGCCCTAAATGCGAGCATGGTGAGGCATATTTCCTACAGATGCAAATAAGATCGGCCGACGAACCTTCAACGACATTCTACAGATGTGTGTCATGTACTCATAATTGGAAAGAAAATTGAGGATCTCAAATTAAAGCTTGACTACTTCCCGTACGAGGGGAATACCTCAGATGGTCCAAGACGTGGTATCTCTGGAGAACACGTCCTAACGAATGTTCCAATACAACCACCGAGATTTCTGACTACTCGTCCTGCTTTATTTTTGAATGATGTGCGACAATCGAGGAAAGCTGTTGATTTCCTCCTGAGGAATATCATCTAATTTTCGAGGTACTGGTCTTTGTTGTCTTATTTGGTTGGAGATCTTTTCTTTTATGTCATCGGGTATCTGATCGTCCTTCTTCAAGACCAACCTGGCGAATGCTCTATATCTAGGCTCCCTCCTACCACAGTACCTGTATATTGCCCTTTCTAAAACGAAAGTTGGATCTTCTTGATGTCTTTGCCACGCTACGCCCCAAGTCTCTCCGCCAGGCCATTGTGTGTCGTGATAATAGGCTCTCCAGCGCCATTCTTCGTTTGGGAGAGCAATCTGGGAGGCATTTATGACGACAACGTGATCGCCGCAGTCTGAATCTGGGAACCAGATTGGTTTATGCTTACCAGTGAGATAACGAGCAATCAATAGACCACTGTCAAAAGGATCCTGCCATTTAGCATCATATAGCCACCATGTTCTGGCAAATGTCTGCCATTGTTTGACCCTCCTCAGCCTGGTAAGGGATGACATAATTACTAAATGAATCGAGATTATCGACGGGGATGGATGTTACTTTCTCTTTGTTTATTGGCGTGTTTATCCGATGGGTGCATCGTGCACGCACATGCCTGCAATGGACTGCACCTATGCTCCCAAATTGGCCAAGCATGCACAGAGAATCGCACTCTGCGAGATGAGGCTTTCTGCTACAAGGCTTCTCCGTGGAGTGACTTGGTATCCGTGAGCTTCAATATTGCCACTATACTGGATGCGAAAGAAGGAACCAATTATCATAAACTTAGGCCGTAGTCATCAAACAATCCTTGCGGGGCATCTTCCTCTTGAAGCATATCTTGAGCTTGAATCATTTCGAGCACTTTCTTCTTCCCTGTCTCTTGGATCTCACCTCCTAATATCAATTCCTCTAGGATGAAGTAGGCCTTCTCGAAATTGAAAATAATATCCAATTCACACACACTACCAAAGTACTTATCTAGAACTTCCACGTAGCGATGGATAGTTTCTAATGTGATCAGCTGATTATCTTCAGATTCAATTGCTGCTAAGAAGTACAAACTGGCATATCTTTTGTAAACAATCTTTAGATCCTTATATTCGAGGAATGAGCACATTTTAGGCTTCCTCGAGAGGACGTTTGTCACCAGCTCTCGTATGATTTTCTTCTTCTGTTTGTCGGGGTATGCCGTGAACCATTTTTGAAGTCGGACCTTGCCTTGGCGGCTGAAAAGTATCATAAAGTGTAACATTTTCGGAATTCTCGAGACCAACACTTTTTCAAGCTCCTGAGAGGAGTTCGTGGACCAAAACAAAGCGTACCGATTCAGAATGCAAAGATCGCGCATCTTAAATTTAGGAGCGTGCGTACATTGGAAAGTCAGTGGATTGAAACAAGTGGCTGCATTCGTGCCGCCTTTTTTATGTATCTGATTTGTTGAGATCGCATCGATTAGATACCCTGTAATGACCCCACTTAGTCTACTGAATGAAATCATAACCGATCGTTCTATGGCTTCTGGAGCTGAGCTGAAGCTCCTCCCAGGAGATCTTGCAACGTGAAAAATGGGCAATGTGGTGACTCCTGAATCAGTTTCTGAGATACTGGCCTGCCGATCATGGTCAAGAAGCAATGAAATGAGTCGATTCTGGTGCAGAAAGAAACACGGCAAGCTCTTTTGTTCACGATCACCGAGAGCGAACCTGCTCTCCTCTACCCTACAAGGGTCTCGTGTTCGTCCGACTATCATAGAGCTGAAGGTCCTCGTTTGGCGAAACTTATGCCTCCATCTAACCATCATGCCGTTCGCATCGCAAGAGCAGCTCGAAATTACACAGGTAGTGCTAATTCCTAGTTGAACATTACATAATGAGTCCCCAAACTTCACACACTTAATGTGGTCGGCGACCCATAGTCGAGTTGGCAGTCTAAAAGTTTGTTTCGCTCCTCATTGTATGATTGGCGCTAATTTGATTCGAGAGAAAGTCTTCGCAAGGGTGTCACGTATTTTCGAACTCTTTGGAATCAAACTTGCGACTGTATCCTCTTCCTGTTGAAGTTGACTCTTGACCATCTTGTGGTACATGCGAGAGCAGCTCGTTTGGATAGCCTCACAAACGCTTCCGGCTGTGGGGTAACACTCGAAGCAATGTGCCTCAAAGGTCTTTGTCTTCACATTCTGCATTATAAAGCCACACCAGCGGATATCTCTTCTACTTATACCCATGAAGGTCAAATATCTGATACGACACTCGACGATGATCTCGCCTGTGGCAGTATTCTCTACTATGACACTAGATGGTGATACATGCAATTTGACTTTCGTCAAGGGTGAGGTGGATCTTCCATCGTCGGTGGTCAGGGCCTCAAGTTGATCGGAAGTAGATGCCTGAGCTAGTAAGAGATTTGTTTGTCTCTTACTTGCCTCTGCAAGACACTTGTCAATTGCTACATTCAGTACCTCAATACCAATTGGACGGGGTACTTGCACTTTTCCTATATAGTTTACATCAATAGTAGAATCTTCTAGATCGTCAAAATCCTCATCGTTATCCAAATCGGTCTGATCTCCGGTGAGCTTCTGTGTCTCCGTGACTCTAGGTTCAACCATTTTCTTGCTTTTCTCTATCCTATTAGATAGCTGCTCTTTATATTTGTTAATCTCCTCATTCAGCTTAGCTGCAACTCTGCAGCCCATATCGTCATCCTCTGTGGAACTGAATACATAACAAACAAATGTAGGACCTCTGAGGAGAGCATAGTCGACTGAGTCGTAAAAGTCAGATTCGTTATTTGCTCCTACTCCTATTTGATTGGTTCTTTCCTCGACAACAAATGCAAAATTGTTATCGTCGTCAACGGCCCATGTTTTGATGGAATTGATTGGTTGGCTTTTGTAAATAGCCTGAGTTTTTAGATCTAGAAATTGTATGTAATTCTCCACCAATCGCATGATTATTGGCTGCGATTGATCTAAACCCCAACAGGAGGTCTGTTCTGAACTGGGATTATTTGATAATCTTAGGATGCATTTTTGAATAGCGCGAGTATTGCTTGCTGATACGAGCTCTGTTTCATCAAATTCACAACAACCTATTGGATAGACAATAAAATTCATAACATCATTATGATTAGCTGTAGATTCGTCAGCTAAAGTAAGAGCCGCACCACTTTCTAAATAATCGTCATCCTCTGAGCTCGTCCTCAATGTTGAGAGCTGGTTTATCTCATCATCATCATGATACACAGCTATGGATTCCTCTATTTGTCCCATTGGTCGTGATTGTTGAGTAGCTCCAGTAGGATGATGCAAAAAGTACGGCCCCCTCTTGTCGGAGCGTTTTTCCCAACCTTGTGGCAGGACTTCATCTAATGAGGAATGCGCAAATTCATCTAAATTGTGTTTCGAATCTGTGAGGTTATTGAGATCATCATTTTTGGCCCGAGATTTTGGACTCTTGTATGAGTCTGATGATGAGGATGCTAAACGTGATTCTGATAACAAAGTTGATGCCTCATCGTCGGTATCTTGTTCCTCGCAGGTCGCCTTCTGGTTTCCATCAAGATTGGTTTCTTGTTCCAAACAATCATCAGAATCTCTGGCTCTCGGGGACATACTTTCATCTAACTGAGAGCCAGAAGTAGCCATTTCTTGACTAGAGCTACGTCTATTTTGATGGGTCAGTTTACCAATGAGCACACTAGCTCGCATCTGCTTGGTTTGGCTCATGCGGAAAGTGTTATTTGCACTTCCCCCGCGAGCACGCTCCTTGGAGACACCAGCACCAATCTTATGACTGGCATCCTATTGTCCTGTCTTAGTGATTGATCTTGCTCGTCTCGCTATTTGTTTGAGACTGTCGCTGAGTGGGTGGTCTTTGTTTCAATTATGAATACCAGGAAAGTGAATCCAATACGAGGTTCACTTGAAGTTAGCTGCCCCGTTCTACGTACTATCCTACGAGACTTTATCTCTGTGGCCTATCTCTTTGATGGCCCTAGTCTCTTGAATGACTCGAGAAGTTATCTAATTTTCCCAATGGACTTTGATTTCATTTCTTTACGATCTGAAGAAATACGATAGGATCTTTCAATTTTGAGCATGGTGAATGCGCATAGAATTAGCTCTGATCTAGATCTGCAACTACAAGTATCAACAACAGTTGAGCATCCTGCCATACGCGCAGACACCTGGGTTTCTTGACTCTTGCCTTCAAGCATCTCTATTTGGTCGTCCCGCAAATGAGCCTCCCACTCAATTCCAAACACGCACCACTTCAAGGTGAACATGAGCTCGCTAATCTAGAGTTGGTGGAGGAAGCACTGAGCAATAACGAAAGCAAAGCATTCTAGCACGATCTCCCCTTGTCTACTCCGAGAATCCCACCAACTGCCAGAGTTTGAATTGCTGAATAGGCAAGCTCGATGTCGGTAGACTAGGTGAAGGAGGCGGGAGCGTCGAAAAATGCGAAGCAGCGGGGATATTTCGATACTGTTGACAGATACACTCCTCAGAGATCATGTCAGAACAATGACAACTGCTACCAACACAGCGTCAATTAACACTCCGCCACCAGTGACTCTTGGGAAAATCAACTCGTTCTAAACGCTCGTCAAAGAGGCAGCTGAGATCAGGGATTGATTTCCTCCTGTCTGCCATAGTCTATCATCGAGAGAAGAGAAATCTGAGTCAATTTCATCATCACTGCTAGCTAGATAGCTCAACAATCGGCTAGAAATCCTGTCTCGTCAGTGCGGGATCGGGTTTGATCGAGAGCTAACTGCAATCGAACCAACTCAAGACAGCTGCTCTTGTTCAAAATCTACGCCGGAGTAATGGGTCTCAATGAGGTACCTCTATTTTGGTCTTACCGTCCAATATGACTAGGCAGCCTCTCGTGTGGAGTGATCGATTCACACCAATTAGCTAGATACCGTCTCGTTCTGCCCAAGCACTGGGTCACATGGGCGCCTGTTTGCTGGACCAAACTGCGACTGCGCAATCCTCTTGCGCCATGCAATCTTCAAGTGGAACTTGATGTGGAGGAGCTTTTTGCTCTCTGCAAACCTGGCAATCTGGTACTCACGAGATGGAATGCTCCATTTGCTAATCAGAAGTTGGATGAACATAACCTAATTAGACCTTTGTAACAATCAGTTAATCGACGCTAAAATGTTTTCACCCATCCCAAAGAAATCATGAATCATATCAAGCTAAGATTTTGTTCGACGCCTTGCTGGAAAGCCACCCTGTTTCTGGTCAGTGTTTTGACCATTATATTCTGCCAATTCTTCACCAGAGTTCAGCCACTTCCGAACCACCTGGCGCAGGAGGAACAAGACGTCGAGCGATCGGAAGTGAACCCGAACAATCAGAATCAAGGCTCCTGGTCGAGCTGGTGGTCGTACGAGGGAGTCTCAGGTAAGTGTCATGAGCGAGTGCTTTTCGCTTGTTTTGAATGCAGTTTCCCTTACAGTGTCTTATTGTCTGAGTCAAAGGTTAGTTTGGGCCCCTCGGCTGAAGTAGACAGATTATCTTCGTCGTTCTGGAGAAATTTCGATTTGTAGAGCCGCGATCAGTGTGATTAGATCTCGCTCACGATCTGATGCTTTGGCTTTGGGTGAGCGAGGGAGAGAAATTAGTCAGCAGAAGGCTAACTTGTGTTCACTTGAGACTAGTTGAGACAATTTGCAAAGTTCCCCTTTGGCTTTGGAAGCTCGACACTGTAGAGAGACTAGAGAAAACAAGAGTTGCCAAACAAGTAGAGGTTGCACGTGAGGTGCAGTGGTGGCGTGCAAATTGAGCGCAATAGACAGACTGCTGTGCGCTATGCGCTAGGCGGCGGCTCCCGGCGGCGTCCAATTGTCGCGCCAACTCGAGCTGGCTTGTTTGTTTGGCATTAATGCGAAATAGAACAGAATGTAAATTATCCTTGTTGCAAAAAGAGGCAGACCGCTGGATATTTGGCAGTTTATCGTTTAGCTTGTTGGGGGCGCCAAAAGAGAACGGGAGAGAAAATATTCCCCCAGAGCAATGAAATAATTTATGGCCACCACTTTTCATCCCAAACCAGCGGCCTTGTGCTCCCACTCAATCGCTTCCAATTGGCCCCTTTTCTCGCAAGACCTAAGGGCTGGCCTGTTTTTCAATAAAATAACGAGCACCTTGGGCGGACTGGCGCAAATTTTCCGATTCTGGCCCAAAACAGGCGCGCCGAAATGCACATACTGGTCTCCAAGACAAACCGGCGGCCCGAGTTCATTATCGAGCTTGGGACGCGCAGTCTTGACATGCTGGCCCCCGTAGAGCGCCCGCTAATTGTCCCCCTTCTAGCTTGTGGGGGATTGGCATTGGAAAAGGTTGAGCCTGTGGGCTTGCCAATTTGCTGCCGCCTAGCCGATTATCAGATGGCACCCATCGCCCGCAGCTCTTTTCGCCCGCCCTTAGCAGTCGAGACACTCTCTAGCAATCTAGGCGAACCCCTTCAGGCCTTGGCTTCCCTTTTGGGCAGCGATAAAAATCAAAATTCAGCATGACAAATTGCAAAACGAGCTCAGGGCGGCCGCGAGCTAGACGGCCAGCCGAGGACCCACCTGGAGGCAGCGCTCGATTCTGCATGGGCGCCGCACTGGCCCGTGCAGAAGGGGGCCCACCAGACGAGCGGCAAGGTGCGAAGACAGGCGACACGGATGTTCTTGGCAGCAAGGCGGAGCGGCGGGGAAAAAAGGCTGCCCATAGCGAGTGATTGTTTGCCTTGACCGGAGGTTTGGCGTTCTTTGTTGCTGGCCGTCTGCGCGCTCAGGCAAGGGGCCATCGGGCGCCACGAGTGCCAGCAGGAGCCCGCGCGAGCCGCCGACTTGGAGAGCAGCAAGCCGGAAGGGGCGAGGGCCGAGGGTGGCGGCCGGTGGCGAGCATTTCCTGGGCCACACGCATGGAGGGAGGAGAACAAACAGGGAAGGGCTGGTGAGTGTTTGTGAAGTAACCACAATGAATCAAAGTGTTTTGTTTGCTCGCACGCACGCGCGCCCGCAAGAGACGGCCGCTCTCTTGTGGCTATGCTATGGGGCTGGCCTGCAGCCAGTGGCATGTGGACGAGCGGCCAGGACTAATGGGCAAAATGGTGGCGCATCTTGGCGCTGTCTGTTTTGGGCCAAGTTCATTTGAGCAGCCCCTTTTTCTCGCTCTCACCAGAAGCCTCTTACTCTCTCTCTCTCGCTGGGCGGCCGTCTCGAAATTCCGCCGCCGATTGGTTGGCGCAACTTCCGGCCACTTGCTGTTCCCCCCATTGGCTGGCTGGGGTGCTTTTTGCTCGCCGCTGGAGTCCAACGGGCCGACGTAATTCAATATACGCCCACCAAGTGTTGGGCCTCCCTTTGACCCAACACTCGCCCCACTTTGGCCAGGCCCACTCTGCTGCAGACAGCAATCTGTGCTCGAAGCTCAGCGCAGTTGCATCCGGCTCAACTCAAACAAATGATCAAAAAGCAGAGGCGTTGCAAAATCAAATTGGTCCAAGCGCCTCATTAACTTCCCTCCTCTTGATACTCTCTCGCCCGCTCCTCGAGACGAGCCCGATCCCAAGGATATATATATCTATATGTTTTTCCGCCTGCAGCTGGGGAATTTGGCCGGCTTAGGGGACCTAGAGGAGTGCATCCAACAATTGTCCAACGCGCGCCATTTGAGTCGCCCAACGGGCCCCCACTGGCCAGCCCATTGACCAGCGAGAGTCGCCGAACGTGTCCCGGGGCGCTAATGGTTTTCAGCATAGTTCGGCATAGCGCGGCAAACAATTGTCCGCCAACTCGGACCCCAAACAACCAAAGAGCTTTGTCTTCGCGGCTGAACGCCGGCACAACTTTGGCGCTGGGGGCACAACTTGGCGGGCATAATGCGGGCCTGAATGCGGCCCTTTCGGACGAGTTTTGAACAAGAAAAAAAGATGATGACCAACCGGACGAGGAGTCGCCTGTCAGCTGGGTGGCGCGCCGGCAGCCGGTTAGCCCTCAGCTGCGGGCGCAGAAAAGCGCAGCCCCCCAAAAGCGAAGGCTAGGTGTCAATAAAACGTGCCACTTTGCGCCAGACAATGCCGCCTCTGTTGCCCCCCGCTTGGACTCTGGTTGAGGCCGCCCAGCAGCAAGGCGTCATCGAAGTGTACCCGACGGAGGGCCGCCCTCAGCAGCCTTTGGAAGCCGCCCGTCTGGGTTCCATCCAACTTTGTCGCATCCTCCTCGCCTAACCTGGACCCTTTTCCCTGTCACACTTGCCTCCTCGCTCAATTGCTTGCCCAAATTCAACTAGGCCCCGACTACTGGAACATAAACAAGCAGTGGCGCATCTGCGCGTCTGGAAGGAAACAGTCGCCGATTGACATCAAGACCAGCAGACTGGTTTACGACCATCTGCTACAGCCCATCCACTTGCACTGGCTCCATACGGCCTCCTCCGCCCTCCCCTCGGCCGACCAATCGGGGCCGCTCAATAATTACCCAAATGGCGCCCAGACGGCAACCACCACGGCAACCACCACGGCAGCCAGCACAATTGGCGCCGACACACCAGGAAACCAAGTGGACGAGCTCACAAGGGAGGGACCAGTGGATGAAAAGGAGGAGGAGGAGGTAAGTGAAAGCAGTGAGACAGCCTGGGACAAATTCCCGCTGCTCCTCATTGAATCATCGCCATAATTTCGTTGCCGTAATATCTATTTCCTCTTGTGACTACCTCAGTCTAACTCTAACTGATAACTCGTCGAAAAAAACAATCCAATATCTGCCCATTTCCACCCTTCACTGCAGGCCCAAACAATGCGCCTCACGCTTGTAAACACGGGCCGCGGGCTCGAAGCTTGGGCTGCGCACGAGCGCGTGGGCGTGGCGGCCGCCGCGCCCGCACACCATCCGAGCCAAGCTCAGCTCAGTCTGTCGGGCGGGCCTCTCAGCTACGAGTACAGGTTCTTCAAGATCGAGCTCCACTCGTCGGCCCCCACAACAGGTGGCCCAAGCTTGTCCACAACGGGCCCCAGGACGAGCACCCATCCTAGCGGAGTGGAGGGTGGTCCGCCGGAGCACCTGCGCCAGGGCAAGACCAGCGAGCATCTCATCGACGGGCGCCCCTTCGACGCCGAGATCCAGCTCCACTTTTACAACCGCCAGTTGGCCTCTAGCGCCGCCGAGGCGTTGCGTCTGAGCGACGAGCGGCCCATAGGAAGCCTCTTCGCAGTGGTGAGCGTCTTTGCCATCGGCCACTCGCCAGAGCTTAGCCCCTCCACCAGCGCCAACAACCACTCGTCCCTCGGTCGCCACCAGCAGAGCGGCCACAAACAGAGGCCCGCAATGGGCTTCCTGTTGGACAATCTGGACAGTCTGCAGAATCAGGGCAGCTCGTTGGCCGTGCGAGTGAGCCGCCGGCAAATCATGGAGCTCATCACAGACAGACGCCACTACGTCACCTACGAGGGCTCGCTCAATAGGCCGCCGTGCAGCGAGACGGTGGACTGGATTTTGCTCAACAAACCGGTGCCATTGGACTTGGCCAAACTGGGACAGTTGTTCGACAAGTTGCAGAACACGAACCAGGAAAACGTTCGTCCAATCAATGGGCTGTTCAACAGACAGTTGAGGACCAGCATTGCGTTTGACGGCAGTGCAAGCCGGCCGGCCGAGCAGAAGCAGCCGGCCGCCTTCAAGGAGAACTGCTCCAAGGTGAGTGGGCGCCTTTTTTGAATGAAAACTTAGGGAAATTTTGCACTCTGTTTCCATCAGTAGAAAGGGAGCTCTTTTCTCATGCCATGGATCAGAATCTCTGCTCTTCACGAGGACAACTCGGCACTTGCGACTGTGTTTTGCAGACTGCCGTCCGTCGACCGCGATGGAGATTGGGCTTCAGCTTGGGCGATGTGAAGGCGCTGCTTGTTTTCATTTGTGCGCCCGCTTTCAGATGGCAGTCTGCTCGTTAACGGCGCACCAGCCCCAAGGTGACTCGGCGGTGGCAAGGCGAGCCAAAGTCGCCCTGGGCCCCCAACTTGGAGGCGACTTGGCCCGCTGGTGGAAGCCAGTAGGCCGTGACATGTTGTTGCCGGCCTGCCACAATAATGATGGCCCCTTTCGGTGGCTGCCCCTCGGCGGGCGAGTAAAGCGATCCGCGGCGGCATTATTGTTGCCATCTCCGGATTTGTTGCCACCCTCCACTTAGAGGCCCTTCTGCAGTGGGCTCGGGGCTCCACCACTTCCACTTCCACTTCCCCTTCCAGCTTCAGCCCGACCGGTGGCCAGCCAAACGAGTGAGGCCGACCAGTGGTGCCAGCGAGTTAATGCAAAGCAAACAATTACGCGACTCAAATGGTCCCCCACTTGAACCAGAATGGGTCGTGTTGGCCCGCTCGCAGGCCCTAGTCTCCAACTGGGCGGCTGCCCATTGGGGAATATCGCCGCCAAGAGAGGAGGCGATCCTGTCGGATGTTCTTGGTCCTCGTTGCCTTGTTGCCTTGTTGCCGGAACTTCAGCGGCCGGGCCAGCTCTGAGGTATTGTGGGAAAACAATTAAGCCAACTGGGACTGTTGGGCGCGCCTGCCTCGTGTCCATTTGGCCGCTTCCTCTTGGTGCACCATCGAGGCCGCTTGGCATTGGCGCCGTGCCCGCTCCTAAGGGCCAGTGGCGTCCACTCCGCATTTTGTCCCGCCGGCCACTTGTGGGCAGCCTCTTTTGGCCAACTGGAACTATCGGCGCGCCTGGCGGCTTTCCAAGTGGAGCTTGGCGCTACAAATTTGGCCAACGCCAAACGGGCAAGTGCGCTTGTTCGCATGGCTCGCGACAAGCCAACCGAACAACTGGCATCGCTCCGTTTCATTTGTGCAAATGTCAATCAATTATTTCATTTGGCTACCTAGCCACTAGCTTGCTAACCAGCTAACTCTCTCTCTCTCTCCCTCTCTCTCTCTGTCTATGTCCGTGTGTGCGCCACTTGGCCACTTCCACCGAGAGTGTGCAGCCTCTTCTGGTGCGAGAAAAATAAACTCCCAACTCACTGGTCAGTTTGAGCCCTCCAACAGCCAGCAAGCTAGCCAGCTAGCCAACTGGCTGGCCAACCATTCCGCCCGGCTGCCTAATTAAGCGTGTAGATTAATTTCTCTCATCTTCTCTGTTCGAAGCTTGTTTTGATTTGGCGGAAAACAGGCCGCCCCCGCTGCCAAAAAGAGTCTGCTTTGCTGTCCCCTTGTTGTCTGCTCAGAGACCTGGCTGCTGGCCTCGTGGGGCGGCCTGACAAAGTTTCCACAACACACAACTCGCATGGAGCCTCACTCTTTGGTCAGAACAAGCAGACAACTCTTAGCTCTGGCAAGCAAGTGCAAACTCCCAATCCCATTCCAATGCCCCAGGCTGAAAAGAATTGCCATGAAGTGGGCGCCGATCGTTTTGCTGGCCAGCCAACTGGCAGTCGCAATTGAATTGTTTTTTGCCTCGCGGCTCTCCCTCGCCGCCGCCACGGCCGCCTATTCTCTTTGCCTTCCCATCGGTAGAGGTTAGCTCAAGCTGACAGCTTCACTTCCAAAGGCTGCAATCCCCCGATCAGCTCACTAATTGTGAACCTCCTTTTCTCTCCCCCTTCTTCAAACATCACGCAACCAAATGCTCAAACACTTGCGCCACAGCTCAACTGTACTGGAGCCCTGTCCATTGGCATGGATGGACTCAACCAGCCAAGGGAGCCCACTTCATCAAGAGGACACTGCAGTATGAAGCCCAACTATGCCTACCAGTTCACGTTTGATCTGCACAACGAGAGGAAACAGTTCCTAAATAGATGATCTCTTCCCCCATGCATGCCCACAAAGTCAATGAGGAGCAAAGAATGGAGCAAGTTCTTTCTCCTTTGCAATCTCCACTCGGATAGAAAACCGCTATGTTGTAACAGATTTTTAACATAAACCAGACCAAAAACTATCGGTGGAAGAAGCCTCCGCCAATTTGAAGAAAAATTAGTGCATTTCTAGTTCTTATATGTTCGAAATATGCGAGCGGAGACCAAGAGGTCTCGATTCTTGTATGGTGAGGCCTTGCTTCGTCCTGTCTGGAGAAGTTGAAATCACTTTCATGATCTTTCCGCCTTCTCTTTGCGCCTGATTTCGACACGAAGTCAGAGGCACCAGCGGTAAGGCGTAAGGATAACTGCCGCAGTTATGTTTCGTGAAGTTACAATTAATGACTGACGATACAGATGTGGACCATCATTCCCGGTGGCTCCCACAGATTACTAGGCTCATTTCTCTCTAGGCGTTTGCTCTTTAGAGACTCGCGGAAAGAGGCCATTTGGAGTTTATATATTTCGATCAGAGAATCCACTCGAGGCATCTTGCAATCGGAATTGAGAGATACTCTATATTCAATCAGTGGAATAGATGGAACGACTAGAATCAATTAGACGCTGCACAAGCGGGACAGAGGGGGGATCGAACAATTGTACGTGTCGATAAAGTCGGTTTGGAGACTCGAAATCAAGCGACATCTCATCATTCGCATGAACCGCTACTCGATCATCACAGACAATTGAAGATCGATGATGGATTTCGCTTGTTCAGTTCATCTTATAGTATTGCTAGAATCTTGCTGCTTATCTACAATATCCACCAGCCAATTTGCGGCTGGTGGATATTCGCGGGAAGAGACAACACCCTCCTAGAATGATTTGGCTCCCTCTGAAAAGACACTTTCAAACTAGATCCGCCGAATGATAGTCGAATTTATGCCGAAATAACATAGAACGGACACGCGAGACATCCCCTGATCATATCCAATGTCGAGTGCAGGAGCCAGATAAAGGAAAATGTCCCGATCCGAGGCGGAAACATAGGGAATCCAAATTTTCTTCGATTGAGCTAGATTAGGACCACAGTCCAAGATTGAAAACGGTCCACCGATTGGGTGGACAAGTTATTACTTTGTTCTGACCATGTTCATAGAATCTTGAATCAATGAAGCTCGTGAACAAATCGAGATAGACATGGAAAAACTGGACTGATCCTCTGACTAGATACTTCTTAAGTCACTGTGGTGCTCCAAAGATATGGTTGAGGGTCTCTTAATGCTCGCCGAGGGCAAGGACAAGTGATGTCCGGCTAAGACGTGTTGCGGACAGTGTCGCCTATCCATTTGATATACTTCTCACTACCAGATTCAATCTGCTTGCGTTGAGGTTAGCAATTGTTAGTTCGATTAGTCATAATCGTTACCAACATAGTACCATGCGGAAGTTGTAACATTGTCGGAGTTCTATGGTTTCACAGATCGCTTCCACCTACCCTTGTTGTGATGACTTCGGGGCAGTCATAGGGATGATTTCTGACGACGAAGTCGGCTAGCTCTCCAGCTTTGGAAGAAAGTGATTTGATAATCATGAGAACCTCGTTTTCATTTTCGATCTTCCCCTCCCATTCATAAACCGACTCAACGCCATCTAGTATATTGACACAAGCCGCAAGTTTGTGCTCCACAAGTTTTCTTGGTATCAAAGAGGCGATGGATGTTAATAAGAAGTATCGCGGTCTTGGATTGACACGTATAATATCTGAAGAAACCTACCTGGATAGATCACGGGCCAATTCTTTATTGGGTGCTGTCACATATGAAACAGTAGGATAATCACAGGACATGTTGGTATGTTGCCTACGAGCAGAAGTGAACAATGGGGCGAGATAGCTTTTAGAGCCGTTTGTTGATGTCTGGACACCAAATTTAGATACCTGCCTCCAAAGTGGAACTAGAGTGTTCGGCTGGAATTTGAATAGCATATATAAAGAGGTGCTGATAAACAAAGTTATGGTTGTCGAATAAAGAAGTCGCATTTGTATCCTCTATTGTTGAATTCATTGAAGCTAATTTCTTGTTTTGCTCCACGCACAACAGTGCATGCGCCCCTCTGTTGAACGGACCATCATGCCCAGTGGCTATCTCTGGGCGTCTCGCCCTCTTCCTTAACGATCGTCATATCATAATCGAGTCAGAGTAGCCGAGAAGACAATGGTGCAAGCTTAACAAGGTTGTCGTGAGGCTTGACTGAGGTGAGTATGAGAACGGTGGCGGAACAGAATTCAGGGTCGGATAAGTCTCGTGCGAACAATCATCAATTGGTGGCCTCCAAAGCAAGATCCTGCACCTAATTCATGGCACTGAATGGTCTTATATCTATTCAATAAGTCAGATCTGAAGAGCTAGCCGTCCGAGCTAGTCCTCGAAGTTCAGGGAGCTCCTGAGCACCGTGAGCCGCAACGAGAGGGCTCGCCAGTCGTCGAAAAGGCCAGGGAGCGAGATAATTAATGCAGCTCGGACAAGCGTCTCTGGGATCTTAGGTAGAGGCTCTGTTCGTCTGATTTGAATATTAGCCCTCCGCGAGCTTAGCTATCAATCAAAATGGATTGCAGCCGTTTACATGACGACAAGGCATCGAAGGTCGCTCGCTCTTTGCGGTGCCTCTCGAGTCTGCTTAGATTTGGAGTTGGCCAGAGGTCAAGATTGGCCGAGCGATTCACTGTGTTAATGATCTATCACTGACATTTCAATCCAAGAGTCAACCACGAGCTTCTTGTGGCAACAATGAGCGTGGTTGGTCTTGCTTGGGATGGAAAAGACAGCGCTCGAGGGGCAGATCTTGGGCCGAGCAGGAGAATTTTCCAAGTGTTTGCTTGAAGCGATCTTCAATAAAGATCCCTCGATCATGTTTTATTTATTGCCTTGTCCAGTATATCATACATTTTACTCTGGACCACTGCACCTCCACGTCTAAGCGATCACTTGTTTTCGCCTCGCCAGCATTGGTATCCACCTATCTCCTGGCGAGAGATCGTCCATCTTGCCTGAGGCTTGGTGGAGAAAAAGGGTCTCCGCCGGCGCCGCAGAGACATTTGCCAGTCCATCCGTCATAGTCCAGCGGGCGAGAACGAAACGCCGAGCGAGATAGGCCGCTTCAGCCTGGGACCGGAAGCATATTGTTGCCTTGGAAATGAGGCCACTTGCACAGTGGGAGGCAGCCGAGAGGCGTCTGTGAGAAGGTGGGCGCCCAGTTGAGCTGAGCTGGAGGCGAACAGGAAGGTGGGCTTTTGGCTATTTGGCAAGGCACGTTATTTAAGATTATATGATGCATTATTCGGTTGGACGCGGGCGGCCAAACAAATGGTGCTAATGGTGAAAATGGTTGACTCGTGAGAGCGGCGAGTGTGTGCTTTTGAGCGTGAAGTGGTTGCGTGTTTATTATTAGAAATGGACTAGCAGATTTAGTTTGGGGGCGAAGACTGTTTGTTTCACTAGACGAGTGTGACTCGTTGCAAGCGGAAGGCCTGGGGAGCCTCACTCATCGTTGGCCAGCGACGCCAGTGGACAACACTTGCACGTAGTAGGTGGTCATGAAACCCTTGCCCTTGACGTCGATGAGTCCGCGACAAGTGAACTTGAGACTCTGGTCGTCCTTGAGGAAGGAGTGCACCTCTTCGGTCACTTGAATGAGACCTGGCTCGCAAGTGGACTCCATGCGGCTGGCCACATTCACCGTGTTGCCCCAAATGTCGTACTGCGGTTTTGTGGCCCCAATCACGCCCGCCGTCACGGGGCCCAAATTCATGCCCACCTTGAGCTTGAAGTTGTTGTAGGAGTGTTGGTTGATTTCCGCCAAGCTGGCCTTCATTTCGTGAATAAAATCCAGCATTATTCTCAAATACTTGGCAATCTCCTCATGGCGTTGCTGGCGAGCCCTAGTCTGCGCCTCCAGTTGGGCCTGCGTCTCCTCGGCGCTTGGCAGGGGCGCCCCCCGATCACTGTGGGCGGCCCGCTCGCTGGGCCCATTGGACGGAGTGGGCGTGCCGTTGGGCGCCGACACTGGCGTCTGGTCGCTCTCGGCGAGGCTAAGGGGAAACTCCTGGTCGGGAAAGAGGCCAATTGCGGCCATGTAGGTGGAGCCAATGGTTTTGATCTTGTCAATGGCGCTGAAGCGTTTGTCCTCGAGGAGCAGGTCGAAGTCGCAGATAATCTCGTTCAACAGGCGCAGACAGTCTAGTCCATGGTTGTTGCTGTGCACCTCGTAGTAGAAGTCGCTAAAATTGGACACAGTGGCAAACATGACCCCGATTAAATTGTACGACCGATGATACAGGTCCATGTGGCCCACGTTCTTCTGGCGCAAAAAGTAGGTGGCCACGTGGGGCGGGACGAGGTTGAAGAAGATGGACTTATTGCAGTCTCTCACACGGGCCATCTGTTCGCGGTCCCTAAGGGCAATTTGTTGCCAGATAAAATTTCTCCTCGCCAACAATTCCACCTTGTGCATATATACCAACATGGTGGCCACAAACAGGAGCGCCACCAGCCCGGCCACCAGCTGAGCAACCAGCCGGCCTCCCTGGTCTGTGTGTGGCCGCTGCTGCTGCTGAGCTTGGGAAGTGGCCCACTGGCCAGTGGACGAGTTGCTTAACTGGCCAGTGGACGAGTTGCTTAACTGGCCAGTGGACGAGTTGCTCAGACTCTGGCCGGCCTCATAAGGCACCGTCGGGAGACAGTCTGCGGGCGACGAGCTGGAGGCGGCGGGCCCACTGGCGAGCATCATCACGCTTTGGTGGTAGAGCAGGAGGAGCAGGGCCCACAGGCTGAGGAGCAGGAGGAGGACGGCGAGCAGGAGTCTTCGGTAGCCGAGTTGCTTCATGTACAGTTGGCCTATTTGTTTGTCCTCGAACTTGAGACTGAGCTGGTTGATGTCCTCGATTTGGCTGCGGGCGCTCACCGCCTGCAGGGTCATCTGTTTGACCAGCGCCAGACTGGGCTCGCAGTCGAGATTTGCGAAGGGGGCGTCGATGGTGCGGATGAAGTGGAGCGCGTTGATGATCTTCTGGGTGGTCTGCTTGAAGCGGCGCCGACCGAGGCCCCCCGAGTGGCCCATGGCCGCGGGCTGGCCGGCCGCCGCCGCCAACGCCACCAGACCGGCCGCCGCCGCCGAGCAGGTGGAGCCCCGGCGCCGTTCGGGCGGCGCCACCACCAGGTAGGTCTGGATGGAGCGCTCGGCCAGGTAGGAGTCGCGCTGGCTTCCGTTTCCGGGCTCCACCTCGAAGGAGCCGGCCAGGGCGGCCAGTGTGTCGGCGGTGATGTGGACGCGGCCCGGAATGCCCGACTGTTCAGTGTGGTTGGCCAGAGTGACATCGTTTGAGTGCACGTCAAACTGCCACTTCTTTTTTCCCAGCACGCCGCAAAGCACGCGGCCCGTGTGAATGCCCACCCGCATGTTTAGGTCCACTCCATGGTTGTTGCCCTGCGCCAAATCGCCCAATATCTCTATCATATCCAAGCCCATCTCCACACACTGTCTCGCGTGGGCCTCCTTCTGGTTTGGAATCCCACTCACACAATAATAACAATCGCCCAATATTTTTATCCTCAAACAGTCGCGCCGATCGGCAGCCTTGTCGAAGCGCCCAAATAGCTCATTGAGGGACTCAACCAGCAGCTGAGCTGAACAGTTTGAGGAAATTTTGGTGAAATTTACTATATCGGCAAACAGGATGCTCACATTATCATAGGAGGTCAGATAAATTGGATGAAAGTTGCCTATTTGATTGGTTGGACAAAGGATATCATTGCGCAGCTTGCCAGCCAAGTGTCTTGGTATCACACTCTCGATGAGTCGCGACAGTTTCTTGTCCTCGTTGTCGAGCTCGATCTTGGAGCTGACATAACTTTGAATGTCGCGCTCAATGCCCGTCTTGTTGCGTCTAACTAAATAGACGCCAACCAGATGGAGCAAAAGGTAGACGAATATCACCAAGGCCGTGTGGACGAACACCCCCGGCGAGCTCGCCAGCGACAGTGGCGCGCCGCCAGGCACCACTGCCTGAGACTGGTGCTGATTGTGGGCGGCCGTGGGCGTGGCACAGTGAATGCTGGCGTTTTGCTCCAACTGGACAGCCACTGGGGACTGCTGTTCGGCCAGCTGGAGGGGCTGGCCCAGTTGGCGGAGGTGGCGGGCATGAGCATGATTGTGGTGATTGTGCAGGTGAGCTTGGCGACGGTTAAGATTGTGATGACTGTGATGGCTTTTGTAACTGTTATGACTGTGATTATTATGATGATTTCTGTGGTGATTTCTGTGATGATTTTTATGATGGCCGCCACTTGCCAGGTGGTTGTTTGGGCGCCACGTGTTTGGCGGCTCGGCGGCGGCAGAGGCAGAGGCACTTGTTGAGGGGCTGGCAGGTTGAGACAGTGTGGCGCTTGCGGTTCTTGGGTGACTTGGGCCAGTCTCTGACATGGCTAAAAGTGGAGCATTGTATGCCCCAGTGTGAGCATGGGCACGGTGCTGACAACAATGAGGCAGCTCACTTCTCTCTTCTGGTCTGTCTCGCTCACTTTCTCGCTCGCTCACTCGAGGCGGAGGCAAAAATGGGCCCTCACCTCTTGGCACATGGTGGCCGATTGGCGCGTCTGATGTTCGCCGAGTGGGCCGCCAAACTGAGGGCACCTTTGGGCCGCCAAACTGGGGGATAGAGATCGTGGCCGGCCGGTGACTTGGCGGTGGGCGAGCGAGCAGGATTGGTGGATGTGTTGCAGGGCCGAGAGCATGTGTCTGAGTGCTGAGTGTGTGTGTTTTTGTGCTGCCCTCGAATGGCGCAAATGGCGCGAATCGGCCCTCTGCTCCGTTGCGCTTCTCTGCAGTGTATTGTGGCTGCCTCTCTGCAGTGTTTTCTCGCCGCCTCTCTCTGCAAGCGCCTCTGCTCCTGCCGATGCAAAAAGTGCACTTCTCTCTCTCTGTCTATTTACGTGCCTGCCTTTCCGACAAGAACGATCATCATCATGATAAAGTGTGGGTGTGTGTGTGTGCCGCTCTCCGTCTCTCGCGCGTCTCTCGCCCGCCAGCTCGCAACTGGCGCCCTCCACGCACACACAAACACACACACATACACAATGGCGCCAAGCTCGCGCCGCCTCGCCCCTGGCGCCTACCTCTGGCGCGCTCGCCAACCGCCAGCCAGCCAGCCAGCCAGCCAGCCAGCCAGTGTGCTCGATGGGCGCCCACAAAGACGCTCATCTGGCCAGAGAGCTCTCGGGCACCGGTGCGCCTTGACGGGGCCAGCGCGAGGGCCGCAAGATGCGGGCTTTGCGGCCAGAGCTGGGCGGCCAGATTAACTAACTGGCGCTGGCGCAGGCGCGCAATCTCGACCCGACGGGACCGCAAAGGGAGACACAGAGCTGGGGGCAATAATGAGCCAACGGAAAAAGGGAAAAGAGAGGAGAGATGGCGGCCCAAACACATGCGCAGAGTGGGAGAGAGAGAGAGACTTTCAGGCAACTTTGATTGCGCCCCAAAAGCCCCCCTGGATCCTGTGCTCATGTTCCTGTTCATGGCCGCGATCATCTCCATCTTCATCCGCTTTCCTTGTCTTTTATTTGCCCCTCGCTGCGAGACACTGGCTGCTGCTGCTGCAAGCTCAGCTCAGAGGGGGCCAACCATTTAGTTATAATTTGCCAAGCTCGCGGCCGAGACAAGAGGCAGGGAGCTTAGCTGGCAGCCAATGCAGGCAGACACGAGAACACAGAAACACTTACACCCCACAGACAAGTGCGCGCTCTCGAGCACACATTGTCTTGGGCCCAGCTCTGTGTGCCTTTGCCATTGGCAAGCTGCAATGGGCCGCCCACAATTGCCGGCCCGCATCCAGCCCCACACAGAGCCCCTCTTCTCCTGGCGAGACGCGCGGGGTTTTAAAGTTCACGCGCTCCTTGCCAAGAGGCTCGCTTGCCAGGAGGGAGGAGTGAAAAATGTGCTTGAGATGGGGGAACAAAAACTACTTAGCGGCGGCCCTCACAGCTAGCCAGCGGGGCACAACAAACTAGTTAGATACTAGTCCTCCCAGTGGGCCCGCCTCTTGTTCCTCTGGAGCTCATCATTTTTCATATTTGTTCTCGGCCTCTTGCCACTTTCCACCTCGCACCTCCTAATTCCCAATTCTCCATTCTCTATTCTCTATACTCTACTCTCCATTCGCCGCTCCTTCTCTCTCTTGGCAAGCTCGACGCCGCAAGCTCGCCAGCTCGCCGCTCGCGCCCATGCACACAGCAGCCAGCGCTAAGTGAGCCAGTTTGCATTGTTGGCCTGGGCCCGCCGTCGGCGCCCTCGCCATTCAGCCGGCAGGCCCCTCCCAAACGAGCGAGAATCAGACGCAGCCAAAGAGTCTATTTGGGCCCCAATCTGGCCCCACCTTTGCCGCCCGCGCCTTTTTAATTCGGCCCAACACCGGCGCCAAAGCAAATTAATTTCTCCCCTGCTCTCATGATAGCCGCCGCTAAGGTCTGGCCGCCAAGGTCGCCCCCTCGGCGGCCGGTGATTTTGGGCGCCCATTTCCAGGGGGCACTCGTAGGGATTCGCGCCGGGCGGCGGCCAGCAAGTCGGAGGACAAAAACAAACAATCGCAATCAGGATCGGCGGCGGCGCTGCGGGCCCGCAGTCTGTGCGGGCCGCCGATTGGCCTGCGCGGGCGAACTGGCCGCTGACAAAGTGTGCGCCTGCCCGCTGGGTGCGCGCGCCGCCCGACAGCCCGCGCCCGACCGGTTTGTTTTGGTCCGCGCTCGTGCTCGCCGCTCGCCCCGCCGCACTCGCCGCCCAGTCGCCTCCTTTGAATACCGGCCCACCCTTAGCTCCCCAGCCGGCGCCCCAGCGAGCTCGCGGGCCCAATGAGCGTCCGCATTGGCGTGCGGCGAGCGCCCGCTCGGCCAAGTGGAAGGAGCGGCCAAGAATGTCGTTTGATTGATGGCTAACAATCGATGCTCGCCCATTGTGCCCCGTGCGTTTTGTCCCTCCTCAGCAGCACGAGCCGCTTCGAGGAGAACCTCCCGACGACTGGCCAGCGTCGTTCGTTTGGGGCCTCGAGACTGTGGCCCCAAGACGACGGCCGCTCCAAGACTGCGGCCCCAAGACGACGGCTCCAAGACGGCTGCTTCGAGACGGCAGCCCCGAAGTGGCGCCCGCGATGCGTGACAGCCGCGCTCCCGGGCCGACCCTAAGCAGCCGGAGCGAGCAGTTGGCAGCTGCATTTGGCGGCCCGCGAGGCGAGCTCGCCAGTCGCTGGGGCCAGCCTTTGGCGCCGGCCGGCTGGCAAGCTGGCCAGTGAGCCAGTTTCCGGCGGCTGACAAAGATTGCACTTGGCTGGCGGGCGGGCGGCGAGTTCGTATGCACGAGCTCACACAGAGCGCCCCGACAGACTGCCTGGCGCGCCTAGTCCCAAGCGGCCGCCGCTCGATAAATCTTTCCCGGACGGCGCGCATCCTTAGGGCCGCCGCCCAACTTGTTGTCCCCCCGCAGTGGCCGCTGCTGACCTTGCACCTTGGCGCTCGAGTGTCGTGCGTGTGTCTGTGATCAAGATGGAATTGGCCAGACGTGTGCAGCTCGACGGGCCGCCCCAACAGTCTTGGGGCGGCCCAGCGAGCGGCCACTCGGCCTTCCTCCTGCTCGAGCAAGCTCCCGCAGACCAGGTAGGCCGGCCTCGAGTGGCGCCGGTGGGCACACTCGAGGGGCGCGCAACTTGAGCTCGAGCACATAATCGGCGACCATTGTTTCGCCGCCAGTGGTGGTCTCTGGCAGTCTCTGTCTCTGCCAGTCTCTGTCTCTGCTAGTCTCGAGTGTGCGCTCCAATGCCAATTCTTGCCTGCGGACTGCCCTCCGCACGTCGCCCACTGCACAGACTCTTGCTTGGAGTGCCTGTGCACTGCAAGCTGGGCCTGCCCATTTGGGCGCCACTCATTCCCGCTGCAACTTATTTCTCTCTCCTCCAACTCGGCCCGCTTCCCCTCGGCCAACTTATTCAGCCCGGCAAATAATTCACACACGCCCAGCTCGCCATCTCGAGCGGCCGCAGACAGACAGCGGCGCACAGTCGGCGCCCAACCAGCCGCCACGAGGGGAGCACAAAAAGAGGACTCCAAGTGGGAGGCGAGAAGTGGCTTTTTCTCTCTCTCTCTCTCTCTCTCGAGCTGGCCGGCCAGGCTTCTCTCGAAAACGTGAAAACTGTTTGCGTAACTCAGCGGCGCTCGTTAAACTCTCGCGCATTATCTCCACTCGCTCGTTGGCAAGCTCGCTCGCTCGCTGGCTGGCGCGCCGGCTGGCAAGCTCGCTCGTCGGCAAGCTTGCCTCGCTCGCTGGCCCAGCGCACAGGAACACACAGCCGAGTCTGAATTTGCTGGCCCCCCAAAGGCGCCAGTTGTGCGCTCCCTTTTGGGGCCCGAATTGAGAGAACAAAGCATAATTTTGCGCCCATTTCGCCGGTGCGTGCGTGAGGCCCGCCGGCGACCCTAAGCGAGCGGCCCTCCTCTGCGGATTGGCCCTGCTCCTGGGCCGAAAGGGCGCCACAGAAGTGCGGCTTGCCGAGGGGGCGCCACTCGGGCCCAGTGGCGAGCCCGACGCAGCCTAAAGGGCGGCCCAAAGTGGAGGTGTTTTGCAAAATTCGGCCGACTCTCCTGCAAACCGCGGACCAATTTCCGCCCAGAGCCAGTGCAAAGTGGGTGCGCCGCCTCCCAACTGGCAAGCTGCGCCAGAGCCAAACCGGCCGATCTGCTCGTCTGATTGGCCACCTGGCGCCTGGCCCAATTGGCGGCCCATTTGCATTGCAGCTCGGCCGCAGCTTCGCGCCTGCAGCAAGCTCGAGCTTGGGGGCGCCAATATCAATCCATCTTCTGCGATCATGCGCGCGAACTGACACTCGGCCTCCCAGAGACAGACACCAATTTGCGGCCACGGGAGCATGTGTTTCTCGCGGGCGCCAATCCGGCCTCAGTGTCGCCCTCTCAGCGCGCCAGTTTCCGTTTCCGAGAGCGCCAAGAGGCGCCCGGAAGCGCCGGAAGGAGGCGAAAATTATTGGGCCAAATCTGTATTCACACATAATCAGCAAATGGTGGCTGAGGAAAGAGGCCCCTAAGCTCTGGCGGCCGAGCAGCCGGCAAGCGAGCGGCCAGCAAGCGCCGTGCAGACCAGAAGCAGCAGCAAAGTGCACATGCGGGCAGCCCGCAGGTCTTGCACGATCCAGCGGCCGAGCGGCGAGCAAACAAATTCCGGAAATTAAATTGCACGCCTTCTGGCCGGCCGCCTAAATGGGGGCGCAATCTTTCAGGTGGCCGCCCATTAGCGGCGCCACTGGAGTTCCGGCCCTTAGCTGCAGGGGCCCTTAGCTGTAGAGGCTCTTGAGCGGCGAGCTCAGAGCGGCGAGCTCAAGGGCGGCGAGCTAAGAGTAGCGAGCTCAAAAGAGGCTCGAGGGTGCTCCAGTGGGCAGCCAATTTCTCTGAAGTCCGAGCTTGTTCGTCCAACTTTGCTTCCAAGTGCCGCAAATTTGCCACAAACTGCGGCCGAAACGAGCCAGTTTCATGTCGGCCGGAAGAGTGAGGCTGGCGGAGGAGAAATCTGCGGACATTTTGGGAATGGAGAAATTTGAGAAATTTTTCAGAACAAAATTTTTCAGAACTTTTTCGGAAATATTTTGGAAATTTCAGGAGAGATTTTGGCAAAGACTTTCGCCCGCTTTCTCTCCACTTCACTGGCCCCGCAAACGAGACCACCTGAAAGAGCTCTCAAAGGCAGTCTCTCGGGAACACAGTCTCCAGTGGAGCAGGAGGAAGAGGAGGTTTTATTTTGTATTTTGTATTTTATTCCATTCCACTCGGCGGGCTGCACACAGTCCCAGCTGACAGCCGGTCCACAACCATTCTCGTGCCTCAATAACCCTCGACTAGTTACTCTTTACTTGGGCTTGTTTGGCGGCCCTCTTTACCTACAGTCTCTAGGTACACTCTCTAGGTGCACTCTTCACCTATGCTCTCCACTCGAGCTACGCGGCCTGCCCAGACTGCTGCTGCTGCTGCTTTCTGGCGGCCGCCTTGCCCGCCGACCGGCCCAGAGTGAACGCGCCCGCCAGGAAGCTGCGCCGCTTCCTTCCGGCCGCCGGCTGCTCGGCGCCAGTCTGCTCGCCGCCGGGCGCCGCGCTGGGAGGTCCCGCGAGCTCGCAGGCCGACTGGGCGCGCGCCTCAGTCTCCGGCGGGCCCCCAGCCTCGTCTGCTGCTCGCGGCGCCTCCGCGGGCGCATTTTCAGCCAGTGAACCCGCAGGCTGGCCGCTGTTGCGCCTGCTTCCACTTCCGCCGCCACTTCCGCCGCCACTTCCGCCGCCCAGACTGAGCGAGAGACGCTTCATCCAGCCGAAGTGGCCGCCGCCGCCGCGCCGCGTCTGCTTGAAGCCCGGCCGCCCGCTCACCACCACCACCTGCTGCTCCTCGTCTGCGGCCACACTCCTCGTCTGCTGCAGGTCGTTCTCGAGGGGGGCGTGGCTTGGCGCTTCCACCGGCGAGGCTTGGAGGTGGCCGGCGCTAAGCTCGGGCGGCTCGAGGGAGGCGCCGGAGCGCGACTGGCGCCGCTGGTGGTCGGCGGGCTGGACGCCGTTGGCCATCGAGGAGAGGCTGTAGAGACCGCTGGTGCGCCGACTGTCGCAGTTGGCCAGCTCGTCCAGCGTGGCGCCCACAATGGTGGAGCCCGAGTGGCGCTTAGACTGCCCACCGGCCGAGCGGCTGGGCCCCGAGCTCCACAGAAGGTTCACGGGCGGCGAGAGACACCGGAAGCGGGCGGTCAGCGTGGAGTGCTTGCTGGAGGGCCGCTGGTTGGCTGCCGTGGCGGAAGCGCGCGACTGTCTGCCCAGAGTCTTGGACTGGTGAGGTGGGGGCGGGCCCAGGCGGGAGAGTCGGTGGCTGGGGGGCGGGCCGAGCAGCTGGCCCGCGTGCATTGGGTGCACGGGTTGCATGTAGTGCATGTGCTGCGCGGGGTACGGGTAGGGCTCGTAGAGGGGCTGGGGCGGGGCGCCCGCGAGTCCGTTCGCTGGGCCGTAGTAGCCCTGGAAGGGGTGTGGCGGGACGGGCGGCCCGAAGTGGGCGGCTGCTGCGGCGGCCGCCGCAGCGTAGTAGGCTGCCGCTGCTGCTGCCGCGGCCTGCGGGCCCACGGGCGGCGGCGGCAGTTGCGGGCCGCCCGGCCCGTAGAGCGGCTGCCCCAGCGGGCCCGCCGAGAAGTGGGCCAGCCTGTCGCGGCTGGCGGCCAGTCGTCTGAGGTCGGCCCGTTCGTTTTCACTCGGACCCGCTTGGATGGGACCGCACTGGCTCTTGGAGCGCGCCTGCCCGAGGCCCGCAGTCCGATGCGTGCGCCGGCCCGCGCGCCCGCCCCTGCCGCCCGCGTCCTGCGGCGCGCAGCACGCGCCCACCGCCGCGCCGGCCCCGCCCACGCGCGCATCTCGCAACAGGTGCTCGCCGAGCGCGCCCCGGCCCTTGGGGGCGCCCGAATCGGAGCCGCTGGTGGTGGCCGAGTCGGCGGGCGGCCCGGCGGAAGTGGCAGTGGCGTTTGTGGCGCTCGAGTCGCGTTCCTTGCGCTCGCGCCGGCTCCCCAAGGAGCCCGAGCTGAGCGCTATGTTGGCCTCGGAGCGGGACTTGCGCTGCTCGGCCCGCAGTCTGTCTGAGGCGCTGAGGCCGAGCGGGTCCTCCTGGTGTCTGGCCGGCGAGTGGGGCGTGTCGGCGGGCGCCTGAGGGGCGGCGTTTCCGCTTTGGCGCTGGCGCAGGTTCTGCATGCTCTTCGAGTGGCGCTTCTGGTGGTGCGGACTGCGCGCCACCATCGCGTAGCCCAGCCGCTCGGCCGCCTCCAGCTGGGCCTCCTCGGCCGAGTCGCAGCAGCTGCTGAGCTCGAGCTCGGTCTTGGCGCGGAGGGCGCCCTTGGAGGTGCGGCGCTGCTGCTGCATGGCCTGCACGAAGGCCAGCTGGTCGAGCGAGTGCGACAGGCGCCGCCGGTCAGCCTCGCTCGAGCTTAGGGCCGGCGGGGGCGCCAGCGGCAGGGGCACGGGCGGCGGCTGGAAGTTGTCGAAGAGGCTCCTGGAGGAGCCGGCGGCGCGTCTGGAGCGCGTCCGGGAAGCTTGGCGGGCGCGGACAGTCTGCGGCTGGCGTGGGGCCGAGCGCGACGAGCTGGCCGAGTTGGCCGAGTCGTTGGCGAGCTGCGTGGCGGCGAGCTTGTCGCGCTTGCTGATGATTGCGTAGTTGTGCTCCTGCTCGTCGCCCGTGGTGCTGCTCGACTGCAGCGAGTGGTCGCTGGCCTGGGCGCTGCTTGCGCTGCTGCTCGTCGCCACGGCCGAGTTCTCCACCGAGTGCTGGCCGAGCGCCGTCTGCATGCTGCCGCCTTTGGGGCCGCGCCTCCCGAAGGGCAGTCTCGAGGGCGCCTCCTGCGCCTCCACCGTCTGGTACAGGTGCTGCGGGTGGCGACTTGTGGCGGCGGCCGCAGACTGTTGCTGCTCGAGCTGGCGGTGGAGCGCGCGCCGCCGCTGCCCGCTCGGCATGGTCATGGCGCCCGAGCTGTGCTGCTGGCCCGCCGCCATCGCCTGGCTCTCGGCCTGGAAACAGTTCCGCTGCCTTAGGGCGCCGCCGGTCTGCATCAGATTCAGCTCGCTCGACAGCCGCTTGGCCGACAGGAAGTCCGCGTAGGCATGTGTGCAGCAGCGCACCAGCGCGTTCGCCGCCGCGTCTCGCCGACAAATGAACGCGTGACACTCGAGCACCTTGACGCCGCTGGTGCGCCGCATGATCGAGGCGAACACCGGCGGATGCTTGGCGTCCAGCATGCCCGGAAACTGGAAGATGGGCGCGTCCAGGGGCAGGAAGCGCCGCTGCGCCTTGGGGCCCTTAGCTTCCGCCGGAAGGCTGTTATTGTTGTTCAGATCTTGGCTCAGATTGTTGTTGTTGTTGTTGGTGAAAAGGTTGTTGTTGTTTGGCTCGGGCGCCAAGTTGGTGGAGTGGAAGAAGCGCACGGCGGCGCAGTAGTGCAGCGACTCGATGCTGAAGAAGCGCCTCACTTCGCGCCCAAACTCGTCCACATTCTCCAGCAACAGGCCGTTGCTCCACACACTTAGCCACGAGTCGATGCCCAGCCGGCCGCCCAAATGGCTGATGTCGATCTTGGTTCTTATGGTGTTGTCTGGCCCGAGACTGTTGCTGGCAGAGCTTTGCTCCAGCTCGCAGGGGCCCGCGTTGAACTGGTCGTCGGGGTACAGCTGCTTCAGGGGCTCCTGGATGCCGTGCAGTCCGTTTTTCGTTATGTGCGGCACCGAGGAGCCCAGATACATCACTCGGCAGCGGCACAGCGGCTTGTTGTTGGGCATCATGGTGGGATAGCCGCCCGTTTGGGGCTCGTGGTAGATCTGTTGGCCCTTGTTTGGGCCTGCGAGCTGAGCTTCGGGACGGCCCGCGCGTGCTCCCGAAAACTCGTGCGGGTACGAGCCCGCGTACAACGGTTGGCCCGCGAACACTGGCTGCTCGTAGAACCCGTACGGCACGCCCCCCGCGCCGTTCGCCTGCGGGCCCAAATTCGAGCCCGCGCCGTAAATGTGGCCCGATCTTGACAGAGTTGCCGCCTGGCCGCCGGGCTGAAAGTGGGGCATTTCGTACTGGTTGTTGTTCTGGTTCATTGTGGATTCTCTTCTCGCCGAGTCTTGTCTTTGTTCTCGCTTGTCTCTGTTTGTTGTGGGCTTTCCAGGCGCTCGAATGGGCGCAATGCTGGCTTTCACTTGGGCCCAGAGATTTGCTTTCGGGTGTTTTCCAATTCGACTTCTCTCTCAGACTCGACGTCTGTTGTCATTTCTCGTTTGTTGTCTCTTCTCGTCTGTCATCGTCTGTCCACTGCTTCGGCTGCTTGCTGCTTGTAGCTTGAGGGTGCCTTCCTAAGAGGCAGAGGAAGTTCGCTTGGGGCGAGCTGGATGGCGAGCTGCTCGGAGGGGCAGCTCTCGAGGGGAAACAATAAGAAGTAGGGAAGGCAAATCAATTTGATTGACAATGATTGGGATAATTGTTTTCGTTTGGTGGCACTAATTGCGAGCAGGATGCTCGGCTGTGAAATGATTGGCTGATTTGTGATTTGCAATTTGCAACTTGCGCTCCGCTGTCTGCAAGCTCTGGCCCTAAGGAGCCCTCTCGATTGGGCGGAGTTTGCTTGCTCGGAAGTTGCAAGATGATGGACTCGGCCGGGGGGCAGCAAGTTGTCCTTTCTTGACAGTCTATGTTAGTCTATGCTAGTGTCTTATCAATTCTTTGTCGCTCTCCTATTTCGCTGGCTGAATGGCAGCACTTGGCCCTGCTGGCGACACCGGCAGACGGGGAGCAAACATCGCACGTACATACGAAATGGCCGCCATCGAGCACCAAAAGCATCAAGCAAACCACAACATCAACAACCACAACAGCAACAAGTGCGGCAACAAAAACAACAACAACAACGACGAAAACGAAAACGGCAACAAAACCAGAGACACTCGAGCTCAGCCAAGTGACATTGCAACTCGCCGCTCGCCCTAACTGCTGGCTCTGTGCGGCCACCTGTGCTCTCTAAGGCCGCTCCTCGTTATCTATCCTTCGGGTCTCGCTCTCTGGCTCTTTGGCTCGCCCACTGAGAGTGGGTCTGAGTCTGCGGCTTGCGATCTGCAGTCTTGTGTGTGCAACTGTCGCCTGCTCTTGCTTCTTGTGGACTGTCGCCTGTGGCCTGTGGCGACTTGTTGCTCGCCACCAGATCCAAACGCGTCTGTATCGGGCCGAAAAGGATGATGATGATGATGATGGAACTTTAATCGAGCTCTAAAATGACGACCGTGCTTCTTGGGCTGGCACTTTGCTGCAGGTTAGGCGCTCGGCGGCGGCACTTTAGCGCCACGATGCTAAACTCGCACTGCTCGATCGGGACACACACACCTAAGGTAGCGCCGGCCAGAAAGGAAAACTGGAAATCTGGAATTTCTCTCCAAAGGCAAAACTATTCCTTGCCGCTATCTGTCTCAAGCTAAATCTAAATCTCAATCCCAGTCTCGCTCGCTCGCTAACTGGGGGCCGTATTTTACTCGAGTGGCACTCTATTCGTGCAACTTCGCTTGGTCACCAGCTCGGCTGCTTGTCGCCATTTGAGTGCACAATTTTTCCAGTATTGTCGCAACTGGTCCACTTCTTTTTTGCCAGCCTCTCCAGTCCCTCCAAAGCCAAAGCAAAAGACGCTCGCCCCGATCCCACTCACTAACCGATTGGTGTCTCTCTCTCTCTGTTTGCCTGCCTCCCAGTCTGCTCGCCTGCTGGCCACCATTGCGAGCAGCCTCCAAGCGGGCAAGGAGGGCCACTTGTTTGAATGTGTGGTCAACAAGTGGCCGGTTTCAGTTTGCAAGCGAGCACGCATGCGCACTGCAGTCGCCCTTTGTGCAGCCATGCCCAAGTCCAAAAGCTAGCGGTCTTGGCGGCGAGCTCGGCGGCCAACTAGGCGCTTTCTCGTCGCAAATTCGGCGCCAGTTTGGGCGCCTCAAGTGCTTCTGATTTTTCCACACTCTTTTGGTGGACACCAAGCTGCTTTTCACGGCTCCACAATGCACCAGTTTGCTTTGACACACGACGAGATGGTCGATTATAATTAGCACCCCCAGCTAGCCAGCTACGTTATCTAGAGACTAGAGCGAGCGATTTATCAAACTCTATACAAAGTCTCTCTCGCCCAGCAGCTGATCGTGTGCCATTCAGGCCCCACGCTGGCCGCAAATCATCGCTCACTGCTAATTGGCAATCTATTCTCCCTTTCTGCCCGCTCCAGCTCCACAGTCAGAGGCTAGCTTGTCCTCTACAGTCCCAAACGAGGCACTAATCCTTTTTGTTTTGGCCCAAGGGGGCGGAAACGAAAGAGAAAGAAAAGGAGAAAGAAAAAGAAAGAGAAGGAGAAAGAGAAAGACAGAGATACAGAGACAGAGAAGCTCAGCGGGCGCTCTTGGCAAAGTTTGAAAGTCAATCCGAGGGCCAGTTGTGTGGAACTGTGGCTGAGAGAAGAAGCAGAACTGCTTAGCTCTCTGGCTGCAGGTCGCTTTTTCAAGTACAACACTCGAGCAGCTAGCAGAAGTCTGGTGCCCTGGGCTCTGGTCAAGCTGCGAGACTAATCCAATATTTAGCGGAAAGTGTGCGCCGACCGCCATGGCTTAGGGATAACGAGCGGGCGGCTTGAATCGATGGGAGGCAAAAGGGGCGGACTTTCTCAAAACTATCCACTTGCTTGCTCGCTCTCTCAGGCTGACTGTCTGTTTTGACTAGAACTCGCACACACTCGCCTGTCCATCTTTTGGTCTCTCTGTCTTGGCCACTGGCCAAGGGGTTTCTCTATTCTCCTTGAATTGGAGTTATTTGCGTTTGTTTTCCGCCGCTTTGTCCGTCCATTTATCATCGTGGACTCGGCCCTAGTCGAGCGTTGTTATTATTAGCTGTTATTATTGGCGCCACTCACTCGCTTGGCGTCCGGCGCTCGCCGCTCAGAGCTTGCCGCCTGGCTCGCTAGCCAGCCGAGAGAATGGAAAAAGTGCCACACACACACACACAAACACTCTGCCAGTTGGCGCTCCAGATAATAGTAATAACAATAATCATCATCATCCATCTTGATCTTTGTGCTTAGTGAGCTGGCTCGCTCTCTCTGGCCGGCCACTGCCTCTGACCAGTGTCCATCTTAACGACTGGGCCACCACTGGACTGAGCTAGCCAGTAAGTCTCGGCAGACCTAAGGCCGCCCTGAGCACCGTTTGTGCAGCTCCGAGTGGTCAGCTGGAAACTTTGAGCCTCCAGCGTGCAGCTGCGAGCTCCAAGCTCGAAGCTTGTCCAGATCCAAGCTCGTCCTGCTCGAGCCGGACGTGGACGAGCTTGCGTGGCCTGGATAGCGTGGCCAGCTCGCAGTGGACGAGGCGTCCTTGTGGTCCCTTTGGGCTCGCCGGGCAGCCACTTGGAGGCGCCAAGTGCAGGCTGATGTGGAGGCTGCAGTGGAGAGTGAAATGGAAGAGAAATGGGCTGAAAACAAGTGTCCGGCTGCGGTGGCCCAATTTGGGTCTGCCGCTTTTATGGCTGGCAGACGAGAGGAAATCGGATAATGTTGCTTCCAGCTGACGCCAATCTCGGGCCACTTGTTGCCGGCGCTTCTCTCTATCTCTGTCTCTGTCTCTGTCTGTGGCCAGCGGCGGCGGCGGCGGTGGCGCATAATCAGTTTCATCTAATCGCGTGTTCCGCCTCTCAAATTTCGCCCGTTTTCTCCTCATTTCTCTCTCTCTCTCTCTCTCTGTGTCAGGCCTGCGTGAGGCCGAGGCGCCCGCTCGTTCCGTCCAATGGAGCTGCAATTCCAATTGCACTCTCCTCATTGCTGGCCCATAAGAGACAAGCTGGAGCGAGCTGGAGCTGCAAAGACACAAGAGAGATAAACAAACAATCCAATGACGGTCATCTTGGTGTCCAACTGGCTGGAATTTGGTTCCTCGCGAGGGCTTGTTTGCATAATTTTTCCGCCCAGGGAGGAAATAAATCTCACTACCAGAGGGGAATATTTATCCTCCAGTCTTGAAAATATTTCTCTCCTCTCTTTGTCGCTGGTGCTGCTCGTCTCCGGCGCTCGGGCAATGTTTTTATTTCCCTCCTCCTCCACACTGGCAGGCAGGCACACAGCCTCAGCGCCGGAAACAGAAGGAGATTGCCTTTTTGGCGGATGGAAAATTTCTTAAAAATATATTTATATTAGAACGGCAGCATTCGTTCAGCTTGCGTGTCCAGCGGCAAATTGGCTTCCAACCTGCGCTTGCTGGGCGAGCCGCAGCAGCACACCAGTGGGCACGACTGCGCTGGCCCTTAGCGCCGTTTCGGCCAAACCCAAGCGACGGCCTCGCCAAACGTCCGGCCGGCCCTTAGTGCTGACGCAATGGCGCGCGAGTTCAGTTCCATTTATTCAGGATTTGGGAAGTCGCGTTGAAAGTCCAACGCGAAGGGCCAGCTGGAGGAAAACAAACAAACACACAGCTTGCACTCACGAAAGAGAGAGACAGACACTCAACAGGTGCAATGGGCCAGGAAGTCTCAGATTGGCCTTGCCCCCTCGGAGAGTGTGTTCAGTTTGACGAGTTCTGGCTGGCCACAAGTTTGCTCGCCCACCTAGTTGATTCCAGGCGGGCCCAAAGGAGAGGAAAGAGATAAGAACTCGTTTGCCACACGGTCGCACAAGTTGGCCAACGCATTCTGATCGATGTTGTCGATTTTGTCCCATTCAGTCATTTGATCACTTTTGCACACTCTTTTGCAGAGGTCAAAGGTACTCGACTGCGGCGAGCGGGCCACACGCAACGATGAGGAGAAACTGAAAATTTTCACCAGAAACAAAATGCAGAACTTTGCCAAATTCCACACACATTCGAGCAGCCTGACAAATCGAAATGGCCGCATCCGGCTTCCATGTCGGCCTAACCTGTGCTCTAACAACAACAGCAACTGCTACTGCCCACACTCAGTCGCCAGAGCACGACCACCGGCAACTTCGGGCCAGTTGACAGGGGGCTGGCCAGTGTGGCGTTTAGCCACTCGGCCGGCAAGCTAATAGCATCACTCGGCAACTCCAACCGCTCAACCACTGGGATCTGCAGGGAAGCCACAAGGAGTCGCAGCCAGGCGACTCCTTGGCGGCGTCTCCCCCGGAGACTGTGAGTAGTCTGGGCAGCAGGAAGCTTTATTAATAGTTTAATTTATTCCAAACGCGGGAATGCCCCCTGTGCTATGGTGCGGCGGCGCAATTTGCAGCGGCGCGTTGGGCGAGCCAGAGCGCGTCTGTGGGGCGCGCGTGCCGTCGCCAAAGTGCGCCAATATCGCGCATTGCCATTGCACTGCCAGTGGTGCGCCGCCGCCAGACACTCGCCAAGCCACAAGCTCCGACTCGCGTCCGGCTCGCAACCTGTTGCGGTAGATTAATTAAAATGCCCGACCACTTGGGCAAAAGTGGCCCGACGCGGCCAAGGAGTCGGCCAGGATCTTTTGGCGCCTGTTTTCAGCTCGAACGAGTCGAAAAAGTGAGACGGCACGAATATTCTGCCTCCCTTCTCTCTCTCTCTCTCTCTCTCTCTCTGGCTCGGTCGTGGTCGCAAATGTTAACCGAAACTTGCATGCAACCAATTCAATCCAATCCATTCCAATCCAATCCAATCCCAATTGGCCGGGCTAGCAAAAATGTGAACGACCAGTGAAAGAGAACATTAGCTCATTTATCTTTCCCCCAAAGTCTCCTCCAGAGTGGCCAAATGGGCGGCAAAGAAGCCGGATAACTATCTCTCTGCCGTCTGCTCTCTTCCTAATGCACGGGGCTCTCCATCAGAGCTGGGCGGCATTTGGTCGCTGGGAAACAAGTTGCTCGAAAACTAAGGAGACCACTAAGGAGCAGAATGAAGCTCGGAGCGTGCATAGTTTGCATGGTCTTGGCGGCGTTAGGCCATAGGTTGACCAAAAATTGATCTGGTCGCGTGCCAAAAACATTATCAACTTGCAAATGTGCGAGCAAGTGAATTAAGGCTCCTTTCTGAGCTTCTCACAAAACAACAACAACAACAACACTCTTTTCATATGAGTGGACCAAAAGGGAAATGCGCTGATTCTCTCCTTTTGCATGCTTCATTTTTCGGTAAACCACAAAAAGACGCATTAATTTTATTCCCATTCTGCCCTTTCCTCTTCTCCAGTTATACTCCACCATCAACACCACGAAGCTCGCCAACAGCCCTTAGCTCCACTTAGTGGTGCAACTACAAGAAGCTGGACACCGCTTCGTGGACCATTATTGCTAAGAGGCGGCTGAAAACCGATGAAATGCCTCTGAGGCACAAAGCCGCTCGCTCCAAGACACAGTCTGCGGTTGGTCATGAGACGAGGATTGGCTTAAATAAGGCCCAAGCTAAATGGACGCCTAAGTGGAGCTAGCTGAGCGAAACGAAAGCTGGAACAGATCGGGCCAAAGTCAATTAGTTGGCGGCAAATTGTTATTGCACCACTAATGGTTCCGTGAGGAGCCACTAGACAGATCACACATCTCTACTAATTGATTGGTCATCCAGCCACTTGGGCCAGAGTGTTGTGCTCGTTTTATGTAGAATATAATGGCGGGCCAGTTGATGGTGCTATTTGGTCGAGAAATGCAGAGAATGCAGAGAGTTGCAGGCCCAATTGCAGCCCAATGGGAGCAATTGGAAAGCATGACTGGTGTCAGAGAGAGCTAAGGGCAGCTGGGCGTGTGTTGGATGTTTTGAGTGCTCTCGTCGCAGCCGATTTGCCACAATGCTTCGGTCAGCGGGCCAACAAATGGCGTGAAATCTCATTCTTCAATGCGAGCAAATCCAAAACTTTGGCACAAATTGGAAGAACTTTCCCATCGGATTGGATCCACAATTCCTTAGGGTCAGTCCAAATCGGTTTGGCCAACTTTTTCACTCTACATAGAGGCTCTTTGGCAACTTGGACTCCGCCGAAAGGCGAGTGAACTCCAATGGAAAAACGAGGCGGACTTGTTGCTCTCTCGCGCTCATGCAACAGCCGAGCTAGTCTGCAGAAAGGTCACCAAATTGGCGATGAAAAGTTTATCTAAATCATCTAAAGGTTTCAGCAGCAGTTTCTAGTCTCCTGCAACCAGTGTGTTTGCGTGCGAAATTCAACAAAATCAAACTCCCTGCCAGCAAATTGGGCTGCCCTTTGCTCAATGTCAAACTGAGCTTATCGCAACAAGCCGAATGCGGGGGCCCGCCGGGCAAACAACTAATTGCCAATAGCTCACTATTATCATAATTGAAATCAGTATCATTCTCAGCGGTCAAGGAGGCGGCAAAGGTCCGAGAGTGCATTTTTCGCCACACATTGAGGGCACACACACGAAGATCCGTTCGATTGGCTTGATTGGTGGCCAATCTTTGCCTCTCGCATGGGAACAAATCGCGCAACGGTCTGCTTATCAATCCATTGGATCTCTCTCTCTCAACTCAGTTTGGCTCTTCCAAATTCAGAGCCTTAGTGCTTTCCCAAGTCTCACTGACAGCCGATTGACTTCTCTCCTTGGAGCTGAGAAAATCAATCAAATTTAACAGAGCCCATAAAATATAATGGAATATGGTCCAGCTTGGCACTTTTGGCTCATCGCATCCGAGCTTCTGCCCGCCTTCAGCACACTCGGCCACTTTGGCCAGCCCTTTCGAGCGGCCGGCCAGTCACTGTGGCTTGATCCTCTCCCATCGAAGAGGGCCTGAGGCCAGCCTTTGGCAAAGGGCAGATGGCTACTGGCAGACGGCCGGCGCCCTGCAACTTGTTGCACAAATTGATTGGCCCGCGGGGCAAACGAACGACCGAGAGAGTTGGGGAGAAAAATTAACTAAACTAAACTAAACTGAACTAAAACTAAGACTGAAACTGAGACTTGAAATCAAGCCAGAGGAGCAAACAACAAGTGTCTTCAGCTGCAGAGTTACGCGCAACACAGCATCAGATATGAGCCCGAAAGACATACACAAATACAGAGCCACCGCCTCCCCTTTTTTATCTTCCGTTTTCCCACTGGCCAGCATTTGGGTGCGAAAATCGGACGAGTCTAGTTTAAACCTTCAGAGAGTATCTCATCTTTCTCTCGGGAGAAGCGATGAAGCGAAACATTGCAACATGTCTGCCGGCCAATCCGGCGAAATGCTGAATCCTTGTTCGGTCCAAAGCTTGCCGAAGATGAATTACTTCGACAGGGGCAAAACTATTTGGTCACGTTCTCCAAGCTGAGCGTTTCCTTGAAGATAGTCTCGAATTATGTTTAAAAATGTTCGTACCTTATTTTGGCAGCACTCCATTCGGAAGCCACCGGGAACATTTCGCCTCCTGATTTCCTCGCTTCTCTTCGTTTCCCATTGCGCTCTGGCTCTAAATGTATCAGAAACTAACCTGTTTCGACACAAATAAGTCTCGTGATGATACAATGAGCGAACGATCAACGCTCCGGGCTCTCACAGTTCCACACCCCGAGGATGGCCAAGTTATGGCTTGGCTCCTTAGGAGATCCAACTGGACGCGTGCAAATGTAGCTGAACATACAAACAGGAACTCCTTATTCCTCTATGATTGCATAAACAGTCCTTCAGCCATGCAGCACTCCTGGCAGACAGTCGCCAGGCAAATGCACGCCTCACTCATCAATAACAAACTCCACACGCTCGCAAATCTCTATTATTATTATCCCTCTAGTTCTATCATCAATTAAGATAGAAATATTTGCCAAAACTTCTTTCCTGCCCTTTCCTTTTTGCCCTCGCACCCTTTCCTACTCTCGACCAGCTCCCTCGCTCGCCCATGTCTAACCTTGGCCAAAATTAAGACCGCCAAAAGGCGCTAGCCCGAATACGAAAGTCGCCACTGAGCCAGACTCTTCAAATGGCAAGCTCGCCGCTCTCTGGCAAGCCAGTTCGCGGGTCCACTCAGATCCAAAGGGTTTCCCCTGCGCTCTGCACGCATCCAATGAGAGCATCGATTTTGCCTCCCACACTCCTCAGGATCCGTCGGGGACTCTGTCCTACCAACTCCAGTATCGCCATCTCTCCCTCGCCGTCCATCTCGGGCGCATGTGCAATACGGCACAAGACTGCTGCTATCACTCTAAGGTGCGGAGTGGGCGAAAGAGTTCTCCACATTTAAATTCATGAACTTTAACTCCAAGCTCGGATCTCATTTGGCAAGATCTTGCCAATGTCAATCGTTGAGGGGGATCACCATGTCCTGCAGGCAGGCAATCTCGGCAGATTCTGGCCAAAAATAGGCGGCGCCTGGTGCACCCTCTTTGCTCGCCTTTATAAGACATTACTTTTTACGCGGCTTACCTCAAGACCAAGCTGAATGGCATGAGTGGCAGAGAGTAGAGATAATTGTTTCCGATAGTTTTGTTTCATTGAATTCAACCACTCGAATGGTGGTCATTACCGCAAAAGGCTAAAAGCAACCACTTCAAGCAACACTAGAGCGCCAATTCTTAAATGGGAAACTTTTAAAGTGGCCCACTAAATGGCAGTCTCAATTATATTCATAAAGTATATCATTTTAGTTTAACCTCAGCTCAACTTGTTCAATTACCCCACTACTGCACTTTTAGTCTTTCCGTTTCAGATGGATGTAAACTAGAACACTTTGCATGCTCACCCTGCTTGCCTACACTTTTTCCCACTTACACAATTGAGCCTGAGCTATTTTACGACAGAGGAATGCATGCAATACCAAGAAGAAGGAAAACGAGGCAATAAACATAAGATGAGCAAGTCCTCGAGAAAGAGCAAAAACAGGTGTCTCTACGGCAAGCTGGCTGGCAATGCTAATAATCGACGATGAGCACTTAGGACGAGAGGCGTTGAATGCACACCTTTGCCCACTGGACCAACTGAGCCTTTCTCCCTCTATCTCTTTTTCTGTCTCTCAAATGCTCTTGGAATTCCTGCATTAGAATTACCAATGCAACTTTTTATTCTTATTTTATTAAATGCTCCTATTATCCAATCCCATAGGGTGAGTTATTTTTCCTGAGTCTTGGTCAATTTAGTTAGTACTATAACCGAAATTGCTTCTCCAAAGAATCTCGTCTCCTCCTTTTTGTTGTAGTGGTGGTAATTTATTCTTAAATTATAATTCCTATCATTCTACACGAAGTACCTTTCCTTTCTATCACTCTGGCAACAGCTATCCTCTCGTTTTCGCAATTAAGCAGCCTAAGTTGCCTACTATTGTTGCTCAACATGGTGCCAACAAATCAAATGGCCCCCATCACCTACACCTTCACGCATTCATCTTCGCGCTCAACTAAAAGCTCCAATACTTTGTATTTCTTAATGCATTCTACAGCCTTTTTATGTGTCACAAGGGTAAAATCATGCCCGTTACATTGCAATATCCTATCTCCCGGCCTCAAGCCGGCCGATTGAGCTGGCCCACCATGCAGCGTCTTCGTCACATAGATGCCCGTGTCTTTGAATTCATATGGAGATTTTGAGAGATCTTGATCGATTCCGCCAACTATCGAGAACCCACATATGAGGGTAGGCAAGCCAGTTTTCGAATCTATCGAAGCGACCTTTTCGAATCTAATCGGTACACTCAGACACTGAAACTCATCTCCAGGTTGATAACCGCTCATTCTCGCATGAATCACCCTAAGGCTTATCCTCGCCGGACTTGAGGTATCCCTAGAAGCTTGTACTTCTGTTAGATGTTCCTTCAATTGTTCAGTTAACCATGAAGCGTTGGTGTGAATATTTGAGTTATTTACTTTGAAGACCTTATTGGATCAATTTGTTTGTGCCAATGAGTGCTCCGTATCCTTTTCTAGATGTTGCTTAGTTCTTTACTGAGCACTGTTCCAGGAGGTATTCTTCTCCGTAAACAATGGGAAGCCTGATAATGTAGTTGTTCTGTAATGATCATAGTATCAACAAAACTAACGGGATGGTAGCCACATTATCAATGAGATCACATATTCTAGCTAGATCCTCAGTGATAATAAATGATCTGATCTATTGGGTGGACACAATTCCGAGAGCATGAACATTGGAAGAGAGTGAAACTGGAGATAGTTGCACATTGCCGCTTCGGCCAATACTACAATTGCAAACCATCAGATGAAGATGCACTCCCTAGTCAATACAAATTTACACATTCACGTACGCTAAAAATACAATAAATTCACATTGTTAGCATTTGCCTGCGTGAGAAAACCCACGCACGTATCTAATGGCAACAAGTGTCTCTTTGCTACTTTTCGCATTCTTGGCTCTTCCGGTTTAATTGTTCAGGGGGGAACCTTCCTGGACTGAAAGGCAAAAAATTATTTGCGATCTGATGTGCATCAACATGTAACATCTTGAGCGAAGAAAATCCAGACAATTTACGTCAAGATTTCACAATCAAACCCTTTCGAACCGGAATCTCCCAAGAGTTTTGAGCTGCCAGTTGGGGCCTTCTATTTCTTGCAGTCGGATGAGACTGCCTAGCCAGAATGAACTCGAAGCGAAATTCATCCCAAGACCACATAACAGCATCTTTCGACCACTGGCCTCCCATAATATTTGTACCTCTTCTATGGGCGAACTGGTATGACCAATTGTCGTTTCCTCTGTCTCGATTCCGCGAGAGCTCTTGATAGTCGGTTGCCCCTTCTCAAGAAACTGCGTCCTGGTGGCTAGTCACACCAGGACGCTAGGAACAATCTCAGATATACGCCGTGTTTGGAAGAAACTGCCTGCGAGACCGTCTGTAGATTATCCATCCGGGATACATTGTCGTCATAGTAGCCAATAGAAACTCTCCTCTACCAGACGTCGTACTGTATCATCCTAACATAGGAAGCATCGAGGAGCAATTGAAAGCAGTGTCTGGGATTCACAGTGTCTTCTTTCAGCTAGAAACAGATAGATACAGATATGATTCAGAGCTATATCGACAAGTAGCATCCAACAAGCTTCTGAGCGCGCAGTCGATAGCGACGAAGCAGAACTTATGCATTGGTTGGTGGGCCTTTTCGGTGCTTGCCGGTCGGCTTTCAACGCGAGTCTTCCATTCGCGCGTCGACTTCAAAGCTGGTATGCAAGCACGCTGTGCATGACATCCATTCTCTCTGCGATACGGATCTGAAACAAATCACTACTCGAGTAAATCTTCAACAATTTCTATTGTGTCTCGATGACTATAAATACATTAGGCAGCCAATAGCTATTAAGATGGGCTCGACAAACGAACTAACTCTGGCCGATGATGCCGAAATTGAGATGCATGAACAAATAGTCACGGATTCCATCTCAGCGAAGTGTGAACCTCAAGGAGGAGACCAGAATCATTCTATCGCGAACAACGTTCCAAATGACGATGCTGACGACCATAACAACTCGACATCATCGAAGAAGAAAGCGAGACAGAGACGAAGGCCTCGATACCAAACCGAAGATCTCGTACGGGAGATCTCTCCGCAACCACTTGAGATGAAGGCAGAAGATAGTTCAACTAATGTCGAGGGGTGTGACACCGACCAAAGAGGCGACAATACGAGTAACACCGATCAAAACACCAGAGCATGTGATGGCACTTCATCCGATGATATCCCAGCTGTATTTATCGTGAATGGCAAGCGCACAGTACAATGTAACATTTGCAAAAGACAGATGACTGAATCTCGGCTCGCGAACCATATTCGTTTGTTGCATCTTGAGCCAAAACAAGACGAGAATAGTCCTGATACTAAAAAGAAAGAGTTCAGGTGTGATTATTGTGGCAAATCCTACGCTATCAAATACACATATGAGCAACATCTTCGTACTCATACAGAAGGAAGACCAAAATGTCCCGAGTGTGGTTCCACCTTTGCTTCAGCATTCAGCCTATTTCGCCATAGGGCTAAAGTACACAATCTAGAGCACAATTATACAACTCATAATTGCGATCAATGTGAGAGGACATTCTTCAGCTTGAGTGAATTACTATTACACAAACAGAGACATTCGGCTGACAAGGTTCATGAATGTCCAGAGTGTAAAAAAGCTTTCTCCGTGAAGGGTAATCTAAAGATGCATATGAGAACGCATGCTAAAGAAAAGTTATACAAGTGTGATATTTGTGATAGCTCTTTCTCTCATCCCTATTCATTGGTAAGCCATAGAAGGATCCATACCAATGAGTACCCGTTCACTTGTGAGGAATGCGGTAAGAACTATCGTTCAAAACATCAACTCACGTCTCATATGATAGTTCACACTGACCAGCGTCCATTCAAATGCGACGAATGCTCAAAAACTTTCAGATCTAGGACTGCTTTCAAAATGCACCAAGATCACCATAAGGGTATCAAGAGATTCACGTGCAAATTCTGTGAACGAAAATTCCAGTGCCATGCCAATAAACTGAAGCATGAGCGAAGACATATCGGTGAAAAGAAAAATTGTTGCGAACTTTGCAACAAAGCTTTCATAGAGAAGCAGGAACTCAAGAATCACATGAAAGTTCATGAAAGAAGAGGTGTTGATTATACGGCGACACCGAAACTATCCTCAACAAGCAAAAAGGAAGGTTAAGAAAGCCACAGATTATTGGGTGGTTGAAGCAAGGCCTCTCGAAACTTCGCATCACACGTGATGTCCTAGAGTTTTGTAACGCCTCCAGAAGATTAATTTAAAGTCAACTGATGATCAGACAATCTCTCTAGATTTTTTCTTGAATCCTGTCCGCAATAATTCGTAGATTATCAATTCTAGTTACTGAGTCTGGACACTCGTCTGTGGGTTCTGGTGTGATCAAGCTTCGAATCAGAAGAGGATGCGAAGATGAGCATAGGTCCTCTCAACGCACGAGTTTCATTCTCTACCGTTCTCAGTTGAGATGGTCTGTCTGATTTAAAAGTTTCTAACATCTCGGACACCCACGGGTGCATGCATGATCTGCGTTTTAGTTAAAGTCATTTGATCTATCATTTTATTTCCTAAGTGTGAGTCTAATCCAAAAGGCTTTAGTGCACACCCCGTCTAAATCCAATCGAAGTGGTGAAAGTTGTATAAATTAAGACGTGCAACAATACCTATGGAAGTAAGTAGTTTGATTGTAAATGTGAATATCTAAACTTGAAGCTTCGACAAGTCATCAAGTTTTTGTCCAAAACCAATTCAGTAAAATAATTTGTTGTAAACTTCGTCATACAGGGAAGATAATAGATCCGATAGGTGGAACCTGAGATAATTCTGTATCTGCTGGCCTACTATTCGTGGAGCCTGCTCTGAAAGTTGTCTCTTGTAGAATCGTGTGATCGAATCAAAGATGCCTCGTAAGGTTTGAGAGACGTTCATCTTGAAGTAAGGCGATAATTGCACGTGAGCGTCTTCAAAACCGAAGAATTTCAGTCCCAGACATGTCTTGAGCTTTTGCAATGAGCTTGGCAAATTAGTCGATGTGAGACAGCTTAGCCGCAAGCTACTCAGATCGATACGTAATAAATCAAAGTAATACTTGGACATCCTCTCCTCCTCCGGATGTAACAATCTGTCGAGATCTCGCGATAAAGTATCTTTGTTCTTGTTTCGTTTTCCGTTTCGGAAGCTGACGAATTCCACCAACTTGAGGAATAGGCGCTCCTCAATGTTCAAAATTAGCTCACACATTGACAATTGAACTTGCCTAAACCAGATGGTTCCAAACGACTTTCCAATGATCCGGTCGATGATAAGGTGGAGAGCAGATTCCGAGTTCAAACTTTGATCCAATGTGGGGGCCCTATCCAATATAACGTTCTTCTCACAGTCTGGCAAAGCACTCTCAATGCGAATATCCTGAATAGAACAATCAATTATTTGCTCCTTTCCTCGTGTTGAACTCTTGACTAGCATATTTTTCATAGTCAATTCGACTATACTCTCGTGCATATTGTCGACAAGAGTGATCTTGATGCCAGGACTCTGAAAACTCAAGTCAGAGATGACCTCAAGGGAATCATTCTTGAAGAGCCTTCTTGATGATCGTCCGCCAATATGTTGAGCTAAGTTAGTGCTATAGTTGTAATAAACTAGTTTACAATCTTGGGGAGAGTTCTGATACGCTTTTTTGGGGGTTTTCGCGATGCTATCAAATCCGTAGCGAGTCGACAGTGTCACTACCACTGTGTCACAGTATCTTCCGTAACCGCGTCGGACATTTATATCTATCATTGATTTGCTGAGATTCGAATCACCGCCGTTATTTTTCGGCATGAAGCTCAATCTTCTTTGACCACTACCTTTCTCGAGCCTGAAACCTTCGCACCACATGGAAGAACCCTTTGACCTGCCTAATCTCATACTGCACAACCAGGGAGGTTCCAATTCAGTCTCATAGAAGGAAAACAACAGTGTTGATACAGATCGATCCTCATGCTCCCGATATTGGCCGGCTGCCTCGAGAGCAGCCCCTTCTTGCTTGAATACCAGAGGCAGATTAGTCTTGTTGATGATCCAATATGGTGCGGAGATTATTATCTGGACTGCTGGATCTCCTCCTTGAGACACCTGTATTATTTTGGCATTCAGATATAAACTTCTATGATTCTTATCCATCATCTCTAGTGTGTACTGGAAGCTACCAGTTGCTCCTGGATCTATCTTAATGGCTTTTGACTTTGGAAAACCAATCATTTCAAAGTGTACCTCACTGGTGCGGGTGGTGTCGACGTGATAAATCTTTTGCTGAGACCCCTTACTTAGGACCCCTCTGACATCACCGATGATGAAACTTATTTCACAGGGAAGCAAGTTGACGAAAGTCATAGGCGGAAGGAATTCAATCTGAAAGATATCTTTGGGCAAACCAGAGGTTAATTCAGGTCCCGTCTGTTGTATGAGGCGTTGGACAGAAGCACAAATCCTATAGGCTTTGGATGTGCAATAAGATGCGTGCCGTTGGTCGGTCAAGGTAATTGGCCGACAAATATGTATCTTGCTATCTGCCGCGGTTATATCCTTTATAGTGTCCCAAGCTAGTGCTTTCTCACTCCATGTCACACCAACGTTACAAGGTCTAATATATATCCTACTGAAGAGATAAGGTAATGGGACAGACAAATTTCTGCCAGGCTTGATGTAAAGGGCTTGATCGTGATCGGCAAACGAAATTTCAAGGGTTGAGTCTAAAGAATTGACTAGATTAAAAGGAGATCTAACAGATATAAGCTTCCTGGCTGACCTCTCCTCGAGATCTACCGATATAACAATGTGAGTATCTTCATTCTTGACTCGATCGGAAAACGCCTCACGTATGAAGAAGCCAGTTTTAGATAAGGGGATCGGTAACAGTGTTTTCCAACCCTCGACACGAATAATCAGAGATCTCATAAGATCGAATGATACAATTTCCTCATTTTCTAGCAGGTTCCATTTTGTTAACTTAATGTAATCTGAGGCATTCGAATCACGATCATCTCCTGAGGATCGACTACCGATGGATAACTTCTGCCTCAATGTGTGTGAGATACTGTCTCCACCTTCGACCGGTGATGAAGACTTAGACCTCTCAGACGAATCCGAAATCAGGTCATTACCTCCTTCTGATCCTGCGTAGAAAAGCCGATGTCCGGTTTCGTTATGCAAGACAAATATAGGATCTATTTCCTGACTTGCAGGCTGACTAGGGTTTCCTCCTATTTTTGCTGGCCATAACTTGGGTTGCATGGATTCGATAGATATTCTCCTTATCAATACATCAATGAGGTCGAGGAGAGAGCTAGACATTGTGAATTCAGCCAATTCATCAGACGTAAGAGATATCTTCTTGTGACTACCTCGTTTGTCCCAACTCAGATTGAACGGCCATGGCTTGAGTAAGCTCTCCCATGTAGAGACTTCCCTATTGAAATGGGAACAACTTGCGCGAGCAAACATAGACCAGTCTTGTTGCTGTTCGCCAGAGAAATAAAGTATGCGTGTATCTTCCAGGAGAAACTCGCAAACTGGTACTGATGAATTTCCAGGCCCCACTATAAATATATTTCCGTATATATCGGTCTCACTAACGATTTCTAAGGAGTGGTGATTACTATCGTTGGACAAATCATATAATTCCAGACTGCAAGCATTCAAATTGAAGCGCACTAAATCTTCCTGTCTGTTCCATTTGAAAGACCCGATGCTAGACATATAGAACGACACATTATCCATAACAATTTTACGCTCATTATCAGGACGGTGTAAGAGTAAATGATCTGCGCTCAGCTTCGCCAACCCATGGTTGAATTTGTCAAATAAGAATGTTATCGATTCTATTTCAAGCTTTATGTTCTTGTAAATGTCCTTGACAATAGAGGATACAGTGGCAGAGAATGAAGAGTAAAATTCTGCGAGTTTGGTTTCCTCGGAATTGATACGATGCACCACCAGGGCTGTTTCGTCGGGTTCTTGGCTTGCATCATCCTGACACTCACTGAAGGTGGTCTCACTATTGTCTTGGAGCATTTCCATACTCGTTGATGGGTAGTCTCTCTTGAACGACTCGTCGAGGTTCGTTGAGGTCTCATCTTTGTTTTTCTCTGTGGGTGATAGAACGAGCATAAGATTGCTAATCCTAATGATCCAAGGGTCTGTGAGCAGCGTAAGCAAGGGTATCCGAATGCTCAATTTGCCAACCACCCCACTGGTAACATCCCAGGGAATTTTCAAATGCTTCAATGCATCACGTTTCACAGGTAAGTTCTCCAGCTCTATTTCACCTTTCTCAAAAGCAACCTTGAGCTGATTAACATTGACATTGTCGAAATAATAATATGCTATATAATGGTTGAATGCCCACGCGATGATGGTTTTTTGTATCGTATCATACATCTTGAATAACTATCCGAGCATCAATCGAATTTGATCGATCGGATTACCGATCTATTGGGGAAACCATTGTTTGTTATGGGATAGAATACAAAGCTCCAGAAGAGGAATAAGCCATCCTGGGGAAAGTTATTTCGTGAGGTTTCTTAGGCTAAACCAATCACAACGTGAGTTCACAAAAAACGCGCACGGGCTTTAGCATGGACTGAGCAGCGCAACAGAAGTCCGTGCGGTTAGACACGCCCATCGGTGACCGAGTCCCCGTGCTTTCCAGCTCGGTCGTGTGTGATCCCGACGCCAGTCTTTCACGGCCACTAGGTGCAGCTTAGCAAAGAGAGTGGAACTCTGACATTCAGTGCGCCGTAGTTAGAAGACAATCGGGCACCTTAGCCATGGCTCCTGAGCGAAACAAGGATACTCCTCACCGGGCGTTAATCAGTCGCAGACCCTCTGTATGCAAACTTCCTTCACGCCCAGAGAAAAATCAATGATCATTGTGGACAGACAATTCGCATCTCGACTGGTGTATGCAAGAACATGTATGCAAGAAACCAATAGTGAATAACTAGACGGTTTGGATCATGCTAGAGAAGGTCAACTTTTAATTTAGAGCGGTCTTATTGCTCACAAGAACCTCACTCTTGCGTGAAGGACACAATTAGCTTGAGACGCTTCACTGTAGGACGACAAATTGATGTCTTCGTTGTAGGAGAAGCGATAGGTTTTTGCAGTAGGGAATGCGACTTCAGATTGTAGTTTCAGATTTCACCCCTGTCATTTGCCGTCACTCGTGGTGCCCATTCTCTAAATTGACATGGTAGAACACAGCTGACATGATGCTAAATTTATCTGCGATGGTACCCATTAGCTCCATACGAGCGCCCTCTGTATCCTCCACGCCTGTAATTCACGGAAATGCCGAAAGTTTCGGCGTTCAACTGCCTTTCCTTGCGCCAGTCCGGCTTGTTTACCTTGCCTTGACTCCTCTCGCTGGCCTCGCAACTGATGTTGTCGAAGAAAGATTTTGATCTGTCATAGAACTCGCCACTGACACTACCACCAACACGTTCTTTACTGTCTCCTTCTTTGTTGTTGGCATGACCATCACTGTCATAACCCGAGCCTGACTCTGAATGATTGGAGCTCTTTGAATTATCTCTGTCGCCCGACCCCTCACCATTCTGTTTGCCATCTTCTTTGATCTTTAAGTTCTTGAGTTTTCCTTCGAGTTCTAGGAATAACTTGTTTGCCTCATCGAAATCGTATTCCCCTTCGAACTTGAGTGGAGCAGTCTTGCGTGAGCCTCTAGGGGCACCGGTGCGATCGCCCGATCGGCCGCGACGACCAGCTGGCGGACCGACACGTCTATTGATTGGACCCCCCTTGGAATCTTTGTCATCTCTATGACCAACTCCACGACGTGGGTTGCGATCATTGTTGTACCTCGGATTAACATGATTGCGATCGTAACCGCCACGGCCTGATCTCATCGGTGGCCTTCCATCTCCTCGCCGACTTGAATCATGATCACGTCGGTCATACAGTCTTCGGTCGTCACCTCTACGGTCATTGCGTCTATCATCTCGCCTGTCATCTCGCCTATCATCTCGTCTATCATCCCGTCTATCATCCCGTCTATCGTCGCGCCGTTCATCCCTTCTATCATCCCGTCTATCATCGCGCCTGTCGTCTCGTCGGTCATCCCGTCTGTCGTTGCGCCTATCGCCTATTTCTCCCCCACGGCGTGGACCTGCATCACGACCAGATGAAGCTTCTGACTTTCTGTTGCCGATTTCTTTTTGATTCTCGGGACGTGAGCGTCGCACATTGGATACGGCTGATGAGTAATTAATTGGATGCGACCTGTCTTGTGCTACCTGTTCTTTCTGGCTGGTAGGCAAAAAGGGCAACAGAGGTTTGGATGCTTGTTGCGATTGTTGATGTTGTGGTTGCGATGGGCCTGATGAGGTCGGTAGAGATCCGTTACTGATTCCGTCAAAGTTGGTATTACTTGATGACTGGCGTGCGCTGATAATGGCTGGGTCAGATAGACCCGGTGGCTCCGGCGCGTCTACTCTCAGATCCTTAACATCGCTAGCGCGGAAAATGATTACGTCATAAACGTCGTTTTTTGGTGGCACATAGGCGTTGGGATCAGTACATCTTGATTCTGTGCCATATGATCTAACCTTAGACAGTGAAATTGTCGATTCCTTTGGATCGACACAATATAATATTCCTTCGTAACGAATGTCACACTTAGAGATTAAGCTGATCTTACAGCCAAGAAATGGTACATCGGCCATTCTGTTTGTATGTCGTAGTTTCCTTGAGTCTCTATCAATAGAGTTAGAATATTTTCTAAGAAATCCCTTGCCGATAGTCTCTGTGATAGTGTATCTTGAACACAAATTTCTACGTGTTAGTACTCGTTCTCTGAACTAGTTTACCTTTCTATGGATGTGCTCTTAAGCCCCCTCTTAATATAAATGTTGATCAAACAAATAGTTTTGTTAAGCCGTAGTTTAGTTTGAGAATGTTTGAGTGACGATTAGACTGGCCCAGGCTAATAATAATAGATGTAGACTGAATCTTTAATAATATTAATCATAGTAATTTCTTGTTTGACGAGGTAATGCATTATATAGTCGGTGGGAGGCGAACACAAGGCAAAGCCAGAGCGGGGACGAGAAGCGAGAAACACTCGCTGCATAGATGACGGCCGCCGCGGGAACTATTGCGGAGCAGCAGCGCTGGCGAACTGCATTTGTTCAGTTCGCAAGGAGCAGGCATCAACGACGACAAAGGGGAGACTAGATTTGAAGCGACGCGGTGGAAATTGAGCGGACCAGCACTGTTGGGCTGTGCCACAGACGGGCCGCAGCGCCATCCAGCCTGCCTGCACGCGAGCCTCGAGTTCACCAGCATGCTATCCACCGCTTGGTTGGATGAGCAGGGAGTTTTAGCCCAGCGTTTTGTTGAAATAGCATTCGCTAGGCACGATTTCCCCCCTTGAGCGCAAGAGTGTCGCGTTCGACCGATGGGATATGTGAGACGCTAGACATGGTTCCCTTTCCTGAGGTACGCCCAAGCGGATCCGCCTCAACAGGGGAGATTGCCCTCTGTTCTGGGGTTCTTTTAGACTCTTAAGGGCCGCATAAAGCGGATTTTGCCCGAACTTTCCGCGTCTCAGGGCTCTCAATGCGAAGGCTATTTCAGCGGCGCATGGTTTCTCGTCATCATCCAGATCTGGACGCGTCCAAAATATTGCTATCATCTCGTTTGGGCTGCTATCGATATATTAACGATCTGTATATTATCTCCATTCATGCCATTATGCATCCAAACCACTTCCAATCCCATGGTCATTGGAATGGGGGCCAGTCTTACTCGGCGTATGCAACCAATAAGGGCAGGCAGCTGATGAGCTTTAGGAATTATGTTCAACAGTTAAGCGATTACATAGACGAAAACACAGCCTGCAAGAAGTACAAAGAGTTTATGATTAACCTTTCCCAGAGTAAGGTCGGAAGATTCTTCGATGCGAACAAAGACAGAGAATGGTTCAGGCTCAAATACCATCCTATCGAAAGTCAAAAAACTTTGCACCAGCAGAATGTCAATTTGATGAGAAGATTGAAGATCTTCAATGACCTGAACGAGCGTAACTACTTTGCAAAATTCCCCTATGATATTAGGAATGCGTCTCAAATAACTAGACTCATGAACGCTATCATCATCCAATTAGAAGAGGGGCCTCAAGAACTGGTCGAAAACTTGCTCAATGGAGGAGATATCCCCGATGGTATGATGGGGAAGTATATCCCTACTCAGCCTACAAGCATTGTAATTGATGATGTTAGTATAGAAACAACCACGGCGGAATTAATAGATTTTTGTAAAAGCGCCAGCAACCATCTCCTCAGATTGGCCCAATTGGAGCCCTACTACATTGAAGATGGTCTGATGCGGAAGAAAGTGATTGCTGTCTTCTCCAATGAGGTGGATATACGTGATGTTTGTTGGAAGTTGAGCAAGACAAAACTGAACAATAGATTGTTGAGTGTTTCAATCAACAAACCGATAGCGAAACGAGTTTTGGCTGTCGATGCTCTTTCGAACCATCACACTTCCCTTATCAATGATATCAGGTTGGCAACGATACTTATACTCAATTTTGACGAGCTAAAAGGGCTATATGGTAAGAGAAAACAGCTGCTAGAGAACATTAAGCTAGAAGTAAACAACATAAAAAAAGATATAGATCGAGAGAGTTGCTCGATGCAGGTAGACGATGAGTCAGAGGATATCAACAATGTGGCTCCTCCATCACCTCCTGGAAGTGACAAGAGTGGTAACAAAGATGAAGAGAGTGATAAACCTTTCGATGTCAACTCTTTGGATGAAGAAAAAGAGAAGGAGAAGAGAAAACTCTTCGAATTTAAGTTTAATATTGATCCAAGCGCGTATAGATTGACTAGTAAGCTATCGAAAAGCAAGAATCCCATCCTGGAAGGTGCACGTTTGTACTTTGCTGAGTTTATCGAATCCGCTCAAGCCGCATACAACCTCTCAAAGATACCTGATGATTTAAAAACTGAAGCGGTCAGGGAGGAATTAGATCGAATGAAACAAGACAAGTTTGCGATCATCGACACGATCGCAAGAAATTCACCCTGCTCTGTTGAGGAGAGCTCTAGATTCTTGGACAAGCTCTTGTGGTACTTGAGGATTGTGCATTCGTTTGACTATTATAACAAGACCATCTACAAGCAAGAGGATGACTTGACTCTTCGCATCGGTGTCATCCATGTCCGTGGTGATCCAGATGAGTTGCCTCAGCCCATTGATTATGAGAAATTAAGAGCCCATATTCAAAAAGTAGATAAAGATTATGAGGAGTTCGGACAGAGTCAGTCACAGAAATATGTCACGAAAGACGAGGAGCGTTACAACTACAAAAGTTACGGAAAAGTCATCACTGATGAATTGACAAGTTACGCTCAGAGAGTGCATAAACCACGTAGTGAGGAGACAGAAGAGGTCTACAAGTGTCGTCATTGTACGAGGGTGTTCCAAAAACTCGGTGACATAGGACGGCACTTCGTGACGAAGCACCGATGGGCAATTGACGCCATTGAGTTAGAGACTGACTTCTTCAACGCATACCTATTTGATGCCACAAAGATGAACCCGTGCCCTCCGAAAGAACTGCTAGACATTCCCCCAAACCGTTTTGCTAAGATAACTAATTTATCTCAGATGGGAGAAGATCCAGATATGGTGCAACAGACTCTTGAAGCCTATAGCAAGATGGAGTCTTTTGTTAGGGAACCTGCACCCAGGTCCATAGTTGAAAGCGACCCCAGAAACGAATCCATAGTCGATTATAATGACATATCTTTCGATGATGCCATCTAAACACTATAAACTTAGTCATCCGTATTCTAAGATATCCTTAATTCGACCTTAACTTGTAGTCTTAGAGAGAAACGCCTCTCCCCCGCACCCAGATCGATCTCAGAAGAAAAACTGTAATAAATTCTTAAGCTTCCCAAGCTCATGTGTTATGAAACATTCCCTTGAGCTGCCGATATTGTTCTCTCGAGCGCTAGTTTTTGATTCGACTTGACTGCAAGATATCCAGTCTATAGGAGAAGATTTGCTGTATCAGTTGAGTTATACTTTCAGGGTCTGATATCTTAGTTCACTTAATTAAGAGTTATTCCTCAGAATTCACTTATTAAGACGGGGTGTCTTCCTCACGAAACAAGTAAGTCGTCCAGTAGACCAAATTGAATATCGCAAATTTGAGGGGAAAGAATATCCTTGATATGACGTCGATCCTCTTCGATCTAGTTGGAAATTTGGAAAGCCAGAGTTTGCACCAATTCTTCTTAGATTCTTTCTCGCCTGTGTGGATATCATCGTGCGCCTGCCAAGTTTTTTGATTGAGAGAAACTCTTATGGTTAGTCAGAGAATCTTATATCTGAGAATAGAAATCCGCTTACTCCTTTCGGCTCATTAAGAGACGCCAAGGTGGAAACGAAGAGGCGTTCAACATGGGGGAATACTCTATTCATGGTCAAAAACTCATCGATTAAATTTCCAGCGGTAGACTACCCATGAGGAGGGGTTTAGGTGCTATTTCGCCAAATTCTCGCTAAGATTCACGGTGAGAGTCTAAGCATCCGCCAATATCTATGAGTCGCGAAAGACTCGGGCCTCACGATTCTTCATCAATTACTTGGTCTTGCGACCTTCCCCTCCCTCTCTCATTGATACAAGTTTGGTGGGAAATTGGCTTGATCGGCTCTTAGAGAAACCGGTGATTTGATGCGTTTCCATCTCACAAGCAGATTGATCAAGAGACGGATGGAAGATGCTCCGACTAGACAGATTGGAATCATCATGCGGCGATCATCGACACTCGCGAAATCATCATCACTTGACACTTCATCTGCTTGGATCGTCCTATGTTCAGTGGATTTTGAAAATGGAAAGGCCATGAAATAGTTCCTCGTTCGATCAATCTAACTCGTGGGAATCGATCAAGTTTGTCGTAATCAATCAAGTAGGATCTTGGGAGAAGGAACTCGCCCGACGGTGAATGACCAAAACCGGCCAATTGCTATGGATGGTGGGTTTTCCAAACTGCCCTTTATGGCTCTGATCGATGGACAAACTGATCGACAGCGTACGGAGGAGGGTCGAAAATAATTGCCTCTGTCTGGATCGATGCTCTCGAGCGGCTCTACGGATGTCGCAGCGCGCTAAGATAAACCCGCCAATCCATTGAGCGAGTTGTAGAGATTAACAACAGCCTAAACTAAACTCAAGCAAGCGAGACCAATAGGTGCGAAGTCCGGTGATGGCACAAAAAGTTTGAAGGACTCGAGACTCAAGGAAAGGAGATCGAGTGAGTAATGACATTTTTTCCATCGATGAGCCAAATTCATTCAACCCCATTTCGACATTCTGACCATGAGTTCTATATACTCACCAGATACTGTGCTGGTTCGTTTGCTCTTGCAGTCGTCTTGTTGGCAGTCATATATTTGTTTGGATTCCAATCCATCTGTCTTCCCGCGCCTCGTTTCTTCCTTTCGTTAGTATTCATGTGATTAACAACGAGAGACGAGTTAAAGTTTTGATAATGCATCATCTCGTCTGATTGTCTACCCGCTTGACAGAAATGCTGCGGCTCGCTGCGTTGGTTGACACAACAATTTTGATTCAAATAGGATGTCGGTTTCAGCCAGGGCATTGATCCTGCGATGGGCTGGCCGTTTGCCGGAGCCTTGGCAATGATCATCGGGGCAGAGGTGTCTTGGGACGGCGATGAGGTGTGCGGGCCCGGGCCTGCCGCCAGGCTGGCGGCCTCACGCCATCGTAACTGTTGTCTATGGGTCAATGCTGAGTTCAGCATCTCGCGTCGATGCTGGTCACTTCGAGATGCGTAATTAACCAAAGCAAATTCTAATAGGGCCCCAAAAACAAATGTTAAGCAGACACCTGTCCAAACGTCTATAGCTTTTGTGTAAGAAACCGGTGGCAGTGAGGCGTTGATACCAGAGATTTGAGTGGCCATTGTCAAGAGGGTCGTGACACCAAGGGAGACTCTCGCCGGAATTGCGTTGGGATCAAGCCAGAAAGAGACCCATGAGACTATTACAAGCATACAGCAAGGGATATAAATCTGGATGAGATAGTACGAAAACTCCCTCTTGAACATCAAGTCCACCCGCAGACAACTGTAGGCGCCAGTTGTAGTCCTGCTCGTGCAATAAGCGGTATCATAAGTCTCCAAAGTGAAACGGGGCAAATTCAACGGTTTTGCGATCTGGACTGGATTTATCTCTTTCCAGAGGAACTTTAAGTCTTCGTCTAGGTAGCCATAAGAGGCCATTTCTATGGTGCAGTTTTGCTTATCCAACGGATAGTATTTTAGGTCCATCGGGCAGGCCAAGACAAGGGAGATCCTAATGGAGTATAGAACCTGCCCCTCGCCCTTGATGCGAAGCAATACATTTGGCATGATTATCTTATGGAAGTGACCCTCTTTTTCATTTCTGAAAAACAAGTCTGGTTTCCAAATTCTCTCGTGCTCCGTCAAGGTGATCGAATTCAGACCATAGCTCTTGTATTGGTCCATTTTGCCGAAAGCTAATCGATCGTCGGTCCATTCCTGCCTCAGAGACAATTGCACCGAGTACTCCTGATGCACCGAAGGAAGTGTAAACATTTGAGACAACATGATTTCATTGTCTCAGTGTTAGTGAGCGAGTTCATAGAGTTTGCGTTCTTGGAGCTGGTTCCGCAAGGGGTCAAATTTATTTGGCTCCTTGCGGTCTGGATAAGGATAGAGTAATGTGCTATGCAAATTAGCTTGCCACGTTCTAACAACAGAGCCCTCACTCTCGCGAACACACCCCGACAACCTCATGAAATGCCAACAACGTGATATGAATCTTGATCGAAGCTATGCTTCTCAATCAATCAAGCCGAGAGGCCTTGGAATGCGGCGCCGATGGAATTACATGTGCATGTTCTCTCCAGGCACAGGGACCCCTTAATTTGCATGACCATTGGAGAAAAGGTGTTCAGTTCGAAGGTTTGGATTTCGTCTAGCGTGTCTCTCACTCCTTCCCTTCGAATCTCTCTATCTCTCTTGGCTCTATCTCTCATAGCGAGTTACTATGCTCCTAGACTAGTCGCCCCCCCCCCCCACCCCATATTTTGTAGGGAGCTCTCGAGGGCCCTCCGTTATGGTGGTTTCCGCCAGCGTCCAAATGCTGGTGATAAGCCTATTCTTGGCTCCACAATCAAAGGAACAACTCCGACATGGGGTGCAGATCGGTAGTCGAGGAAAATTACCGTATCAGGCGATCAAGCCCGCAGCTATGCGGAGGGTGGTCACGTCCTAGGGCTGTGTAAGGCATTGAAGATTTTGCCTAAATTCAAGCATGAACCACCAGTCGTAGTGGCGAGCTAAAATTATGAGGCCTTGTAATGCTAGCCAGTCTAGCACTACTAGGCTGACTTGGAAGATGGTGCACAGGAGTTTGGACTGTGGGGACTCCCTCAGCCAATTGTTATCAGCTTGCCAACCAGGAGCATCAGAAAAAGAACAGTGTAAACTCACCATTGTAACATCGTCGATCTTCGAAATGCTTCTAACGAGCGTGTTAACTTTCACTATTGTGGGTCCGTCGCTTCCTGAGGTTTCCAGGTTGAGGTGAAGATTGAATGTTCGGTTAATGAACAGGCAGTGAGGGAGGCTCTGCTTGGATGACTGGCGGTCAATCGGTCAAAGAGGACGGGAATTGATTTAGTATTTGGAATAAGTGGCTCTCAGCTCTCGCGTGCGCGAGCTTGGCATTATCAAGTGCCCTTTAGGCTGGTTCCCTTTGGATATAGGACACTTAGCTGGCGGAAACTCGCTTCCAGATTGAAAAGGCTGCGCATCTCAAATGGCGGTCTGGCGGAGAACAGGCTGTCATGACGCCATAGCAAGATGCATACGCCTGGCTCTTCCGTCTGGAGGACCTTGCGTCTCGTAACATGAAATGCATTTGGCCTGGCAAATGGGCGCCAATGAGATGGGGCCCGTCAACGTTTGCATTTCTGGCCAAAGCAAGTGCAATTCGATTTGTGATTCCAGGCCCGATTCTTGGCCACTTCAGAGCAATATTTTGCCCGCCAAACGCGAGGCAACTCTCTCTCTTTCTTTTTTCTTGCCCTTCAATTGCGAGTCAACATGCTAAATTTAGGCCCTTAGTTTGGTCGGCCGTGGCCTGAGGTCCGCCCACACCTTTTGGCGGCTCAGCAAATTCAGAGGAAAACTGCTTGGACAGCAAAGTAGAGCGAACACTCGGTGGCGGTTAAAGAAAAGTAGGGCGCCAACAAACTGAAGAAGTCGCCCGCTTTCCAAGGGGGAACCTGAGCCGGTCTTAACAGACTAACAACTAGGCAGCGTGCCACTCCGAAGGCGACTTAGCTTCCTTCTTTTCTATCTGTGCCCTCGCCACTGCCACAATAACATAGCCACAGACTTGTTAGTGGCAAATTCGAAGAATTGGACCGGCAGCGAGCTGGCCACCAGCTTGGCCCAATTACCCGTTTTGCCCCTCCTGGACACCACAAGTCTGCTAGGGCCGCGCGAACAAACAATGATCCCTCTGTCGACGTGGTAACAAAGCTGGACCCCAATTGCCGTTATTGGATGGTCCATTTGCGGTTTCATTATTCCCTCTATCTCCTTCCAATGGCCGGCGAGCTCCAAACAATTTCCAGATCTCACTCTCTCTCTCTCTCTCTCTCTCTCTCTCTCTCTCTTTCTGTCTGTCGGCGGAGATCAAAAATGACTCCTCCCATTCAATAGTGCTTCCATATGTCTGGCGAGCCCCAAAAGTTTCGCTCTCCTCTTAGTCCCCGTGATGGTCCCATTATTTGGGCCAAAATCCCTTGATGCCTCTCTCTCCATTTGCCAGCGCCTCTGGAAATCAAGCTGGGTGAATTGGGAACCTCCATTTCGGAATTGTGTGATTCAATTTGTAACCGCGCGATTCACCACGGAATCACCATCGACCTGCAGACCATTTCCTATGGGCGGAGCGAAAATCAGACTGAGATCTAAGCTGCTATTTACGAGAATTGGACACCAAAATGAAGTTAGAGACATTTGCTGTCACCATTTGTCCGAATGCGGTTGATTTGGGCACCTCAGCTAGACTTCTCTCGCCATTCCAATCGCATTTCGGGGCGCACACTCTTATTCATCGCCTCGAAGGATTTTTGGCTACCCTTCACAAAGCGAAGCGACTTTTCGGCCAGGCTGTTCCACCATCATTCGGAAGAATATCTCCACGACAAAATCCAGCCGAGATATCCTTGGATCCACATGAAAGCACTCCAGAAACTGAATTTGACTAGAATGCATCCATGGCTTTCTATGCTACATTCTGGAAATGATAAATATCGCGAATGCTAATGTCAGATGGAGACACTTGCCAGCTAGCTGATCCCGGTTTCTGCACGCTCAACTTGACTCGATGACTTAGAAAAGACCTTGTCTAATCTTACAGCTTTTGTTCCACGTTTTCCAACTGTCGTTCAGCATCCGAAAATAGTTCGAGTCGAAAATCGGCCACGCTCGAGCTTATCGGATCGGAATTCTTCGGATCGCTGATCAAAATTCATTGACCCATATCCCTGAATCCGGAAATCTCATCCGGCATCAGGAAGCAGCTCTGTGATTTTTGCAAACTCGTCGCCGAGCGACAGGTTTTCCACAGTTCTGAGATCAGAGCAATGGCATTCTAGTCACTGGACGAAATTGTCAAGAGATTTAGATTAGCATTGAAATGCCACAGATTCGGAGGATCTTTTCCCCTGAGAGGCTTCTCTCGAACCATTGGTGCTTCAGGGAAGAAGATCGATGCAGCTAGCCCGTGTGCCAACTGATCGTCAAGGTCACTTTAGCACAGGGTAAACTAAGGAAAATCATGCACCAAGACGAGAGGAACTTGAATTTCGACTCAGTTGAAGGAATTTTCACCCAGGAGAATATACTAACACCCTGAAAAGGAGGCACCAGCTCGATCAGGACTCTACATCTTATCGACGATGCTCGACTCGTGCTCATGTTCACGAATGGTACTTGTTCATTCGGTTGCGCCCAGGAATCTAGAAGGAGTACAGTTTGATTGAACAGCTATGGTTGCGTGCTTCTTCGAATGAAAATCTCCGGCTCGAAATAGGGCCTAGTATTGCAATGGGATGCTGGATGAGTTGCAAGAGTTGCCATTATCGTGCTGGAATGAGTCAGACAGGCAGAAGTTTTTGTGCAACTTGCTAGGCAATAGTTTCGGGTGGTCCCCCCTTGACAGTTGGACCAACAACTGGCGGACCAAATGGAGCTCAGAAATAAGCAAAAGTGTCAAGCAGCGAGCAAGTCTCAGTGTGGCCATCAGTGCCCTTTGCATTGGAGGGCCACCAGAGCGAGATTTGCATCAAGCTCGGCCAAGTGTCTGTTTCAAGTGTTTCCGCGCTTGCCCCCCCCCTCTCTCCCCCGTCTCTGCCTCTCACTCTTTTCCCCTAGCTCGTTTCTATTCCCGACAGTTCACAAATCACCCGCTTGGATTGATGTTGGTTGGACATCGAGCAGAGTTGAGTGAGCGAGGCCTTTCGTGAGCAATGGCACATGAGGGCCAAAGAGGCACTAGCAAGGCCCAAATGTCGCGACGCCAGATCGTCCGGCCGCTTCTTTGCCCCCTTCAGCCCCCGTACGATCGGGAGCTAAAATGGCACCGAGCCAGCGGAAGATTGCTGGTCCTTCAGATGCCTTCTCGTTGCCACTTTCTTGCATGGCAATGTTGCCTAAGCTCACTCACAGCGCGAAGGCCAAATTTAATCTCGCCGAGCAAAATGAATGGCACTCGTAGATGAGCTTTCCTCTGGTTAGTTCAGCCTTGACGAGGCACAACTCGGGCTTGACGCAGCTGAGAACCGAGAAGCTATGGAATAAATTGCTCAAAGGCGACGCTAGATTAAGAGAGAGAGAGAGAGGCTAGGTCATTCAGAGGTGGTGCGGCTCATTCGTTTCCGGCTGACGATTGGTTCCCAGAGAAATGGTTGACCTTCGAAATGAAATGAATGATTCGTCCATCTTTTTCTCTGCCATGAATTGAATACTAACCCGGTTTGCTAGAATTGGCCACGCTCGAGCCCGCAGGCCTGATACGTTTGTCATAACCTTCGCCGAGGATTCTATCTACGATTTGCTTTTCAATTTCGCGACTTGAAACCTGCACCGGAGCTCCAAGAAGGTCTGTCCCAAGCTTCTGTTTGGCTTTGGTTAGAGCCATGGCTTGAATTGAATGTGGTATGCTAGTTAGATGCTCTTGAGTGCTCAATTTTGAGGCGTGTAGCTCTTGGATTGTTGTTGCATCAACTTGGCACTCTTCCATCTTATGCAAGAGCACCATGAAGATACCCACGGCCGCAATCAAGTGGCACAGCTCGCTCACGTAATGAGGACTCATTGTTTTGATCCAACTAGTTCAGTTGGTGCCAACAAATTGAGTCCCGAAAGATCAAACTTTGGCCGAGGTCTCCATTTTGCATCTTCTGGTGCTTGAATCTGGAAAGAACTGGTTGGTCATGAGAAAACTCGAATACTACAAAGGTTTAGATCAGATCTCGTCGGCTTAAGGATGAACTTAATGAAGTGATCAAGTACTTCTTCATCGGAATCCTCTCCAACGAGTGGACGGCATAGCACTGGTCAGTGTGACGGCACCGGATAGTCCCCTGGCGCTCCAAACCTCTGCGCTTGCGCATACATTCCCCTCAGTTGTGCTCGTCCGACCTTAGGTGCCCCATGTAGCTCCTTAGAGATCCACAATTTACTGCAATTTTGCTGGGGAACACGACTGCCGAGATGGATCTTATTTGTAGTGCCACATCTGTGGTATCTATTTGAGTCGAAGCTCTTGTCACAAAAAGGAACGGTCCAAGGTCACTTGTAAGATTGAATAACACTGGATTGAATCCCAATCAACTTCCTGTGGGGGGGAGGCCCAACCGCTAGATATGGTACGAGCGAGGCTTGTTGGCTACAAGAGTACGGTCGAATCTGGACCCGCTTGACCTATCTGTAAGACGTTCCAAGGTCGATTCTACGAAAGGCGTGCAGAAAAAACTTGTGGTACATCCCAAGATCTCAACAAAAACATTCGACAAGTGTCGACAACTAGTAAAGCCTCATATCAACCCATAAACAAGGAAAAGCGCCGTGGTTAAGACCGATCATTAGAAGTTGGAAATGTTGCCATTATGTTGCCAACTGCGGGAGTGACAAAGATCATATGCCTAGTAGCTTGTGTGCCCATTTCCAAATATCAATCCCATCGTTCGATACCTCCAACGTTTGCACGGAGAGTCCACCGACCTACGAGAATATTCAAATAGGGAACTTGATATCCCTGAGCAAACACCTAGCGCGCACGAATTGGAAATTGTGCTAAAAAGTGTATCGATTCAAATGATTGAACTTGTCAAACTGAATCCGAACGAAAGAGATTCACAACTGGACGCTGTGTCTGGCGATCAATTTGAATCGCCTAATTCAACGAGCGAGAGATCAATCGTCTTCACAGGTGTGCATTTTTACATTTTGTGCTGATTTCATGGCGATAGACAACAAAATTGGCCACCTGCGAATCTTGTGACAGTCCATTTCCGGTTTGCTAGCACCATTCAACTCATTTGTATTCCTGTGCGAACTAAATTTACCGTAGACGAGATCAACCTCTTTAGATTATGTAAATGATAAATGTCTCCAGACACATTGGGGAATGGAGCCCTAGATTTGTTCACAATAAACGCTACCATGCCGGAGTTTATGAAATCTCGTGCATTATTGTCAGCAAATTCACGCGCGCCACATAGCAGACTATTGATGGCGTGATAGTATTTACTTTGTTCACTCTGATCTTAACGAAAGGTCGTTGCCTAGACAAACTTGGAACCTTGATTAAATAATCCCATACTCGCTGCCGACTAGTTGATTCGAACCCTAGAGTGGTGCGAGACGTGGTGGTCGATAGAGAAACTTATTCAGATCATCTTAAGAGGCCGACGAGTAAGTTATGGAATCCAGGTACACAGTTCCGAGAGGGATCTCTTCATCAGTTTTTTCAATCTTACATCATGGAAACTCAGTTTGAAGATAGTTTCTCGCAGGCACTCAGTACGGGAGTGCAGTGGCTAGAATCTCAATCCCCAGCAGATGGTCAAGAATCTTTGCTCAAGTTTGGTCGCAAGTTGATGAAATTTTCTCTTGACATTGCCGGGTTAGAGGTGCTCGTGGACGGAGATGTCGCACGAGACATTAATGGTCCTGACGTGTCAACTGAAGTATCCTTCCAGAGGCAAAAAAAGGGAGAGAGGAAAAGATTCACAAAAATTTCCGATTTCACCTCGATATTCCTCACCTATATGGTTCCAAAATTACTCATCTGCTTCTACCTCCAGAACAAATTTGATATCGCTTGTTTCAAGCTAAAAAGCATCGCCATCGCTTGTGTCGAAAATGGAGTCGACCTCGCTTGTTACAGTAAAGAAATCCTAGAGAGGCCGAGGATTAATTGTTCCGCTGTTCATGCGCATAGCAGTAGAAATAAAGAGATTGAATGGGAAGGATTGCATCAAGAGTATTTGTTTTCTGCAAGCTGGTTGAAGACCATTGGTGACCCATGGTTGTATATTGGCTTCTGTGTAGAGTGCTCTTATATATTTCTTCTGGTGCTGAATATCTGCGGATACTTTATCGGAAGGAGGGTCCCTTGGGATTATAAAGGAATGGCTTTTGCTTCACTTAAAGCCTATGCACTGGAGAAAAACGAGAGGATAGAAATACTTGAGGCGACCAAAAAGATAGTTAACTCATACACTAGCTCCAGTCATACGTTCTTAGAGATAATCAAGGCTCGCCATCAATTAACAAAGTCAATCTTACGCTTCAATGGGACCAAATTCGATCCCTCGAAAAGTATCAACAATCCATCACATCGATTCGTAAGGAAGGAAGTCCAAAAGAAGATTCTCGATCACGAAACGTCGTTGAGCGAGCTAGCCCACATGGCATCTGATGGGAGATTACATCCTCTCAACATGCGACCTGAAACGATACGCTCCAATGCAGCGAGATACGTGAAATATCTCATCGGATCGATTGCGCTTTTGAACGCTTTCACCATTAGCTACACGTTCGCGTTCTTTTCCATCATTCCTAGCGTGAAAGGGCACAAGCTTGATTATGTCAAGCTGCAAGATTTTGTGTTCTTTTTGGAATATTCTCTATTACTTACCATTGATACAGTTCTTGCGTCCGTCTATCTCATACTACCCTTGATGATATGTCTCGACCAAATATCCTACGCAGATGGACTGATTAATATGGTCAACGATTGCCAGCAAAAGGTCGGGGCATTCAGAAAGTATAATTTAGATGCGATAGAAATGTTGAAGATGAAATCTTATTCCAAGTTGGCTCCACGCAAGGCTGCCCATCTGACTAGAGCATCGATGGCAGGTGGTCTGGTTACTGAGTCTCACGAGTTGATGCTACCTATGAGCCGACATGGATCATTTGAAAGAGTTGCCTTTTCGAGAAACTCAGAGAGAATGGAAATTGATCTAGTGCTAGCTAAAATGAAACTAGATGTGCGATCTAGCCTTTTGGTTACATTGATGCAATATAAGCTCTTCGCCGAGCAATTCAAACATGTCAGAGGAATACTCAGCATTGCGGCCGTTCTAGCATTTATTGTTGTTACCGCTGTTCCTGTTGCTGTACAGCTCTATTACAGTTACTTAGATCCAAGTATCAGAGGTATGGTGGCAGGTTGCGCCATCGGGTTCACACTGTGCATCAACGGTTCCTTTTTGCCATCATGCGAGCTACATAAACGCTGCATCAAACTAACGCAAAAAATGACTTGCCTTCTGGCAAACGCGGTTGAAGCCTTTTGTATCGACCGAGAGACAATATTGCTGAGGACTGATTTAAGCTCTGATTCGGGTTCCACCTCCCCCGAAGTCTCCGCCGGCGCACCAAAGATAAAACTCTTCTATAGCAACTCCGAGGACCATACCATCTGGCTCCTCCGCAAGGAGCTCAATGACATCGGCAAAATATCGAGCCGATTTACCGTCAAGATTTCTCGGATCAAGCTCACCTATGGGACCATGATCAAGCTGTACTTCTGGCTGGGCGTCTTGGTTGTTCCATCACTGATGCCGAACTCGCAAGAAGGTCAGATATCGGATCGTTTGATGAGATTCGTATGACTCGTGTGATCTAAATGTGAACAAGGAGTTGGATCTCTGGCTTGGTAAAAATCTAGAATCTCTCTGTGCCAATCGAATCACTTGTGTAGCAATGCTGATCAGCCGCTAAATAAACGACGAGAACTGTTGCTTACATACCCCAATGTTTAGATCTATCTCTTATCTCCCACTCTAACTAGCCTGTGTCAGCGGCGCTATGTTCCCTGGTCTCACTGATGGATTATGAACGAGCTGCAGCCAAGCCGCAAGATGTGGCATCTCCGCTTCCAAATTCCTTCTCAGCCGAGATTTTTTCGTCGCTCTAAGGCCGTATTGGCTTGGTGAGACAAAAAAGGTAGCCGCAAGGTATCATTTTTATTAAAGAGAAAAAATAGAAGAGGAAAATAGTTGACACGATAGCAGACTTGCTGGCTAGTTTTCTTTGTTTTTACTCGCTTCTTTTCCTTCACCATGCTCACCCTTCGTGGACTCCCTGTGCCCAGAGGGCTTTGAACTAGTTGCTACGGTCTTTCGGTTGGGGGCCTGTTTGCCGAGGTTTCCTTCTAAAAGTTGGCTAGCGTCGGCATTGGGTGGAGGCCCCGTTGAGACTGGTGGAGAGGACGGCGCTGTCTGTTGGTGATTCTGCTGTTGATTGTGATGGCTTTGGTTGTGGTTTTTCGCGATCGCTTTGCTAGATAGAGTTTGGGAGTGGAGCCCCCTCCGCTGAGCTGAGTGTAGAGATTGCGAAGGCGTTCGGGCGTTCGGGGTAGCACCAGTGACCGAGCCTGAGGCGACGGTAACGTTGGAGCCAACTCGTCGGCTAGGACGAGTCAGAATCGGGTCAAAACCAAATGATTTTACGCTCGACCTTGGTCCGATGCTTCGTGGGCCTAGAATCTGGCTAGTTGGTCCTGAGATATTCGACTCGGGACTGGGCTCATCGTCACTTATGGTGCGAGTCATCAGGGGCAGTATACCATCCAAAAGCTGAGGTGCACCAACAGTTACCTGTTCGATACCACGCAATCTCAGACCCAAATGAACCAGCGACTCGCCAAATTCAACCTGTCGGCTCACGTTCCACAGACCGACAACCAAGATTGCCGAGTTGACGGTGACCAGAAGCCAAACAAGAGAATTGAGTAAATCAGTCGTGACGAGCGTGTAATACATTGCTAATATCCCAATGGCGGCAGCCACGATGCATACAAGCACTCTAAGGATGTTTTCCCAACCGGTAAGTCGCGACTCAACCTGATTGAAGTACTCTAGCCGTTCCTGGTTCCAACGTAACTTGTAATAAAGGAACCAGTCGAGGAAAAGAACAACGGCCAGACCGTTAAGAGTTGATAGTAAAACCGCGAGAACGTCATCCATGGGGTTGCAGTTTATGGGCATTAGCGAGCTCGAAAGAAATAGACAATTTAGGGCCGTAAATATGATGATGAAAATATCTTCGTTTGTCCATTGTGGTAGAGGGACATCGTCTATGGGAAATTGGGCAGTCATCATATCTGTCACCTCGTTCATAGGGATTACCTTATTCAAGGAGCCCATGTACTGATTAATAATGTAATATTGCTCTTTATTTGTGGATAAATCAATCACAGTGAAGTCATATACATATACCGTAGCCCCAAAGGGGCCCGAGTGTTTAAGAGTTATGAAGCCTATTGGTGGCATCTCAACCAACCTGTAAACAATTATTGACAAGCTCGTGATCAGTGGCTCATCGACGAGAGTTTTTGTGTTCACTCTCGTCAGGGGTACGATCTCGTTACGTTGTGACCCCATGACAGTTATGTCAATATCATGCTTTTCTGGATTGAAGTCGCTTGATGGTAGACCGATACGGAGTATGAGCTCGTAGTGAAATTGTACAGTCCGAGGAGAGCAGAGGACAAAGACACGAGGTATAATATATGCCTGTTTCGCTCTTTGTCTCCATCGGCTAATTAAGTAGGCAGATATGATGATACCCCAGAAAGCAGCTATGTAAGCGATGGGGTAGGGGAATTTGACAAATTTGAAGGTTGCTTCGTAAGTTTCCACACTCTTGAACGTGCCCGGCCTTCGCCTAATGATTTCTGTACTGAGATTCATTGGGGGACTGATCGAGAGGGGCAGGTTTCCGGAGTCCCGCTTGAACAGGAACTCCATGGTCCACAATGTCTAGCTCTAAGGTGTTAGGATCTCCGCTCTCATGACGCTAGGAGTGTCAGAAATTCGGATGGGTTTAGCTAATTTATTATTTAATCATTTTATTTCTAAGGCATCGTGCTAAAATTGGATTTTTTTTCTCGTGCTCGCATTGCTCCATCTCGTTTGGCCCATTATATATCGGATCGCGAAAGGATAGATGTATAACAATGAATTCATGGATCCATCAACGGTTCATTGTTCTAACACAAGCATAGTGTATCCATGAATGTATATGATATATCACTGAATCCAAGGCTGGATGTTCGATGATATCCGGTATGTCCGTCGAAAGTTGGGGACTATTGAGGAAAAGATCCGCGATAACCTCGTGGCTCTTTCGTCAATGTTCGATTTTCGGCGCCAGAGTCCCATGATAGAGCAAATTGAATGAAAATTCCAGTCTAAGTGATCCTGAGTAAACAAATAGAAGGTGGATTTGTAGTCCTTGATTGATCCTTAATTAGGCGGCGGAGCCCCGCGAGCAGAGGAGCAACCATTTAGCTCAAATGAGCGCTTGTTTTGCATCGATAACTGGCTAATGTAAACAGCCTAGGAATATGATGATTAGCTCTAGTAGAGTTCTTCCAGGCCGCTTCAATGGATTGCGGTCATGAGGCGTGGAAGAATATATCCACTAGGGCCAGATATACGAAATTTGTCTTCACACTTGTTGAATTGGTGGCGCGAAGAGGATCGAGGATACCGGACATTCTCATCGGTTGAGCTGGCAGTATACATTCACTTAGGTGAGTAATTGGGTCAGGGAGTGAAAGGAGGACAGAATCAAAGGAGCCCGAAGGAATTGCTTTCTCTTGACCTCGGCTGATTTCCAGTGTCTTTGATTGCGCTTGACGGACGAAGACTGAATGCACAATTTTAGGCTTCCAAGGATGGAACAAAGAGAACAGCCTCTATGCAACTCTGACTTCAACCTCTCTATACGCATCCATGAGGTGCCATGATCATGACCGGAGCCGTTGCAACGAAAATCGGTCTCTCAAGAGATGTTTGCCGGACTATGCAGCGGGGGTGGATAGAGACGGGCTGAAACCTGACGAGTACTGCACTATCTGGGCAAAAGATTTGCGCTGTTTCTAGGATACTGGCAATTCTTGCGGATTTCTCGAGCCACAACATCTGGTTATGGCAGGATACTTAGAGACGTTTACCATTAAACTGCTAGGACAGTCAGTCTTGAGAGACTGCTCCCTAGTGTATAAATTATCCAACCCTTTTATGCACGACAGAACGCCCACTGCCTAAGCCGTCAAGTTCCTGCGAGTTCATCTGCGCGTTCACCGCATGATGGCGTCGTCCAATACACAGATGGCGATTTCGTGCGCATCTCTGCTGGGCAATCAGTCTGAACCCGCAACATTTTTATTCCTTGTTTCGAACAGGTTAGATTTGTTTTGCTGTTAATAGATTGAAATTCTATTTATAAATTTATTTACACATCTTAGGAGTAACCAATAAATTTTGTGCATCTTGTCTTTGGAATGGCTTGGAACGATCCGCCCAGTTTCGATTATCAACAAATAACTAATCCTGGAGCTAGGAAATTTAAACACCGTTACGTATTGTCTGAAACAAAACTGGGTCAAAGTCAGCCCGTATTCTCAGCTCATTATTCTAGCCAGACACAACCCAATTTACAACAACCACAATCAGCACTCCATGCTTACCAACCATTGGCACATGGTCATTCGCAGCCGGCACAAAACCTTCAGACGCAGCTGATTGATAATAGGATAGAATCATTTCAACCACAACAACAACAGCATCAGCTCCCATCAATAGGGCCCCAGCAGCAGCCAACACTATCCGCTAATATCAGCTCTCAATTTCTTTCTCATCTGCCGGCTCAAGGAACTGACTCGAACCAGAATGCACTGTGAGTATTGTGACATTGTACTTGAGGATCCGGCCGAAGCCCGTCGGCATATCCTTACTGTCGCTCACTTTCGCAAGAAGACCTCATACGATTTGTCTATCAATATGTATGCACAAAGGAAACAGATTGCTGAATCGCATCCTAAAGATTTTAAAGAATTATGCGGCTTACTGAATATGCGCTCTAATAGAGATGTCCGCGCTTTGTGGGAGAATCGGTTCTTCAAGATTACTAACGATTGGCACTGTAAGGTAGCCGAAGAGTTGATGCATGCTATTTGCAGAGCTGAAAACGATTACTATCTAAGAAGACTGCCAGGAGACTTGAGGAAAAATCTTACAGAGATGCTAGAGGAAAGGGATAAGGAAAGAAACAAAGATCAGGATAAAGAGTCATAAAATTATTTGTTGATATTAGTATAACTGACCGCCATCGACGCGAACCTAAGGCAAATTGCTAGTTGGAATGTCAGTTGTTGTTCCATCGCCGCAGCATATGGACTCATGAGCTGTCTGAGGGCTGCCAAGATTTGAGTCGGTGTAAGCTTATCTTCGGTGAATTCTCCTGGACCCATATGTCACATACCGAGTGGAAAGATAAGTTGTTGAATACATCAGAGTGTTCGAAAGAACTATCATCTATTTTGGTCTCGATCAATGCTTTCTCTCCTTTGTTTTTCGCTGGTCTATGGAGGTTATCGGACCCGTTGCTCTCGAAATTGTTCACAAGAGTATTTATGTAGTGTAATTCCCTTTGTCTTCTGGACCTGGCGATTTCAGTGTCGATCATCTCTCCGAAACTGTTACCTAGTATTATCATAGATTTCAACCCCTGTTGTGACCAGTTGGCCCCAAGTAGATTATTGTAAAAATGTTTGTCCATGTGAGGCATGTAAACAAGAGTGACTCTGTCTGCCCGTTCGCGTGCTAGGCTACGAGCACAAAGCTCATTTTCGGTGATTATCTTGAATTTTGGACTCTCAAACAGCAGCAATGTTGACCTATCAATATCATCAAATGAGGGATCATAGATCTCCACGAACTGGGATAGCTCATGACGGAGATCGAGCAGATGTTGATACAAAAGTACGAGTAGGGCTAATTGATAGCGCGAAGCAATGTCAACACTCTGACTGAAAGAGCCTAATCCATAACAAATGATAGATTGTATACTCCTACGACCCTCTAAAATACTAAGAGATTCTTTCAGAGACCGTAGGAATTCACTCCTGAAGAAGGGTGAATCCTTCAATTGCTTAACAAAAGTGCCAATGATCTTATCTCGCAATTTTTTAGCCTTGTTTTGCTTCATGGGGTTGTGTCGGATCTTTGTGTCTATTCCAGGATTCTCTTCCAATCTGCAAGTTTTTCTGTATATTTATTCAGGACTGTTTCACGAGATCTAAGGCGAGCCTTCAACCTGCTAATATCCTCATTGCCATCGCTACTATCTGAGAGCAGCAATTGTTTCTGCAGAAAAAATACCTCCAGCTTTCTGGCGGCCTCAATAAATCTGGCTATGTTTTGCTCGGCACTTGGTCGAGAATCATCCGCTGGTATGGCTAAACAGGCATTGAATGCTTCCTGGAGCTTATCGACGGGATTCATATTTATTCTTGGCTATATCAGATGAGCGAGTGAAATAAAGTCGAGGAAGTCACGAGGAACGAACTGCGTGTTGAATGGACGTGCACAATTTATAGACGCTGCACATGAGGCTCGAACTTTAGCGACAGCTAATCATACTGGTCTAGGCCCTCTGCTGTCAGCCCTTACAGGGTGTCTTGAGAGGATGGGCACAAGATCTGCTGATAAGGCGGGATGGGCGGTGTTGTGGCCGTCCCGATGTTGAAAGATAGGGAAAGGTAGTCCCATCTTTTCAAGAAGCACTGTATGACCCGCAGAATCACATAGATGCGATTCAAGCGAGCGATATAATTGGTACCGCACCCAATTGATACAGTGCATACGAGGTCCGGATTTCATCTGGATCATCTCTATGACAAGAGGTATCCCGACCACATGAGGACTTTTTTCACATCCGCAGCCACCAAATCTCGGCTTCAGCCTGTTCAGTGAGAGAGGCACCTAAGAGTCTAGCACGGCGCTGGTTGGGACCGGATTGCCAGATCTTTGGTCTATCCGACGAGAATCGATCACCGTGGGCCCCCTTTCTAGCCTCACGGGTTGAAGTTCGGGTTGACCCAGCAGCTATTTGTTGTTTCATCAATGGGAGAGGACTGAATTAACAGCCCGGAAAGAAATTGGAATATAAGAGCTTGAGTTTACAATAAACCCGTGGAATTACCGGCGTGCGCCCCATGAACTGTGTAAAACAAAAGCAGCAGTACGGAACCGTTTTGAATCGAGAGCAGAATTCTTTTTTTGAAGAGAAATTGACTCAATCGATCGATCAAAGACTCACAAATGAATTGTTATGGTAATGTCTTCAATTAACTTCATAAATTCCTCCAATCTGATCATTTTTGCAGAAGATAGTCAGGTTAGAGATATAGAAGGTGGTTGGAAAATTATGCGTAAACCGGTCCTCGTTGAAGCATTAGGCACTTGTGGCAGGCGCACGGTTGTGCCTCTCGAAGAGAAAGCTACTCCTTATCAGACAAATTCTCCTCTTACAATGTTCGAAACTATCACTCATCAGGTATTCTATCCTCACTTCTTCGACACAGGTTTTTGAGCCGCTGATTGGGAAGAAGGAGTCATGCGATCATGCAAATAAGTCGCTTCCGAAGTTCGAGCAAATTATCACAAAACCATCATTTGGTGGGATTTTGTCACTAGAAACGGAATGCGATACTCTACATGTGCCTCTCGGGAGAGTCTGAGATGAGTTCTGGCCCAAGCAATGCAAAATATGAAGCCTCTTCCAGCGTGAAGGGTCCAGGATCATTGACGTGGTAGCAAGTTGTTGCACTTGGTGTTCTGTTTCGCGGCATCCAACTTATCATCAGATCCTAGAATTTTTTTTAGGTGTTTGCCACCTCGAAATTAGCATGTGCTAATACAAGCTGAGAAGAGGTTTATTCTAGCTATGGTTTCGACACAATTTTTCCTCGAGATGGAGCGCTGGGATGTGAGATGCCGAGGTGGGTCTGTAGCACCAGAAATCGCTCCCTCGGAGAAACATTATGTGAGCAAGTGCATTATAAACTTTATCGTCATCCTCCAGTCTGCAGTGCCGAAAACTTGGTTCTCATGCAGCAAGAAAGCTTTACTACTCGTCTCGGGAGGCCCGTGCCCTCGCACCAATACGTATATGGAGGCAGCAGGCATGGAAGCACTTCGATAGAGGCACCCTGGCCCGAGTTCTAAGTTCCCGAAGGCGCCTTGAACACAATAATTAAATCTCCCCCCGCTGTCTGGTTGCCGGTCGTTGTGTGGTTGTGCGTAAGCTTTGCAGAGAGGCTAGAGTGAGACAGGAAGACAATCGCGCAAGCCAGGTCAGGTGCGTCCCTGTTGTCTTACCATTTGCATTTTTATTCTCCGACTCGGCACGCAGGTTGCGTGAACAATTGTTGCGCAACTACCATGTTATCGAAAGTTACAAAAACAAGTCCCGCGAATGTTCGGCGCGCCAAGCTACCCGGTGTTAAGGGAAGTTTATAGAGACAGAGGCTGCACGATATCAGTGGCAACGATCTCTTGAGTTAATCCGGCCCACCCTGGTTTCCTCGTGGCTAGATCGGGACATGAAATAGTTCGACGTCTGAGTTTTTGATTCACTCGTGATCCTTCGCCTCAAGAGTTCACTTGTGCTCAATTAGCCAAACCTCATCCGGTTTCAGATAAGGAATAATC
>Ga0058701_10000074_pt1 | contig 77616 bp, 48 predicted proteins | sample AgamicOrMae_FD_97039 | JGI IMG/M metagenome (GOLD analysis project Ga0058701, IMG submission 97039) | Agave microbial communities from Guanajuato, Mexico - Or.Ma.e | ecosystem: Host-associated > Plants > Phyllosphere > Phylloplane/Leaf | place: Guanajuato, Mexico | collected 2012-06-04
CCATTTCGGACTCTGATCAGGCGCCACCTGTTGCGGCGCCACACTGGGCAAGTGGGCAGCCAGGGCGGCCAGTGCGCCCCCTGCTCTTGGGGCAGCTCTGGGCCAGTGGGCGGCCGCCCAGCAGAGCCGGAACGAGCGGCCGGCGCAGTCTTTCTCATTGTTGGCCACTACTACGAGCACCTGGGCCTGATGCTCGCCCTCGACGAGCTGGGCCTGCTGGACGAGGATTTGCTCTCGGCGGACGGCGCTCAGGGCGAAGGTGAGGGCGAAGACGAGGGCGAGCGCCAAGCTGCTCAGGCTGAGGCTGAGGCTGAGGGTGGCCAGTCCGGCGGGCTTGAGGAGGGCGCGCCGAAGGAGCTCGAGGCCGCAAACAATTTGTCAACAATGCATCGGCAGCCGAGCGTGCCGCGGCCGCGCAACCACAGCGCTCAGCTGCAGTCTGGCCGATTGTTGTCCACTCACTCCCCCTGGACAACAATTAGCGGCCGAGGGAGAGCGCGCCCTCGCCGGCCGGCTTCAATCGTGCTCGGCGTGGACACCGAGCCCCAGGACGAGGGCGACCACTCGGCGCGCTTCCTGCGCGGCCTGCTCATGGACGGCGTCCACTGGGACAAAGGCAACAAGCAGCCCAACAGGCGGCACCCACTGGACGGCGAGCGGCCGGCGGCAGGCGCAGGCGACCAAGTGGGCTCCATCGCAAGCAAGTACGGCCGCTACGTGGCCATAGTGCCCAGCCGGCCGGCCAAGTTCCACGAGCTGCTCGAGGAGATGCGCCACTTCTACGCCAACCAGAACACTTTCGGGCCGCCCGACGCGCCCCAGACACTCTCTGGCGCCTCCCCAAACTCAACCTTAGCCTCAGCCTCAACCTTAGCCTCAACTTCGGGCGCCTCCATCGAGCAGGCCCTGCAGACTGGCGGCACCGCGTCCCTGCAGCTGACGGTGCGCCTGCTCCAGTTGGCGCGGCTGCCCGTCGAGGCCTACTACTTGCACGACGCAGTGCAGCTCATGGCCCGCTACTTCGCCCACTGCACTCGCGGGCCCAACGCCACGCTCGAGCGTTGCCGCGACGGCGCCCAAGCCTTCGCCTGGTTCAGAGGCCGCCAGTATGCAAGCTCCGTCGATCCGAGCGGCTGGGGCCAGCTCGACTGGCGGGCGCGCGACGAGGGCTCCTACACGCTGATCGGCCGCTGGCTGGCCAATCGCCAGTCCTCCTCGTCGTCGGGAGCTCGCGAAGACGACCCCTCCTCCTCCTCGTCTGCGGCCAGCTCGGCCAGCGAGGACGCACTCGGGTTCGACATGGCGCCCATCGGCGAGTTCCACAACCCAGACTGGGCCCTCGACGACCAGCAGCTGCCCGGCATCAAGCTCAGGGTGGAGCCGGGCAGCGTGGACGAGGTGTGGCTGCCTCTGTGGTGCGCCCTTGCCAACGAGAGCTCGCCTCTGGCCAGGACGGCCTGCAGCCAGCTGAGGAGGCGCCCCTGGCGAGCTGGCGGCGCGAGTGGCGAGCCGGCGGGCGCCCACTCGGAGGCTGGCGGCTGGAGCGTGGCGCTGGCCGTGGCCAGACTGGTGGGCCTGGCGACGAGTGGCTGGCTGGCGCTGCTGCTGCTCTCCGACTGGCTGGCGCTGCGGCTGGAGACGTTTGCCGCAAACTCAGCCGCAGACAAGCTCAGGGAGGAGGAGGGTTGCAAACTGCGCCAAATGGACTCTCCTGGCCGATCGGCCGCACACTCCAAGCGGCCACGGGCGGCCGGCCTGAGCTTGTGGTCGGCGCTGTGTGCTCGATCAAGCGCGGCGAACGCCGACCAGCAGCCTGCAGGCAGCTCCAAGAGCACTGCCTCGTGGTTCAGCCCGCGGGACGAGGCCAACTTTCTGCATATCGTCCAGGAGCTGCTTGTGGCCCGCGAGACCCACTGCCTGGCCGCAACCGATTGCCGCCTGGCCGAGAGCTCGCCTGTTGTCGTCGCGGCCACTGGCCAGCCGGCGGCCAGACGAGCGCCGCATGCAGCAGCAAGCGAACACCATTTACATGTAACGATCGGCCAAGATCGCTCGGCCAAAAGCCCTGAAAGCTGCGACCTGGCCAGCTTCAGCCTTCTGGCCAAAACGTCAACCAGACATGCAAGTGGCACAGCGGCAAATGGTTCGCGGGCTAAGAGTTATCCCAGTTGGGCCAGTTGGGCCAAATTTGGCCCTGATGAAGATGTCGTTGATTTTGGGGACAATTGTTGCCTTCGAACGACTACTGCAAAGGAATCGGCCATAACAACAACAACTGAGCCCAAGACAAGCGGCCAACATGGCCGCTTGGCCCACAGACAAACTGTCAACCTTCACTGTTACATGTTCGCATTTCCAAGCTGCCGATTTGTCCATTGGCTGACGGCTTTGCATCAGCTCAAGGAGATGCTGTTCCAATACCAGTTGGACGCCATGCAAGGCTTGCAGAACGCAGCTCCCTCGCCAATGGTCCACAAACGGCCGCAGCAAAGGGCCACTGGGAACTTGCAGGGTGCCACATTTGCTCGCGCTCATGCAAATGCCAATGGAAATGGAAATGGAAATGGAAATGGAGACCAAAGCGGCAATGGCTCAGAAGCCTGTTTGGAATCCAAACACGAGTGGCAATTGGGCGGCGCCAAATCACAACTGCGCGCCGGCCTCCTTCGGGCATTTCTGTCGCTCGTTGGCGGTGACAGCAAATCTGGCCAATCAACAGTGGGCCACCAGAGCCACACTAATGCCTCGGGCGAGCATGGAACACCTCTAGCTTTGCCAGTTGACGGCGCCCCCACCAGAAGGGCCAGTCTGTGGCGCTGTGTGGCCGGCGGGCGGCAGATTAGCGCGCTCGACGGCCGTTTGCGCGCCGGCTTCTTCAGGGGCCGCCACTCTGGTGCGGCCATGGTGCGACTTTTGTTGCACAAATACAAGGCGCCCAATCAGACTCTCTGCGATCTGCACCACTTGGACCATCCGAATGTGCAAAAACTGGTCGCCATCTCGCTCGCCAGCCAACCGAAGCTGCTCGACGGCAAGGGAGTCCAGCTGGTGTTTGCCCCATCCGAAAGGGGAACTCTCAGGGACGAGCTCAGGCTGCTCAATGGAAATCTGTACCTAAGTGCAAGGGCTTGGCACACATTCAAGCTTCATCTGTGGCGCTCCCTAACCAGCGACCTTCTCAATGGTCTGGAGTATTTGCACCACTCGCAGGTGAAGTATCACGGAAATTTGTGGGCCAAAAATTGCTTCCTGACGGCCGACTGGCGTCTCAAGTTGGCCGGCTTCCATGGGGACCACTTGCGCCGCTCGTTGGGCCCCTACGAGCTGCGTCTAGCAAGCATTGGCGCGGCCCACCAGGAGCAGCAGAGCGCAGACTTGGACAACTACTATGAGGAAATTCTCTACTTTGCTCCCGAGTTGTTGCAAAATCACACCAGACGCTCTGAACTCGATTCCAGATCCCTCCAGTTGGCCGACATTTACTCGCTCTCGCTGGTCCTCTTCGAGCTGTTTGTTGGCCGAGACCCGTGGGCTTGCGCCCTCCAAGACAGTCAGTTGGAAGTCAATTGTGAAAAATCAACACCGCCCACCACGAAAGGGGGACCAGATGTGAACTGTTTGCTCAACCATTCGAAGAAAGTGCTCCTCATCGACAGGCTCAAGGCTCGGCCAGGTCTCAGGCCGCCGATGGAGCGATTAGATAATGTGTTGTGCAGTTTCATTCAACACCAACACGAAGCCACTGATCAAACGAGCGAGACCCAACTGGATCCTGAGCGGCCGCACTTTGCCAGCGCTCCGTGGTGCTCCTCTGAAGGCAGCCACTTCCATGCAGGAGGAGGAGGAGCAGTCTTGGAGGAGCCATACGTCAAGCAGCGCCGCCAGTTCCACGACGAGCTGCACCCCAAAGAGCTGCAGCCCCTCGAGGGGGAGAACCATCTCGAGGGGGCCGCATCATTGAGATATCATCTGAAATCAGTTAGCTCCAGGCAACAGATTACAAGCCAAACGAGCCACAACTCTGCCGCCTTCCACCTTCTTGACGCAAACTCTCCACTGCTGGCAACCTCAAGCTCCATTAGCACGTGCCCTGGGAGGTGTTTCTTGTCGCTCTGCTTCGATGATCTCAGGACAGTGTTGAGGTGTTGCTGGTCCTTCTCGGCCAGCGACAGGCCGCAGTCCATTGGAATTGTTCGCTCTCGATTGGTACGATTTTTGGCCCTGAAAATGAGTCCCATGCTAGATGTCAGCTCAAACGCGCATGACAACTCCGACGACCATCACCTGGAGCTGTTGAAACTCTACTCGAAGCTTCTGGAGGAAACGGCGGCCAGCCGAAGCGAGCAAGTGGCCCGAGAGGCGAGACGAGGCGAGCGCCTCAGCGCTGCAATGCTGCCGCAAACGGTCCACCCGTCCCACTTGCAAACGCCGACCACCTTCCACAATATTAGCCTCTGTCTGGCCAAATTCTCCTTCCTCCACTCACGCGATGGCCACTCCCTGGACAGTGCGCAGGCCAGACTCGACGACGTCCAATTTGTGTTGAGGAATCTCGACGAATTGGTCTCCAGCTACCAGGGCCACTTGCAGCTCGTTGACTCGCAGGCGGACTCTCTGCTCCGCTTCATGGTCTACGCTGGAGGTCCTCTGTCGCTGGACGCCTCTGGTCAGGCTTCAAAGCTGGCTCGGCACCACGAGCTCGACGAGTGCATCCTGTTGGCCTCGTTCGCCTTGCAGTTGCTTGAGGCGGCCAATCGACTTCGGCTGCCCAGTGGCGCGGGCCTTCAGGTTAGCTGCGTGCTGCAGACGGGCGGCCGCATGCACGCGGGCTGCATCGGGCCCCTCCGCTCGACCAACCCAAACTACGCCGGTCCACTCGTGCTGGCTCGCTACCTACTCACCGGCGAGCCCCTCGAGCAGGTCCACTCCTTGGAACAATATTGTGCCCCTCAGAAGATCTTAATTTCAGGCCAGTTTCACAGGAAACTCCTGCAGATCATGTCGAACCAAGAGGATCTCGAGCAACTCAATGGATCAGCTCCCGCAAACCGCCGATCGTCCTTTCTCCATGGAATCAACCTATTGTTTCTCGACGATGGCGAGCAGATTCCTCTCCGAAATCGACTCTCTTACACGATGATCAAGTGCAACAAAAGCGGACCCAACGACGCCTACTGGCTACTGAATGGCTACCAATTGACGCCCTGCCAGAAGCTAACTCTACCTCACGTGCTTGAAGCTAGCTGATTGAGCTGATGGACCCAAATGGCATCTTGCTGAGCTCTCATAGTCGCTTTAGAGGCCAACTTTTGCAACTTTCGAACAACTTCCATGCAGCTCCGCAACTCTCTTGAAGCTTGTGTAGATTAGCCGAATTATGATCGTAAACTTTTTGTGCTCCCACGCTTGCACACTGATTTGCCTCATTGTTAGGTAACTAACCTCTTTTACACACAAACATATTTGCTCACACACACAATTCACATCTGATACCAAATCTGGTACCTGATCAGAGGTGAGCAGCGGGGGAAAAGTGTGCCCGAGTTGGTGGGGCTTGAGGCTGCCGCTTGATGCAAGCTTTGCTTGAGGCTTAGATCAGATCAAGCGAACTCCAGGTGAGTGCTTGTTCCAAGTGCGCGCCGGCTCTCGTCCATGAGCATCAACATATTTTGTATTTAAAAGTTGTTCTCTTTGACATTGCAACTCAATCCAATCTCCATAGCTGAGCGAGAGAAAGAGAGAGCAAGAGTAAGAGAGAGAGAGAAAGATTCTAATAAGACACTAAGGCTGCTTGTTGCGTGTTGCGTGTTGATCTTCCAGCAGGACTGTCTACGGTATGTTGAGTGCGCCGGCGCAGTTGTGTTCAGAATCTCCAAAGAACACGTTCCTCTGCTAAACACAACATCGCTTGCCTTAGCTTTCCCTTAGAGCTGACGTGAAGCTTATCCAACAGAATGGCAAGTGAGTTCTTGTATGCGAAAGTTTTACTACTTTCGACTCCTTTCTTAACAACATCGCCCTCCCATTGGCGAGCCAAAGATGCGCCTGTGAATGTAGAAAGTTGCCTCCAGCCGCTGAGCCACGATCACGAGTTTTGTCAACCTCATCTGGGTATTCAGTGTGCAGTATACAGCATACAGTATACACTGTGTAAGCTTTGCCCAAGTGCATGTCTTTGTATCTGTGTGTGTGTGGTGGTTAGCATCAATGTGCTCCCCTTGAGTCTTGCGCATTGCGCGAACCTTCTTCTTATCTAAACTCGGCTGGCACGAGTTGGCTTGATGCGATGTTGGTTTGCTGGTGTCCCCTTGTTGTGTCTTGTTAGAGAGCTGCCAAACTTTCCTTTGGATCATTCTCTCAACCCTTGAGCCCCATGATCGACTTATCCAATGGGCCAGTGTTGAACAAATGTTGGGCATGTGAGTTTTCTCAAGCATAAATCAGACAAACTGTGCCATTATCTCATTTGATTTCGCCCACTCTTCTCCCATAAACATCAATCTAGCAAAAGTTTTAAGTGGGAAAACAAATCACTCGGAAAGTGACCCTAATTTCAAGCAGCAGCCTCCAGCCTCCATCAGCAAGACTAGCACGAAGATTATGTCAACGAGTGTGGCGACTTCTCCTACAATGCTAAGCAATAACATTCTCCATGGCACAAAGTGAGCAATCCTAGTTTGAAGAATCTCCAATTTGCCCAAAACTTCCTCCACTACTTCAGATCGACAACATAAACAATTGCACCAATTCGAGACATCACCATCTCTTTGGGCCCAGAACTGAACAGTTGGAAGAAACTTAGTGAGACTTAGGCGGGGAGAATTAGCTCGATGTAAACAATAGGTTGACGTAAGTACCAAATTAGATTAATGCAGCTCCACCCAGTGTTCGATCGTTCGCAAATTCGGCTCGACGCTGAGGCGAGCTCCAGTTGCTGAGCCAACTGGAGTTCCCTTTCCACTGGCCGGCTATGTCGACGAGCATCTGTTGCGTGCCAATTGCAACGGCAAAACCCTTTCGGCCAATTTGAATGGAGTTGCCCCTTTTCGCTTGGCTCGGCCGCTTGCGCTTTCGGCTCGCCTCGATTTCGTCCCCTCGGCTCCAGATGGCTCGTCCTTGCGGTGCATGTACGATGGGTGGTGGTGTAGCAATGTTACTCCTGAGCAGACAATCTGTGCTGCCCGCGCGCCCCAAAAGAGGGGCCCCACCAAAGTGGAGTGGTGGACGCGCGCGAAACAACTGCCAGAGTGCGCTCTGTCACAAATAAGACGACAGATGGATTGGCTCAGAAATGAACACCATCTGGCCTCCTTCCCCAGATGAATCCTTTGGCCCCAACTGAGTGCCCGCTCCGCTGGCCCGAGAAGGCCCAGGCCCAAGCCAGCGCCATTACCGTTACTTAACTCCATTAGTGCGATACTTGATTGATTCGGAGTTGCAATTTTTTGTCCTGTTCCCACTGATTGCGTTTTTTCCTCCCTCCTCGTGGCCCCTGGCTTGTCTCTCTCTCTCTCTCTCTCTTTGTTCCTCTCTCACCCCTATACCACAAGTGAACCAGGCAACTTTCACTCTTTTTCCAAGTGAAAGTGAAAGTGAAAGCTCTCGTGCAACTTCTCTCACTTTGCGACTTGGTGGCCGTTTGGGCCGAAAAACGGCGCATGCAAATCACAGTCGCAATATGAGCGCCCTGGCATCAAAGCGAGAACCATCCTCTTTGTGTGTTGCTCACACGCGTTAACCACGCTCATCTGTTCTGCACACACACACACAGACTCGCCGCCGCCACCGCCGCCATTTGTCGGCCTCCCCTTATTTTCGGTACCGTTAACTCGAGTCTCAGCGTGTGACGTAATGTCTGTGCCCTCAGCCAAATGGGCGGCCAAAAGAGATGCCCGATGGGAAACAATAACAAGGTGAAACGTCTCACTGGCACAAGGTGAGAGCCTCACTAAGCGAGCCAATCCCATGCCACCATGATCTCTACCTTGTGAATGAGTTGCTATTTGGCGTGTGAACCATCGAAAGCTTTCCTTCTTGAACTTGTATCTTTTTTCTCCACCTGATTCAAGCCGCTTTGTCCACCCTTCCATCTCAGTGTCCTCCCTGTGTGTCGGAATCTACCCCATTCTCTGGCTCAGATTTAACTCGGCACACGCAAAGCTCAACTGCACGATTACCATACAGTTTAAGTGCTCGCATGAGTGCTCACTTGCCCACATGGTCAAGATAATTGCAACAAGTATCTCAGTTTCATTGACCACTTTCAACCTCGTGAGTTTTATGAATCATTTTATCGCGTGCACCCTCATCACTTCCCCTTCCTGGATACACATTTTCGCTTCACAAATTGATCACGCCCGTATTCTGAAAGTGGTTTTGTATGTTATGCAAGAATTATTTAGGAGAATTAAATAGTTGCCCGCTCTTTCAAGGCACAGAGAGTGATCATCACAGTGAGAGGTTCCTTTCGAATGCACCCAGGAAACTAAGTAATTAATTTTGAATGCATCTCCGAGTTAGCGTTGAAGTTGCGGAGCTCTGCTCTTGAGCGTGCCTCTCCTCGAGACTATCTGGCGCTGGCTAATCACTCCCCATGGAGGGAGCTATAATCCATTAGTGGAGCGCACAAAGGGACATCCTAAGCTATTGGTATGACGATGATCAAGTGTTCGCCTCTTTTGCATGCTGCAATTAATCAGAAGAACGGAGAAAGAGAGCCTTCCTCGAGTCCTAAGTAACATTCTTGCTAGTGGGATAATTCGCTGGGTGTCTGCTGCAATTGTCACTTTGTGGATCCTTTGTTACTTGCTTGAATGGCTCTTCTATTCACCAAAGTTCATTATGAAACCCTTAGGCTCACACTAACGATCCTGAAACTTACCCAACTCGAGCCACTTGCTCGCAAAGGAAACAAAACATATCCAAGTGAGCAACCGATGACTTGAGAGACCTGAGCTCCTTGCAAAAAACTCTCTCCGCCCTCTCTTCCTCTTTCTGGTTGCGTTACTTTCTTTGAGAATCGGAGCTGGTTAGAAAAAACATCAGATGCACATGAGGCATTCCTTCATTATTTGGTCTCGTGTTTCACTCACCCCCTTCGTTTCCTACCCTTTTGGTCCTCGAGGGGCTCATATAATGAAAGTTTCTCGTCCTATTAATCAACGGTAGGCTGGTTAAATAATTATTCCTTTATAGAGGATCCATGGAACTCGAAAGGGAGCCTCATTTCACGATCCAGTGCTTACTAAGATAAATATAGGCACCACAGTATAACAAACGAGACAGGCAACTGAACTCGGTACCGAGTCTGGGCCTAGGGAGCGTAATTCGGTGAATTTTCTGCACCAGCGCGGTACTTTATTATCAAAGTTAGCCGCAGGGTTCGCCGCCAACGAGAGCGAACCAAGTTTGCGGAAAATCAATGATTCGCTACTGGGCAGGCGCAGTAGCAGCGAAATCAGCTCCAAATTTCACTAACGGCTCCTGCAGCGCACACAGGCCGCGTGCAACTGCGGGAGCGCAATTTATTGTCCAAGCAGCGAGTTGCTGGCATGACCGCGCGCATTGCACAAGACGGCACACTGCCGCCATTGGTTCGCTCTGATGAACTATATCAGGAAAGCACAACTTCAGCTCCTTCTGAGGAAAATTCAGGGCCCTGCTCAACTCTCACTCGCAGACTTCAACCCGATGGCGAGCAGCGTGTAACGGTTGTTGATCGTGCTACCTACTTCTCACTGAGCCCCCGCTCATGCGAATATGTGGCACGCTCGCACGTTCGCCAATCCGAGTTCGACTCCAATCCGCCTCCCCTCCTTGTGCCCTACCTCTTTGGGCCCGGCCGGTTCATTCGTCGGTTATGATGGAAACGGCCTCAAGAGAGCCTATCGTGCTCACCATTGCGACACCAAGAACTATGTGGCAGTTTCTTTCTCTCGTTGGACCGTCGCGCACGCGCAAAGGTTTGATATTCGGGCCAACTTTCGCAGCCACAGCCAAATTCGATCTTGCCCCGTCGGTTCTTATGGTGGCTAATTCTGTGTTTGCAGTTGGAGAGAAAAAAGTCTTGGTCAAAAAAGTGGGTCGCAAAGGTTTTTTTGTTTGTCCTAATTGAATGTTTCTAATTCCAACGAATTCTACATCATCCTATGGAGCCCGAGAAGAACTCTGGAGCAAATTTTTTCAATCTAAATGAGCAAGCTCCAGACGATGAAAACTAATGCCTCGATCCTAGGGATCTATACCATAGACCTGTCAGGTGAGAGGTTTATTATCATCGAGTGATTATTCAATACTCCATGGGCCAGTTCCATTCCAGATGCAATGAGTCAACCACCTAAAGAAGTGCCAAATTTGCCTGGTCTCACGCACAAGAGCAGTAAATCGACAAGCGATGCAGACAATACGAGTATCGAGACGAAAACTCCAATAATTGCCCTCTCTAAACTAAAGAACTATATGCCCAAATCTCCAAATTCGAAACTGAATTCATTAGTCAAGAAACAGAAAGAGCGCAGTGAACAATTTGATGCTGCCTTCGATAAGACTATAGTCTCTCAGCGAGACAAACAAAGTAAGTGTAATGAGAATGTATCCCACTGCTTTAGATAAATCATAAAGATGACTAATCTGGTAATTTAGCCATCAACCTTCAGAGAGAGCCCGCTCGGAATAAGCAAACTCATGATAGATTGGTCGCGCGGCACACAAATAATTCGAGAGGAGTGCAGCATGAATCTCTAGATATAGAAAAGTCGAACTGCTTCGAATCTGGCCAAATTGACCACCGACAGGCAAAATTTTCGCTCAACCAAGTCTACGGTAGCGCAGATAATCCAGCACAACAGGAGTCCAAGTGTCTGGTCCAACAAAGCAGTGGTGGTAGTGGCATCGCGCCAGTCTCAGCGGTCGATTCCAATCGTTCACTTTGTATCGCTCCATCGAACAAGGGCGCGAAGGAGGCGGAGCTTAGCGGCGGGCCAGTAGCTAATAGCGCAACACAGGGCCAGCAACTAGATCACGCAGCCTTCTTGAGTGACCGAGAGGAACGGAAACGCAAGAGAACAGATAACTTGCCGAGCCCTAGAAGTAGCCAATGCAACAGCGGGCACAGTAGCGCTACTGGCAAGAGCAGGGCACAGTCTAGCGAAATAGACCGGCAAAAGGGATTCAGCTGCGGTTATGTTAGGAATAATATGACACCGAGTGCATTGTTACACACTCAGAGTGCTGAATGCAGTGAAAGATTACGCTTAGACCGGACTAACCGTGCACTGTACCAAGAGCTTAGATCGAGCGCCACTCAAAGAGACAATAATTATCGAAGGCAGTTGATGCAGAATAACAGTTTAACAAGATTGCCCAAAGCTTGTTCACAAGATACAGCCGATACTCTGAATCCTGCCGAAGCCAATCAGCATATTCACAACCCATTGAACAGAGAAGGCATAGATGGCATTGAAATCGGTGGTTCGCATAAGTTAGCACAATCATCGGCGCCAACAGTGACACCAGTTCGCCAGCAGAACGCTCAGATAGCTGATGAACTGGCAATCGCCTCATCCCATAGAGGTAATTCGATCGCACAGAATAGTGCTGACAATTTACATCTGAAAACCAATATCTCCCTAAGCCATCCAGTTATAGAAGGCAATCTTTATCAAAGTCAAACGGTTGAAAAAGACATCGAGCAGAGCAACATCTCATTGCATAATATTAGTAATAATAGTCATCACGGCGCCAACAAATTCAATATCATCTCTAGATTGAATCGATCAACTCAGCCAGATAGAACGAACCCAAATGCGCCAGAGATTCTCTCAAACCAGTATCAGCAGACCCATTTCACCACTCCAATGCTAGCAGGACAGCAATTCAAATTTGACAACTCCTATGTTGGACGCCTAAATAATGGTATCGATTCATCGGGTAACTTTTCTGGTTCCTTCGAGCGGCACAGCGAGCAATTGGACACTTCTGGTACACACACGCAAACGCTAAATCGCGATGTTCTAGCCCATCATCAAGGTCACCGAGGGAGCGTTTCAAACCAATATAATAGTCATCATCAGTACAATTTGATTACATCCACTTCGAAATCTTCCTCACCGAATTCCACTAATTCAAGTCCATCGCCGCGAGTTTATGACATGCAAGCGATCAATCCAATCCACGGTTCCAATCATATTATTCCGTCTGGATTGAATCATTCGTCAACCAGCACGATGACAACCTCGGAATCGCACCTAGATAATTTAAACAATCATTACATGAGCGGAGGTGCCGCGAATTTGGGTCTCAATCAGCAGCATCACCAATTGAACCACCATTACTCGTTTAATCCGCAAGCAACTGCCCATCATCTATCAATTCCCACTCATGACCAATCTTATAGTCATGCGCAACAGCAACAGCACCAGCATCAGCAACAACAAGAAGCACAAATGCATCAGCAAGCTCAGGGTAGCAATCTAGCGAGTCAACAGCATTCGATTTACCATCAGATAGCGAACAGTGGAAGTGGTGCCCATGCCTATGGAGTCAATGCGAACGCGGTCCACTACCATAGCCAATTTCATTCAAGCAACAATCAGGCAAATAGTTTAGTAGTCGATGCACAACAAAATCATTTGAATACAGCTGCAGCGGCGGCTCATGCGGCCGCCGTTGTTTCGCAAAAACTCAAGACTGTTACCAACCAGCATAATAATCATCAGCAGAACTATGGCAGCTCTGTGGCCAATGGTTTCGCTGCAGGAGCAGGCCTCATGAATATGGCGGCCCACAATCATCAACAATTTCACAATACACTTAGTCAGCATCAACTAAATCATCACCACCAAAGAAGTGTGATCCATCCGAACCAGCACTCTTTGCAGCATCAACAAGTTGTCCATCAGGCGGCTAGTGTTGTAGCGCGAAAATATCAATGCAAAATGTGCCCACAGGTAAGTCGAACTCAACTACATCTTCTCTTAGTTGCTTCCTGATATGTACATTTTACTAATCGCTCTCTCCTAATGCGCTTTTTTTTACTGGAAAGGTTTTTATGTCGAAGGCTGAGATGAAATATCACAATCAAAACCATATGCGCGAGGCTAAGCCCTACAAGTGTCTTCAATGTCCCAAGGCATTCGCTAACTCGTCGTACTTATCCCAACATATGCGGATCCACCAAGGACTTAAACCATACACCTGCGATATATGTTTAAGAAAGTTCACACAATTATCTCATCTACAACAACACAAGCGTACCCATACGGGTGATAAACCGTACAAATGTAATTATATGAACTGTACAAAACAGTTCAGCCAATTGTCAAATTTGCAATCTCATTCAAGATGTCACCAGCTGGACAAACCATACAAGTGTAATAGTTGTTATAAGTGCTTTCACGACGAAGCAAGTTTACTCGAGCACATACCGAGACATCTTGAGTCGAAGCATCTGAAGAAGAACCTATGCATCTTTTGTGGCAGTAGTTACCAACAGGAAAGAGGATTGGCTAAACATTTTCAACAATATCACACGGACAAAACGCCAACATTGGTCGCGGCAGCCATAGCGGCGGGTACAACCGGTAACACCAACCTTATAGCGTCGCTCATATCCTCGTCACAATCAGGGGTCTTTGTGACATCTTCTGGTGGCGGTGGAGCGGCTAGTAATTTAAGTGGGACCAGCAGTGGTGTTGGGAATGGAATGTCTTGTAATCAAACAATGAATGGTCACAATGATAGTAACACTGACAGCACTGGTGCATCCAACAGTGCTAGCCTAAATCCAGGCCAGGGATTCTCGTCAAAATGCTCTGGGATGTAAAAATCTTCATTGACTGCCGGGCCAAACCTCAAAAGGTTTTCCGACATAAATGTAAATTCATCTCGAATCAATGATTAACTTAGATTATTAGTATAATTATGATCACAGTTAATAATAGTATTATTATTGAGTAGATATGAGCGATATAGATTCATAATCAATCAACCGAAAATTCTATCTCCAACTGGCAATCAGCAGTTTTGATTCGTATTCAGGATTAGTTTTTGATTTCTAGCAACACATAATTGGCAACACACTACCTAACTAACAATCCGGACGGGCGTGCGTAACTAGGAAAGATCACTCAATGTTAGGAATATAGTCATAATAAATTATAAATTGTGTGTTTGTTTGTTTGATAATCAATCTGAGAAGCGAGTTGTCTCTGGCTGTCGTGAAATCATACAGATCATCACATGGATAAAAGCATAATATACGCCTCTTTGTTTATGCGGGCACTCTTTATATCAAGCAATTATCCATTGAATGAGCCGATTGATTTTAGAACTGATCCTTCTATGTTGAACTGAAGTTGTCTTGATTTTGTCTTGATATTGATTGCAGCTCATCAGCGACGAGTTCATATCACGACTTTATGGGTCGATTGTTCTGCCCACTGATCAGACTCTAACCAATGGTTGCAAGTGCTTGCCACAGGATCGATTGGGTGTCGACAAGGATGATGTCTTTTGTTATGGTCTGGATTTATGTTTACTTTGTTTCTCATTTTCACAGACAAGAGCGTTTATATGTTGTGTAAGCCAGGTCGTTCTTGATAAAGTATACTCTTGCGACGCTCTCGTGATATCATCCCGCACTGATACACTCTATGCTGGTTGCATCAAGAAGTGATAGAGAAACCGGCTCGATGGTCGCTAGCAGTTAGACAGAGCGGCAAAAAGAGACAGAAAGACAGGGAGAGGGAAAGGGAAAGAGAGGAAAGCAAAGAGAGAGAGAGAGAGAGAGAGAACAAGAATTGTTTGTTTGTGAAATGTAGTGGTACAATATAAAAAGATGAGCATTGATGCACTAACAAAATGTAACAAAAATATATGTTTGCACATGATCGTACATGTTCCCTAAGTCATCTAATTCCATTTCAGCTTTGTTCCACCGATTAAAACTAAAATAGTATTGACTCACTTGGGCCTGGTATTAGTATTTCAAGAAGAGGATACAGAGTGTATTGACGATGAAGCGAGAGGTTCCAATTGTGTTGAACGTCTGACAAGTGATACATGGCGAAGCAAAATTAAGAAGTGCCAGTGATATGACAGCAATCCAGTATTGAGCCCCTCCATAAATCATAATGCTCCAGACCTCAATATCCATTTACAGCCAGAAGAGTGCCAGCTGCCTCGGATGAGGCAGCTAAATCACGCCCAACGCGCACCAATTTTAATTTGCTCTTTGGATTTGATTATGATAGGCAGTGGGGGAATTATCGAATACTAACCACTGATATAGCGTGAGCAGGATAATACAGTCACGGTCACTCGTTTATTAGATATTAGTTGTTGCTAGAAGTTGATGGCACCAGTTGAACTCATAAGGATGCCATGCCGGCTTGTTAATAGTTCAGCACCCGAGATCACAGCCACAGTGTTCGCGAGGTATGAAATTATTGTTTGCCTCTTTTTGTCTCATAGTCTTACTTTGCAACAACCACCAACACTGAGACCAAAACCTACACAATCATTTGAGCTCCACTCTCCAATGATCTCAAATTGAAGTGGTCGCTTCAGTCGAGCATTAGCTCAAAACCATCAGTGGCTCTGACACATTTGGAAATCATCCCGCTCGCGAATTGCGGTCAAGACTGCCGCAATCACGAGAACTAGCCTACCAGGTCGAGAGAGCTCGAGGGAAATGAATCACGATGTCAAATCAACCAGCCTTCAGCTCGTTCTCACAGTGACTTTCTTTTGATTTATTCAAAGTATTCACTAGCCGTTATTGTTTTCCGCTGCCAAGCATCGTTTTTCGGATGATTTACCCGTATTTGGGGTTCAGTTGTGCCTTAGATTTTCCTTTGTTAATCTTAGGCATCTTCTTCTTGGACAACTCGGTGATTTCTTCCTGACTGTAGAAACAAGGCGCCACTTCGACGAGCCACTGGGGTTCTATTTCCGATACTGTCCTCATGTACTCTCTAGTTGTTTCCTTCAACTCATTGAAAACCACCCATCTAGGTGGCGCGTCGTGCAATGCAGAAGTTGGATGTATATGAACTGATTGATTTTTCTTAATTGTTCTGTAGGAGCCACCCTCGCGAGACACGCGGGCAACATTGAAGAAGAAACCTCCCAAAATTGCCTTCAGAATCTTCATGCTGTCGCCTGACTCAGATAACAACTTCAGCTCAACTTTTTCACACAAACTCTCCAACTGATCCCTGATATCCCTGGCCCGGCACATTGATTTGTATTGTACAAATTTATCCCTGCACCACTCTTTACTATAATCTCCCTTGGCCCATTCGTTATAGACTTTCAGTAACATCATGTGATCGCCAGTGACTGAGAAGAAACTCTTCCTCGAGGCCTCCGCAAGGACGGCCTTATCCTTGGGCTTATAAAATATGGAACCATTCACGCTAAGCATAGACATGATGGTTAAAACCTCTTCAGTGCAGCCGTGAGATTCAGCATTGATGATTGCTTTGGACATCTTTGGCTCTAGGGGAAACTCTGCCATACGTCTACCCAGGAGAGTCAACTCTCCCTCTTTGTCCAACGCGCCCAAGGCGGTTAATTGTTCAATGGCGAACAAGAGAGCCTCAGTCGGTGGTCTGTCCACGTACTCGAAGTTGATCACATCGTTGATTTTCATGGTCTTCAGCAGGAGAACGACGTTGGCAAGATTCAATCTTTGAATTTCGGGTTGAGTATTCTCGTCGAATTCTGCGTGAAATTCTTCCCTTGTATATAATCTAAAACAAATTCCAGGGCGGTTACGACCAGCACGGCCTGCCCTTTGGTCAGCGCTTGCTTTTGATATCCTTGTTACAGCGAGCGTTTCCATTCCGGTTTTAGAGCTAAACTTGTTTTGCTTACAGAAACCCGGATCGACAACAAACACAATCCCATCTATTGTGATAGATGTTTCAGCGATATTAGTGGCAATGACCACTTTCCTAGCGCCTGGAGGAGTTGGTTCGAACACTTTCGATTGTTCGTCGGTGGGTAAATTTGCATAGATTGGCCTAATGAGTAATTCCTTAATCTCCGATCTCAGTCTATCTGCCAGGGCTTTGATTTCCTTTTCCAACTCCTCGATCTCTTCTTGGCCAGGCAGGAAGACCAATATATCACCCGGTTGTTCAGTTCTGTGTATTTGCATCACAACTCTCAAGCACGAATCAATTATGTTACCTGTGGAATGCTTCTGCTCCCCTGTCATGAACCTATGCTGCACGTGGAATAGTCTACCCTTTATCTTGAAAATCGGTGGCTCATTGAAAAAACGAAAGAACTTCTGTTCGTCTAAGGTGGCACTAGAAATAATGAGTCTGAAGTCGCTTCTCTCTCGAGTGACATCTTTCAGCAATGTCAACAGAATGTCTGTATGCAGGGTCCTTTCGTGAGCTTCGTCCACAATCATGACAGAGTATTTGCTAAGAATTGGGTCATCGAGTATCTCTCTAAGAAGCATGCCGTCAGTCATGTATTTTATCACAGTTCCTTCACTAGTGCAATCCTCAAAACGGATGCTATAACCAACGGTATGACCTAATTTGGAGCCGACCTCCTGGGAAACTCGGGCGGCGACAGACATGGCGGCAACCCGCCTCGGTTGGGTGCAACCAACTATTTTCACCTCACCATCCTTCAATTCTGTTTTCGTGTAACCAGCTTCATGTAGGTACTGGGGTATTTGTGTTGTCTTACCGCAACCAGTTTCACCTTGGACGATAATGATTTGATTCTCTTTGATTGCTTGCAGGAGATCATCTTTGTGCTCATAGACAGGTAGGCTGAGACGTTGTTCGAGAATTTTCTTACGCACCTTCTCCTTCAATCTCCTCTGTTGTTCTCTCACATCTACCAGTTGTTCTTCAAAGGTATCACCTCTCAATACACGTTCACAGAATTCCTTATCCTGCAATATCAGTTCGAGATCGAAGTCCGGTTGCTCCGGTATATCACGATTGAATTTTCCATACCTGGCTTCGTCAAACTTTGTTCTTTCCCAGCTCTTCTGCTCGGATCTTTCGTCGTCATCTTCAATATCAACTTGATCCGGGTCTCGACTTTCGGGCATCAAATACACATTAACCTTCTTTGCCTTCTCAACAGCATCCCTGTGGCTCTTGGCAATTGTAAGTAGCCTCTCCTTCTTCTCGAACTCCTTTTGCTCGCGCTTGGAAAGACTAGTATCATGAAATAGGTGTTTCTCATCACGTAGATCTTCCTCTAGGAGAACCAGCTTTTTCTCTGCCCTTGATTTCAAGTATTCTATTCTTGATGATTCTCTCAGAGCTTCGATCACTTTGTCCCCATCCTTAGCCGGATCCAGTCTCATCTTCTTGGCTTGATCTCGGAAGAGTCGTAACTCATCCCGGGAGGAGATTTTCTTAGTACGTTCGGACTCTCTGTGCCTCAATTTGTTATCAAGTTGGTCCCGTTGCTCGCGATCCGATTTACTTGTTTGTGCAATTTTAGAATGCGTCCCTTCGGATTCGTTGTGCCTATGACTCCTATGCGAATCGTGAGATCTTCTGCTAGTCAAGGGACTATGCTCCCTTGTTTTATGCTCGGACATGGTGGGGGTTCCTTTTGAAAAGTCAGAGGTGGAGGATTGGAAAGGAGGATAAATCCATTTCACCAAGAGTTTCGTGCATCAATAACCCCCTGCGCGATCTGACGCAAACTCATGTGAGAAACATGTGTTTTGAAGTTCCTCTCAGCTGACAAAGCTGTGCTCTGTTTTGGTTTTCACTTTAGTTCAAAGATTCGCCGTAACAATTTTGTCTCGCCATCAGTCTTAACGATGGCGGCTGTTGAGAGTACAAATTCAGAACCCAGTGGGTCTGGGGGTACACATGAAGATGTCGAGACGGATCCAAATCGAAGTTCTTCTCCATCCATTGATGAGATCAAAAGACCGCCTGATATCAATCCCCTCGGAAATCAAAGTAAGCCAATAGGTCTGTCGAGCTCAAGTTCCACGAAACAGGATGAATTCCCACCAATCAACGAGAACATCATGAAGGAATGCGAGGAGTGTCATCAAGATTTCCTCAAGTCTATCATGTATCGTAGTTTCGCCGTACTCATTTGCGATGATTGCCGAGACCCTAAAGGGGCCCACGAGCTCATCACAAAGACTGATGCCAAGGAGAAATATCTGCTCAAAGATTGTGATCTGGATCTCAGGACTCCGAAGCTTCGTTACATGTTGAAAAAAAATCCTTATCAAAGTCGTGGAGACATGAGGCTGTACTTGAAGTACCAGATTGAGGAGCGCGCTATTCAGGTGCATGGATCGGAAGAAAAGCTTGAGGAGGAATTGGAAAGACGGGAAGAACGCAGAACCAATAAGAGACAGAAAACCTTTGATAAAAAGATGAAATCCTTGAAGATGCAAGTAAGGTCGAGTTTATATAAGAGACACGTGGGTGCTCACGAACATGAATACGGTGATGCCGAATGCATTAACGAGGATGAGGATCTCTACAGGAGGATCTGCAAGACCTGTGGTCACAAGTGGGAATATGAAGAACTGTAACACTTTTCTTTTAGCCAAGTATTAGGCAATAAATTATGTTTTATCTATTGACCACTTATTCGGTCTAGTCGATATTCATTCATTCACTATTCTTGCTTAAGACCAACAGGTGTGACAATCGCTACTTACAAGCTACTCGCAAGGATCTCGCTTGGATCTCGGGTGAGAGGGTAGCTGTTTGATAGACAAAAAGTTATTTGTATAGTTGACAGGTTTTTGCGGCTTCTATCCGATCTCAGACTGATTCCGGGCTGAGAAAACTAACAGCATCGATTGACATTGTTCATATAGCCATAGGTCAGCCCTCGAGACATCCGACAAAATATCTTGATTACTACAAAACGTGATAACAGAAGATTGCGTCATCAGTGTTTGTGCTATGAAGCTCACCTATGATATCGGGATTGAACCCCGACTGATTGGGAGTTATGAAGGAAATAAGGCGAAGAGACTAGGGCAGTAGCTTTCCAAATGATTCCTTATGATTGCACCTGAACTAAAAAAGAAGATGGCACGTTGATAGAACGCCAGTTGCATAACGAGACATGAGTACCGATCCATTGAACGCTACCTCCATCTGCTCTAGACAACAGATGGCAGCTGTAGCCTTACTAAGCTTAGAGAAGAGGCTTAATAAGTGTGATAAAAAGGCGTCTCGTTCCAGACAACTGTATGAGCGGCGCGGATATTTGTTGCATGCGCAATCAGCAACAATTTGACAGGGTGGCATAAATGTATTCATTAGTGTGACTGTCCCGTTTGCTATCGTTGGGTTTGCACCTAACCTGATAACCCGTCCAAATTTTACACCCGCCAAGAGGCTTGGGGATGGTCACCATCTGATTCTATGGCCCCGTCTGAGCCGATGTTTAAACTTTGAGTTCGTCTGAGTTATTCAGTGCAAAACCTATGAGAGGGTCGTAGGCTTAGCGTATAGACCCAATAACGGGGAATTATTTAAAGAAATATTTATAGATCCTGAAGAGAAAAGCTATCTTTGCTCGCCTCACTCATCAGACCATCATCACTACGATACGCATCGTAAGATCTGCCCCCCATCTCATACAATGCGTAGTCCTTGACTGCAACCTCGGTGAGTTTTTGTCGGGCGAAATGTAGACCTCTTCTTTGTTGCGGCTCCAATGACAGATGAGTATCAAACTCTGGGATCCTATGAGCTTTCTCTGTCTCTGGAAATGGGTGCTCTCATGCCCAAGAACAAGTTGGGCATGAGAGCCTAAATTCTCGCATGCCCAACTGGATGGGCTTTTCAAACCAATCGATTGGGTGACATACACCCCGGGGAAAGGCAGCGCCCTCCAGAAGAGTTGACAATCCTGCTTTGCGAATCCAACTTCCTGATATTGAGATGAGTTTCATTGAAAAATATCATGTGAATGGCGACCAAGCAGCTCGTCAATGTTTGTCACAATCTGCGCAGCGCTCGATCAACTTACCTGGATTGTTCTTGATTTGCCGATGGAACTGCTGTGACGAGAAACTGTTAGCTATTCCCAGCCAGAATATATTCATGTGAGACTGAATCCTAGCTTGCTGGCTCTTGGAGAGCGACAAAGATCTTCGAGGCTCTCAGAGCGGGCTTTGCGAAACCATGTCTCTCATTTGATTCGAGAATAAATTCGGGCTGAGAAAAGTAACAGCATCTAAATTGTTCAGGTATGCCTTTACGAGCATTTTTTGAGTTTCTTCATGATAGATTAATCCAATTGGAGTCCTCTAAACACGAGAATCCACAGTCCTGCTGTATGCTGAGAGTGGGATAATATGGTCAGTTTGAATTCAGTTTGCGTACAGAGGCTGTGCGGATTGCGCGCACTGCTCATTAATTTTTCAAACCATCTTCTCGGACTAGGCGCAGGTCGCCGATTGGCAGACGACCTTAAGTTGAAACTGAAATACAGATTATTTCCCCCTCCTCTCCAGGCGAATTCATCAGACTACCTACTGTTTCAATGCTCACTTGACAACAGGTGCCGACTGACTGTCGGCCGCTCTGTTTCCTGTCGTCTCGTCAGTGTGAGCAAGCAGAAAGAGGAAGCTTAACGAGTGATAAAAAAAAGTGTCTCGTTTTGGACTAGTGAGTGTGGCTGATATTTGTTGCATGCGCAATGAGCCACAGTTTGACGAGGTAAAATAATTGTATTCATTAGCGTGGATATCCCGTTTGTTGTTGTTGTTGTTGTTGTTGTATATGCTTTGCACTATTGACAGAGATATGACAATGTTAGCCGGAGGAACTGCTCCAATATTATCCAGACACACTCTCTGGATGGCCCCGACTTTCGTCAAAGCTAGCCGTCGGGGGCCACTTGTTGGCGTCATTGTTTTCTCTCCTTTTCTACTCCCTCATCCAATTTTAGCTAGTCCATAGCCAGAATTCGATGTCTAACTGATCGATGTCTGCGCCAATTTTGGTTACTGAGGCGCTAAAATGAAGAAATAGTAATTACGCAAAGTCACACAAAATGAAGGCACGCCTACGGCCACTCTGGCTGGACTAAGACCAAAGAATTTTAATAGTTCAGCAGTGTTGCCGGCCGGCGACTGTTGGCACCATTGGACAAGTTGTTGAAAAAAAAAACTCGTGTCCTGTCCACCAACGACGAACAAATATTACTGCCAACTGAAATGTAGCTGGAGGAACAGAAATCATCATGATTCTGCATCAATATATAGTTGCTGCCATCCTGTCGTGTTTGTCCTCTTTCTGCACGCTGGAATAGGCAATAAACTAGATGTTAGTGTACTTATCTAGCCCATGAATTAGAGAAGCCAATGATGCGCAAAGCAATGCGCCGACACTGGACAGTATGTCTAAATGGCCGCTGAACATCCGCAAGCGGAAAGGATAGGAACAGAGAGAAATTCGTGAATCGTTGTAATGATGAGAAGGCGTTGAGCAAACAAGACACAGGGCGTATATAGTTCATGTCTGGCCTCAACAGTATCAAACCTCAATTATCTAATTTGAGTTCAATTCACCATCCAAGACGTATTTTTCCATCTGTCTCTCTCTCTTCTTTCTCTTGCTCCCAATCTTTGAAGATTACTCCATGACACTCTATCTGATGCAAAGTGGCCTCTACAAGCCATAGGGCCGACACGACGATAAGATTTCATGTTTTCTAATCTCTTATTTCATTTTATTCAACAACCTCAACTGTAGGTCGGCTGCAAACTATACAGCTATCATTCTTTTCGGCTTCAAAAACATATGTGTAAATACCAGAACTAAGGTTGAGTATCTGAAAATTGTTCATTTGCTTGGCGCATGAGGTTATCAGTTTGAATGCCTCCATGACACATGTTGCCGCAACACATGCATTGGTCGACGAGACAGCCGGTATTGTTCTCTTGATGACATCCTGGGTGAACTTGAAGCTCGGCTCCTCAATACCAAACTCACGAGCCCTCAATACCGAACGCTCATGGATCCATTCTATATGCTCCCTTTCATCACTGTTGATTGATACATCATTTCCAAATGGTTGCTCTTTTGGCCACAAGAGAGTTTTAACGTACTCGATTGTGTGCTCGGGCAGACGAGGCTTTGTCGCCAGGGTACATAAAGGATAATTTACGGGTGGTGGATAGAGATCCAGGTTGCACTCTATGCAAGCCGTTATACCGGGTAATATCACTCGAGAGTTGCCCTTCAGACCTTCAGTTCCTCCATCGATTATAGGTATCACAGAGCTTTGGTCTAGATTTCCGTCGTCGTCATATCTGAGCATACTGACAACCATATTGTTGATCCACCTCCTAGCTTCGATCGAATCTAAACCGCATATTATGATGTTGAAAGTATTATAGAATCTGGCGTCAAAATCCTCAATCTTATTATAATGTGGTGTAACCTTGCACTCTGGAACCATTTTTTCTATACATCTTGCGGCAACCTCTGCTTTGGGACTACCTATGTCAGCTTTTCGGAATAGAAACTGCCTATTGAGATTGCTTAATTCTATTGTGTCCATATCTATCACATGTATGTCTCGTATCCCCATCAATGCTAGATTCTTGAGCACCTCGGAACCGAGTCCTCCTGCACCCACGACCAGTATCTTGCATTCTTGCAAGAAGGCTATTATCTCCTCTGCTGGACAGTCCTGCTCGGTGAAGGGTGATGGACGAAAGATTTTCCTGAGATGTGGATTAATAGAGTTCATCCCGAACGATCACAGAACCTAGTCGATCTAGAAAAAGAGAGGAATTCTTTGAGATTTTAACATGTGTCCCTGTAATAGGGATTGGGTGAAAGTTGCCCGATGGAGTGTTTATTTTTTGTTGTGGGGCTACTGTGTTGCTGCGTGTCCAATATGATATTCTGCTCTGTGCGCGTACGGGGTGCGATGATTGCCTCAAGAGTCTGGGGCTGTCAATTGATCGACAGGACGGCAATAGTATCCAATCCTCAGCATGCGTGGCCACCAAGTTTGGTACATAGTTTGACAATTGGGTCGAAAGTATAACTATATTCAATTTCAAGGTTAGACACAGTGGGAACTCACGTTTCGCGTTGTCGAGAGACTAGGTTGCGCACTCACAGCTTCATCTACCTCATATCGATCATTTCATTTTCTCTACAAGATTTCACGCTCGACCCTTTTCACCCTTTCAACCATCAAACTTGGTTTCATTGAGAAGAGAATACCAAGAGTGATGCGTTATGCAGCTAACTATCTTCGATCATAAGTTACACAGTTTATTCGCGTTAGAACAATCAGCTTGTCAAAGACAGTCTTTAAGCGATGCTAGTAGGGTCTTGATGACTGTAATCAAAGTTCATCTCGATTATAGTGTGGATTTTCCAATATCGAATCTGCTTCGAGGTCGCTAGGTGACTTCCAGTAGCTGGCAGGTAGCAAGTTCAGGAATTGTTCATAGTGTTCCATTAGTTCCGCGTTCGATATCTTGTGGTCCTCGTTTTGATCGCCGATATCTAACAATCGTTTAGCCTCGGCGGCAAACTTTGCACTCTTTGCTGGCACTAACCAATCTTTGATTTCATTCTGTTCCAACAGCCCATCTTTGTTCTTATCTAGGAATCTTCCAAAGTTCTCCTGCTGACTTGACAACCAATTTGGATCGCTACTCTCTTGTTCAGTAGCCAATATCGACAGATGCTTCATGAACTCATCCAAACATATCTTCTTGTCCTTGTTTAGATCCATGTCCTCGGTGGCTTCTTTTATGAACAATTCCTGTAGTCCTTCATGCCCTTCGTCCGGGTGGAGGAGATGTTTAAACTCTTGTTTTGTCAACAAGGTATCTCCATTCTCATCAGCGAGCTTCCATCTGGCATCAGCTCGCCGAACCATTTGCTTTAGTGAAGCCATATGGGGATCATCATTAGCGTCTTCTTCTGACTTATTCTCGACCACAGTCTCCTCCTTTTCTTTCGGCTTCTCCTCCGGAGGGGCCAAAATGCTAGCCGTATCTTGCTCTCTGTGGATGGGAATTCCTATATCAATTCCGATAAGTTCTGGATAGGTCTGATTGTAATAGTGATCCCAAGTTAATACTTCTTTTTTCTCCGGTTCATAACCTTCCCAACTGAAAACTTCGTGAATCTGTGGCTGATATAGTGACCACTGTCTATCCACGTTATACTGTAAATTTTTCTCATGTAGTTCGGCGAGATAATTCTTCAACTCCTCATAGGAAACTTGCCCATCGCCATCTTTATCAATGTGACGGTGAACTATGTCTTTTAGTTCTCTTTTGATATATTCTGGGTCGGCTTGTTGGGGGTGAGTATCAGTTGAGTTGATTTCGGGTGTTTTCGATTGGTCCATCCCAACGTTGCTCTCAACACAATCACACAAGTCATGTTGGATTACTAGGGAGTAGATCAGAGGAATCGAGAGTCCAAAGAGGTAAGTGAGATTTTTTCTCCTCGAAATATTCATCCTATGATTTGAGGTATCCTAAGTTTCGAGACAACTAGATTTAAAACTAAATATGATCAGGACAGTTGGGCAATCATTGTATTCAACAAGGTTATAAAACGGTCACGAAAGAACTGGAGATGAAACGAAATTTCAATACATCCTTATATTCAAGAATCTTTCAAGAAGTATGAAGAAAGAAAGAGGCTTGTGAAGATCAATTAAAAAGGTATGGAATTTCCGTGACGTCTACAACATCAGCACGCATCTAGGAAGTCCGAGTTTCAAGACTAAAGCGGCAGGTCACAAGACACCTGACTTGCAGGTTGAAAGTTCGCCACTTGGCTAACTTGCTTCGCGATATCGGCGGTGTCGCAACAGTTGCGCTTGACCAAACTGATCAAACACGATCAACTTTGCTGCTTTCTCGCGCAGCGTGCCGAGCACGCAGCTGCAAGTTGCAACTCCAAGTTCGCCGCCTTGCTTCACAGTCTGGCCTGTTTTGGAGCCGTCATGTCTGGCAGAGTTGGTGAATTTATGGACTAGATATCTTGAAATTCTATTAAATCATCCACCTATTCTTGAAGATATCGATGCGTCCGAGACCATGGAGGTTGTCGAAGGATGCACTGAGATTTTGGCCAACCGGCAAGTGTTAGATGTGCTGAAAAAATACCCGAGTAAAAAACAAACCAATCTGGCCACTATCCTCTATGAAACTACCTCTTATTTAGAGTCTAGTCCTGCCGCTACATCTACCCTCAATGACATATCGGAATTTCTGGATGTATTGAAAGAGCGCAAATACGACCTCACAAAGATTGAAAAAGTGCAAATAGTCAACCTGAAGCCGAAAAACGAAACCGAACTTCTGGTAATAGTCGATAATATCGACGAGAGATTGAATGAACAACAAAAGTTAGACTTACTAGCCCTAATACAAAGTCATCTGGAGAAGCCGATGAGCAATTCGTCAAATCGTCAGCCAAATAAAAGACAAAGAACATGACCGAAGGAGAAGTGGAGCTTGTCCAAGTTTCATTCCATTCATTATTAAGAGAGGTCCTCCTCCAAACCAAGCCACAAATTCAAGCTCTTCCCATCTTTATCCTCCTCTGTTGTGGCAGTCTCAAGCTTATTGGTTGGGCTCTCCGACCTCCTCCGATCAGCCTCTTGAGAATTTGTTCTATCGTGGCTCTCGCATTTTGCTTTCTTGACTCTCTCAGAGTCCTCCTTCTCACTTAGGTTGCCTAGTTGTCGTTTTTTGAAATTTAAAATCCCCTTCTCGACGGCAGCGTCGATGATATCTGCTATTTGCAATCGTCTCTTATTATACTCATTATCTTCGAACATCTGAACTAGCTCCTGAATCGACTTAGTGTTGCTCGATATCTCCTCTGTCTTCTTTTTCAACCTTTCGAGCTTTTCCTTCTTCCGTCGCTTCCGCTCGTCCTCGAGTTTATCTCTTAGAGCAATCAATTTTCTGAGTTCGTCTTCCCTCTTGATATCCCTAAGCCTACGACCGCTTAGATCTCTGCAAGCATCTCTATTAGTCGTCTTCTCTATCTGCGCTCCGATAGCACGGAGTAGGCTTCCAAAGCCACCCTTACCACCAAGTAGAGGGATCAATATGTCAACATTAGAATTGTTTTGGAGACACACAGCCTGTAGATTGCAACTGTCTGATCTGAACACCTTGGTCCCGTATGCTACAATAAAATCGTCTCGACTGAGACCTTCCCTTTTGATAATGTGGTCAAAAAATTGGTCCAACGTGCAGCTGTTCCCGGGAATTGATATAACTCGGGTGCTCCTCTGAGAGGGTAGACGATAAAATACGTTTGTTGCAGCCATCGTTTAGCCATAAGCTATCGACCGTTTGCTCTTAAGTCATGATTAGATTGGCTTCAAGAAAAGGCGGACGTTTTTCGGAAACATCTCGATCAGCTGTTGTGCGGAGAAGTTTTTGAATGATGCACCGGCAGTGCAGCTAGCAAACTACTGTAGGCCGCTTTGACTGTCTCTCTTACTGATTGTAAAAACTATCGAAACCTCGTGCTTCTACATACCTGAGCTTATTGATGTATCTCATTTAACTCGATCAAGATGACGGAGGATGAAAAACCGGAACTCGTAGAATACGTATACGAGCCACCTCCGGAGGAATCGGAATTATTCAAGGAATTCGCGCAAGTCTTTCAAAAATTTACCCAGTTTCAGAATCCCGCCGACACAGATAAAAAAGGCGAGAGAGACAACGAGCCTAGTAAGAAAAATGCTCTAGCACTGGTCGAAAAGAACGACAATGGACAAGATCGCAATCAGGTGAAAGAGAAGAATGACAACAGTCAAGCTGCGAAGAAAGTATCGAAACGGCAACTCAAAGAGGCCACCAGAATCTCTGTCGCCGCTCTGAAGCAACGGGTTTCACGACCAGAGCTTGTAGAGTTGCATGATGTAAGCGCCCAAGACCCAGTATTCTTACTGCACCTCAAATCGATAAAAAATTCCGTCCCCGTGCCGACGCATTGGAGTTCGAAGAGGAGGTACTTGCAAGGTAAGAGGGGCTATGAGAAGCCACCATTTCAGCTGCCCGACTTCATTCGTCAGACTGGCATCATGGAGATGCGAGATTCGGTGCAAGATAAAGATAATGCAAAATCTCTGAAGGCGAAAACTCGCGAAAGAGTTCAACCTAAAATGGGTAAAATCCAGATGGACTATCAACAGCTTCATGATGCTTTCTTCAAGTGGCAAACCAAACCTAAGCTTACGACACATGGCGACCTTTACTTTGAGGGTAAGGAATTTGAGAGGAAGTTCAAGAAGAAACCAGGTGAGCTTAGTAATGAGCTACGCAAAGCTCTAGGAATGCCAACAGGTCCCCATGCACATCGGTACCCGCCACCATGGTTAACCGCGATGAAGCAACACGGACCTCCACCATCGTACCCCTATCTGAAGATCCCTGGGGTCGATTGTCCGTTTCCTGACGAATTCATGGAAGACGATGGTGACGAGCACAACACAGGATATGATGGTCAGGCAAATACTAGCGATGGCGAGTAGAGCACCCAACATGGATAGGAAAGGAAATTGTGATTGTGTTGTAACGGTTGATCTCCAGAGAATAAAACAATTAGATTGGCGACTCAAAGGTGTACACGGATGTCTATCTCTCGATGGGTTTTGATGACAAGATTGGCACGTGCCTTTCTAGAGTGGTTTGATGGAAATTGAGCGCCACGCCCCCTGGAGTGCGCGCTCTTCAGATCTCAAATGTCCAGTGGGTGGACTGTGAATGCTGAGATGGTAAAGGGAGAGCGTTGGATTTTTTCCTTGCAGGCTGTAGTTTATGGTTTGCACAATTGGAAGCTCAAATTTGTTGGCGAGCAGCAAAACTTCGCAGCAGTGGTGGCAGTCGCTGCTTTTTCGCTGGTTGGCCGTCGCAATATTCTTTTTTACTCTGTTCTGTCTTCTGCCCGAGCGCTGCGCGATGCTTACAAAGCAGCCAAACTAAACAAGATCGGATCGAGCGACACAGCGACGCGTCCGTCGCTCGGCCCTGCTTTTGTACACGCTCCTAGCTGCTCTGGAAAGGGCGGTTTTCTCCCTTTCTCGCTCTTTCCCCATCAGAAGGCGACTAGCCAACCAGCAGCCGGGTCGTCCGTGCTTGCGACGCGTTGCCCTGCGTAAGCTCCGTATAAAACAGCGTGGACGCACACAAAACTATACTAGTCTTTGTGTTCACCGCGATCGTTGCGAATTTCATCCATAAAAAATATTAATCTGATACACGAAAATATATTCAAGTTCGTTAACATTTCTGGTAGAACTACATATTATCCCCTTGTCAAGATGCCGCCTAAAGACACGCGGAAAAAGACCACCGATGTTACAGCTACAAAAGGGCAGGAATTTGAAGATCTCTGTCTAAAACGTGAACTTCTCATGGGCATTTTCGAAAAGGGCTGGGAGAAACCATCGCCAATTCAAGAGGCTAGTATACCCGTTTCACTCCTTGGCAGAGATGTGCTGGCACGAGCTAAGAATGGAACGGGAAAAACTGGAGCCTATGCCATACCCATATTACAAAAGATTAATACAGAAATCGACGACATTCAAGCTCTCATTATTGTGCCCACCCGAGAATTGGCGTTGCAGACGAGCCAAATTTGTATCGAGCTATCTAAACATTTAGGTGCTCGAGTCATGGCCACGACGGGCGGAACAAATCTCAAAGACGACATCATGCGTATATACGACAATGGTACGTGGCTTTCTCAGCTTCTACCGTCTTACTCAATCTGTCACAGACACCTATCTAACCCCTTATAATCCCCAATCAATAACAGTACATGTTATTATAGCCACCCCAGGTAGAATACTTGATCTTATGGAAAAGAAAGTAGCACAGATGAGCCAATGTAAGATGCTCGTATTAGACGAAGCTGATAAGTTGTTATCTCAAGACTTCTCCGGTATGCTTGACCAGGTTATCGCTCTATTGCCCCCCGACAGGCAAATCCTTCTATTCTCAGCAACTTTCCCTTTGAGCGTACGGCATTTTGTGGTATGTATCTCGTCAAGTTTGTTACTTGATTTCACTGAAACTATCATGATGAAAACTTTAAACCAGTTCTGCTACAGAGTGCATTGTGTTGCTTTGCATAGTGAAGAGCTTTTCTTACCACTTTCTGACGTTTCTTGTCAAGTCTCTTATCAGTCTTGTTCGTTCTCCAGTTACTAATCATCATTTTTTGTCATCTTTCTAAACAGGATAAACACCTCAGTAAGAAGAAACCATATGAAATCAACCTCATGGAAGAGTTAACCCTAAAGGGTGTTACACAATATTACGCCTACGTGCAGGAGAAACAGAAAGTGCACTGCTTGAACACCTTGTTCTCAAAGCTTCAAATTAACCAATCAATTATCTTCTGTAACTCTACTCAGCGTGTTGAATTACTCGCCAAGAAGATCGCCGAGCTTGGGTACTCATGCTATTACATCCACGCGAAAATGTCACAACCTCATCGTAACCGCGTCTTCCACGATTTTAGGAACGGTCTATGCAGGAATTTAGTCTGCTCAGATTTGTTTACCAGAGGTATTGATATCCAAGCTGTTAATGTGGTCATCAACTTTGATTTTCCAAAGATGTCAGAAACTTATCTTCACAGGATCGGTCGATCTGGAAGATTTGGTCACCTTGGTATAGCCATCAATCTGATTACCTATGAGGATCGCTTCAACTTGCACAAGATTGAGAGTGAGCTTGGTACCGAGATCAAACCCATACCAAGAGTAATCGACAAGTCTTTGTACGTGGCAGAATATCAGCAGGAGGATGACGGTTGATCGTTAGCCCCATTTATGCATGATAGGATTAAACACGCCATCTAGCTAAAATGACACCTTAGCTATTTCTCTTTCAGTCCACCACAACCGGATTGTACTCTAAAATATTGAAGTAAAGTCGCGTGTATGATGAAGGAAAACTCACTCTAACCTACTTCTCTATAATTCTAGACTGCAATTGCAACTAGAGAACATCCAGATGCTAGCTTTTCAAAGCATACTCTAAATATCATCAATTGCTCAGCATCTCCTAGTTTAGCTACATCAAGCCTCGCCACATCCCATGCATAGTAGCGTGGCCTCCGCAGTCATGTAGTTGTAGATCGTTCATACTCTGTCCTGACTTCATGGTCATAACGATAGTTGTCATTTACTTCTACCCCACCCTATTGGTACATTTTATCTCATGTTTCTTCTTAGAGCTACCCTCTAGGTTGATAGCTCGCTTATACTCTCTATCAATGTGCACCCTGTACATAATGCAGCACATAGTGAAGAATAAGATCGTAGCAGTACTTATATTCCGTCATATTTTCTATCAGTTGTGGCCGATGACGGCGCACTGTCTTGACGGCATTAAACACGTCAACCTCATTGTGTTGGACCACCTGCTCAATTGCCACATTGGCTGCACAATAGACTCCAGCGCGAGATTTACCATTGAGTGACACTACGCATACTGGCCCATAGGTTGTACGCTGTCGCCATCGCTCAACCATGTTCATGAGCTCAACCAAAGCATTTGTTGATGTTGGCACCCTATGCCCCTGAGGCCAGCAAGTGATTTGGAAAACCTGAGTTGTCTTCGCTTCAGATTTCACCCCCGCAATAACCTCGGTCAATGATACTATCTTCTTGTTTACAGTATAAATCCAAGACTTAATATTCTGATAATGTGTGTAGGAAACCATCTCTGCCGAAAAGACGGGACCAAACTTCCTTCTTAACTCTTTCTCACTCGGCAAAAATGATGGATAAGTCGACGACTCAGGTGGATTCGCTAACAAAATCACGCTGTTGCAATCGTGGTCATAGACTAGCGACCAGAAGTCGCTGATGGTCCTATGTAAAGGCCACTCTGTAACGATGTACTCCTTGCTTCTGGTGTAACCATCCACGAAGACAGCGTTTATATAGTCCGTGCTGTCATTGGTTTGGAATGAGGCCAAGTAAGGCCTAAAATTGTCCGGCGGAACAGTAGATACATCCCGATTCTTTTCTCTGTTCTCAACTCGGTGGCCCCCAGCACAGTCGCCGATGCTAAATTTTGATGTCATCTGACAGATTTTCTCATATTCGACCAGGTATTCATTCTTCTTCTGGAGAGGATTCCTCTGCGACTTGTGTTTCAGTTTCTTATGCAAGTCGGCCACGGGAAACCAAGTCTTGCCACAAAAGAGGGCTTCGTCGATAGTGTCGTAGACAAATTTGTATTGTTCCAAGTTTTCTATGAGAAATTTACGCGATTGGCGCATTTTTCGTGTGTAGTTATATACATCAACCAAACCGTCCTCTTCGGCTAGCTCTAGATTTGCATCAATGCATAGATAGGTCCCAGTCCTGCCACAGCCGTCATTACAATGCACAATTGTCGGCCCAGTCTTGCCCGACTTTGCAATCTCGTCCATACAAATACGAACACGCCTCCGGAAGTGGAGTAGAGAACTTATGAATGGACAGGTGTGTGAGGCCCAACTGTTGTAATGGAATTGGTAGATTATTCTCTCGTTGCTCTTGCTACCATTTGCCTCTGTATCACCCCCATTTTGTTCATCCTCCTGATCCTCGTCATCGTCCTGTAACTGTGATTCACTTGGCACCATGAATTGAGTCCTCTTAGCCCTTTGGTTTTTAACTCGTTCTCGACGTTTTTTCTTCACCGCTTTTCTGGTAGCTGATGAGCGATCTAAGCCAGCACTGCTTGGAGTTCTAGGTGTTATTGGTGTATTGGGCTCGGATGTGGCTGTCAGAGAATTAAGACTAGGACTTGTTATGGTGAACAGGTTGTTGTTTATGGGCGGCCATCTAGATGACGGTGGTTGGAGGAAGAGATCACGTTGCGCTGGGTTTCTGTTTCCGGTAGGCGTTGTGTTCGACAGTGCAGCATTCTGGGCCGCCGTTTGAGACCGCCCACTTGCAATTTCGCTTGCAGCTCTCCTTTCCGGCCAAACACCCGACTCCGATGCGCCAGCGCCGGCGGATATTTGTTGACCGCCTTGAGCTCGTCTATTAGGACTGAGACTTCTGCCCCGTCTAGCTTTATCTCTAGCCTTGGAAGTTATATATTTCGGAGCTCTCACCATGAGCTTTTTCCCCTCACCGAAGTCCATATCGTTCGCCACTACTTCCTCGAAGTTTGACGAGTCGGTCTCTTCGTCTGATAGCGTCAGATCCTCCAGGTCTCCACTGTCATCTTGCTCAGCACGACTGGTGACGCTCCCTCTGTCTTTTTGCTGACTTGACTCACTAGTGCGCTTGTCTGCGCCGTCTTGTGATTTCGTCGGGTTCCCTTCGTTGCCGCTGGTTGACTCCTCTTGCTTCGCTTGAGTGTTCTTCAGTCTTGTCAATTTGATTGTTCTAATTACAAAATCCGCAAGAGGCTCCTCGTAGAGTAGAGTCACCTCCAGGTTCCCATAACGTTCGGGTTTATTCACTTCAACAGGCCAGTACTGGTTGCACATGACGCGTATGAAATCAAACACCTTCGTTAGCATTACGATGACGAAGGTTTTCTGTTCCCAAACCATTCGCCAGAAATCTTCTATGGTGTTCTCGTTTGGTCCTTGGGCCGCTATATATGCATTTGGTTTTAGTAGACTATCAACATGCGAAGCGTTTACATAATCTGAGTCCGGAACGTTGGGCAATGTCCTCAGCACAACTCTATTGTAGTCGTACGGAATGCACTTCTTGTAATTGTTTTTTACCTGATTGGTCTCTTGTTGAGCGTGCTTACAAACATAAGTTTCGTATTTGCTTGCAAATCTATATTCTATCGAGGACAAAACTTCATACTTATGCATCAGTTTAACACGCTCCTGGAAATCCTTTATGGTGAGTCGATCTCTGGGCAAAAAAGTTTGCAAGTCTCTATCGAGAGTCTTTAGAGATACGAAGCCCGAATTTAGAATTGACAACTGAAGCTTTGCAATCGATTCATGCTTTTTGGTCAACTTGAACTTGGACAAGAAGCCCCGTTTGGATGATTGCCGACGGTATCTCGTCATCGACGAGGGAGAAGGAGACTTCCCTCTACGTTGTTTGTCCTTCTTGAACAATTTCTCTCCACTCTTTCTATTGTCCAATTTGAGATCGCTTATAATGCTTCCATCTAGTGAAGACCGGTTGGCTTCTTCACCCTTGGTGAACTGTTGTTCGCTATTGTTCATTCCTTGCCTATCGTCAAGTAGATCTTCATAGGTGGTTGGGTAGGAGAAGTTTGGGGAGTCTTTTTGTTGATGATGTGCATAAGAGTGCGGCTTTAGATAGGGTTCGTAGTCGTCATCGTCGTCGTAACCATATCGACCATCTTGGTCGCCATAACGAGATCCAAAGTAATAGTTCGGTGTTGAGTCCTCACCTGAATTCGCTACGAGTCGATTGATCGTCCTTCCCGATACTACGCTTCCAACCGTCTGTGTATTCGGTTCATTATTGGTTATGGAGATCATTGGTGCAACAACAGGTTGCTGCTGCTGCTGACTTTGATTGCTGTGGGCCTCCATTGAGGCATCCAGTTCCATGGATGAATTAGTTTGAGTGCTACCCAAAGACGAAAGCTTTGTCAAATTTTTTGATGTTCGCTCAGTCGACCCGGATGATTTCTTCTTGGATGAAAGAGCCAACAACCACCGATTTCTGGTTCGAGCTGGCTCAGTTTCCTCTTGGCTCTTAGCCGGAACATCGTTGTCATCCGCCTCGATCCTGTTTTGTCTCTGCAGAACACGAGGGGGCTGATAAGGCTCCAATGACTCATATACACGATTTTCTCTAAGATCCTTTAGAGACTCGTTCTGTCGCATTTTGGATATATCTTAATACGGTGGATTCATTGATAATCACCTTCACAGTATAAATTTCGATGGTTTACCGTCATTGGTACCTTTGGGACGCGGATTAATTTGTCGCTATAGCATCGTCGGCTTTCATTTAGTCTATCGGTTTATTCTGTTAATCCAGTTGATTTTGATCTAACGCGAGACTGTTTTGCTATCATACAAATGGTATTCCTTATGATTTGGATCAACTTCTCATCGTTGTGTCAAGAAGGTTACGATTGAGAGATTCTAAGGCTGGTTGAATTCCATGTTCAATGCTGATAGGGTTCTCCGGTGCAATCAAACTCATTAACTCGTGGCTCTTGGGTTCTGTATAGCCTTGGACAATTAACATGAGTGATATCTGATAGTATCGTAACGACAAATCATGAATCCCAATATTCTAGGCTGGCTCAGTGGATAACTGAGCTGATAACGTTGACTGGAACTTGGCAAGTTTTTCCCATCTATTTTCGACGGCAACAGAGATTGTGATTCATTCTGATCATTGATATTAATCATATGGAGTGATTTTTCGAAGGCAATTTGGTTTGTTTCAGTCCTCAAATTGTCATGATATGCTTATATTGACTCGTCGTTCCGATAGATCAAGCCCCGTTTAATTCTCCCAACCATAATCTAATGGAGAATCGCTATCTAGATACTTTGAAATTTGGCCAATTTCTAAGGCTTTGGATAGGACTAGTTGCGCTGCGTCTCAAATCGGGGCCGAGCGCCTAGCGACGTCCACCTCTGAAGTTCAGGATGCGTGCGACTTAGTAATACTTTCACCCAATCTTGAGTGAGTTTTCAGCTATAAGTCATCCGTCAATAGGTCGTCATAATATCCATGAATGAATCATGCTTCGGAAATGATGCCAGAGTCGCCAGTTCTCAAATCGCGAAAAAAGTAGATTTTCTTATGACAAGGCCAGAAATCTATCAAGCAACAGTGAGGGATACAACTTGGCGTTGACTTGATAAACGGCGACTCGATGTGCACCTCTTCTACGCTGCGCTAAACTATCTACATCACTGCAAGTTCAAAGCGGGTCTCGTTAAGTCACTTGAACTCTTGCCGAGAGACTCACGTAGAGCACAAGGTCGAGCTTAGACTCAGACGAGAAAATGGGGCGCAAGGCAAGATCTGAGGTTCTGCAGAGATGCTTGACAAAGTAGATCATAGCCCAGGCCCCAGCCAGTTATGCCTTCGACAGAAATTAGATAGTAAAATATTGTGCTCAAAAACAATTGGGTGCTTATTCTTTAATGCATCTAACTTGATTACAAGTATATCTTGGTTATCATGCACAACAAGTGATGAGGGAAAAACAAAGTTCTGAATAATGGCGTAGTTAACAGAAATTAAAGATTATTTTGCACAAATTCCATTTCTAATGCTTAACACTTTCCTAGATCAAACTTATCATCGGGATAGGACTTCGAATCAATCAACTCCAGCTTGTAAGTGCTCCGTCGATAGCGCACTTTCAAACGAGAATGGCATGAAAAGATGTCCGTCACCCTTGTAAAACTTGCTCTGGAATTCAACCCAGTGAAGACGGAGGGCGTGCAAGAAAGCAGACAACCCCTCCATCAGCAAGAGGACTGCGACCGTGAGGACAGCCCAAAACGCGAACACTATATACATTGCAACGCCACCGAATATTCCTGATGCAACAAGACCCTTTTTCATGACCATATTCCAAAGTACTTCACTCAACTGGGCGTGGGCCAGACTAAGTGCCCAAAGACGTAGGTATGAAGCAGTATGCGATATGGAGCCAAGACAGTACTCTATGGTATGAATCGATTGGTGTATGACAATATCCATCATGCTGTGCTCCTCTTCCTCATCGTGACTAGCTGCCTCTCTGTGAACAGATTCAATATTCACCACCACATCTCCACCTCCATGAGCCTCTGGTAAACCTTGATCATAGTTGTTATTGACAGATTGATTGTTGTATGTAGCATTACTATGGCTGACTCCGAGTTTCTGGTTCTTCCGCTGGCGCGCAATGATATATGGCTTCAGCAACAACATCCAAGGTACGCAAATGAGGGCGCTGAGTAATAAGATTGTCTGAACTATCTGTTGACCAGAGTATATGGGTCTCAAATGGCATGGGACATCTTCGGGATTAGGATACTTATACAAGAACATGCTGATAAGCATGATCAAGATTGATGGCGCGCAAGAGGAATTTGCCCAGTAGAAGACTATCCATTTGTAAAATATCATTAAAACCATGTAACCGAATATAGCGGTCAACCATATGACTCGTGGAATGAATTCAGTTAGCACATCCAACGGCTTGTTGAAAAATCTATGGTTGACGAGCGATAGGGCAACACCAAACGCCATTTGCGAGATACCGAGAATAACAGAGAGCTTCATCTTGAATGAATTGAAAAATAGGATCTTGTTGGAAGAAATCTGCCATGTTGGATCCAATCCGAGAGGGTATGGTGAATCCGTGAAATCGTTTTTGGGTGATAGAGTAATCATCTCTGGATAAAATTGGGAACTGTTACTTAGAGGCGGTACTTTCCAAGACGTGCCGAATATGTTGACTGACTTCGAGAAAACGTCATTGTAAATGATACCGGTGTAAATGGAAAATATTCCCATGAAGAGTATCATATAGCGGCCATTGAAGAACGTGAGCCATATCTCTGAGCCCCCAGCCAGCATAAGATTCCTCTCCTTCAAGACCATCCAAAGTGCGAAAAGTGTCATTATGACCCCGTGTCCCGCATCACCAAACATCACTGCAAAGAGAAAAGGGAATGTAATGATGGTATAGGGAGCAGGGTTGACTTCGCGATACGAGGCAACACCGTAGGCGTTCACAATGCCTTGGAAACTTGAGGTAACCTTGTTAGTTCTATTGTAGGTCGGTGGCGTCTCTTTGGTCTCCATTCTGTTCATGATTGATGGAACATTGGATCCAGATCTGGTAGCAGCTGCCTGTAGTGCTACCTGAATCCTGGAAACATCATCCACAGCGCACCAACACTCGGCTATGAGACATTTCTGGGTGACATCCAAGTTGAACATGTTAAGAGCGTGATAGATGGCCTTCATCTTATGAACTTTAACAAACCATGACTTGATGTTTTTTGCAGCAGCTACAAGAACCCGATGACGGTGGTCATTTGTCTGGGTTAATACTGTGTTAAGATCTTCGATACGAGCAATGACTCCTCCAAGCATCTCACGCCTCTCTGGCGGAGTTTCTGGACAAGGGTAGAGCGATGCTCTAAAACCTTCACATATCTTCTTGACCCGAGAGCGCAACTGCTCACCCTGAAAGAATATGATGAACACCGATTTATAGACGTTATCTCCAGTGTGTGGGTCCTCTAGAGCAGCCTCAATCTCAGCTTGGCGTAGAAAAACGTTTCCACGACAGACACGCCATAGCATCCTTTCAAAAGCTGGTAGACGCTCACGTAGTATGACACCCGCAACAAAAGCCAACCTCATATGAGTTTGACCACCGGCCCTCATACCCTCCTCACACAACAACTGGATACTATCATCAGCGATTGCACTGTCTTGCATCTCATCGAAGAACTGCTGGGTCCTCTTAAGTATGTGCCTAAGCTCACTAAGTTCAAGATAGGACTTTTTCAATACTTCAGCATTTGAATTGACTTCCTTGAGCTCACTTTCTAGCTTCTCAAAAGTGGCCTCCAAATCTATCATCTCTTTCTGCTGTGGAGCTTCTAAATTATCCCCGGTCTCTAGCATAGGTATATTATCCTTTTTTATCTCTTTCTCGAGATATCTAAGCTTCCTTTGCATCTCATCGCACCTACGCACTTGATTAATGAATTTCCTTTGGAAAGCATTGACATCTGGATTGAGATCTCTAAATTGGACTAGACCGAGTTCGCCCAACTCGGCTACCGTGTTGTAAGCAGACTCCGATTGTAGGAAGAGTTGAGACAATTGCATTGCCTCGCTTCTAAATAGGGAGCCCATCTTGATGCACGGCTTATAGTTGTATCATGAATTATATACTCTTTCGATAAAATAGAAATAACACAACACAATTATTGATGGCCAGCAATGATAAATTTTTTTGCACGCACTCCCCAATGAGTACCCTTCAGCTCTTTGCGCTCCCACATATGCTGAAGCAGAAAGTCGGCTTTTTGTAGATTTTGCTGCCTATCACCGTGTTGGAGCAGAGCGCTTCGACCTGCAGATAACTGCCCCCTTGGCAAATCTGCGCCAGATGGAGGACGCGCGCTAAGCACGAACAGGACATCGGGGATCCTGTTCAAGGTTCAAAATAATCCTGTAAAAGGGCCGAAATCATACCAATCATATTCTCATAATGCCTCTCAATCACGATGTAGAACTCCCCTCTGATGAGGAGCTCAATATAGAGGAAATACCTGTTACATCGAACTATCTCATGTCTAGTGCAATGTGGATCGGCAAGTACTGCGATACTCAGCAAAAAGAATTCATGCTATGCCGTGCTGAGGAAAAGGATCCAAGAGTCTGTCTCAAATACGGAAAAGAACTGACCGCCTGTGGTAACGACTTCCTTAAGAGAGTCAAGAAGAGTTGCGGCGACGAGCTGTCCTGGTATACCAAATGTTTAGACTATAGTGGAAGAGAACCAAGTTTCAGACTTTGTCGACATGCTCAAGCGTTATATGATGGTTGTATGGCAGACAGTGGATTTGAAAGAGCGCGTTATGGTCATTTTCAACTCTTGAGAGTACATGACTCGGAGAGGCCAAAGCCTAAACCTCACGTGCCTATCTTCGATGACGCAGTTCCACCCTATAATATTTGGGAACCCGAAAAAAGACAAAAGGCAACGATATATGGAGCTTGGTACAGAAAATGGTTCCAATGATCAGTGTAATTCATACATCGGCTCAATCAGCTAGATAGATCAAATAGAACTGCTAAGATTAGAGTCATGCCGAAACGAGCGGCCGTTATTATTACTATCATTAAAACTTGAGAGGGCCCATTAGCCTTTGGGATGTACGATAGTCAGATCTCAATTGCGCGAAAGTGTTCAATGTGTTTTGGTCGACGCCCGATAAGCCGTCGTCACCACATAACTGCTCAAGATTTTCCGGTGGAACGACCCATAGATTGCACAGATTGTGTAAAACTTTGAACATGTCGTCTACCTTCTTGTCCTCGGGGATCTTGCCGTTCATCTCTTTGGGATTTATTCGAACCGCTGAGCTGTAGGCTTTGACATCAGATATAGCCACCATTCCACCGATGGAATTGAACTCGAATTTTTGTACGTGCTCGTAGATAGTCTTATAAAACCTCAATCCGAACTCCGTGTAAACTGAATGGACATTTTCCCCGTCTAGGCAGTCTAGAATTTTGCTGATCACAACCTTCACAAACTTGCAAACTTTCGAACAGGCCGCTGTGGAAACAGTCTGAGGTAGTTCTTCATCTTCGGGTTTGAAATCCGATTTCTTCTGTTCAGAATTCAAAGTTATCTTTATCCAATTGATGCAGAAATTTATGGACTTCTCGAGCCCCTCGTTAAGCTTAAACTCAAGCTGATTAAGGACTTGAAGTTTCCTTTTGTTGCACTCGACATAGAAACGTTTGGATTCTGGACTGGAAACTTGAGGTAAGACACAATCCATGAATTGCTTTTCAATCAAGTGGCATATCGCGTTGCATTGACGAACAATATCGAAGAATCTCAGATCGGGTTGAGCTTTTTGCTCAAGATTCATCAATTCTATACTCAATTCGATAGCGTAGTCGAGATGATCAATACATAAGTGTTGGAGACATATATCGAATATGACGACTGCGTTTTCAGCCTCATTGGGCTTAGATAGTTCTTTGTTCCTGTTCAAGGCCTGTTTGATTTCGTGCAACAAGCTAATCGCCACTTCCTCGCTGAGGAGTGTTTCTCCGGGAGGTAAAGGGTCGTTTGAGACGGTTATGTTGATTCCTGCCAACTGACCGATGTTAACATTGATGTTTGCGAGCCCACTTATGTTGATATTCTTGGCTCTTGTAATTTTGTTTTTTATATCTTGGAGACTGCTAATTGTCGATGCTTTCTTTTGGTGATTCTTAGATTCGTAATAGCGATTGAGTACGCTAGCGCAGCGTTCTCTTAATGAGGTTACTTCTGTTTTGAAGTAGTCATTCAGATAATCTGAGAATATTCGCCTGGTGAGGAGATCCAGATCTTGAGAGCCTATGATTTTTGCATCAATGATTTGTTTAGATAGCTTTGTTGTCCTCGTGAATTGATTATACAACTCGTTAAGGTACTTTTCTTGATCATGAATTTTCATAGTATGCACAATGTGATCCTTGAGTTTCCCTGAGTAAATGTTCAGAAGAAACTTCGACATAACTTCCTCAGGGTCCTTGAAGACGTCGATAGCTATTGACTGGACTCTCTCGCATAGAGGCAATATCTCCGACAGTCCATCACGATGATCTAAAGGGCTGCTACCGATGATGACACCCATTAGGCTCTGGTCTATGAAGGCATCTATACAATGATTATACCCCCTGAAATTGAACATAATGGAAGCAATATCTTTCATCTGAGACTTATCGTCACAACGGTAAGCCCTAACGAATTCTTCGATGAGTTCTCTCTCTATGAGATTATATTTGTTTTCTATTCTCTCGCGAGTTTTCTCGAATTTTTCGATATTTGGTAATTCCTGTGATATCACAAATAGTTTATGAGTTACATCTGCGTCCTCAAAAAAGGCCTTGTAGTTGCTAGGAGAGAAGTCGATATTCGGATCGTATGATGAGTCCAGGAACTGACAGAACTGCTTCAATAGTTTGAACGCCTCCGCTGCCTTAGATCTTGGCCTATTTATAACTTCAAGCTGTTGACCCAAATGATGAACCTTGTCCGCCACCTGGTCAAGCCTTCTGTCCATAGAATGGAAATTATTGATGGATTGTCTGAATTTTTCTTTCAACTCGCGGACATTCTTCCAATGTCTCTTCTCCTCTTCTTTACATATCTCTTCGAGACGATCACATTTCTTCTGAGAATTATCCTTGATTGCACGCAGTTCTTGTAGACCATAGAGGAATGCCTCGTGTAGTAGTTTAGCATCGAATTTATCCGGATTATCAAACTTATCAGCTGTTGCTCGCCATGCAATACGTTCAATGAACTCGTCGCCATCAAATGGCTCCTGTTCCAGTTCGCTTATGAAGGATGGATTCATACTATTGATTTTCGAAGAATTCCTAAATTCCAAACACCGAACAATGTTCGATTGTATCTGTCGAAGAGACGGAAATTGGACACTGGACCCAAGGGTTTCTGGACGCTGGCGAGGAGCGTAAAACTGAAATCAATCAGCCATCTATCGAAATATAAATTCAATCAATTATCTAAGCATTACAAATAAGATGTAATTGGTTTGGAAATAACAACAAATCCAGTCGGATAAAACACATGTCAGACACTCCCCCGTTTCAGCGCCCGATGATCAGCTGAGCGTGCCAGGGCTTCCCATGATTCATAGTCGGTAGAAGTCTCGCGTGCGCTGCTTGACTGTTCTGGGCATCTATATGAACTCTTACGAGCTCCAGTTGGAGGTGGATTCTTGTCAGCAAGAGATGCGGCACCAAGTATACCGTATGGCCATTATGGCCAAGTAGATGCGGCAGCCTATGATGCATCGGAATCCGAGGAGAGCAAATATCCTCTTCATGCATCGTCGCGCCAGTAACGCGAACGGAGGAGTTGCTCTCCGGGTCCGCTGAATCCCCAAGTCTTCTCGGTGGTGCCAGTCACGGGCAGTTGCGGGCTCTCAATCTGAGACCATGTGTAAGACTCCTTCTATTTGCCTAGTCCCTATTTGCAAACTGCAGCTAAACTTTCCAGCACCGCAAACTTGGCCTCAATCCAAGCTTGTGGCAGTCGTATCTTGGGCAAGAAGATAGAGCCTCGAAAGCTAACTCGTTTCTTTCTCCTGTGATGTCGAAATCTCATCCAGCTAAAAAAGTCAACCCCAAGCATAGGAGACGAAAATGCCTGAAAATGAAAGCCATTTAAGGTTGAACAGTCATAACTGAAACGGTAGCCCATAAGACCTCAGCTAAGATGACTAACGCAGCTGGGGCGCTTCCAAGATCGCTATGCGCAGCCCCCCGTGCGCCCAACGTTTGAACGCCTTAAATGGCAAGCAGCTTCATCATGAGGCCACTGAGTAGAAGTTTTACGCATCGGCCTGCATCGGACTTGCATTTACATACAATGGCCGCCTTACGTAGTTCTCTTTTGCAAAAATCTTCAGGCAAAAACTGCCGCTTCCGTTGGAGCACTTTTCTCCAAACAATTTTCCAGCCCCCTTCCCTCCTCATTGGTCGTCCCTTCCTCTTCCTTTGTATTATAACAACAACAGCTACAAAAACAACAAAGTCCGGAGCGGATTGGCTAGAAGGCGCGTAACCGCATTAGCCGGAGTCTGAGGGCGAAAAGGACAGAATGGGGGCCGGGCAAGGGGGACTGAAATTTGTGGGGCCCATCGTGGAACTCAAGACCCTTTTAAGGTCGTTGAGTTAATTGTGCACTCTAGACTATTTGAGGGCAAGATTGGGGGACCCTGGCGAGGCGCATGTATAGTTGGGGGCTGCTATGCATTAGTGCAACAAGCAACTCAAGTCCGCCGAGGGGGTCTCCACTACGTCCTTTGTCGTGCCGCTTCGCTGTACCCTAGCTCATTCCCCGAGAGTGACTAAGTGAATTGAGCAAGAAGAACCCATGGTCCCAATACTGCAGCAGAGAGGCGCTAGCATACACCTCCATGTAGATTAAGCATTGCGCATAGTACACCTTGGTTGAGATTTCATTCAGTAAGTGCAAACTATTTATGCGATGAGGTGCCTTTCTTGATTCAGAGGTGTTCTACAGCTAGCGCAAGCTCTAGTATATGGGACTTTTGTCTCGCTACAGCTACCTATAACCAAAGCGTCATCTACCATATACTGTTGTTCTTATATTTTCAGCCCAGTTTCCTACCATGGCTATGTATTAACTGTTGCTGCCGTTGTCATGATTTCGATCGTGAGTTAATATAGAAGGTGAAAAAGAGAAGTGGTAGCGAGCAGCTGAGGTAGACAATCAGTGTCGTCTTTTTTGTTGAGCAGATCTGTGTTGTGTCGTCGTCGAGTCGTCGTCATCTAGAGCAATAATTAAAAAAGATAGAAAAGATTGATAATAATTGATTGAAACTTTTCAATCAAAGTGTTCAATTCGATTGGTGGATAATTTATATCAATCTTCAAGAGTATAGATATCAAATCAAAGCGGAGAAGAGGAAAATCATATCGTTTAGATATATTTTTGGTCGAAAAAATTTAGCAAGATGGCGAAGAAAGATGTAAGCGATGATCCAGATCCAACGGAGTACTTGTATGTCTCCTTGGAGCAGAAACGCAAGGATCAAACCAAGCCATATGATGGCAAAAAAATGGTCTGGATCCCAGACGAGAAAGATGGTTTTGTAATTGGTGAAATTTCATCTACGAAGGGCGATTTGATCACGGTCACATACAAGGGCGAAGAGAAGCAGCTAAAGAAAGATCAAGTGCAACAAGTGAACCCGCCCAAGTATGAAAAATGTGAAGACATGTCCAATTTGACCTATTTGAACGATGCAAGTGTTTTGTATAATTTGAAGGAAAGATATTATGCAAATCTCATCTACACTTACTCGGGTCTTTTCTGTGTGGCCATCAATCCGTACAAAAGGTTCCCAATTTACACAAATCGTGTTGTTCAAATGTACCGTGGACGTCGTCGTCAAGAGATGCCACCTCACTTGTTTGCTATTGCTGATGGTGCCTACTCAGATATGATTGCCAATCGCGAAAACCAATCTATGCTGATTACTGGCGAATCTGGTGCTGGAAAGACTGAGAACACCAAGAAGGTCATTGCCTACTTCGCAAACGTTGGTGCCACAACAAAGAAAGAAGATGGTCCAAAAGATACAAAGAAGGGTAACTTGGAGGACCAGGTTGTCCAAACCAATCCGGTTCTTGAGTCATTTGGTAATGCCAAGACTGTCCGTAACGATAACTCGTCACGTTTTGGTAAATTCATTCGTATTCACTTTGGTCCCACTGGTAAATTGGCTGGAGCTGACATTGAGACCTACTTGCTTGAGAAGGCTCGTGTCATCTCTCAACAACCCTTGGAGCGTTCATACCATATCTTCTACCAGATTATGTCAGGTGCAATTGCCGGCCTGAGGGGTAAGTTTCACATAACTTTTGATCATACCAATATCTGTGAGCCTGCTACATACCACGACGAGTAGATAACCTTCGATGCTCGTGATCTTTTATGAAATTCCCCCACCTGTACTTTATCCTGCCTTCTAATGGAACTCCCCGTTATAATCTTGTGCCCATAACAAATCCTGATCTCCACTGTAGAAAAACTTCTGCTGGACCCCGATATTTACAAGTATCACTTTGTATCTCAGGGTAAAATTGAAATTCCCAATGTCGATGATGGTGAAGAGGCCAAATTGACAGATGTTAGTATCCAGACTTCAACCATATTGGTCCATTCCACTCCATTCCAGTCCTGTATCATCCAGCCAGCGAGCCTATTAACAGCTCAAGTCCATATAACATTGCGCCAGAAGAGCGAGTTCTGTCACTGTCCACTGTCCACTGTCCTGGTTCGTCAGCGAACATTTTGTCCCGTTGGAAGAACTTATCCGCGTCCCGTATTATATCCATATGTGAGCTATAAATCTCAGGATGAGGAAGAAAAACTCATATTAACCCTTGTAACCATTGACATTTCGATGATGTGATGTTTCGCTCTGTAGAGAGACTCTTGCTCGACAAAGACATCAAAAAGTACCACTTCGTGTCTCAGGGAAAAACCGAAATTCCCGGCGTCGATGACAAGGAGGAGCACTTGGTTACAGACGTAAGTAAAATATTCCGTAATTTATGTTACCTCAAGAAAGGATCGGGGCTTGGCAAAATTGGACTTAGAGGACAATCAGATTGGACATGGACTAGGCTGAGGATGGAATCTTTGTTATGAAATACATCAGGACAAGGGAGTGGACCGAAACTTTCGTCAACGATCGGCGAACTCGTCATCATAATACTAATCTTATTTCTTTACCATTCCCACCTATACACTGATGACTACAGAATGCCTTTGATGTGCTAGGTTTTAGCCAAGAGGAGAAGGAGAACATCTACAAGATCGTCGCCGCTGTCATGCACTTTGGTGAGATGAAATTCAAACAGAGGCCCCGTGAGGAGCAAGCTGAGGCTGATGGTACCGAGGAGGGTGAGAAGGTAGCTCATTTGCTTGGTCTGAATGCGGCTGACCTCTACAAGAACTTGTTGAAACCAAGAGTCAAGGTTGGTAACGAGTTTGTGACAAAGGGTCAAACTGCAGCCCAATGTAACTACTCAATTGGTGCCTTGTCGAAGGCGATGTTCGACAGGACATTCAAGTGGCTCGTTAAGCGTTTGAACGAAACTCTGGACACAAAGCAGAAGAGACAATACTTCATTGGTGTGCTCGATATTGCTGGTTTTGAAATTTTCGACTTCAACGGTTTTGAGCAGCTTTGCATTAACTTCACAAATGAGAAGTTGCAACAGTTTTTCAATCACCACATGTTTGTCCTCGAACAAGAGGAGTACAAGCGTGAGGGTATTGACTGGCAGTTTATTGACTTCGGTATGGACTTGCAGGCATGTATTGAGTTGATTGAGAAGCCCATGGGTATCTTATCGATTCTCGAGGAAGAGTCTATGTTCCCTAAGGCAACAGACAAGACCTTTGAAGAGAAATTGAAGACAAACCATTTGGGCAAATCGAACAACTTGGTCAAACCCAAGCCACCAAAGCCAGGCTGCCCGGAGGCTCATTTCGGTATCGTCCACTATGCTGGTACAGTGCCTTACAACTTGACTGGTTGGTTGGAGAAGAACAAGGATCCATTGAACGACTCTGTTGTTGACCAACTGAAGAACGGAAGCAACAAGCTGTGCGTGGACATCTTTGAGGACCACCCAGGATTGGGAGGAGGTGACGCTAAGGGTGGTGGAGGCCGTAAGAAGGGTTCTGGTTTCCAGACTGTCTCAGGTCTTTACCGTGAACAATTGAACAAGCTGATGACGACACTGCGCTCGACACAGCCTCACTTTGTGCGTTGTATTATTCCTAATGAGACCAAGTCGCCAGGAGTGATTGATTCACATTTGGTTATGCACCAGTTGACTTGTAACGGTGTGCTTGAGGGTATTCGTATCTGTCGTAAGGGTTTCCCTAACAGAATGTTGTACCACGATTTCAAGCAACGTTATACAATTTTGGCTCCACAACGTGATGGTAAATTTGTCGATGCTAAGCAATCAACTGCAGCTGTGTTGACAACAATTCAATTGGACGAAAATGACTACCGTTTGGGTCACACTAAGATTTTCTTCCGTGCTGGTGTTCTTGGTCGTCTTGAAGAGATGCGTGATGAGCGTCTCGGTAAGATTTTGACCTGGATGCAAGCATGGGTTCGTTGGTATTTGGTCAAGAAGAATTTCAAACGCCTACAAGAACAGCGTGTCGCTTTACTGGTCATCCAGAGGAACCTCAGAAAGTTCTTGCAACTACGCAACTGGCTCTGGTGGAAGCTATACTCAAAGGTCAAGCCTTTGCTCAATGTTGCTCGTGTAGAGGACGAGCTGAAGGCCATGGAAGAGAAGCTGAAGAAGGAGCACGAAGCATTCGAAAAAGAGGAGAAGCTTCGCAAGGAGCTCGAGGGACAAAACGTCAAACTGTTGCAAGAGAAGAACGATTTGTTCTTGCAATTGGAAGCCGAACGTAACAATGCCGGTGACATCGAGGAGCGTCTTTCTCGTCTCATGGCCCAAAAGGGAGATATTGAGGGCCAGATGAATGACTTACAGGATCGTCTGGCACATGAGGAGGAGCAACACAATCATCTTTCGCAACAGAAGCGTAAGATTGAACAAGAGTTGTCACATGTAAAGAAACAAGCCGAGGACCTTGAGATGGCTCTGCAGAAGGCCGAGTCAGACAAAGGCTCAAAGGATCACCAGATTCGCAATTTGAATGATGAAATCGCCCACCAGGATGAGTTAATAAACAAGATGAACAAAGAGAAGAAGAACCTCCAGGAACAGAACCAGAAGACAACCGAAGATTTACAGGTTGCCGAGGACAAGGTGAACCATTTGAACAAGGTTAAAACCAAGCTGGAACAATCACTGGACGAGATGGAGGACCAACTCGAGCGTGAGAAGAAGGTGCGAGCTGACCTAGACAAGCAGAAGCGCAAGGTTGAGAGCGACCTCAAATTGGCTCAAGAATCAATTGCCGATCTGGAGAAAGCCAAGAAGGAGCTAGAGGCTGCAGGTCAGCGCAAGGACAAGGAGCTACAGGCACTCAACAGCAAGCTCGAGGACGAGCAGGCACTGGTTGCCCGTTTGCAGAAGCAAATCAAGGAGTTGCAATCGCGCGTTGAGGAACTCCAAGAGGAGCTAGATGCCGAACGCCAAGCTCGCACCAAGGCAGAGAAGCAACGTGCTGAATTGTCTCGCGAAATCGAGGAGCTCACCGAGCGTCTAGAGGAGGCTGGTGGTGCTACAAGCACTCAATTAGAGATGAACAAACGAAGGGAGGCCGAGTTGACTAAACTCCGTCGCGATCTCGAGGAGTCGACGGTGCAGCACGATCAGGTTGTATCGCAACTACGTAAGAAGAACAACGATACTTGTGCCGAACTGAGCGAACAGATTGACCAATTGAACAAGCTGAAGGCTCGTTTGGAAAAGGAGAAGGCATCGTTAGTTTCTGAGAACCAAGAGTTGCACGCAGTAGTGGACCAATCAGGCAAAAATGCGGCAAACATAGAGAAACAGAACAAACAGATGGAGATGCAGATAAACGAATTGCAGCACAAGTTGGATGAGGCTAACAGGACTATTGGTGATTTCGATACATCAAAGAAGAAGTTGGTTGTTGAGAACTCAGAGTTACAACGCCAACTTGAGGAGGCCGAATCACAATTGGCACAACTTGGCAAATTGAAATCATCTCTCCAGACACAACTCGAAGACGCTAAGCGAAGCGCCGATGAGGAGTCGCGCGAGCGTGCATCCATATTGGGCAAATTCCGTAACCTAGAGCACGAATTGGATAACTCTAAGGAACAATTGGAGGAGGAACAAGAGGCTAAGGCTGACTTGCAACGCCAATTGTCTAAGGCAAATGCCGAAATTCAAACATGGCGCACCAAGTACGAGTCCGAAGGATTGTCTCGTTTGGAGGAACTGGAGGAGGCCAAGAAGAAGATTGGTATGAAATTGCAAGAGGCCGAGGAGCACATCGAGCAATTGAATGTCAAATGCTCTGGATTAGAGAAGACTAAGCAGAGATTGAGCGGCGAGCTAGAGGACATGCAAATTGAGGTTGAGAAGGCTAACTCATTAGCGGCGACATTGGAGAAGAAGCAGAAGACATTCGACAAGATTATCAGCGAATGGAAGCAACGTGTCGATGACCTGTCAGCCGAATTGGATGCCTCACAAAAGGAGTGCCGCAACTACTCAACGGAGTTGTTCAAGTTGCGTGCCCACTACGAGGAGAGCCAAGAGCAATATGATGTCGTGAAACGCGAGAACAAGAACTTGCAGGACGAGATCAAGGACCTCCTTGACCAGCTTGGCGAGGGTGGCCGATCGGTGCACGAGCTGGAGAAGGCTCGCAAGCGTCTCGAGCTAGAGAAGGAAGAGCTACAGGCCGCCTTGGAGGAGGCCGAGGCCGCTCTGGAGCAGGAGGAGAACAAGGTGCTGCGCGCCCAATTGGAGCTGTCGCAGGTTCGCGCCGAAATCGATCGCAGACTCCAAGAGAAGGAGGAAGAGTTCGAGAACACAAGAAAGAACCACCAGCGCGCCCTAGACTCCATGCAAGCTTCTCTAGAGGCCGAGGCACGTGGTAAGGCTGAGGCACTGAGAATGAAGAAGAAGCTCGAGTCGGACATCAATGAGCTCGAGATTGCTCTGGATCATGCAAACAAGGCTAACGCAGAGGCCCAGAAGAGCATCAAGAAGCACCAACAACAGATCAAGGATCTACAGGCTGCTCTAGAGGAGGAGCAACGGGCACGCGATGAGGCCCGCGAGCAGTATGCCGCCTCAGAGCGGCGCTGCAATGTGCTGCAGAGCGAACTGGAGGAGAGTCGCCAATTGTTGGAGCAAGCCGAAAGGGCCCGACGCAATGCCGAGCAAGAGCTTGCTGAATTGCACGAGCAATGCAATGAGCTGTCTGGTAACAATGCCAGCCTGTCCATGGCCAAGAGGAAGCTTGAGGGCGAGATGCAAGCACTACAGGCCGACTTGGACGAGATGCTGAACGAAGCTAAGGCTAGCGAGGAGAAGGCACGCAAGGCAATGGTTGACGCTGCGCGCCTAGCTGACGAGCTACGTGCAGAACAAGAGCACGCACAACAACAGGAGAAGATGCGCAAGGCACAGGAGCAACAGATCAAGGATCTACAGGTTCGTCTAGATGAGGCCGAACAGGCAGCTCTCAAGGGAGGTAAGAAGGTCATTGCCAAGCTTGAACAAAAGGTTCGCGAACTCGAGCAAGAATTGGATGGCGAACAGAGGCGCCATGCCGATGCAGCGAAGAACTTGCGCAAGACAGATCGTCGCGTAAAGGAGCTCCAATTCCAGGCAGAAGAGGATCGCAAGAACCAGGAGAGGATGCAGGATCTGGTAGACAAATTACAACAGAAGCTCAAGACATACAAGCGCCAGATAGAGGAGGCAGAGGAGATTGCTGCCCTGAACTTGGCCAAATACAGAAAGGCCCAACAGGAGCTAGAGGATGCCGAGGAGAGAGCGGATATGTCCGAGCAGGCATTGTCGAAATTGCGTGCCAGGAACAGGAGCGGCGCTTCTGGTCCAGCTGGTGCTCGTGCACCTAGCCCAACACCTGGTGCTAAGGCTAGACCAAGGCCGAAGGTTGTTGATGGCGAGTGAATGGTTTGGCACCAGGGCAAGATGCCGTGAACAAATAACACAATTATAAGTATCCAATAATTTGGGACTATGGTGGAGCATGGCCAAAGGCCGGGACATTGGCAATCTCTGTATCAATCATCACAGATGTTTTCTGTTGCAAACAAGATAGCTTTACGACGACATAAGATAAAATAAATATGAAACACAATGACGACGACGACATTTGCAGCATATACTTTTGTGATGTTGCTACAATTGTCATTGTTATTGGCTGTTCCATTTGATTCGTAAAACAAACATTTTGAACATTTTAACTCTTTCTCCTGGGAGACAACTTATGAGTCATCCAGTGCCAATGATGAGACAGAGCAACCTTGTTTACAGGGGGCCACAGGCTAGAGCTTAGGCGATTTTCAGGATGCCTAAGAGTAAACTTCTGAGTCGCACACTCTGAGCGCAGCTGTCAGTGGTCGGTCGGGTGGGCGCCACCAGTGATAGGTTGCATGATTTTGCGCGCAAAACAGCTCGACACTTGATTGTTCGCAGACTCTAACATTGCACGGCGCACACGTAAACAAAACTCCATTGAGCGTGGCGAACAGAGCTTAACATTGTGTATGCTCGTGCGCTTGTGCAACCGGTCGTTGTGTGTTGAATTTTTAAGTCGTGGCCAAACTCTAGCCGCATCCTCGATCACTTATGGTAGCAATAAAGATGATAAAAATAATTCCTGCCTTCTCCGAATACCAATCCGTCCACATTCCCCAGATATTGTTGCTCCATCATCCCTTCAAGCTATCACTTAAGCTTTAGTCAACGATCTTTTATAGAACCTATCCTTTTTTAGAAGAATCGTCTTTCATGATTGAGAAGTAAATTATGAGCACCGACCAGCATCAAGATATCAATCCCGAAACCTCAGTCAGGGTTGCTGTTAGGATACGACCTCTCATAACTCGTGAAAGAACGGAAGCATGCAGAGTTTGCACACATGTAACCCCAAATGAACCGCAAGTTTGGCTTGGAGACGAAAAAGCTTTCACCTATGATCACGTATTCGATGTTGGAACCAAACAAGCCCATATATATGATGTATGCGTTAAAAAGTTGGTCGAGGGTTGTTTTTTCGGCTACAACGCAACCGTGCTCGCCTATGGTCAAACAGGTTCCGGTAAGACTTATACTATGGGAACAGGATTCTCAGAATCTGAACAGGACAATTGTGATGAGTCTCAGGGAATAGTTCCGCGTGCGGTTCATCAAGTGTTTGAAAGGATCGAAGCCGAAATCCACAAAGCCAAAGAGAAAAATCAACAATCACCTGAATTCAAGATAACAGCGCAGTTTCTGGAACTCTACAATGAAGAACTGATCGATCTTCTTGATGAGACGCACCCAAACAGCTCAAACAAACATATCAAGATTCATCAGGAAAACGGAACGGTGCAGGTTGTTGGTGCTACCGTAAAGCCTGTGAGAACGATTTCAGAGGCTCTTGGGTGTCTTGAGACAGGAGCTTTAGCTAGAACTACTGCTTCAACTCAAATGAACACTCAATCATCCAGATCCCACGCAATATTTACTCTTACGATACAGCAATCAGTCATGGCCTCTGAGACGCAAGATGTGGAGACCTTGTCGGCCAAATTTCACTTCGTAGATCTTGCCGGTAGCGAGCGCCTGAAGCGAACTGGGGCCACAGGCGAGCGTGCAAAGGAGGGAATTTCTATCAATACTGGATTATTATGCTTAGGAAATGTCATATCAGTGTTGGGCGACGAGTCCCGAAAGGCCAGTCATGTTCCTTATCGAGATTCAAAACTTACGAGGCTTTTGCAAGACTCTCTCGGTGGCAATAGTCAAACTGTCATGATTGCTTGTATCTCGCCATCTGAGCAAGACTTCATGGAGTCTCTGAATACTCTGCGTTACGCTAATCGCGCTCGGAACATCAAGAACAAAGTGATCATCAATCAGGACAGCTCGAGCCACACTATGTCATTGTTAAGAAAAGAGATACAAATGTTACGATTGGAAATATCTCAACTCAAGCTTGGTAAAAGAGTTCTCAGCGATGATGGAAGTCGCTTGAAAAAGTATCACGACTCCAAGTCAGATTATCTGATTGCAATCAAAAATCAAGCAAAGTGTGAATTGTACAACCGCAGATTGCGCAACGAAATCTGCGATCTCAAGAGACAAAAGGTTGGGATCATGACCAAGATGAAGGAAGAAGCCAACAGGCATAGGACCAAAGAGCAACAAAGCACCAGTCGCATAGCGCAATTGGTTAAACAAGAGCGCCTTAAAGACGTACGGATCAAGAATCTGGAGACAGAGAACTGCAGGCTCAAGGCCAACCTAAGGAGGCGAGATGCCGAGGTCAAGGTATTAAAGGGTAGAATCAATGCTGGCAGCCAGAGATCCATTCGTCAACCGTCTTTGTTTTCCGCAAACAAATGGAGTAAAATCGAGAATGACCTCCATCAGGCAGTCGCAATCAGGCAGGCTATATGGAACTACGACAGACAGATGGGTCGTGACATGTCAAAGAGGCAGAAGCTATGCGATCACCTTGAAGACACCATGATGAGACTCAGAGATAGAATCTACAAGATTTGAGCTGTCTATCCACACATTACGACATACAATACGCCACGCGGCGATCTATAGCTAGGGCATAATATTTAATATCAATCATGTCTCACTTAGACTGTCCTAGAAGTTTCGATAACGGTTCGATGCCTAGCGACTTATTGGCCATCGTTCGGTCAACAGCGGAGAAGAACTTTACAACATTGGCATTCCAACACTTGCTTACGTCGAGTGACTCCATCTTGGTAACCAAATTTAGTCTACGGAACTGAGAATCTCCGTTGATTGACCTGAGCTTATGTGCAGCGGTGCTATAACCGCAATCTACCATGTTGAAGAACTTCTTCCAAGTGCGCTTTTGCTCTGATATCAACTGGTCATCACCCTCACGCCATATATTCTGTTGCCATATTGTGCAATAGACAAATGACAAGGGTATACCCCATCTGTAATACAAAATTGGAAGTTATGAGATCTTTTAATATAATGTGATTTACCGGCACATGAAACTCGCAATCTCAAGATTTTCACCTACCTTACAACCTTACCGAGAACCATTTTTAACCCGGAACGGCGGATCCTGAAACAAACTAACCAAAGAATAAATGTCGATTCAACAAAGTCAAACTCCTGTGTTCGTAATCCTTGCTTCAACTGCCTGTGCGATAGGATGCGACGACTTTCACACAACACTTTCGCACATCGCACAACGAAGTGAAAGTCGTTGGTTCGAAGCGTTTTCGTGCCGTTATCGGGTCGCCTGATAAATTATTATACTTCGTGATTGATATCTAGATTATAGATTATGCATGGACAATATATCGGATCGTTTTAGGCCTAATTCTAGGATTTACTTGCATCACTGAATGATTTGTCGATGCAAGACAATCGTTCAAGTTTGGCGCCGCGTGCGGGTAGCGCATGCGTTCTTTTCACTTACATTGTGCTGCATGTACGTGAATTGCATCCGCGTTCTTTACACAGTGTTCAGCTGTAAAATGGCGTTGAACGTTCCTGTATTTATCAAAACAACGTACAACAACCCACTATATCTGACTATTTTCTCAAGGATTGCTATCCCTCACCAGAACCAAAGGTTCATCCTCCGTTAAGAATCAGTTGATATATAGCGGAGACTGGCTCGATAGCTCCAATGAAGATGGATGACAATAACCGAAAATCGGAGCAACAAAACCAGCCACAGTATGTCACTCAAGCAGCGATACAGTTCGTAAGATGCGATATTCAGGGTTGTTATGCCTATTTTACTAGTTATCAGGAAATGAATAAGCACAAAGTGGTACACACAAATCACTTAGTAGCCCGTGCTGCTCAATGCATACCCTTTACACACCCTCCACAACGTGAAGGCAATCATAGGTGCCATATTTGTGGGAAAAGTCTATCGAGTAGGCGATGCCTTAGAGAACATATACAAAGGCACTCCGGCGAAAAGCCTTATGTTTGCGATATTGCTGGTTGTGGTAAGCGATTTGTTAATGACCAGAGTTTAGCTGATCACAGAGCAACACATTTTGATGATAGACCTTTCAGGTGCGAATACAAATTAGAGACTAATGGGAATACTATCATCTGTGGTAAAAGCTTCAAAAATAACGGCCAGTTGAGGGGACATAGGTTAGCCGTGCACAAACCACCTAGTATGAAATGTCAATTTTATGGATGCGAATATAGCGCTAGAAGATCTCGTCACATGCAGGTACACATATCCAAGAAGCATTCCGAACAATTAAATAGCCTTGGCTCTATTCTGCAAGTGATGCCTAATACAAGCCAAACTGATTAATCAACGAAACTTGAATCATGGAACTGAAGTAAGAACATATTGAATAAATTTACATTAAAAATCTGAATGTAACAAACCGATTGATTTGATGTACAATATCGTCATGACAATATAAAAAATAAAGTACAGCAAGCCTGCGTTGTTAATTACACTTAGCACTGCAAAAATCAGAGATTGGAGGAAACAGACAAAAAGATCAGCTATGGCAGGCCATCAGGATGGCTGATACGATTTGTAAGCCTCTCAGTTTCTAGTGCTCTAGTGTCTAGAGCAATTCACCTTTGAGAAAGACTAAGGTAGAGACCCGCTAGAGCCCTCTCGGCTTTAGCCCTAGATCTCTACCCTAGTCACGAGCCAGGTGGACGTCTCGACGTTGCAAGTGGACGAGATGGGTCAGGTGCCAATCGACTTTTCGAACAAACTCTTCGAAAATCAGAACAGTTAGTCTACAACAGAGAATATATGACGAATATATATCTGAAAAGAAAGGTTGAGCAGTAATTCTTTACAGGCCTTTTGCTAGGGCACTCCTACGTTGAGAAAAGCTCCCGCAACCATCAGACTATCATATATCTTAATGTTGCCTAGCTGATTTGATCTATTTATGCAGAATCCAACGTTCCAATTGGCTTCAAAATAAATGTTTGAGATCAGCGAGGGCCTGAATTCGTTACGAACCGGACGCAAATGATCAACGTCGCCTCGAAGGTTTTCGTCTTGACCTCTCATCCGAGCGAGACCTGCTTCTCCTCTTCCTAGAATCTCTTGATCGACTTCGTCTCCTGGGTATATCGTCCCGGGATCGACTTCTTCTGTGATCGCGTGATCGACTTCGCCTTGTCCGTGGGGGAAGATCACGATCTCTACTCCTGCTTCTTCGAGATGAACGATGGTCCCTGGGCGATCGACGATCATAGTACCCTCTGGAGCGATCGCGCCTACTTTCACTCCTGGATGACGACGAATGGTGTTTCTCTTTGATGAGACGACTTTCACGCAATCTCTTTGAAGTGTCTTCAATCTCCAATTTAGGCTGCGGCTTAACTATCGGATTATTTGAGTGGTTTATCTTGAGTGCCCGACTGCCGAGTACGAAACCATGATGGAGCAAGGCGTTTGCCACCGAGGATTGGTTAGTGAATTCTACAAATGCAAAACGTGTAGGCTGATTTTCATCGCCAGCGATACGAATATATTTCACCTCGCCTAGATCGTTGAAAAATTTCAGGACTTGCTCTGCCGGTATAGAAGAGTCCAAGTTTCCAATGTACAGTGTTCGCCTTATTTCCTCCACTCTTGTTGGGTCTGTATTAATTGGTAGGTGAGGATATGTCTGTAAGCTCGATGCAGCTAATCGAGCATCAGCAGTGGTTATGATCTGTGCGCCTCCAGGGCCAGCAGCAACTTGGGTTAGTACACCATCATTAAATTTTGTTACATACTCTGTGTTGTCATAGCCTTGTTGTATCACAGTCTCCTTGTCAGATGGTATTCTGGAATGTCTAAACGGTAATACGAATATAGCTCGATCAATGAAAACTGTATTTGTTAGATGTTGGGCTACCAGAATACTGCTATGTTGCGCATACTCGATGAAGCATACCTTGAAGCTTGTATCTGGAGTCGGCTCGAGATGGTACATGGCTATGTCAGTTATCTCACCTACAAAGCTGAATAAAATCTTCATCTGTTCCAATGTGGCAATCGGAGTTATATTTGTGACATAAATAATGTTTGTTGGTTTAGACGATCGTGCCTCTCTAGTGTTATGTTTTGTTTCATTGTCATTATCAGATAAACACGAATCACGAGAATCTTGATGATCGAACCTACCGTCGTCATCATTACCCTTATTACTGCGTTGACGGATAAGTTTACTAGAACCGTCCTCCTCCTTTCCACGATCCTGACCCCCGGCGCCTTCAGATATCTTGTTATCTGGACTACTTGGATGAACAGGAGTCCTGGAGTCTCCGTCACTCGATCCCGCGACATCCATATCGACGGAGTCTAGATTGTCGGCATGAGATGCACCATCATAATCCCTCACCCCGGAATCATCCATAATTTATAGCTGAGATGCAGTTTTGAAATTTATATTCATATATATGCTATGAGGTACAAGTGTTAGTGGTTTTATTCTAAAATTACATTGGATCCTTGGGTTCGGCATTGATTCATAGGCAAGAAAATATGTCAATAAGATGCTGTATGCACCTAAGAATCGAAATTGGCATTTACCATTCACATTTTAAGTGCGTGCGCGATTCGATATTTTCGAGTCGGATCTGTCGCACAGAGCGAGTAGACTAGATCTAGAAGTAAGACGTGCGATGGCAAATCGCTTACTGTGGTTGAGCGCTATGGATTCACCTAGCTACAATCAGCTAAATGGCGTGGCTGTTAGACGTCTATCTCTGGATTTGATATAAGGTCATGTAGTTTTATTCCGCTTTTGTGGAGATGGGACAACAGCTGTGGAGGTAGAAATCTTAACCGGCCGGCAAATTTACTGACTGAATACAAACTGGCTTTCTGATTATCGTCTCAGCGATAGCCAATTCTATGGACTTGAACTGGAGCATGGCATGCAGATCCACTGTTATCGTATCATCCTGGCCTGGCTCCAAGCCACTATTCTGATCTCTCGATGTCAGTTTGAAGTTGATCGATCCCTCGAACATTTCATCTCCTTTAGCCTCGAGACCAGAATCACAATGTGCCGAGCTGTCTATTGGTATAGAAAAGCTGAATGGGCTCACTTTACATCGATCTGTAGTCGGCCGGATATGGATCAGTATCGCCCAAAAAAGGCGTCCTCGTCTCTTGTACTTTTCGCATATTTGTTCCGTATATCGACTCAACAAGGGATGCACATTTAACCGGAAGCCTATATTTACACGATAAACATTTCCCAAACCGTTGATCTTGCAGAGACATATTCTGTTGCCGAACTCGTTAGCCATATCGACATTTGAATTCAATGGGCCGCCAACAGTTTTCTTTCCCATGGTCAGTTTGGTCTTATCCACCAGGTCGAACATCTGTTTCGCGAAAATCCTCGCCTCCGCACCCGATTGGCGCGACTGTTTAACAAGGTTATTGACGAATTCCCGTCCCTTTATTGGAACAGTAAGTTGGGGTGCTCTAAGTTTTGCTTTTAAGGTGAGCTCGGCCGATACCTGATCACATTCATGCTCAGACTTGAGGACTGAATCAATCAGTCGATCCGCAGAACTGGTAGACTCGTTTTTGCTGAGCGATAGGTTGCTAGGAACTTTTACCGGTTCGTTTATGTTGATATGGTGCGTGGAATCTTCTTTCGGCATCGAGACCTCTTTGTTTTCAAAATCTTGGCTCGGACTCATGAAGCATGAGGAGGCACTTCTCTGTTGTAGCAATCGACTGCACTTAGCCATGGTGTCTGAGGCATACGATGAGGCTGAGCTGAGACATTGTCCGTGGACAAACTTTGCCATCCTTTTCAAGATAAATATCAACAGTTGGCCCCTGTTAGTCACCAGACAAAGGCAGTTATCTTCCCTACCAAATCGTCCAAATGTCATCGCTTGAGGGAAATCGTTGTGGCTAAAATAAATAGAATCAACTATTCTTCCGGAAGAGCTTAGATAGAAGTCCACCCGATTTATCTGGGACCCAACTCCAATCAGACTTGTCTCTTCGGAGCCGATCTTGAAACTCGGCAGACACACTATGCTAGTTATGGGCAGCTCGACATCAACTACCCACTTACAAGCACCATCAAAACTACTGAAACAGTAGACACGCCTATCGAGGCAGGCAACTATGAATGTCTGCTTGCTGGCTTCCGCTCCAGAGTCACGATTATCACCATCATTCGGAAACTCAAGGCCTGACCAGGACATCTCAACAACATTGCACTTGAGCGATATCAACTCCTCAAGCTTACAGCAATCACATTTGCTATTCTCAAGGTTGCTTTTGTCGTACAGATACAATTGGTCGATTGAGTAGATCTTAGAGTTACGACAAGAGATCAATATCTTATAGGTCAAACTTCTAAGATCGCAACGCGAACTGAAGCTAGCTGGCGACCTACGCTCCACCAGGATATGATCCGGAGTCGACGGCAATCTATAATGACACTCAAGGCGACTCTTGATCGTTCTCAGCTCGTATATGAGCAAGTGCCTGTCTTCTGTACCTAAAACTAGACCATCCTTTTGAATGTCCAAAATCATGTTCCACTTGGCGCTGTTCACTATAGTTGCATCTTGATCTCGAGTTTGACCAAAGTCACCACTTCTGGTGATCGTCGAATCGTACTTGAGTCTTGCGGCGGCGCAACATATTGTGTCCATACTCATCAAGCTTTCACCAACTCCGTCTTGCAAGCGTTTCAGTTTCCACGACAATAAGTACTGCTTCCTTGCGGCACTTGAACTGAGAGATAAGAAATTGTTTGTATGACTTGTTAGTTCGCTAGTGCCTAGCTCTTGACTCAAACTGGTTAGGAGCTCATGCAGTGCTCCGAGGTCAACCTTGTTCTGCTTCACCATCTGCCAAGCGTCCACTTCCGATTTGTTAAGAGTTTCAATGATGCACTCATCATCTTCCAGGGACAACCTATGGGATGGTCTGAGTTTGTGATAAAAGTAAACATCATCATTGATTGTAAGGCCGAGCAAGGTTTGCTGATGGCAAGATTTGCTATCATTTGCCGGACGGGGACTGTCTCTCTTCCCTCCTGCCAGTTGGAATTGCCTCAAGCGTTGTTCCTGCTGTGGCTGACTGATTGAGTAGGCAATCAAAGAACATGGCAAATCATCCAAGAAGTGGTTGAAAATTAAATGCTGACCACGATAGACTCGCATCCGGCAGTTGAAAGGGGATTTTGAACAGTTTTGAGGGTCGAAATTCCCTTGAGTCCAGTCTTGATCTGTGCCCAATGATTGTGTGTTGCGCTTCTTGAAGTCAACTAGAGCCAGTAAAGTCTCTCCATCGTTGTTCAAATCAGCCAGGCACATGTGGCCAGAGAAGGTTTGCACATTTGCGTTAACATCGTGGTGAGCTAGTAACCATCGGGATGGGCAGAACCAGACGGAAGAGGCAGATGTCTCCATGGGGCCAGTAGCATTCTGTGGCTGGTGATCTTGAACCGCGGATGAAGCTGAGAGTTTCTCATTCCTGGGATCCATGGTCAATTATCCATATACGAACCGAGCTTAGGTCTCTGGTCAACGAAATAATTTAGATCAGATGGAAGCATCCAATGGTCGATCAAAGACAATGCAAGACCCCCATAAGGATACGCACAGGTTTTGCAGTTCCCATGGATACCGAGCAATCCTGAACTAAGAACTATCGGTCCCACGAGTTACAGCACCTTCAATTCATGATGGTTGACCATCTTAGAAGGCTGCGTGTATTTCAAATAAAAAAAGGCTCGAGAGGTTGATTCAAGCTCAATTTGGTTGATTAACTCCGGCCAATCAATGCACGAGAAGTCCGACAAGCACGTGCCGCAGGCAAAAGTACGCCTCAGTGAGTCTCAGTCGTACGACCAATGTCCCCTATCATCTTCGGACTCGTCCAAATCGTCCAATTCGTTCAAGATTATTTAGATTTATCCACCTTAGATTAACCATGGAATCAGCAAAGAGAGATGAATTGATAGAGAAGTTAGCTCAACTGGAGGTTGAGATGGAAATCATCAGGAAGAGGCTGCCACTTGAGGTTGATTCTCTTGAGAAGTTGCTAAATTCAGTGGACGAGTTGAATGCACTCGGACGTAAGAGGGACCAAGTCAAAGAAGAGTTGAGATGACTCCGTGTCGACTTGAGTATCGTATGAATGGACAGACAATCGGATCCGTGAATATCTCATTACAATGACTGCTACTACAGATGATGAGTTATTTCGAAGGCGTCGTCGGGAAATCTTGTCCATATTCACACTCTCGCAGAATTATTGAATGCTTCAATCACCAATGGGAAGTCAAATCAATCTTGTCAGTAGGCGTTTATGTGATCATGCCAACTGTTACGCACAACCATAAAAATCACGCTTCAACTTCCCCAAACTATCTTATTCCTCATAGTCATTCTGGCTCGTTTAGTGCCCATTAGAAAACTATTTCATCATAAACTTGATCAAAATACTGTGATTGATCACTCTTAATAGGACCTCTCAAGATGGCCACTATCAAGATTGTTGAAAGCGAGCAATTAGACCGGGAACTGTTGCATATCATTCAAGATGCATATAATAATTGTAAAGATGAAACATTTTATGTCGGAGTCTCTGGTGGTAGCTTCCCTCCGATGTTGGTTAGGGTCCTAAAGCAGATGAGCAATGTTAACTGGAAGAAATGGTTGTTCTTCTTCTGTGACGAGCGCTGTGTGCCATCATCAAGTCCAGATTCGACTTTCGGGGCTTTTAAAAAGCTTGTCGAACCGGTGGACCCAAAGTTGCCTATCAGCTTGAATCAATTCGTAACGATTGACCCCGCCCTCAAGTCTGGTAAGGTCGCTGAGGATTATCTTTCCAAGATGCGAGCTCGTTTTGAAAAATCCAGTCTGCCAAAATTCCATATTTTATTCCTTGGCCTAGGTCCCGACGGTCACACTGCCTCTCTCTTCCCAGGTCATCGCCTACTAAAGGTGAGTACATCAAATTCATCCAAATCTACCTTTAGCAATGAACTGGGCTGACAAGAATTAACTTCAATTTCATTTTCTATCCAGGAATCATCCAAATGGGTTGGCTACATCTCTGACTCACCTAAGCCACCGCCCGAAAGGGTTACCATGACATTTCCAGTAATCAACAACGCAAGATGCGTCGTTTTTGTAGCAACTGGGGAGTCAAAGGCTCAGATTATTAAAGAGATATTCGTTGATAAGAAGCCATTGCCGGCGGGTATGGTGCAACCACATTCAGGAAAGCTTTATTGGCTTATGGACCGTGCAGCCGCTTCAAAATTAGAGGGATCTGTCCATTCCATCAGCAAAAAATGAGAAAACAACGAGGAATCTTGAGACTATTTTGTTCTTCAGTTCTACATCATACTGATGCCAGATCAATAGGTTAAGATTATAAAGTTTATCGATTCGTAAAACTCTCGAGTTGTGGCTTCGCTGAACGTAGTCTCATGCTCTTCCTGACTTCTTCTTTTCGGGGAAAACAACTTCAAAATTTGTTGTTGAATACAACTTAGACCGGGCATCCTCAGCATCATGGCAAAGTCAATCAGAATTGTGTGTACGGCCGCTGATGGATCCATTCAAGGAGTTCATCAAATGGAAGTTAGTCCTCTTGACAAACTCTACTTAGTATGTAATTCTATCACAGTGCTATCCTGTTTGATCGTCACCGACGTACCAAAAAGATGCAAGGCTATATGCATTACCAAAATATTTGACCTAAATATCACGAAGGCTTCTGGCTTTCATCTTTCTCCTTGTCTATCTGCTTTCGACTGTCGAGATACGAATCTAGAGAGTCGGCCCAATCGTAGTTGGTGAATATGATATTGTAGCCGATAACAAAGACCAATGAGGCAATCACGCTAAAAAAGACTATCAACGCTGAATTATCTACATGCATATCTTCTATGGTATCTCTCGAGGTTCCCAACTCTTGCTTCCTTCTTTGAATGACGTCGTAGAGGTGACTTCTATAGAACTCGCTAGCGTCGTATGAAGCGGACTGACTAAAACGTTTGCCGTCGAGATTCTGTAGAGTTCTATCCATCATTTCTAGACGGTCGTGATAAGATGGAAGCTCATTATCTGCAACACGGAAAGAGCCTGCCCGAAATTTTCTCGGGTTTAGTGCCTTTTCCCTCTCAAAGGCATCTTCTTCTCTACTTCGGAAAATCTCCTCGGCTCGTCGCATCCTATGAATAGCGTTGAAATTGACATCATCTCTTCGGTTACCACTCGATTCCGGTCTCCATTCGGCACTCATTGGCTCCAAATCTAGAGACCGATCATAATCTTCCCTCATCTTGGGATCGCTCAATATATCATAAGATTCAGTTATCAGTCTGAATTGTTCGACAGCCACCTGATTATCCTTACCAGCTATGTCGGGATGATACTGCTTGCTGAGCCCATAGTACGCGGATTTTATGGTGGCAGCATCAGCACCTGGTGTCAAATTCAATCTCTCATAATGATTAGCCCTACTCGACGCCATGATTTGCCTCTTGGAGTCATCGTCGTCATTTCTTTCCCTTTCATAGAACGCTTTCTTTCTCTGATAAGATCTTCGGTGATAGTCTCGATAGTTCGATGAGGTATCCCGGGATTGTGACTTGCTCCCACCTCCCGAAGATTGAGCATGAGCTTGGTCCTCTGTGGTGTTTTTAGATGCCGATTCTATAAATCTTGCCGCAGTAATATGAAGCTCTCTAATCTCGTACGGGCATGCTTTGGAGGATCTAATGGTCCTTATGGATCTGGCTAGGCTCAGTATAGTGATACCACCGAAGTTAGACATGACAATGCCTCGGTTTGAAGAGCACTGTTCCATGACAGAGAAATAAATGGTGTTTGAGACTGCCAGTAGGGACGGCGGTCACACGTCTGTGTTGATAAGACTGCGCTCAAATAATGTAGACTAAACTCTGTCTACAAATTTCAGGCGGCGGCAGCATCATGCATCGCTCAATACTAGAGGCCTCGCGTGATACGTATCGTACACACTGTGCTGTTGCATCCCTAATGAGTTTTACCCCAGTTCTATAGTGACATTATTGCACCTAGGGAATTGCTAGTACTTCAAGCAAAATTATAACGCTTTATAACATCATTGATCGATTCGTAGAGAGTCCAGGTTGTGGCTGCAATGAGCGTCCGTCGCATACTTCTGAGGACCAGACCATCAAAAAATCTAGAATAGTTCCTCTCTGCCATAAGAGCTTTCAGAACATTTCGTGACGTTTTCACCTGAGTCTGGCCCTGTTGCATGTTGTTAGCTTGAACTATTGTTTTAACAACGTCAATCGGATTTGTGACTATGGAAGCTAGAAGGCCGCTGATGGTTCCGTTCAAAAAGTTTATCAAATGGACGCTAGTCCTTCTCTTATCATGTAATTCTATCACAGTGCCATCCTGTTTGATTGTCAAACTTTTCAACTTAGTATAGCACATGTAATATGTTCCGCTGAAGAGTGAATCTCTCAGCACTGTTGGTAACATCCCTACCCAGCCATTGGATGTTACATAAGCACTCTTTATTGCCCCAGTTAGGCTATGATATTTGAAACGCCCGCTTTCATACCTGACTTTCACCACTGTTATTGGTAGCAACACCAGACTGACGAATGATCGAGCTGTGAGTCCGAAGTAGAATGCCTGAGTGGCGGTGTCCGGCCGATCTGTCTGTCCGGAAATATTGGATTGAAGTAAGCTAAGCAGAGCATAGTATAACCCCACACCAGGTCCAGACCTCATCAACGACGCGCCGGTTCCTTTCCAAAGCGACCTAGCACCCTCAGAGGCGACAACATATTTTACAGATGTTTTCAGACGTCCAAAGATCCTGCGGCTCTGGTCTGAGCTTGCCTCGATATCATTTTGAATTTGTATCCTGGTCTTGATCAATTCCAATGGCTGGAATAGAGTTGTTGTGATAGTACTGCTTATAACTCCGCCTATGAGCGCTCCGAGAACAGGGTTCGCTTTCTCAGATGACCTGCGGCCCTGGTACTTGTCCATGTCGAGTTCACGATATTGGGTTTGATATCCTCTATCGTGATCAGTTGACTAAATGACATAAATGATAACATTTCATACGGTTTTCATAGTCACGTGCGGAAACGCACGAATGCCTTGTGGAAGGACTGATGATGCGCCATCGTCTTGATATGTTATCTCTTGTTAAGGCAATATTCTAACAGTGCTCGATTTGATAAGATCAAGGTTAGACGCGGTCGATAGATTGGTTGGATCTAAGCTGGTAGCATCCTGATGGCCATTGACCATGTAAGCCGCGCACATTGATTTAGAGGTATGAGCGAGAGACAGATAGAATTCGTTATCACGAGGGGCAAAAATGGCGAGGGACCCCACTACCCTCTGACTCGGGTGAAATTGTTCATGTTTAGGGGAATTAACTACATCCCGAAGGCACTCGGAGAGTTTTGCATCAATGACTCTTGTCATGAGCTGGCCCTCGCCGAGATCAGCTGATCGCAGTTCATCGCAGACTTTTTTCGCCAACAAGTTAATTGTCAAAATTTCTCCAGCCCCACTCGTTGTTGCTGCGACTTGGCCCTCGGTCCAACAGCCAGCGCCTATGATGCTAGCCTGTCCCAATCTACCTTTATGCTTCAAGGCTATCCCGCCAGAGGATGTGGCGCAGGCAATATTGTTATCTCCATCTATAGCAATGGCTCCGACGGTGTCGAAGCTCGGATGACAGGCCTCGCTATGCTGCTCGAGGAGAGAGTCTCTATTACCTGCATCGTAAAGAGACTTGTATTTTTGGTAAGAGCACAAAGATTTGGGGGATATCAACTCGCTGTCATTGCACATCAAGGCTGGACAATGCTTACGCATCCATGTCTTACAGCCAGAAGATCCAACTATGAGATTCGGCTGAAGTAAACCCATCGGTCTAGAGATGGAGCGATGACAGATGAGCGATTCGACCAACTTGATTGGATTTCTACAACCACTTACAGCACCGACACCAGCGTAAGCAGAATCTCGATTTCGCATCATGCTAGCGTCACACTCAACGCGTCCATCTAGATTAAGGTTTGATCCAGACCCACAATTCAGGGTGGCTACATCCTCCATCATTTTAACAATACCAATAGCGGCTAATTCAGCTGTACTTTGAACGTAAGGCTTTACAACCATTCGCAGACATTCCGGATTCTTGCAAGTATCTTGTGAGGGCTCTTTCTCAGAATCAAGATTCAGTAGGGCATCCTTGCATATTCGTTGTGCAAGCCTTTTTGAGTCCTCAGTAATTTCAGAATTACTAGCACCCAAATGGATGGCAACAAATTTCAACTCCGATTTGGAATGCTCAACAAGACAGACCATATCGAACTCTATGAGATCGTGTTGATACTAGATTAATGTTTCATAAATTCCAGTCATTCTCTTGGTTATAATTGAAAGATCATGTACCACTCAGAGGGAATGTGATAGACATTGATTAAAACTATGAAATGTCTCAATCAAATTGAGTGTATATCGGGGTAGTTTTGAGTCTGGTTGCAAATTGTTGGTGAGCGAGTGATGCGCGCGTAGCACGTGCAAGTGGAACTCTGACGAAACTCCGCCCCTAGTCAAATCCATGAGCCATGAAGTCATGGGTTTTCGATCCGCTCAATTTGGAGAGGACATATGGACAGAATAGCGATCGCGATCTTGGCAAAGCAACTGGGAGCCGACTGCGAAAAAAAGACAGTTCTGCGCAGCTTGAATATATCACTTTCGTTGAGTCAGTCTGAATGAGAATCTCAATGCAGGGGTGAAACGACTGAAGGGAATCTTACCTAATATAGATCCCTCAAAGTCGTTAGGGTCCGATTTCGCGTAACTTTGAGGCCAACTCTGATGAGGGGACGAAAAGGAGAGCACTAACTAGGTCAGGGTAAAGGGTGTGACTCGTGTAGCTTTCTTCACTTGCATTCTTGCTTGAATGTTCTCGAATTTTGAATGTTGGCGCCATTGCGCAGTTGGCATTCAAACAAAAATCTCAGTACTGCTGCATTTTCTAACAACTCTGCACGCTCACGCCGCTGGTCGGAGCAATGAAGAAGAAAGGTCATCGTAGAGTAGTTCTGTTTACTCCTTTCTAGTAAGACAGTATTGATCACTAGTCTTCGGAATCGATCATAGGTAATCATATTATACTCACACTCAAGTTTAAATCAACTAAATCAAATTTATCAACGGACACCCACACAAACGCAACAACATGTCATGGCAAGCCTATGTCGATAATCAAATTTGTCAGTTTGTCCAATGTAAGGTAGCTATCATAGCCAGCAATCAAGATGGCGCTATTTGGGCAAGAAAAGATACTGGCAATTTAGTAACTCAAGAGGAACTCAAAAAGATAGCCGACACGATGAAGAATAATCCTCAGGCCTTTTTAGAAAATGGAGTCCATGTAGCTGGTGAGAAATATTTCTGCCTTTCTGCGGAAGCCAATCTTATCAGAGGAAGAAAAGGAAGCTCAGCATTATGTATTGTCGCAACCAAATCGTGTTTATTGGTAGTAGTTACCGTTGATGGTTTTCCACCCGGCGTCCTTAACCAAGTCGTCGAACGACTCGGTGAATATCTGGTAACGAATAACTACTAATTCAACTTAATAAAGTCGTCAAATATGTGACGATATTCATCCCAAAACTTTTGCGAGCCAATCAAATCCACCGAAAGATGCCTGATGCTTTCGTCCTTGGGGCGCTTATTACCATAATCAGCATCAATATCCACCAGAATGCTCCCCTTCTTGAATTGCTCTAGTTCATTGTTGTAGTTGATACCATAACGTAAGAACATGATGTCGTGCTTGTCTGAACTGACAGTCTTAGATAACTGCTCGGTAGCTTCCTTGGCAGAGGAAAACTTACTCTGGTCTTTAATCCAGTCTGTGATAGGGGTTCTCTTCACCGTTTTCAGAGATTCCACACCGCTCATACTTGCATCCGGTTGGCTGAGTAATTCATAGCGGACATAGCGACCGCTCATCGCATGAAGTGTTGTATTATATAGGTTGTTTATATGACAGTCTACTTGTCTCCATCTAAAATAATCAATCACAGCCTTGAAGTTTGGGTACTCTTTCGGGCGAGCGTCGAACCACGCATCGTACTTTTTCTCAGTCACGGCGCCAGAAAGTGAATCTTGGAAAAACCTGTCCCAATTACTGTTGTAATATGTGGCGAAAACTACAGGAATCATTGAAGTTATCTTAAAAACTCTTCGAGATAACAAACTAGAGCTGGATCTAATCAAGAAACTGAATTCATCACTGTGGCCGTAGGCCAGGGGAATGTGGCCTTTGAATGTCTTGATGACCTGCTTCGCAGACTCGACCATTAAATCGAGCGCTCTTTTATCATTTGGTTTGTCGAATCGGTGCACTTCAGTAAAGGCATGAAACTTATGTCCATCTACCCTGACTATGATGTAGGTTCCTCTGTTGAATCTAGGCTCTGTGATCCTTTCCTCCTCTTTGTGGAAATCGTATTTGGAATTAGCCATTAGACATGCGTGCAATTTGCGTCAATTTTAACACTCTAAGTTACCCGGGATTAGCTCATAGGTGATATGTCTATAGGAGATTGACCTTCCAGTAGTAATACTCGGCACCTGAATGTATAGTTGTTGATCTCCTCGAACCTCGTGGTCACACCCGAACACGTCTTCGATAAATGACGCAGTCGCAGAAAGCGTCCTTCATGTTTATGCTTCCACACAGAGCCAATGAGTTTTTGTTTACACTTTTCCTCATCAAGCACCCACGAATTCAGGATGACGTGAAAAACTGACAATCAATGTCAATAGCACAAAATCAAGGGCGATGTCACCACAAATACTTCTATGCTGTCATAGTTCTAGATGCCAGAATCTACTTTTGAGATGCCGTATCATCGGCAGGTCTCTCTCCTTGGACACACACGCTCATAGACAAGCGCAAGATCTTGGAAATAATCATGGAACAGGTGAAGGGAACAAGAAACCGCTCGTCGCAAGGAGAGCTCAACTCAGCGAAAGATCTCGAGAAAAGAGAGTACCCTCATCGGTGATCGAGCGGTTGGGATCATACGGCACACTAGTTGCGAGTGTCGGTGTCGGAACTGTGGCCGAATTAGCTAGGCGCAACATCGGTCTGTCCGATAAGAATACCTCTACTACTAGTCTCGTTTTCAATGAAGCTAATGTCAACAGGATTGTTGAGACTCTTTGTAAAGTTAGAGGTGCAGTCCTCAAACTAGGGCAGATGTTGTCGATACAGGACTCATCCATAATCGATCCAAGATTGGCTGAAATATTCGAACGAGTTAGGCAATCTGCAGACTTCATGCCAAAGTGGCAGGTCGAACAGGTGCTTTCGGCGGAATTGTCTAGAGATTGGCGATCGAAATTTGCTGATTTTGAGTACAAACCATTTGCTGCTGCCTCTATTGGGCAAGTGCACGAAGCTCGCCTTCATGACGGACGTACAGTAGCCGTCAAGATACAATATCCAGGCGTGGACAAGAGCATAGATAGTGATATCAAGGCTCTCACCTCCTTGTTGAGAGTCTGGGACTTTCTCCCTAAGGGTTTATACATAGAGAATCTGATTCAGTCTGCAAGGCATGACCTAGCCTTGGAGGTAGACTATCTCAACGAAGCGAAACAATCCAAGAAATTCAGAGAATTGATCGGTTCTGATCGCGACTGTGTCGTGCCAGAGGTAATTGAGGAACTTACTACTAAGAGAGTTTTGGTCAACGAACTGATGAATGGTGTAGCAGTCGACAAACTAGATGAGATAGAGGGTCTCACAGATGAAATGAAGAATGATGTTGCAAGGCGTCTACTCAGACTGACTTTGCGGGAAGTGTTCGAATTCAGATTCATGCAAACAGATCCTAACTGGGCCAACTTTTTGTATGATCCTGAACTCGACCGTATAGTTCTGCTAGATTTCGGTGCAGCTAGAGAGTACAGTAAAAAGTTCGTCGATAACTATATCAAAATTATCAGGGCTGCTGCCGATAGAGACCCTGAGAAGGTTTACGAGTACTCAGTTAGCCTGGGCTTTTTAACAGGATTTGAGTCCAAAGCTATGAAACAAGCCCACGTAGATTCTGTGATGATTCTAGGCGAAGCCTTTGAAGGTGACAAAGACTTCGACTTCGGAGCCCAGGACATGACACTCAGGATCCAGCGGATGATTCCGACAATGGTCGAGGAGCGACTGACACCTCCTCCGGAGGAAACGTACTCTCTACACCGCAAGATGTCAGGTGTGTTTTTACTTTGCGCCAAACTGAAAGCAAAATTCAACTGCAAAACAATGTTTGAAGAGATTTATGCTGCCTATGGTAAAAGATAAAAGTAGCGAGATTTCTAGTCTATACTTTACGAACACAGTCGCTAGTTTCCTCCATTTTATTTCAATTCCGAGTAATTTCAAGACCTAACTTTGTTGCTGTTGCGATATAACCCACTCTAGTGCTTGTCTACCTTTGTTGGCATTTATAACTATATTCTTTGTAAGAAAGTCCTCCAAGAATGAGCTCAGTGGAACACCAAAGACACTGATGGTGGCTTCTTGTCTGAGTATAGTAACATTCGGCTCCGTCGGATGAGGAGTGTAGGTTAATTTCTCCTCGAAGGCTAGTTTATTGCTCATCGTGATATTCGTTGTTTTCATCGTCATAGTTTTACTCAACGGATCGATCTCACTAGTTTCTGTGGCATAACATGCTGGACCGCATACAAATCTACGTGCCCAATCGGGCAGGCTCCATTGGGATAGGATAAGTCTTTTTTGTTTCAACATTCCATAATTTATCCTTCTTTCTAGGACGTCTATACCAACTATGGCATTTGTAATCGGATTGGGATATTTATTGAGATTTGCTGTGACTACAGTTTCCCAACTATGGTCGAATTTGTGCTCCGAAGACCAAACGCGCATTTTAGACCTGGACTAATGTTCTAAAAGCGTCCGACGATATGATTTTCCCTTATGAAAAATATGGTTAAATATCTGTTCAAGAAATAATGAAGCTGTCGGACAAACATATATATTTATAAACGTATGGATAAACAAATGAAGTAAATCTTTTTCTGAGCGGCACACTAGAAAACAGTGCGGCTTCAAGGGTATGGGTTGCCTGACTCATTCGCCGCTCACGAAATGCAACTGCGCAATTCAGGATCAGGGATTCTGATCACGCGGAAAGTTTTCTCGCAGGTATCAGATTGAGTGCCACAGCAACATGACAAATATCTCCGTCGTACTCTGGTTTTCAGCCTTGGTCGCAAGGCGCCAAACTCCTCGAAACTTTTGAAATATTCAACGAAAATCGACATGACTGATCGTTTGACACAATTACAAGACGCTGTAAACTGTCAGGCGGACAATATATGCAATGCCATCGGATGCCTTCAGCAATATGCGCCCCCATCGCCATTTCAAGAATTTGATCGACCGCAAGAGAATACCAAGTCCCAGCAAACTGAGGACTATCCACAATTGTTCGCTCAGCATATCGTAAGGACAGCAAAGGATATTGATATACTTATCGACTCTTTACCTAGTGAGGATTCAACCCCTGAACTGCAAGCAGCAAGTTTGCGTCGCCTCGAATTAGACAATCAAGAAGCGGCAACAAAGTTGGAGGATGCGGTCAAACGATGCGAGGATTTGCTAGAGAAAGTCCAAGGAATACTAAAAAAAGAGGCTCAGGCTCGATTGAAACTGAATGCTGCAACAGATACAACCCCCTCTTAACTTTGGGAGACATTCCAACTTCTCAAAAGGATCTCATTACATCAAAAAATGTGTCAGTCTATTTGTCTTTTTAGTGGTTCATAATATGCATTTGATTTTGTCACCTCCTCCGGTTGTTCATTCAGATGATACTGATGGTGTTCTCTATGGCTCTCTTCGAGATAGATTACATAAGCTAATGGGCACACTAGGCAGACAATGAATATGAACAATAAAAGGAAATTGTAGGACAAACCAAATTCGGATAGATCGTTGAGAACAACTCCATGCTCTTCCGGCAAATCCAAACCATTTTCTCCAACTATATTGCCACTATCTGCCAATCTTTGCATTATAGCGCTTGCGTTCTGGTCATATGACTTCGCAGCCACTCTAGCACGTTCGATGCTCTTATCGAGATTCTTGAACAAATCTTCGGTTTGAATCTGATCCGCGAGGAACTTTGTGGCCGGGTCATCTTGCACCTCGGCGAACCCTTCATCAGGTTTTACTAAGCTCTCTGACTCAGTGTAGTTTACACGAGGTGTTTCACTAGGGCCGGCCAACTCCCATGGATCTATGTTATCATCTTTTGCTCTTGATAGGTAAGAACCATGATTTGACGGAATGTCATCTTGTATCACTTCCTCAATCAAGCGCAATTTTCCGACAGGCAAACGTATCTTGGTGAGGCCGAAAAAATCTTGTTCTGACCAAATGTTATTGAGACGCTTGATCGATGCGATCGGGCAGGAGTATCTGACAGACAGATTATGCAGCGTATCACCCGGTTGTATTATGTAATAGACATAACTAGTTGGCTGCTTGTAACGACTATCTCCAATACCTATTGAGCAATTGGCGACTCCTCGATCCGGAGTTGGCCTGGCTATTGCTGGGAGTTCTAAACTATCACCATAAGAATGTTGTAACTGTACAGATGGATTGACTGGTGGGGTAGAGGTATGATGTGAGCACCTTATCTGATGGTTGTCCGATGAAGCTGCAATTTTCTGCTTTGACTCTTCATGCTTGTCCCTGATCTTTCTCAACTTTGCGGTGAATTTGGGATTGGAATCTGTGGCGTAAGACAGAGTTGCATCGAGACCAGTATTGTTTTCGGAAGTTGTAGCCACAACACGGAAGGTAAAATCATCTGCAACAGTCGGTGGATTGCTGGTGGAGGCCAAAAGAGCACGCTGTTCCTCGTTGGTATAATCGTCGATGTTACCACGTGATTGTCTATGACGATTAAACATGATATAATAAACGAGTCTTCATCTTTGGTCGATCAGCTAACGCTCTAGCGGGTCTCCAGTCGCCCTGTCACGATTCGAAATTGGATGTCGATCAATAGAGCATGGTTAAGCTGAGGAGCATGGGTGTCGAATCAGGCTAACAATGATCTTGGATGAGTAAATCTGTCAGCTTTCGTGATGAGACGAAACTGGCGACATGCAGCACCAGAAGCGGCCTGACCTGAAGTGGACAAGGTTCTTAAGATTCAAGTGAGCGCAACTTGTTGGTATTAATAAAGATCGAAATGATGTCCGAATTCTTATTGCTTTCGCCCACGCCCCCTCCTCATGCTTTCATCTGCTGCGGCCGGCTGTTTGAGCGGTGAAAAAATTTGACAGCCTCAGCAAGGAAATGGCAACAAATTATTAGAATTGTGGACTGGCCTCCATCAGATCGAGCAAGACAACGATTGAGATTATTCCCTCTTTTTGTTAGACTCGACGCAAACGATCTTCCACGAGGAACCTATCCTGTACGCTAGCAATTTTCTTCCGTCTAGTCGTTTCTGAAAATCAAGGGTGGTGGACTAGGATGGAGACTGGATAAGCTAGTATGTTTGAACGAAATCGAAGCCTCATCAATTGTTTGATAATCATGCTGGATATCCAATCAGGTAAGGCCTGAGGAGCGGAATGAATATCTAGAAACGTCTATTCGAAACAAACTGCGGGCTCGACTCACTTAGAATACCCTGTGGAGCTCGAATTCTTGTGCCACAAATGAGCTAATCGGCCAGCTTAATTCGTCGACTAACTAGTTTTTTTGTCTAGCTAGATTGTGAATATGTCTGACTTTTGTAACCATTGTCTCGATGTGAATTCACAGTCAACAGAGTCCTAATGGGATGGGTTCTAAGTCGCCGGAGTTCGCAGGATTTGGACGAGAAATCCAGGTGACAGCTAGTTGGTGCCAGACTGCCAAATTAGGAATAGAGACAACCTAATGAGGCTTCACTCCTGCGTTCAACTTAATCGTGCATCTAATCCAGAATTTGGCCATCTAGAGATTGCGCTAGACATCGATTGATGAATATGATTATGGGATTGCACATTAATGAGTTGCGCCTTAGTGTGGCCAATGGAGCAGGATTGGGCGCTAGCTATTCGCGGACGGAGTCCCTCGAGAGCTGGGCAAATTTTCTCGCCTCACTGGCTGGCTGAGTGAGTGACTGGCTAGCTAGCTGGCTGGCTGGCTGGCTGGCTGGCAAGCTGAGTGGAATGAAGAGCATATGTGCCATTTTGTGGCCGTCTAGTTGCTAGAGTTTCTTGTCTCCTGCTCAGCTTAGCTCCCTGTTATAGTTTGGTTTATCTTTCCACTCAAACGACGACAGAGCTGACAGTTTACACAACACGGGGCGCAAGTTATTCATCCATTTATTAATTGTTGGTGAAAATTAAAGCACTACTAAGGCTGAGTTCCAAGTCATCCACTTTTTCGATCAACTCGCTGCACGTCTAGCGATGCAAAATAGAGGTCCGCCTGAAATTGGGGCCCCACACAAATTTCGGCCTCCACTCGAGTTCAGCTAAGCTCTCCAGTTTCACATCACATTGTGGCTCCAATATGAATTTGATTTTCTCCCCGGGCTCAGGGCAACACTAGAGCATGGGGGCGACAATCAGGAGCAGAAACGAGAGAGACACAGCTCGCTTCTTTGTCGCTCGCCAAGTTTTCTCCCGAAGCTTTGGCATATTGTCCGGGCAGCTGTGGGGCTTCTTTGGGACGAGCTGTGAGGCAAGACGAGGGCTCGATTAAGTCCAATTCGAGGTGCCTGCTCATTGTTCTGCCAACTTGGGGCCCACTTGGAAATTTGAGCGGCCCAAGGCGGAACAATTCAGCCACAGTGCATCATTGGGACTCAGAGTTCAAAGTGGACAAGGTGCAAGATTGCGCATTTCCTGCCGATTTCCTTAGGTCAAATTAATCAGTCCCAATCATTTTCATTCTCCTCCAATTGCTTTCCCAATAAATTGAAGCTGTGAAGTGAATAACAGAATACGAGTAGAAGTATGCAGTCGAATTTATCAGAAGAGGAGAAGCGGAAGCGCGAGGAGCGCGAACGCAAGAAGGCCGAAGTGAGGGCCAGATTGGAGGCAGCGGCGGCCTCGAGCAAGAAGAAGAAGGGCTTCATGACGCCGGAAAGGAAGAAGAAGCTCCGTCTGTTGCTTAGACGCAAGGCGGCCGAGGAGCTCAAGAGGCAACAGGAGGCCAAGGCGAACGAACGGAAACGGGTGATCAACCAGCGAAGTGGACAGAAGAAAAATTTGGACGGTTTAAGTGACGACCAGCTGCTCCAATTGGCTAGACAGTATCACGAACGGGTTTCCAAGTTGGAGAGCGAAAAGTACGACCTAGAGTATGCGGTGAGCAGGAAGGATTACGAAATAAGCGAGATGGCGGCCAAGGTGAACGATATGAGGGGCAAATTCATTCGGCCGCCCCTCAGGAAGATTCCCAAGTACGAGGCCAAGATCGAACGGATGTTGCTGAACGCCCGCAAGGAAATTGGCTTCACGGTGGCGCTGAAGTCGGTCAAGAAGGATCAGTTGGCGGAGACGAAGGAGCCCAAGAGTAAACCGCAACCAGAGTGGTCATGGAAACAGCGGCAACAAGTTGCCAGCGCAACAACCACGATTAGTTAGCCAACAAAGTTCGTTCGTTGTTCTGCTTGCCTGTCGACTCTCCCAACTCACTTGGCACTCTGAGCTTTGAGCCTTTGAACCACGAGACTTTATGGGTACCAAGAATCAAGTCGGCTATTATTATTCTTGCGGCTACTATTATTTCTGCAGCACCACTAAGGGCCACTGTCCAGCTGGCCTGTTTCGAGTCCACTGGTCCACGTCTGCTCGTCGTCCATTGGACTCAATTTTGGAGCACCACAAATTGTAGTCTACAATGCAGGGCCGATTGCAAGCCTAGCTTTCACGTTGAGAGGCGCCCCTCCGAGCAAACAGAACAAACTCGTAAAGCAACACAATTAGAGCATTAACGAATTGGAAAATGATTAAACAACAATCGGACAAGCTGACTTGATTTGTGTGTGTCTGTGTCGTATGTGCGTGGCACAATGAGCAATTGTTCTCACTCTAACTGCCCACTTGTTGGATTGGCAGCGCCCAAAAGTGGCTCCATACTTTGGTGGTGTTAAATGGGCTTCGGATTGTTTGGGGAACATGGTGGAAGAATGTTTACAATTTTTGGGCCTTCTTGGCAACAAGTGGAACACGTTGCGCCAGTGCAGTGCTGCTTTGTTTACGTTTTGCTCGCCCAAAGCGCACTGGTTGCACAGTTTTGGCAGCGAACTTTGCTGCCAGCGCGCAGCGAACTTTTCTGCTCGCGCGCCCCAAATGTGCGCCAGTGCATAGCTCTGCACTAGAGGCTCTGTTCTGGCTCGGCTTGTCTGCCAAGCAACAGCCAGACCACTTGCCGCATTGGCCACTGCGCTGGCCGGCCGCATGGCAGAGTGGCCACAAGGCCGGACAGCAAGCTGCAACAGTGGAGAGGCGCCAATCAAGAGCCATTAATCAAATCGGTCCAATCCAATGGCCTGTCCAATGGCAGCCAGTCCAGCGCGTCCGAATGGCATGTGGCCGAAATTGCGCTTAGAGCTGGCCCGAAATTGCCTCCCAAACACCCTCAAAAGGATTTCTCTCTCGGCTCAATTATGCCAAATGTCTGCACAATCGCCGCGTGCTCTTCGCACACTATAAAGCAGCACACTATTGGCTTCCCAGTGTGGGCCAGGCGAGCGGCCACTTGTTGCTCTCACAGGCCAGACTCTCTGCGAGTTTGTGACCGCGTCTGGCGCGCTGTCGCACTGGCCACAGTCTGCGATGAGCAGCATGAGCAGTCTGCAGTGCACTTGTTGCAAAACAAACAGGCCCAAGCTCAGCATGAGCCTGATGGGTGCCAGTTGGCCGTCGGCCATTGGTCAGCTCGGAAGGAGCACTTGTTGCTTCTCGCGGAGCTTTGGCCTGGCGCCTTGTGGCCGCTTGCCTTGTGGCCGCTTGCCTGCACAGGCCCAGAGCAGCGGCAGCAAAACGGTTGATGGCGACACTTGATAGCGGCGGCCGCAGATCGATTGCGCCGCCATGGCGACGCTTGCGGGCTGGCCCGTGAGCGTCTTCAGCCCCCGAGATTGGCTGCAGAGAAGTAGAGGAGCGCCCTGCTCGCCACAGACAGTCTCTGGGGGGTGGACGAGCGAGGGAGAAAGTGCTCGGGCGGGCCTGTTTACCTTTGGAGCTGTGGGTCGCTTGAAATGACGCCGAGTTGGGATCATTTTGCCAACCTGCTCGGCCAGATTAATCGCTCTGTTTGCGGGCCGTTTGGGTCCGCTCCTAAGCGTGCTTGTGCGCGCTTTTGTGCTTGTTTGTGCGCCTCCCGAGGGGCACACGAGCACAAATCTGGCCGCCGAGACGCCCGCTGGCAGACCCAAGGCGACGACAGGCCGCTGGGACCCGCGCGGCTGCCCTGGTGGAGCTGCCTTGTGAGTGGGCGCGATGGGCCAGAGATAAGCTCGCGCGGGAAAGTTCGCCGCGCGCACACTGCAGACTGTA